>Ga0181573_10003267_pt1 | contig 14480 bp, 10 predicted proteins | sample 101ome_25_FD_148643 | JGI IMG/M metagenome (GOLD analysis project Ga0181573, IMG submission 148643) | Coastal salt marsh microbial communities from the Groves Creek Marsh, Skidaway Island, Georgia - 101409BT metaG (spades assembly) | ecosystem: Environmental > Aquatic > Marine > Intertidal zone...
CGAAGGCGAGTGGCTGCCAGCGATTGGGATTGGAAATCTGGGTTCCCGGGAGGGCGAGAATCAACGGGGAATTGACCGGCGCGTAGGTTGGGTCGGTGTAGTTGATCGACTCGTTGGACTGGTCGCTGGCAGCGAAGGCCAGGACGGTCGCGGCGACGCGGTTGCCCACGGCGGCGGGTGAGGTCCCTGTGGCTGTGGTGATGGCAGTGCTGTATCCCAAGGTCGTCATCTGGGCCTCCAACGCCGCCAACGAGGTTGCCGCGTTCACTGAGAGGGCATAGCGATGGGCCAATACACGGTAGGCCGCGTAGCTGATCGCTTCGCGTCGCGCGGCGGCGATGTCGGCGGCCGTCGCGGATTCGCGGTGCAGATAGCCCACTGCGGTCGCGTCGTAGGCGGCCCACGCGTCCCACATCGCGACGGAGGTGTGGAACAGATTGCGGGCGTGAACCGGAGGGTTGGGGAAATCGATCCGGATGGCGGCAAGGTTCTGTTCGTTCCAGATCCGGGCGATCGATTGGGCGCGCAGCCCGGAAAACGCGGTCGCAGCGAGGGCGCACGCGATTGTCATGGCGGACAGGGTTCTGGAACTTCCTTGTTTCATGGCTGCTTGCTTTGTCGGGCGGAAGCCGTGGTCATGCGATCAGTGGCAGCGTCCGTTTCTCCTGCGCGCTTTGGAAGGCTGTGTCGACGATCTGCTGTCCGATGCGCGCGGTTTCCACTGACAGGGGGCCGTCGATGGGGCGGTCGTTCTCGAGGCAGTGGATGAAATACTGCACTGGATTGGCGAAGGGGGCTTTGAGTTCATCGGCTGCGATTTCACAGCCTTCGGGTTTCTTGCGGGTCTGGACGCGGACGCTCGTCTCGTAGTCGTAGTTGCTGATGGTCCCTTCGGTTCCCTTGATGACGAAGCCGCACTTGGGTTGGGGCTGGTTCGTCCAGGGATCGGTGAAGGTGCCCCAACGCGTGTGGAAGGTGGAGAGTCCGTTCGCGTAGCGCGCGATGGTGACACTTTGCTCGTCGACCTCCAACCCGCTCGGTTCATCGACCATGCAGGTCACTTCGATCGGCTTGGCGCCATTGTGAAACCAGGTCCCGAGGGTGGTCCCGTAGCCGAGGTAATCCAGCAATGAACCGCCGCCCTGGTCCTGCTTGTAGAACCAGCTCGCGTCCTTCTCTTCGGCGGTCGGCTCTTTTTCGATCTTGTCCGCCCCGTGGTAGAGCGGGCCGCGATTGCCGTCGTAGAAGTGGACCTCGGTCACATCGCCGATGAGCCCTTCCTGGATCAGGCGATGGGCGGTGATGTGCGCCTCATACCAACGCAGGGGCCAGTTGATGGCCAGTTGCTTGCCGGTCGGCTTCATGGCGTCGATCATGCGGTCGGCGTCGGCGAGCGAGGCGGCGAAAGGTTTCTCCATCAGGATGTGGACGTCGAAGGGCGCGACTTTCTCGGCCCACTCGGCATGGCCGCCGGTGGAGGGGCAGAGGATGACGAGGTCGGGTTTGGTCGCTTCCAGGCAGGCCTGGTAGTCCGTGAAAACGCGCTCGTCCGGAATGTCGAAGTTGCGGACCGCCTCCTGCATGCGGTCGTGTTGTTCGTCGCAGATGCCGACGAGTTCGGCGTCCGGATGTTCATGGGCCATCCGAAGCAGATCGCCCATGTGGAAGTGATCGAAGTTGATGCCCGCAATGCGCCATGTCCTGCTCATGGCGCGAGAGTGTAGGCGAATTCCGACAAGGGGGAACCGAAATTGAATGGGTGGGCAGGGGGCTCAGGGAACCGGCGTGCCCCCACGGATGGCAGAGCCGACCCACGGATGGAAATGCATGCCCACGGATGGAAGCAGGATGCTTGAGGGGGCAGTGAGGATTCACGGTCGCTTGGCGGTGGGAGTTGCAGCTTTCGGCTTCAGAATGCCATCCAGTTCTGCCTGCGCGGCAGCGATCTTGGCTTCCCATATCTTTGCCTCCTTTTCCCAATTGGCGAGGTCCTCCGGGGATCCGACCTTCCGCACGACGCGTATCTGCCGGTTCGCCAGATTCAGTTTGTTTGTTGCATTGCGAACTTTGCGTTCCGCGGTTCGCCTTTTCAGGTCGCGGAGTTGGCGTTGCTTGAAATTCGCGATCGCGGCGCTGAGGTCGGAGGCAGTAGGGGGGGAGCTTTGGGTTTGGGCTCCACTTAAGTCGATGATGACGCGGGTCAAATCGACGTCTGAAACCGGTTGGGGCTGGTCTTCGATCCAGATCAGTCGCCCGGTGTTCAATTCGAGGCATTTGAGCCTTTGCTGTCCGTCCACAATGTAGACGCGGTCATCCTTGACGGTCACTCCGTAAGCGCCGTCGATATCGTCGTGGCGCCAGGACCAAAGTTCGCGCGGGGAATCATTGGAAGCCGGGTGAGTAAAGTGGAGCCTGTTTTTGTGGATGGACCACCCCTGAACGATTCCCGCGGAGGAATGGGGCGCGCGTTTTGGGTTGCGGAGAGTGACAACAGTTCTGTCGGGCGGATTGGCTTCGATTTGCGTTGGATTTCGAAGAAATGCGCGAATGTGAGCCAGGAGTGATCGCGGATCCTGGTTTTGAGGCGGACGGCCATAGAGCTCCACAAAGGCGAGGCTCAGGTCGGATGTGAATGGAATGTCGTCGGGCGCGAATACCCCGTCGTATTTCCAGAGCAGGTCGCGGTTCTTGATATCCCAGCATACGATTCGGTCGACATCGTTGGCGTAGTAGATTCGCCCGTTGCGGATGACGGGTTGAAAGGGGTTCGCCTTGGAGGTCAGAGCAACCGCGAAACCGCGTTCTCCGGGATCGGTTGATTTGCAGTGAAGCCTGCCGCCTTGGACGTAGGCGGTGTAGTTTGTGTCAGTCTTGTTGTGGATTGAGATCGTTGATTCGCTCGGTTGCGCAGTTTCGATATGCGGGGGATTCCCATTTTGCAGGAAAGCCTTGATGAGCCTGAGTTGATCTTCCTTTCCGAGGACGGCAGGCGCATTCAGAGCAAACAGATCACGCAGGGCTGTCTTGAGTTGATGCGAGGAGATCTTGTCCAGGGCGGCCCCGTTCCAATCCACGACGCCTCCGCTGCGGACGAGCTTCACGCAGACGGGATGCCCTATTGAAGAGAGCAGATACAAGCGGTTGCGGCGATGCCGGAAGTGTGTGGCGGGATCAACTTCGATTGCGATCCGCCACCGTTGTTTCCTTCGAGCCCAATCCCAGCCGAGGATGCCATGATTCCGTGTTATGGCATAAACGAAGCCCGGTTCTATCGGGGCGGCGAACAAGAGGTCTCGTTTCGCATTCTCGAAATCGCCGCCGCCGATCAATTCCTGGAACTTCACATCATTGAGCAGTTTCGTGTGGAGTTTTTGTGAGAAAAGCCTGTTCCAGGATTGCCGTTTGTCGTTGGCGGGGGGGGCTGGTTCGTCCGGGAGCGCGTGTGGTTGCGTCAGCGTTGGATTTACCGGTTCTGAGAGGGCGGTGGAATCCGGTCCCGCTACCTGCGCGGAAATCATGGCGAGGGGAATCACCGCCGCGGCTGCGGTGAAAGCGGTCACACCCATCCGCGTGCGGGAGAGGGCGTGACGGTCGATGCGCTCGTCGAGAATGGAGACCAGGCGACCTTCCAGGCGCGAAGGGCGGGCCATTCCGACCGTGGCGCAGGCTTGCAGTTCATCGGATTCGCAGCCGGTCACAATCTCAAGCAGGTGCTGCGCGTAGTCGGAGGCGCGGAATCCGTTGTTCAGCACGAAATCATCACAGGCGCGTTCGCGTTCGGATTCCATCTGCCGCGCGGCCAGCCAGACCAGCGGTTTGAACCAATAGATGGCGCAGGCGATCTGCACGATGAATTGCGTCAGGGTGTCGCGGCGTTTGATGTGGCCCAATTCGTGGGCGAGCACGGCGTCGAGCCGGTCGGCGGTCCAGGTTTCGGCTTTGGCGGGCAGCAGGACGGTGGGGCGGAAGACGCCGAAGGTCTTGGGCATGATGTTGCCCGGCACAAGCAGCAGTCGGGCGGCGCGCGGAAGTTCGAGGGAGTCGGCGATCGATTGAAATCTGGACTCGAGTCCGGCTGAATCAGTCGGGCGCCCCTGGCGAGTGGCGCGCCATAGGAGAACATGGCTACATGCGAGACGCGTCAGCAGCAGGCCGACGACGGACAGCCAGAGTCCGGGCAGCCAATGCGCCGCTTTCAAGGCGGGCGCAGTCCGGGATTCTTCGGTAGGTGGCGGCGTGAGGGCTGGCCGAGGCGTGTTTGCGTTTTCAACCTTCGGTATGACGAGCTCCCTGGCAGCGGTTTTGCTACCGGTTGAATCCGTTGGCCAGTCTAGCGTGAGGACGATTGAATCATCCAAGCCGCCAAGCGCGGGATCCGCTTGCCGTTCGGAATCCGTGTTGGATGGACCAAGGTTGAACGCGGCAGGCAGCGCCCGCCACTTGGGCAGCGTCATTGACAGGGCCGGAAGCGCGAGCAACGCCGCCATGGTCAGCAGCCAGACCGCGTGCCGGGCGGCTGCGGAGGCGCGACGAAGACAGACCGCGGTGAGCAGGGCGCCAACGATCAGCACGACGACGCCTTTGAGCGCGGAATCGACGAGAATGGGGGAGACCGCGGTAAGGAGGCCCAGCATGGGAGCAAGATAGGCTGTGGTCTTCATGGCAATTACTTTCCTTTGCGGCGGGCGTCGTTGATGAGGCTGACCAGCCGCTTCAGTTCCTCGTCGGAAACTGCCGTTCCCGGCCGTTCGAGGTGCGTCGCCAAGGCCTCTTCCACGGAGCCGCCGAAGAAGGTGTCCAGCATGTGCTGCATCGCCTTGGCTCCGGCGCGCTTGCGGGGTTGCTTCGTCGTGTAGACGAACTCGCGGCCTTCCTTCCGCCGTTTGATCTGCCCCTTCTCTTCAAGGATGCTGAGCATGCGGCGGATGGCCATGGTGGACGGCGGTTCGGGCAGCGACTCCTGGATCTGCAGCGCGGTCGCTTCTCCGCGCGCAAACAGGATGTCGATGATCTGCCGCTCTCTGCGGCTGAGTTGGGAAAAGTCGGTCATGATGGGATGAACCTGGGTTGAGCTCTCGAGAGTCCCTTTTCTGGAAGTGATAAAAAATTATCTTTTGGATAGCGGCGCGTCAACCTGGAAAAGATATTTTTTTATCTTTATTTGGGGCTGTGGAATTGAAGCTGCAACCTTCAGGTTGCGCTCCTGGCACACCGCGCGAGAAGTGGGCGGTCGGGCAGCCCACTTCTCGTCCATACGGACTCGATGCGCAACCTGAAGGTTGCAGCTACGAGGTCGCGGCTGGTGGACAGGTTGATTTGTCGCGGCGGAAGGGCAAGTCCTCAAAAGGGTTTGCCGGCGAGGAAGGTTTTCAGCGCGTTGCGGATGGACGGGAAGGCGAGGTCGTCGGGGTTCACTTCCCGGGGATCGAGCCAGAGGAAGGCGTCCACATCGTCGAGCGCGGAGACATTTACGGCGTCGGTGATCCTGGCGGTAAAGAAGAAGTCGAGCACAGGGTAGGTGACGTCGCGGAAGGTGTAGTCATTGGGGTGGGCGGAGAGGTAGTGGATGTCGTCGAGTTCCACATTGACCTCCTCCTTGAACTCGCGGCGCAAGGCTTCTTCGGCGGATTCGCCGATGTCGATGAAGCCGCCGGGGATGGCGAGTTTGCCCTTGGCGGGATCTTTGGCGCGCTTGATGAACAGGGCCTTCCCATCCTCGTGGAGGGCGATGGCGGCGGCGGCGACGCAGGGATTGAAGAAGAAGGTGAAGCCGCACGGTTCGCAGACCAAAGGGGCGTTCGTCTCGCGTTCGGCGGCTGGTTCGCCGCAGCGGGGGCAGTGTTTGAAATGGGTGGAAGGACGCATCTGAATGCGGAATGCGAAATGCGGAGTGCGGAATGCGGAATGAAAGTGGGAAGACTCAATCCGCGATTCTTGCGGTTCCCATGGGCCAGGATTTGTTGGTGAAAGCGAGGCGGCCTTTGTCGACTGGGGCATGGTGACCTTCGATGGTCAGGGAGAGATCGTCGTTGATCTTGAGCAAGCGGCCCTGCGCGAGCGGTTCGGCGGAGGCGAAGTCGCTGACGTTCTCGGCCCAGACGGTCACCTCTTCGCCAATGCAGCAGGAGAATCGGCGATAGGCGTCGAGCAGTTCGTCCTGACCTTCGTCGATCAGTTTGCGGTAGGCGTCGTCGAAAGCGCGCAGGACCTTGGGGAGCACTTCGGGCAGAGTCAGGCAGGAGACGGGCAGCAGATCGGCGAGGCAGCCGGCAGCGGGGACGAACCGGGAGGCGTCGATGGGCGGAGTGCGCTCCACGTTCATGCCGAGGCCCATGACGACCGAGGTGTAGGCTTCGTCTTGGATCTGGGTGGAGGTCAGGGATCCGGCGACTTTCTGGCCTTCGATCAGGATGTCGTTGACCCACTTGATGCCAATATGTCCTGGTTTGCCGGCCTGTCCGGCCAGGGCGCGAGTTGCCGCGACGGTGGGGAGCATGCTGAAGCCGAGGCGGGCGCGGGACACCGGAATGTTGCAGTTGTGGTGGGTGGTCAGGTGCAGGTTTCCCTTTTCCACCGACCATGGCCGTGCTCGGTTGCCATGAAAGCCGCGTCCCCGGAGAGCCAGGCAGGCAGTGGAGGCGGGCAGCCCGGCGTTTCTGGCCGAGGCTTCATGCAGAGCGTCGAACTGGGAGCCGGGCGCCCGGTCGATGATCGCAATCGCGTCCCATCCGCCGGCATTGAACGAGTCGGGGGCGTTGGAGATCCAGGGCGATCCGCCGGTTCCGATCGCGGTCCAGAGGTTCTGCAGCGTTGGGCCAAGGGAAGTCGGTTCCGCCTGTTTCCAGGCCGGCGTCGCCGGGAAGAATTCGCTGAGTTGATCGGGGGCGTCTGTCAGTATGACGGTGTTCATCGGCATGCGGCGTCGAAGGCGGGGTGTTGCCCTGATCGTGTTCCGGCTTGTCGGAGGGCGGCAAGCAATTTCGATGCGGGCGAATGGGAGGGGGGGCGTTAAAGCGCCTCAAAACAGGGCATTCAAGGCTTGCGTCTCAATTGTCGGTTTCCTATATTCCCGAGATTCCAGTCATGAGTCTCGGTTCCTATGCAACCGGTCAGGCGGTGTTCATCCGAACTGACACGCCCAGCTTCGAGGAGAGAGCCATCCCATTTTCGTCGCTTGAGGAGTTGGTGGAGTTGTGCACCAAGCCGCGCCCCAATCTGACCTTGGAGAAGATCATCGTGCATAGGCTGCAGGATGAGGAATCGACGGCGGTGACGCTGGGGTTCATTGCCGCGACGAAAGGGCAGAAGATGCCGGCGCAGCACGTGGCGGCGCAATCGACAGACCAGTTGCTGGACGCGGCCGCCGAACCCAAGCCTGCGGCCCAAACGCAACAGCAGCAGAGCGGCGCCGCCTTCACGCTTTACGATCTCTACGACTGAGCCCGGTTCAGTCTCCCGCCAGCCTCACGTCCGTCAGGATCCGCACGGATGTCCTTCGTTGAACAACCCTGGACAAGGGCGTTGTTCCTTCCGACGACAGGGAATCTCGCAGCGCCGATTCCTTGCCGCTGCCCGACACCAGAGCCGTCACGGATTGCGCGGAGAGGATTGCGTCGTAGCCCAGGGTGATTCGATGGGGCGGCGGTTTGGCGGCGACGACCGGGCGGTAGAGGGCGGGATCGGACATGGTTTCCTCCGATTCGCCAGGGAACAGGGACGCCACGTGTCCGTCTTCGCCCATGCCGAGAAACACGGTGTCAAAGAGCGGCAGATCTGCGCCCTTGTGCTCTTGAAAGCGCTCCAGATCCTCGCGGGCGGCCGCGGCCCCCTCGTGAGGGGAAAGCTCCCCGTGGATGCGATGGATACACTCCGGGGCGATGCCGAGCGGCTGAAACAGGAGCTCGTCCGCCAAACGAAAGTTGCTTTCCGGGTCATCCGGCGGCACGCAACGCTCATCGGCCCAGAAGAAGTGGACATCAGCAAAGAGCGAACGATCGTCCCGGGCCTGCGTCACGACGGATTGGAAGAACGTCCTGGTGATGCGACCGCCGGACAAGGCGACCGAAGCGGGCGGGGCGGAAGTCGGGCGAGCGGCCAGTTCAGCCAGCCAAGTCCTGGCGGCGGCGGCGGCGAGATCGGCGGGGGAGGGGAAGATCTGGATGTCTGGTTGAGGCATGGCGGGCGAGCGACGTCACTTGAGCGGTTGGGGATTGCGCCACTTGTGTCCGGATGCCGCCAGCAGGTCGTCGGCGGCGACAGGGCCCCAGGTGCCGGCGGCGTAGAACTCGCGGTTGGTGAGCGCGGTGTCCGCCCAGCCTTCACGGATGGCGTCGACGATGCCCCAGGCCGTTTCCACCTCGTCGCGGCGGATGAAGAGGGTGGCGTCGCCGGCGATGGCTTCCAACAGGAGGCGTTCGTAGGCCTCCGGGGTGTAGGCGCCGAATTCCGTGTCGTAGCTGAAGTGCATCCGCACGGGACGGACCTCCATGCTGGCTCCGGGGACCTTGCCGTTGAAATGCAGGGAGATGCCCTCGTTGGGCTGCAGCCGGAGGGTGAGTGAATTGGAGTCCAGCCGGGCGCCGCATTGGGCCGCGTAGAGGATGTTCGGCGTGGGACGGAACTGCACCCGAACCTCGCTCGCGCTCATGGGAAGGTTCTTTCCCGTACGCAGATAGAACGGGACGTTGGACCAACGCCAGTTGTCGATGAACAGCTTGAGCGCGACGTAGGTTTCCACGTTGGATTCCGGATTGACCTTGGGCTCCTGGCGATAACCCTGCCGGGCGTCGCCGTCGATCTGTCCGGCAAAGTATTGTCCGCGCACGACCTGATCGACGATTCTGCCCGGCTCGAAGGGGCGTATGGACTGGAGGAGTTTGACCTTCTCGTCGCGGATGGCCTCGGCTTCGAGGGAGACGGGCGGTTCCATGGCGACCAGGGCGAGCGCCTGGAGCAGGTGGTTCTGCACCATGTCGCGCAGGGCTCCCGCCTCTTCGTAGTAGCCTCCGCGGGAGCCGACCGCATGCTTCTCACTGACTGTGATCTGGATGTGATCGATCGACTGCCGGTTCCAGAGCTGTTCGAAGATGGAATTGGAGAACCGGAACATGAGAATGTTCTGCACGGTCTCCTTGCCGAGGTAATGGTCGATGCGGAAGATCTGCTTTTCATGCGCGTGCCGCATGAGGCTCTCATTGAGCGCGCGGGCGGAAGCCAGATCCCGGCCAAAGGGCTTTTCCACCACAACCCGACGCCATGCCACGGCGTCCGGGTCCCGGTTCAGCAGGCCCGCCTGCGAGCAGCGGGCGACCACTTCGGAAAACTGGCTGGGGGAAATGGCGAGGTAGATCAGGACATTGTTCCGGGCCTGTTCGTTGTCGGACTCGGCGATGCGCTCGCTCAGTCGGGCGTAGGCGTCGGCGTCGGTCAGGTCGCCGCGGCAATAGACGACCCTGGCGGCGAATTCCTCCCACTTGGCCTCGTCCACCGCGCCGCTGCGGGAGAATCGGCCCAACGCCTCGCGCAATTCGGCGCGCCAGGAGTCGTCCGTTTTCTCGCGGCGCGCAAAACCGATCACGCGGACGGAATCGGGGAGTCGGCCCTCGAGGTGGAGGTGATACAGGGCGGGAATCAGCTTCCGGGAGGTCAGGTCCCCGCTGGCGCCGAAGATGACTATGGTGCAGGGCTTGATCTCCTTTTCGCCGCCGGCAAGCCGGCAGGAAAGCAGTTCATCCAGTTGTTTGGAATCGTCCATAAGCGGCGGTGACCATCGCCGAGGCGGTCGCCGATTGCAACCGCTGGAGGCGACGGTCCGATGAAAGATCCGACGTTTGCGGCGGAATGAAACTCATGACCGCGGAAACAAAACGGGCGGGCCGTCGCCGGCCCGCCCGTGTGTGAATGATGGATTGGATCCGATCGCTCCGATCAGTCCTCGGAAGCCGGCTCGTCGTCTTCCTTGACGGCCTCGTCGGCGGCGTCGAAGGCGTGCTGCAGGGCGACGAGATCCTCGCCCGGTTTGAGCGAGTCGAGCATCGCCTGCTCGGCTTCGATCTGCTCCTCGGAGTATTCCGCGGCCTTGATCGAGAGGCCGATGCGACGGTCGCCGCGGTCGATCTTGATCACACGGGCGGTCACGTCCTGACCGACCTTGAGCACGTTCTTGATCTTGTCGATGCGCTCCTCGCTGACCTGTGAGATGTGCACGAGGCCGTCGATGTCATGCTCCATGCCGATGAAGGCGCCGAAGCTGGCCAGCTTGGTGACCTTGCCGGAGACGAGGTCGCCGACCTTGTAGTAGTCGTCGATGCTTTCCCACGGGTCGGTGGAGAGCTGTTTGATGCCGAGGGAGATGCGCTGGTTTTCCTTGTCGATCTCGAGGACCTGGGCCTCCACTTCATCGCCTTTCTTGAGGACTTCGGAGGGGTGGTTGATCTTGCGGGTCCAGGAGACGTCGGACACGTGGATCATGCCGTCGAGGCCTTCCTCCAATTCGATGAAGGCGCCATAGCTGGTGAGGTTGCGGATCTTGCCCTTGACCTTGGTTCCGGGAGGATACTTCTCCATGGCCTCGTCCCACGGGTTGGCGTCCAATTGGCGGATGCCGAGGGAGATCTTCTGCTCTTCCTGGTTGATGCCGAGGACGACCGCCTCGATCTCCTGGTCCTTGGTGAGGACGTCGGAGGGTTTGGCGATGCGCTTGGTCCAGGAGAGCTCGGTGACATGCACGAGACCTTCGACGCCGGGTTCGAGTTCGACGAAGGCTCCGTAGGGCACGAGGTTGACGACCCGGCCCTTGATCTTCTCGCCGACGGGGAATTTCGATTCGATATTCTCCCAGGGGTTGGCCATCTTCTGCTTGAGGCCGAGGCTGACGCGCTCCTTTTCCTTGTTGATGTCGAGGACGACCACGTCGAGTTCCTGGCCGACTTTGAGCATTTCGGAGGGGTGGCCGATGCGGCCCCAGCTCATGTCGGTGATGTGCAGCAGGCCGTCGAGGCCGTTGAGGTCGATGAAGGCGCCGAAGTCGGTGATGTTCTTGACCGTGCCCTTGCGGATGTCGCCCGGAGTCATCTCCTCCAACAGGGCGGCCCGGCGTTCGCTGCGCTCCTGCTCGATGAGTTCGCGGCGGGAGAGCACGATGTTCTGGCGCTCCTGGTTGATCTTGACGACCTTGTACTCGTAGGTGTTGCCCACGTAGACTGCGAGGTTCTTGGGCGGGGTGACGTCGATCTGCGAGGCGGGCAGGAAGGCCTCGACGCCGATGTTGACGAGCAGGCCGCCCTTGACGACGCCCTTGACGCGGCCCTTGATGGTGCCGCCCTCGTTGCAGATGGTGAGGATCTTGTCCCAGTTCTGCTTGAACTCGGCGCGTTCCTTGGAGAGGACGACCATGCCCTCGCGGTCTTCGAGTCGTTCGATGAGCACTTCGAACTCGTCGCCCAGATTGACTTCCTTGATGTCGTCAAATTCGTTGGCGGGGATGACGCCCTCGCTCTTGTAGCCGATATCGACGAGGACTTCCTTCGGCCGCACTTCGATGACGGTTCCTTTGACGATCTGGCCTGCGCCGAATTGCATATCGACGGCGTTCAAGGCCTCTTCCATGGTCATTGCTGTAGACATAGGTCTGCTGTGTTTCTTACTGGGGGAGACTCGAATGCGCCGAAGATGGGGCGCCAGAAGAGGCTCCGTTTGCCCAAGACCGCGTTGCGGGCTGCAACGGAGGTTAAGGGTTCAGTTGTTCGTTAACGGTTTTTTCTCAGCCCAGAATGAATCGTCGCACGCGCGGGATTCGGGCAGGGGCGGGAGAATACGGAAGCGTGCTGTTCGCGCAAGGGGAAATCCTCATTTTTGTTTGCATCGCGCGTGGGAGAATTAAGATATGCGCTTTGCCGGAAGCCGGAACTGTCCTGCAGCAATGCGAAAGCCCGAGTTTTGGACCCATGAACCAGCGGAGTCGCCGCGTATGACGCGCGGCGCTCTGGCGGCGCTTTGGTTTCTGGCGGTGGTTTTCTCGGCGTCGGCGCATCCGATGTCGCAGGCTTCGGTGGTGGTGGACGCATTGACGAACAAGGTCGTCGCGCAGATGACGATCATGGCCGACGACGTGGTCCTGTACCAGAAGATCGAGCCGGGGGACGATCAACGCCTACCGGGCGATCAACTGCAGGCGGGCGCGAAGAAGCACGCGGAATACCTGAACAGGCATTTCACGATTCGCGGAGAGAATGGCGAACCGTTAAAGGGGAAGCTCATGGAAATGGACGCGAGTCAGATTCCGGAAGAGGGACTTTATCCGGCGGAATTGATGCAGTTTGGCGTGATTTATCGCTTTGATTACGAGGTGGGGAAGCCGCAGGACTTTCTCACGATCTCGCAGACCCTGGGCGGAGACGACGGCGCCATTGCCGAAGTGGTGGATCTCATGGTGCTGCACAGCGGCGTCTGGTTTGAAGAGCCGACGAAGGTGGGCATGAAGTCGCCGCACTCGGTGAAGTTCGACTGGATGAACGGCCCTCCGGAGCAGCCGAAGAACTGGCGTGAGCTGCGTCAGCGTCGCGAGCAGCGCAAGGAGGCCCGCCTCGGCATCAGCAGCTACAGCGGGCTCTATTCCTACATCTATATCGAGCCCTTCGAACTGCGGCACGAGGTGTTGATTCCCCTGATCACCTTCGAGACCCTGGCTCCGCTCGAGCGGGCGGACAAGGACTTCATCTCAGTCGAGGAACAGGAGGCGGCGAAGGAGACGATCGAGGAGTTCTTCCGCACGCACAATCCGGTGGAAATCGACGGCATCGTCGTGCGGCCGGTTGTGCAGCGACTGGAGTTCTACGGGCTGGATTTCAAGGATTTCGCGCAGACCTCGGAGAAGAAGCGGATCAGCGTCTACCAGGCGCGGTTGGGGGTGATCCTGACCTACAGTGTGAAGGGGCATCCGAACCATGTGAAGATGACCTGGGACGCCTTCAACCGGAACGTGCCCTTTGTGAAGTCGACCTACTACGCCTACGACGGCGCGCCGGAGAACACCTACTTTGAGCCGATTGATCCGGAATTCGAGTGGGAGAGCGAGACTGCCCGGGAGGCTCCGGCCATGGCGTCCGTGCCGGTTCCCGAACCGCCGCGAATGATCCAGCTGCCGATGGTCAGCCTGTTCTTCTTCACGGTGGCGCCGTTGTTGTTCCTGATGGCGCGGAAGGCGGGGAGGTTCGATTTCAAGGCCGGCATGTCGCGGGCGGGGTTGGCCGCGGGTGTGGCCGCGTTGTGCTGGCCCTTGGCGCATCGGGAAATTCGCGATCCGTTCAATGAGATGAAACCGCCGGGCGACGCTGAGCAAAAGGCGATCTTTTCCGCGCTGCATGGCAACATCTATCGCGCCTTCGACTACAAGAACGAGAGCGATGTCTACGACACGCTGGAGCAGAGCATTGGCGGGCCGTTGCTTACGGACATCTATCTGCAGATCCAGAAGGGATTGCAGATGCAGGAGCAGGGCGGCGCGATCGCCAAGGTGCGCGAGGTGAAGCTTGTGTCCACGGGGCGGGCGGACGACGCCGAGATTGCGAAGAGGGGTGGGTTTGTCCTTCCGTGCAATTGGACCGTCCGCGGGACGGTGGAGCACTGGGGGCACATTCACACACGGGAGAACGAATATGAGGCCGTGTTCAAGGTTGAGCCGGTGGCGGGGAGTTGGAAGATCACGGGGATGGAACTGCACAACGAGAAGCGGCTCAAGTTCGAGACCGGCGTGCGCGGCGTGGATGTTTGACCGCGAATGAGAAAGTTGTCATTAGAGTGCGAAGGTGAAGGCGTATGGCGGGCGTCCCGAATGCTCGGGCGGGATGCTCCTGATTCTCAGGGAATCCCACGGATGGCAGAGCCGACCCACGGATCCATGAAGAGCCATCCGTGGGTCGGCTCTGCCATCCGTGGGGAATTTGAATCGGTCGGAGCTTTTCTTGCCGCCCCAAGCAGGCAATGAGCGTCACGATCTCCAACCTGGAATTTGCCCATGGCGAGGGAGGCTTCCGCCTGGCCGTGCCCAAGCTGGAAATCGAACCGGGCGAGAAGATCGCCTTTGTCGGCGCCAGTGGATCGGGGAAGACCACGTTGCTGCGTCTGTTGGCGGGCGTCCAGGTTCCCGGGAAGGGCGAGGTCGTTTCTTCCGGTCGCAGGTTGAACGATCTTCCCGATGCCTCCCGCCGCGCGTTTCGGATTCAGGAGGTGGGTTTTGTCTTTCAGGATTTTGAGCTCATCGAATACCTGAACGTGCGGGAGAACATATTGCTGGCGTATCGGATCAATCCGGCTCTGGCGTTGGACGCCGAGGTTCGCAAGCGGGCGGATGAACTGGCGGATTCTTTGGGGCTGGCGGACAAGTTGAAGCGGCGCGTTGAGCAACTGTCGCACGGCGAGAAGCAGCGGGTGGCGATCGCGCGCGCATTGTTGCCGGAACCGAAGATGATCCTGGCCGACGA
>Ga0181573_10003268_pt1 | contig 14475 bp, 12 predicted proteins | sample 101ome_25_FD_148643 | JGI IMG/M metagenome (GOLD analysis project Ga0181573, IMG submission 148643) | Coastal salt marsh microbial communities from the Groves Creek Marsh, Skidaway Island, Georgia - 101409BT metaG (spades assembly) | ecosystem: Environmental > Aquatic > Marine > Intertidal zone...
CAAAACAACGAGCGTGTCGTTTGAGTGTGCGTGCGGTTGACCATGGTCATGGTCATGAGTCCGAACCGTCACCAGACACACACAACCGTCGGTCGGTCATCTCCTTGTCGTTCATTCGTTCTTGGTTTCGAGACCTGTATGCGTTCGTTCCAAGACAAGACGTCCAGGGTCCGGGCGGCGCTCGCCGGCCTGGCAGCCGCCGACCCGACCGACGTCGCCGTCGACGAGTCTGGGATCTCGTCGGGCTGCCCGGAAGCCTACATCGACGTTTTCCGGTTTCTCTTACAGCGCTTTTGGAACGTGATCGGAGACGATTTCGTCCGCGCCCAGTCCTCCCACGCGTCCAAGTCGTCAGCCGCGACCGCCGGCGGCAGTGCCTGCGACAACCCGGCCACCTCGATCGACCTCCTCCTCGGCCTCGTCGGATCCAAGCGGAACATCGGGCTGGCGTTCCGGCGGGTGGTGCGGTTCAATAGGGAGATGTTGGGTATGAACACGATGTACCTGCTCGAGGCGCAGTTTGTCAGGCCAAACGGGTTTCGGGAGCGGAAGATGGACATGGTGCTCGATATGATCGCGAGCTTGAGACGCAGAGCAGAGAAGGGGGGAGAGTGTGGCGGTGGTCATAGTAACAGCAGTAGTAGGAGCGGTAGCAGCGGTAGCAATAGCAGCAGGAGCATGCGTGCCGATGGTGTCGACACAGGCGAGGAGGTCGTGGTCCCGGGGGCACCACAACACCTGGCGGCCAGAGCAGAACTTGTCCACTCACGAGCAGGCCTCCCGGACCACGTCCTTCAAAGGCGGTGCGCGCTGGAAGGCGCCGATACTGCCCCGTACAATACGCACGGCGCAAATCACGACGCCAAGCACAGCACGACGCACAACCCGCTCTTCACGCTGACGGACAGCTTCCCGGTCGTCTCGCCAATGTCGTCAATCTCGAACCTCTCGAACCTCTCGAACCTCTCGGACATCGATCGCGCGATGCCCTCGCCGGCGTTTGGAGACTATTCGCTCGACTTTCTCGGCTCTGGGAGCTCGACGGGCACCAGCTGCTACAGCGAGGACGGCGGCGATGCGCCCGACGCCATCCGTGCACACGACGACGACGATGACGACGACGACGACGACCCGGTTCGCCACGAGCACAGCCTCATCGACGCCTTGGCGCGTCGCGTCTCGTCCGTCAGACATTTACTCGTCGTGTAACGATTCCATCGCTTCCCAATGTTCAACTAGACGTGGTCGGTCGCGACCCGCACGACGGGGACTTTCCTCGGCGTGCTGGCGTCCAGCGCGCCCTGGAGGCTGCCGAGACGCGACGCCGGCGCGCCACTCGCCGCACCCTCTCCCGTCGTCGCAGCGTCCAAGCTGCCGTCCCCGAGCCCCCGCAAGGCGGCCTCGATCTCGTACAACTGCTCGTCCACAAACACGCCGCCCATCCCGACGTTATCAAACGGATCCTCCAGCGTGATCGACACGTTCAGCAGCCCCGTGAGTGCAACCTGAAACGCACCCGACACGAAGAATGCGACGGCAAAGTCCGCACTCCTCGAGATCCAAGCCCAGTACGGCCCGAAGAACAGCGGGATGATCAACGTGACGTAGCACCGGACCATCGCCCGGATGCCCTGGGGCGTCCCAAACTCTTTGACATTGGAGAGCTTGTCGATCGACGTATGCAGCTTGTAGACCATATCGAGCAGGACTCGCGTGTTCTGCCCGTTGGTCCCGTCCCTCCCGACGGCCTTGGCCAGGGCGTCGAGGTCCTCGAGCCCCCGACGGATCTGCTTCTGCCAGGTCGACCGGTCCAGGGCGATCTGGTACATCGCCGCCTTATACCCCAAGTACGGATACCTCGTCGAGTAAAACCGACTCGGCAAAAAGTACTCGTGCATCCCGTTGACGACGTTCGAGACGGACATCCTCGTCTTCTCCATCAGCATCCGGGACTCGAGCTGCTCCTTCTCCGACGCATTCTCCCCCAGCGATTCGATATGCGCCCGGATCTCGTCCACCATGCGCCTCGTCAGGAACAGAAACCCCGTCTTGACCTCCGTCAACAGGTCCAGACACTTGTCCCGCCGCTGCTGCTGCATCCAAATGAACCCGATCATCGGCAGCACGACCACCATCTCGATGACCACCAGATTGATCTCCGCCGCCAGACCCTTGGAATGATAGTAGTTGTAGAAGACCACCGAGAAGATGTTGATCAGCAGCGACCACATCGTCGTCCACGTCTGCATGCTGAGAAACCAGAAGATCGAACTCCCAATGTCCCGCAGATCCAGCAGACACTGCGTCAAGCTCCGCTGCGCGCCCACGAAGGACGCATCGAACAGCGGAACGCCCCGGGCATGCGTGCTGAACGGGGCGGACTTCAACGTCTTGGACGGCGACGACGACGATGACAAGGACGAGGACGAGGACGGTCCAGACGGCTGCTGCTTGGCGTTTGCGTTTGCGTTGGCGTTTGCGTCGGCGTTTGCGTTTGCGTTGGCGTTTGCGTTGGCGTTTGCGGGTGCGTTTGCGGCCGTCCGTTCGAGGCGTTGCGGCTGTCGCGCTGGGGAGGGTCGTTGTTCCTGCTGTTGTTGTTCCCGTTGCCGTTCCGCGCCGTTCTCGTCGTCTCGAGACGGCACAGACGGCCTTCTCGTGGCCGTCCCGACGGACTGCGGGGTCCGGTTCGTCGTATTGGACATGGAGCGAGCTGTTCAATTTTCAAATTTTTTGTGCCCGCGATGAACTCCGTCACGTGGGTCGGTCCGCTCGCCCCGCCCGGCCACTGCCAACGCCACCGGGTCCCCTGGACGCATCGCATCTGGCGATACCGAGTGTATCGTGTGCAATGCAGCGGGTCCGTACACGGCGCGTCGTCGGCGTCGGGGGACCACGCCACGGCCGATTCGCGCTCGCGACCGCAGTCACCGCCCTCGACAGCGTACCGGCAGCTGGTCGCGTCGACGGCGGGTCCGTCGTTCGGGGCGGTCGCAAAGGTCGTATCGGGCCTCTCTCTGGGTGATCTGATCGACTCGATGGGGGCCGACGAGGTGGTGGTGCGGGTGGCGTTTGCTGGGGTGAACGGGGGCTGCGAGACGTTCCGGTGCCGGGCCGAGCACGCGTTTGCCAGGAACAAGACGCTGACCGACTTTCCGCTCGGTGCCGAGGGCGTCGGCACGGTGGTCGCGGTCGGACACTCGGCGGAAGGCGATAATGACGATACGGGTTCTGCCATCGTCGTTGGCTCGCCGGTGATGTTTGTGGGCGGGGCGTTCTCCGAGTTTGTCAAAGTCAAGCGGGCGGGCGTGACCCCTGTGCCGGTTGCTTCGGCAGAATATGCGGTGGGTGCTCGTCGTCGTCGTCGTCGTCGTCGTCGTCGTCGTCGTAGGAACGTTCGTAGCCAGTTGCCAGGAACAGGTGCTCACCCCCTCGCGCAACACTCGCTCCCACGACCGCCAGGCACTTCGAATATCGGGGCATGTCGCGTATTCGGCGCTGACGTACAAGGTCGAGCTGAATCGGGGGGACGTCGTGCTCGTGACGGCGGGGGCAGGGGCGACTGGGTCGTTCGCGGTGCAGGTGGCGAAGCGGCGCGGGTGCCACGTTCTGGCGACATGCCGCAATGCGGCCAAGGCCGAGGTGTTGCGGGGTCTGGGGGCGGATCGGGTGATCGATTACAGCGTGGAGAGCGTGCGGGACGTGTTTGAGCGCGAGTACAAGGAGCGTGTGGATGTCTGCTACGAGGGGGTGGGCGGGGCGATGCTCGAGGACGTGTGGCAGGTCGCGTTGAAGGACGACGGGAAGGTGTTGTCGGTGGGATATATCTCGCAGTATCCGCACAATGCGGTTCCCGTGTCGGCGGCAGCGGGCCGATCGAACGAGGCGCTCGGCTTGCCGCCGTCGCAGGACGTCTTCTGGAAGGCGATGACGCTGGAGCGGGGTGGCAAGACGCTCATCGGGAACGTGTGGCCTGACGACGCCGGGGACCGGCAGCGGGCGTTGGAGGAAGCGGCCGCGCTCGTGGCGTCGGGTGAGCTGACGTGCGTCGTGGACTCGAGAAGGTTCGTGGGCGTCGAGTCCGCGGCAGACGCAGTCTCGTACATGCTGAGCGGCTCGGCCATCGGCAAGGTCGTCGTGCAGATGTAGTTTCGATGCAGTTGGTTTACAGGAGCGTTCGTGTACATTGTTCGATTCGTTCGATTCGTTCGATTCGTTCGATGCGTAGCCGAGCCTACGCAAAAATTCGTTTCTCCCTGGCGACAACAACGAGCGAAGCGCGAGTGAGCGTCGGGGCGTGCAAAGCGCGCACGAGGGTCGAGGTCAGTACCCACCAAGCCCAGGGCACTTCCAGGCTGCATTCCATCCTATTCAACCTCGAGAACACATTACCCGCCTGGCCGCTCCGCGCTCGCTCCTTCACGAGATCCTCCAGCACGGCCAGCCGCAGGGGAAAAAAAGCGTGCTGCACGAAGTCCAGTCCCACGAAACACGCCCCGACCGTCAGCAACAGCTCCCCGTCGTCGTTGTCGCCGTCGCCGTCGCCCCCGCGCAGACCGCCCATGACGTCGGGAAACTCGACGGCAACCTCGACCTCGTTCCCCCCTCCACGACGCGTCGTACTCGTGTACCACACGCTCGTCGTGCTCGACAGGCTCTTGATTTCACTCATCGCGAATCTCGTGGCCTCGAGCGCGTCTCTCGTCTGCTGATAGGCGATAGGCGAACAGTATCCGGGCTTCCCCAGCCTGACGAGCTCGCCGCACGTCGGCCCCGGCCTCGACCCCCCTCGCCGGGCCACCAGCGCGAGCGACGCCACCGCCGCCTGCTCCGTCGACGTGACGCTCCTGACGAACTCGTAGCCCTCGACCGGAGGGCTACGGAGAAAAATCTTGAGAGAATTGCCGCGAATCTGGATCTCGCTGGCGACGAGGACGACCGCCTTGCCCGTCTGCATGGGACTCGACAGCAGGGTCGTCGCCATGCAGTGTTCGGTGTTTTGCCGGTCGGCGGTCCATCTCAGCGTTGGGTCGGACGAGCACAGGGAGTCGCAGTCCGCGAGGAAGAGGTGGCGGGCGCTGCGAGGTCGTGGGACGACGACGACGCCAAGGTCGCGCAGAAGGAGGTGCGGACGCAACAGCGACATGTACAGGTCCGTGATCCTCGCCGACCGAACCTCATCTCGTTCGTCGCTGTACCACTCGTTGATGAGTGCGACGAGCCTGTCCAAGAGCTCGACGCTGGTGGGGAGTGGTCGGTGTTTGATCGATGTGTCCGGGTGGAAAATTAAACCCGTGCGTTGTTGCCCCTCAGGTCGCTCAAGCAGCCTCGGCAGGATGCCATCGACGACTACGTCCCAAGGAAGGGCTTCTAGCGCCCGGAGTTCCATCGTCGAGAACGAGAATTTCTGTGAAGCGAATTTCTGGTGGTCTGGGTCTGTATCGCGATCGGATCTGATCACACGTTAGTCATCACCACGCACTAGGCGACTGACGTTTGAGGTCAGCGGTCGAGGCCCGAGCTGTTCGCGGCCCGTCATATGTCCCTCGTCGTCATCGTCACCCCAATTTTCCTGCCCTATTCGTTCGCATCGTTCCCGAGTGCATCTGTGTCACGGCGTGATTCCCGGACCACCGAGGCTCGGTACACGGCGACGACAGGCGCCGCTGCTGCGGGCGCCGTTGCCTTTGCTGTTGCTGTTGCTGTTGCTGCTGTCGTCGGCGCCGCCGTCGTCGTTGACGACGGGACCACACCCGTGTCCTTCGTCCCGCGAGTATCGCCACCGCCACCGCCACTCGTGCTCTTGAAGAACTTCGCAAACGTATTCTTCAGTCATTTCTTGTGCTGCTCTGGCGTGGCTTCCATAAACTCCTTGGCGTGTTCTTTCAGCCCGCTAAACAGCGACGACGACGACCCCTCCTGCTTGCTCCTCTCCCGCCTGGACGACGGGCACGAGCCGTCTTCCGCTTCCATCACGCGCTCCGCGCTCCACGTGCTTGATGTTTGAGCTCCACGCGCTCGCCTTCTGCTCTCCGTGATTTTCACCGGCTGAAGTACGCGCCGGGTAAAGCCGAGCGAATCACGTGTCACAAGGCTGTGGAAACTTTTACGGGACCACCAATGAATTTGCTCCCTCGTCCTCCTCATTTGTTGGCTCCTCCTTTTCTCCGTTCCCGCTTCTTCAGCGATCCCATCTTTGCCCGCAGAATGACGTTGAAGGACTCCTTGAACGCCGCTATCCGTCCCTTGGGCACCAGCGTGCTGATCTTCTTCCGCTTGCCGTCGGTCACCCGGACCAGGCACTGCCGCTCCCCCTTGCCCTCCTCGCGGTCCTTCTTCTTCGTGGCACACGTCGACGACTTGAATGTGATGAACACGCTGCCCTTCCTCTCCTGCACCTGGTCGTACAGCCTAATCAACTCGTTCAAGAACTTGTCCTGCGAGAGCCGTCCCATCGGGGTGCCTTGCCGAGGTCGACTCGTTCGTTCGCCGTGTGTGTCCTGTCCTCGAGAAAGCGCGCGTCGCGTCGTCGCGGGAATGGATACCGCAGTGGCAAGTTACAGAGAACGTCCGTCCAGGCGTCGACCTGTCTCTCAGCGCAGCGCGTTTTCTGTTTTTTTTCTCCCGTGTCGAGGCTCGAAGGAGAGAGAGGCTGGGATCACATCGTGGACTGGTCGTCACCGACTGCGGGTCACACACAGACAGAAGATCTTGGCGAGGACTCTCGAGAGAGCGCGGGGACGGGAAGGGAAACGAACGGGTGAGGCCACAGTCGTCGTCGGATCGAATGAGCACTGCAACCAACTCGCCGCCCGCCGTGTCGACGACCGCGGCGCGCGTCAGCCTGGCGAACGGCGAGACTTCTGCGTCGCCGAAGCTCGGTTCGGTTGCGCCGACGAGCTCGGCGCGGCCGGCGCGGCCGCTCTCCGCCCTCCGTGGCCTGCTGTCGTGTTTCCGTGGGAACTCGGTGTCTGTCCACGAGGACGAGGAGCAGGATGGTATCGCGACGTCGCAGCGTTCTTCTAACGTTGGCGCCGTTGGGATGCTGCGGCGCGTGCAAGCCGTGACCGAGTTTCAGTACACGACCTCAAAGTCACCGCAGCGGCCAGTGGGCTCCAAGGCGGTCGACGAGAACGACGTGCCGTTCATCGCCGAGTGTCTGGAGAACCTGTTTCTGTTTCATGCCGGGGACGAGGGTGGCCGAGGCGCGGGCGGGAGCGGGAGTGTGAGCGGGAGTGGCAGTCTGCAGACGTCGACATCATCGTCGACGATCAACCGGATGATCACGCAAGGCATGTACGAGCGGGCCATTCCAGCGGGGGATATTCTCATCGGCGAGGGGAATACAGGCCTTGGGGCCAGCGAAATGTACGTGGTCAAACTGGGTCAGTTTGAGGTCTTGCAGCGGCGCAACGGCGTCAATCTGCGGGTGAACATGAAGGGACCGGGCGATGTGTTCGGGGAGATTTCGCTGATCTACACGCAACCGCGGTCGGCGACGGTGTGTGCCACCAAGGACAGCGTGGTGTGGGTGCTGGACCGGAAGACGTTCCGAGGCTACATGGCAGAGGTGGGGAGGGACCAGGAGGAGAAGTCGCTCATCAGGAACGGCAGCAGCGGGAGCGGCAGCAGCAGCAACGCGCCGCTGGCGATCGAAGTGTTCATGAACCAGGTGCAGATTCTCGCGCACATGAGTTTCGAGGAGAAGGTCGCCTTCAAGGAGGCGGTGGTCGAGAAGCGCTACGCAAAGGGGGAGGTGGTCGTGCGGGAGGGCGACGTGGGGGACGAGTTTTTCATCATTCGAAGCGGTGAAGCGACGGTCTACCAGCACTATGGCTTCAAGGGGGGCGACCAGCAGTACTTTGGCGGCGGCGAAGGTGACGGCGGGAGCGAGGCTGGCGCGACGGCCGTGGACGAGGTCGCGAATACGACCGCGAAAACAACCACCAAATCGAAGAAAAAACAGCGGCGAATCAACAAGCTGTTCGAGGCAGAGTACTTCGGGGAGGGCGCGCTGATGGAGCATCGCTCGCACCGGCGCAAGGCGACGGTGGTGGCCGACACCGAGCTGGTGTGCTACACGCTCGACAAGGAGAACTTTTTGCTGCTGTTGGGGCCGCAGTACGAGCTGCTGCTGCAGGAAAAGAGCCCGTATGCGATCGGGACGAGGCTGGTGAAGATGGCGAGCCTTGGCGGCCCGAGCAGGCAGTCGGCCATGGTCAACATCAAGCGGCGCCGCTACTCGAACACGCATAAAAAGTGGGTGTGGGAGATGATACGGGCGGTGGGGCACCTGGACGAGGTCTGGGAGCTGAACGAACACAAAGAGTTTAGTGCGGCCGCGAGCGACGGCGGCGCCACTAAGGCGTCCTCGATCGCGTCCATGTCCGTCGGGTCCGAGCCGGACGAGGTGGTGCTGAATCTGGTGGAGGGCGTCGTGCTCGGCACGGGAGCGTTCAGCAGAGTGTCTAGCGTAGCCGAACAGGGGTCCAACAGGACGTACGCGCTGAAGCGCGTGCGCAAGACGGCCATGATGCGGTGCCCCGAGCACGTGTTCAGCGAGCAGGCCATCACCCGCAACCTGACCCACCCGTTTTGCATCCGGCAGTATGGTTCCTTCCAGGATAAGTACCACCTGTACTTTCTCTTCGACCTGATGCCCGGCGGCGACCTGATGGACGTGCTGGTCAGCGACGCCGCGCCCGTCAACGTGAAGCTCCAGACCAACAGCCTGCTCCCCTCCTGCTTTGCCCAGAGCTTCAAAATGCTCAAGGGCATCGACGAAGACGTTGCCAAGTTCTACGTCGCCTCCATCGTCCTCGCCCTCGAGTACCTCCACGCTAACGACGTCATCTACCGCGACCTCAAGCCGGAGAACGTCTTCATCGACCAGCGGGGCTACCCCAAGCTCGGCGACTTTGGCTTTGCCAAGATGCTCAAGGCCGGGAAGAAGGCATATACCTTCTGTGGCACCCCCGGATACGTCGCACCGGAGAACATCCTCGCCGGCGGCTACACCAGCGCCGTCGACTGGTGGGGCCTCGGCGTCCTTACCTACGTCCTCCTCACCGGCAAGCAGCCCTTCACCCACCCGCGCACCGACGACCAGATGGAAGTCATGCGAAGGATCGTCGACCAAAACTACCACATATCCTTCCCGCCATACATCAGCGCCGAAGCCAAGAACATGATCCTCGGCCTGCTGGAGCGCCGACCCGCCCGACGCCTCGGATGCGTCATCGACGAACTCAAGCTTCATCCCTGGTTCAAGAAGTTTGACTGGGACGCCCTGGCGGCCAGGAGGATGATCCCCCCAAGGCAAAGCAAGGACGATGCGGCCAAGCGCGTCCGTGACCTGATGAACAAGGAGCGCAAGGGCGTCAAGGTGCCGCGGGAGAGCGCCGATGATTTGAAAGAGGCGCTGAGGATTTTTGAAGACTTCTAGGAGTAAAACGACGACCCAGAAGAAGGACATCCGCACCCGGTCGGTCATGAAGCAGAACTACCGCCAGGACGCGAGACTGGACGTCTTCTACTCGGGTGGTGCATTACGACTCGCTCGGGATGGCACGAAAACGGCGTGTGCGTGCCACGATGAGGTCAAGGTGCGTTCACTACATATGTAGATGGTCGTGAGGAAGCCGTGTGCGCCGCGACCGGGGCTCAAACGGGCTAACCCACGGGGAACACTCGTTGCATGATGGACGCTCACGTTCACCGACGCCCGCGTTCTCTTCGCTCGTGCAGATCATAAACAACGAGACCGGCGCGGTCATGCATACGATCAACGGGGACACGGAGCCGGTGACGTCGCTAGCTTGGGGTCCGCGGATGGAGTCGATGCTCGTGGCGTCTCGGTCGCTGCAGGTGCGGTCGTTCTCGGTGGAGACTGGCAGGGTGCTGAAGACCTTCCGGGGCCACCGGGCGCCGGTCGCGCACATGGCAGTGGATGGGTCGGAGACGCTGATGGCGACGGCATCGGCGGATAAGCTGGTGAAAGTGTGGGATATCGAGGGCGGGTACTGCACGCACAGCTTTTCGGGACACAGGTACGCTGATGAGTGACGTTGATGGGCCGTGCACCACGGATGGTCCGCGTGCCATGGACGTTCCGTGGTCGGATGATCGCATGGAATTTTGAGATCGACGGTGGCGGCCCGTGGGCGTCCTTCACGCCATCGTTGAAGTATACACCGTGCGAGATGGACCCTCCCTATGTACCGCAGCGTCTCGATCGGACCGTATCACCGCTGCGTCAAAGCGGGAGGTACATTCATCCAGTCTCATCGTATCTCATCGTGTCTCATCGTGTCTCATCGTATCTCATCGTGTCTCACGTGCGTTTTGTCCGGTTAATCTCCAGGGGCGTCGTGCTGTGCTGCATTTTTCATCCGTCGCAGCTGCTGTTGGTCAGCGGCGGGGACGATTCGCAGATCAAAATCTGGGATTTGATCTCCAAGACGTGCGTGGCGACGCTACAGGCGCACTTCTCCGCCGTGACGAGTCTGTCTATCAGCGAGGACGGATGGACGCTCCTGAGTGCGGGGCGGGACGGCGTGGTGGTTGTGTGGAACCTCAAGAACTACGCGCGGGTGGCGACAATCCCCGTGCACGAGGCGCTCGAGACAGTCGTCGCGCTGCCTAACAGTGCGTCTAACACTGGTACGGATGCCGGTATCGATGTCGAGGACGCCCCGCTGTTGTTCGCGACGGGCGGCGAAAAGGGGGGCGTCAAGGTGTGGAACTCGTCGACGGCCAGGTGCATTTCGGAGGATCTTCCGTCGATGCCCGCGCCCACCGAGGCAGGGAGCATTGTCGAGCTGGCAAACGCCAGTACGGGCAGTCCGTACGACCTGGTGGCGGCGACGCAAGACTGCCGCGTGCTGCTGCTGTCGGTGGGTGGCACCACGGCGACACGGGAGGCGGTCGAGGCGATCGAGGCGCCCGAGGCCGCAGACGTCAAGCGGTCGAAGAAGTTCAAGAGGGACAAGAAGGAAAAAAAGGATAAGAAGGGCAACACGGACGCAGCACCGGTGCCCTTGAAGAAGCAGGTTGGGCTCTTCCGGCAGTTCATCGGCAACAACGACGAGGTGACCGACCTCAAGTTCTCGTCCGGTGGGGCGCGCCTCGCCGTCTCGACGAACAGCGAGCACGTTCACGTGTACGACAGCAAGACGCTGGGGTGCCTGGACACGCTGGCGGGACACACGGAGGCGGTCCTGTCGCTGGACTGCGTCAACCGCGCCAACAGACACCTGCTGGCGTCGGGCAGCAAGGACAGCACCGTGCGGCTGTGGGACATTTCGAACGTTCCTAACGACAAAGCGTCGTGCCTCGCCGTCGGCACCGGCCACGTGAGCGCCGTGACGGCCGTCGCGTTCAGCAGCACCGGCAACTTTCTCATCTCGGCCGGCGCGGACAAGCTGCTGCGCGCCTGGGACGTCGCCGGGATTTCACAAAATAGCAGCGGCAAGGGCAAGGGCAAGGGCAAGGACGCGCGAGGCAAAACGGCGGCAACGATGGCGGCAACTGCTGCCGCAAACCACGAGCCCCACCTGCCCGCGCTGGCTGCCATCCCGGCCCACGAGAAGGACGTCAACGCCGTCTGCATTGCTCCCAACGACCAACTCGTGGCATCGGCATCGCAGGATAAGACCATCAAAATCTGGCGCATGCCCAACCTGACACCCGTGTGCGTGCTTCGGGGACACAAGCGCGGCGTCTGGTCGATCGCCTTCTCGCCGGTCGACCAGGCCATTGCGACGGCGTCGGGCGACAAGACGATCAAGCTGTGGAACATCAAGGACGGCTCGTGCCTTCGGACGTTCGAGGGACACGTGGCGTCTGTGCTCAAGGTGGCGTTCCTGTCGGCAGGCACTCAGCTCCTGAGCGCCGGCGCCGACGGCCTCATCAAGCTCTGGAACGTGAGAACGGCCGAGTGCATCGCCACGTTCGACGCTCACGAGGACAAAATTTGGGCCCTGGCGCTGGAGAACAGCGATGGGAACGTCGCGGCGTCGGGTGGGTCGGACGGCAGCATCGCCATTTGGAAAGACTCGACCGAGGCCGACCGCGAAAATGCGCTCAAGGAGGCCGAGACCGAAGCCCTGCGGGAGCAAGAGCTGGACAACGCCGTGTACGACGAGAAGTGGGAGGAGGCTGCCGGGCTTGCCATCGACATGGGACGTCCAGCCCGCCTCCTCTCCGTCGTCAAGCGCGCCCTCGACCAGGAGGACGCCAACCAGATCATGGTGAACGTCGCCAAGAGCCTCGACGAGCAGCAGCTCAAGACGACCCTCGAGTATTGCCGCGAGTGGAACGCCCACAGCAAGAACTGTGGGTGCGCCCAGGCCATGCTGCACGCCATCCTCTCGGAACACTCGCCCGAGGAGCTCCTCGCCGTGCCCGGCGTTGAAGGCATCATCGACGGCATCGAGGCGTACACCAAGCGGCACCGGTCGAGGATCGACAGGCTCATCCGCTCGGCATACATCGTCGACTTTATCCTCGGCGGTATGGGCGTTTTGTTCGAGGACGACGGCGACGTCCGTGAGCGGGAGGAGGGGGCCGAAAAGAAGAGAAGCAAGGTCGCGGCGGGCGCGTAGTGTTTTCGTGCTGGTTCTGTCCCTGGTCGTGTTACTGGTCGGTCAGCAGCTGTGGTCTCGAGTTGAGCACGTCGTCCGTGCCTCCCGCTCTTGTTATTGCGATTGGTAGTCTTGCTCCCGCCTCGATCCTTGGAACGTCCTCGCCGCGAGCGATCGACAGAAGGCTCTGTCCCTCCTCGATCACGTGGTTCTTGTAGGCCCGGTATGACGCCGACTCCATCGGCAGCCGCTTTGCCGCCTGCGCCGCCCCCGCCCCCGGATCGTTGTACGTCCGGAACGACCTGGCAAGCGAACGAAAGAACGAACGAGCGAAGCGCGAAGCACGAGTGAGAGCGTCAGGGCGTGCGAGCGCACCTCGGTCGAGTTCACTGCCCACCTGTTCTTCGCCTCATCGTCCCATTCTCCGCGCCCCTTTTTCAGGAGGGCAGTGTGGTGCTTCATGTCTTCGAGCATCTTCACCTGCTCCGGGTCATTCTTGTCTACCATCGCCTCGAACTGCGCGATCCGAGCCTCGAGCTCGGAAGAGGAAGACATTTTTCCTGATCGGGTTTGAATTGACGTTGACCGGGCTCTCCTGCTGCTCTGTGCGTCGTTCGTGGATCGCCGCGCGTGGATAGAGAAAGAGACAGGGGTGCGTATGGGAAAGAATCGTCAAAAAATGAATGAAAAGAGAGGTGCGTTTGTTGGTGTACAAGGGGCCCTTGTAGGACCCCGGGGGGGGTCGTTCGAGAGTCGTCGGCCGTCGTCGATTCTCGGACGCCAGTGTCCGCAACCTACACGTAGACGACGTCCTTCTTCTTTTTCGTGCTTTCCCCGCTGGCCTCGGTCTTCTTCGCGTTCCCGACCAGCCCCCGCTTGAGCGCCAACGTCAGCGCCGATAGGTGCCGCTTGCGTTCCATCACGACCTCCAACTGCGTCCGCAGGAGCGCGTTCTCCACCTGGAGCGACTCAAACTCCGTCAGGTTCTTCGATGCCTCCCTCATGCTGCTCACGTTCCCCTCGACCATCGCCAAGGCCGCCTTTGCCTTCTCCGACAGCGGGATCGCTTCTGCCTGGCTCCCGAGCTTCTTCTCGATGGCAAGCAGCGCGTTGCGCGCCCCGGACGCGTTCTTCACCTCGCGGCCGGCCGCCTTGGACCCGGCGGAAGGCACGGACGCGGACGCGGGCGGGGTCGGCGTGGTCGCCTGCGGCGTCGGAGCCTTCGGCATCGTCAAGTCGAGGTTGGGGACGGACCCAGGACTCGTCAGCTCCGAGCGCAGGGCGGAGATCTCCTTCCTGAGTCCCGCGACGACGGCAGCCCGAGGGGGGATGCGGCCAGGTTGGGTGATGAAGGCGAGCTCGCCCTCCAGGCTGAGCAATTTCTGGGCCACTTGCGCTTGTCTGCCGTCCATGTTCGTCGCCCTCGTCACGGTGAGCGCCCGCGACGGTCGCGAGAAGATGGACTGAGGAGTCATCATCATCATGGCTGTCCGCTGTCCGCAATGGGAGTGGTTGGACCGCGGGCCGAGTGACAGAATGAAATTGCGTATGGAGGGCAGCGGCTGCCCTCGTACCGGTGGTACCGCTGGTACGCCAAGTTCTATTGAGGCGCCGATGGCGTCGAGCGTTTTTTCCCGAGGCGCGGTGTGATGATTACCAGGCGTAGATGGATTTCGGAAAGCACTCGGACTGCCAGCGGTCGCCGAAGGCGAGGACGAGCTTGTTGGCGCGCTCCTGGGTGTAGATGTCGGAGGTGGTGTCCATGTTGTGCCTCAGCCAGTTGTACAGCATCGTCTCGGCCGCATCGCCGCGGTTGTGCCTCGGGAACCTGCCGTGGGTCTGCTTGAACTGCTTCACGGCCTCCAGGATCGCGTCCCACTGGGCCTCGTCCCTT
>Ga0181573_10003278_pt1 | contig 14449 bp, 11 predicted proteins | sample 101ome_25_FD_148643 | JGI IMG/M metagenome (GOLD analysis project Ga0181573, IMG submission 148643) | Coastal salt marsh microbial communities from the Groves Creek Marsh, Skidaway Island, Georgia - 101409BT metaG (spades assembly) | ecosystem: Environmental > Aquatic > Marine > Intertidal zone...
AATAATGTCCCAACGATACTTTAAAATGGCGCAGATGCGCGAGCTCCTATTGGGCCTTGAGGAGGAAGTGGGGCTTGGGGCATTGACCCAAAACGAAAAAGATGTGTTCTACGCGTCTTACACGGAAATCTATATGGCGGGTGGCACTGCAAAATCTGTTGATATTAAGAAGCACGCGTTGTTGATCGGGATGGCACAGCCAACCTTTCACAGGTGTTTGAAGGCCTTGATTGGGCGTGGCTTGCTGGCTCATGCGCCCAATACCAAAGCGGGAAGCTATACTAGCCCTATCGTTTAAGGGGGGCTGGTCTTCGGTTGTGTTGCGCCGTGTTCTATGGCTTGTGTTGCGGATGACCCTCGTTAGACCTTAATCATGAACGAACCTTTCTTTTTGGGCTTTGGCCTTGGCTTTTCTTTGATTCTGGCGATCGGAGCGCAAAACGCCTTCGTGTTGAAGGCCGGTTTGATGCGCCGTTTTGTTTTGCCGATCGTGTTGCTTTGCGCGGTTTCTGACGCGCTGTTGATCTTTCTGGGCGTGTTAGGTTTGGGAACCCTTTTGGAGACCTGGCCCAATCTTATGAGCTGGATCCGCTTTGCAGGGGCGCTGTTTTTATTCGTTTATGGCGCACGCAGCATGATATCGGCTTGGCGCGGCAATCAAGCTTTGGACGCAATGGGCGATGTGATGTCTTTGCCGGCGGCCTTGTTTACTTGCCTGGCGCTGACCTTTTTAAATCCGCATGTATATCTTGATACGGTGATTTTGGTGGGGGGGATTGCCAACCAATCGGAAAGTCCGTTGGGTTTTGCTTTGGGGGCTATGCTAGCCAGTTTTACCTTTTTCTTCGGGTTGGGCTATGGCGCGCGTCTTTTAGCGCCCTTTTTTGCCAATCCCCGCGCATGGCAGATTTTAGATATGGGGATTGCGCTTGTGATGTGGGCAATCGCTTACAGTCTGCTCGCCTCTCATTAGCTCTTGTGCTTTCGGCCTATTTAGCTTTTCAGTAACGCCATGACCGAGCGCTCTTCTTCATCAACCTTACGCGGGATCTTATGGATGATCGTGACGGGGCTTATGTTTGTGGGCGTGACCTCCTTGGTGAAATATTTAGGCCCGGATATGCCCGCCGCTGAGGCGGCGTTTTTGCGATATGCTTTGGGCCTGGTCTTGCTGGTTCCAATGCTGGGGTCGGTCTTCAAAAGTAATTTTTCGCAGCCGTTGATGCGGCTTTTTGTGTATCGCGGCGTCGCGCATGTGGGGGCGGTGTTTCTATGGTTTTTTGCAATGGCGCGGATTCCCTTGGCGGATGTAACGGCAATGAATTACCTATCGCCGATTTATGTGACATTGGGAGCGGCCTTATTTTTGGGTGAAAAACTGGCTTTGCGGCGGGTGATCGCCGTGGGCATTGCCTTGGTGGGCGCCTTGATTATTTTGCGACCCGGTATTCGCAGCGTGGATATGGGGCATCTGGCGATGCTGCTGGCTGCGGTATTTTTTGCCTGCTCTTATTTGTTAACCAAACGGCTCAGCGATCAAACGTCGGCGGGCGCAATCGTTGTGATGCTTTCGCTCTTTGTCACGCTGGGGCTGGCGCCGATGGCATGGATGGTTTGGGTTCCGCCCTCGACGAACGATTTGCTTATCCTTTTTGGAGTGGCCTGCTTTGCCACATTGGGGCATTACACGATGACGCTGGCCTTTGCCGCAGCGCCCGTGAACATCACGCAGCCGGTTACGTTTTTACAGCTGGTCTGGGCGGTGTCGGTTGGGATGGTGTTTTTTGACGAACCGCTCGATCCATGGGTGGTGGTTGGGGGCGGCACAATTTTGGCATCGGTCAGTTTTATCAGCTGGCGCGAGGCGGTTTTGCAACGTCGTCTGCGCACCCCCCCGGTTCCTGCTACAAAAGTCTAGGCTTTCATCTAATGGAGGCTCTGCCCGAATAACCCATATCTCAAAGAGGCGTTTGCATGACATCTTCCCCCAATATTCTGATTATTATGGTCGATCAGTTGAATGGAACGTTGTTTCCCGACGGCCCTGCCGACTGGCTGCACGCGCCGCATTTGAAACGCCTGGCGCGGCGTTCGGCGCGGTTTGCCAATGCCTATACCGCCAGCCCGTTATGCGCGCCGGCGCGGGCTTCATTCATGTCGGGGCAATTGCCCTCGAAAACGGGGGTCTATGATAATGCCGCTGAATTTGCAGCCTCGATACCCACCTATGCGCATCATTTGCGCGCGGCGGGCTATCAGACCTGCCTATCTGGAAAAATGCATTTTGTTGGTCCGGACCAGCTGCACGGGTTTGAAGAGCGCTTGACCACCGATATTTACCCCGCTGATTTTGGGTGGACGCCGGATTACCGAAAACCTGGCACGCGCATTGATTGGTGGTATCACAATTTGGGCTCGGTGACCGGCGCTGGTATTGGTGAAATTACAAACCAGCTGGAATATGATGATGAGGTTGCCTATCAAAGTTGCCGTAAATTATACGATCTGGCGCGCGGCAAAGATGGTCGCCCTTGGTGCCTCACCGTTAGCTTTACGCATCCGCATGATCCTTATGTGGCACGCAAGAAATACTGGGATCTTTATGAGGATTGCGCGCATCTCAGCCCCGCGGTTGCAGCGCTTCCTTATGCCGAGCATGATCCGCATTCACAGCGGTTATTTGATGCCAATGATTGGCGCTCATATACTTTGAGCGAGGTGATGATCCGCGACGCCCGCCGCGCCTATTTCGCCAATATCAGCTATCTTGACGATAAAATTGGCGAGATTTTAGAGGTGTTGGAAGCCACGCAGCAAGAGGCCCATATTGTCTTTGTGTCAGATCATGGGGATATGCTGGGTGAGCGGGGCTTGTGGTTTAAAATGTCTTTTTATGAAGGGTCTGCGCGGGTGCCTTTGATGATATCGGCGCCAGAGCTGCCCGCGGCGCTGCTGACCCAGCCAGTTTCAACGCTGGATGTCTGCCCAACTTTATGCGACCTGGCCGGCATATCGCTTGACGCTTTGCAGCCTTGGACAGCCGGTGAAACCTTGGTGCCGCTGGCGCGTGGTCAAGCGCGCAGCGCGCCCGTGCTGATGGAATACGCCGCAGAAGGCTCTTATGCTCCGCTGGTGTCTTTGCGCTATGGGCGCTGGAAATATAACCGTTGTTTGCTGGATCCCGATCAGTTGTTTGATTTGGAGGCGGACCCGCAAGAGCGGATAAATTTGGCCAACCTGCCGGCGCATCAGGGCACAGTGGCCTCGCTTAGGGCAAAATCCGAGGCGCGCTGGGATCTTAGCGCCTTTGACGCCGCCGTTCGACAAAGCCAGGCGGGGCGTCTGGTGGTGTATGAGGCGGTGCGCAAGGGGGGCTATTACCCTTGGGATTACCAGCCGCTGCAAGATGCCTCTGAACGCTATATGCGCAACCATATGGATCTGAATATTTTGGAAAGCCAACAGCGCTTTCCCAGAGGGGATTAGCCGGCGCTTACGAGCAGATCCAATAAATTATTAATATCTGTACGCGCGGCTTGGGCATCTATCACACCAGTGGATTGGGCCGCACTAATCCAAACACCATCGATATAGGCCTGCAGCGCCTGTTCCACCATTTGTTGGCGCTCTGAAGCAACCAGTAGCCGCGTTTCGCGCCGCAAATGGCTTGTCACGCGAGCGCGATTGATTTTTTGAAGCCGCGCCAGCGCCGGTTGGTAGGGCGCGGCTGACCAAAACTGCACCCAGACATTGCAATGGGTTTTCGTGAAGAGAGAATCGGAAAAGTTTGCGGTTAAAACGGCTTGCAGGCGTTGTTTGGATGTTTTGGTTTCTTTTAGATTGTTGATGACCTCACGGCGCAAGAGTTCGAGCAAGTGGCGCATCGTAGCTTCCAGCAGCTTTTCTTTACTGCCAAAATGATAGGTTATGCTGGCGGCTGTCGTGCTCGCATAGGCAGCGATTTCACTTAACGTGACATTTTGAAACCCTTTTTGTCGCACCGCTTGCAGAGTGGCTTGAATGAATTCTGAATTGCGTATGTCACGAATGCTGCGTCTTTCCATGCGGTTTATCTGACGCGGCTAGGCTAGAATTTCAAGAAATATATCAAAATTAATATGGTCATATAAATTTTTATTTATATATATCACTTTTTCTGCTAGGGCTTTCTGCGCAGCTTTGAAGGGGATATGCATGTATAGCACGCAGCCAACAGCAAGCCATTTTATTAATGGGCGCTATGTTGAAGATATAAGCGGGGCGCGGTTTGATGTGATCTACCCCGCTTCAGGGGCTGTTATCGCGCAGATATACGCGGGTACGGATCATATTATAGAGCAGGCGCTAAGCGCGGCGCAGGCCGCGCAGCAAGATTGGGCGGCGCGCTCGGGCACTGAACGGGGGCGCGTATTGCGCCGCGCTGCCGATCTGATCCGCGCCCGCAACCGAGAGCTGTCGGTTCTAGAAACCCATGATACGGGCAAACCACTTTCGGAAACGCTATATGCGGATGCCACCAGCGGCGCCGATGCGCTTGAATATTTCGGGGGTTTGGCGGGAAATGTGACTGGAGAGCATATCCAGCTTGGCGAAGATTGGGTCTATACGCGCCGCGAAGCTTTGGGGATCTGTCTTGGCATTGGTGCCTGGAATTACCCGACGCAAATTGCCTGCTGGAAAGCTGCGCCAGCCTTGGCCTGCGGCAATGCGATGATTTTCAAACCATCAGAAACCACGCCGCTTTGCGCGCTGAAAATCGCCGAAATCCTCAGCGAAGCTGGTTTGCCAGATGGCGTTTTCAACGTCGTACAAGGGCAGGGCGATGTTGGCGCGGCGTTGCTGCAGGATCCGCGCATTAACAAAGTTTCGCTCACCGGATCGGTCGCCACGGGGCGCAAAGTTTACCAAAGTGCGGCCGCGGATCTGAAGCAGGTGACGCTTGAGCTGGGGGGTAAATCGCCACTGATTATCTTTGAAGATGCGGATTTGGACAATGCCGTTGGCGGGGCGATCCTGGCGAATTTCTACTCGTCAGGTCAAATTTGTTCCAACGGCACGCGGGTGTTTGTGCATAAAGCCATCAAAGAGGCGTTTTTGGATCGGTTAAGCGCGCGGCTTGACCAGGCGGTGATCGGCGATCCGCTGGATGAAACCACAAATTTTGGTCCGCTGGTCAGTGATCGGCAGATGCAGATTGTTCAGGGGTTCATCGCGCAAGGTATTTCCGAGGGTGCGCGGTTGGTCTGCGGCGGGCAGCGGCTCGAGCGCCCGGGCTATTATTTGGCGCCGACCGTGTTTGCAGATGTCAGCGATGAGATGACGATCGCGCGCGAAGAAATATTTGGGCCGGTTCTCAGCGTTTTGGATTTTGAAGATGAGGCGGATGTGGTGGCGCGCGCGAATAACACCGAATATGGGCTTTCTGCGGGGGTTTTTACCCGTGATATCAGCCGCGCGCATCGTGTTATTGGCAAATTGCAGGCGGGCAGTTGCTTTATCAATTCATATAATGATGCCCCCGTCGAGGCGCCTTTTGGCGGCATGAAATTATCCGGTATCGGGCGCGAAAACTCGAAAAACGCGATTGAGCATTATTCGCAGTTGAAATCGGTCTATGTTCGTATGGGGGATGTTGATGCACCGTTTTAAAGGCGCGGATATCGGCATTTATGCGCGCGTCCTGCGATGGCGCGCATGAGCGCGGCAGAAGCCGATTATGTGATTGTCGGGGCTGGCAGCGCGGGCTGCGCCCTTGCCTATCGCTTAAGCGAGTCGGGGGCCTCGGTGCTCGTGGTGGAATATGGCGGCAGCGATGCAGGCCCGCTTATTCAAATGCCCGGTGCGCTGAGCTTTCCGATGAATATGAAGCGCTATGATTGGGGCTATTGGTCCGAGCCTGAGCCGCATCTGGGCGGGCGGCGGCTTGCCTGCCCGCGCGGCAAGGTGATTGGGGGGTCCTCTAGCATCAATGGCATGGTGTATGTGCGTGGCCATGCCAAAGATTTCGACGCCTGGGAGGCAATGGGGGCAAGCGGCTGGTCTTACGCGGATGTGCTACCCTATTACAAGCGCATGGAAACCTGGGATCCGGCCGGGCATGGCGGCGATGCCAGCTGGCGCGGAAGGGATGGCCCCTTGCATGTGACGCGCGGCAAGCGCGATAACCCCTTGGTGCAGGCTTTTGTGCAGGCGGGCCGGCAGGCCGGCTATCAGCTGACCGACGATTATAACGGCCAACAGCAAGAGGGCTTTGGCCCGATGGAACATACCATTCACAAAGGGGCCCGCTGGTCCGCTGCAAAAGCCTATCTGCGCCCCGCCTTGCAACGAAAAAATTGCAATCTGATCCGCGGCTTGGCGCAAAAAATCGTGTTTTCTGGACGCCGCGCGGTTGGGGTTGAGCTTTTGGCAGGGGGGGGCTTGAAAACCGTTCGGGCCAAAAGGGAAGTGATTTTAGCAAGCTCTTCGATCAATTCCCCGAAACTATTGATGCTCTCTGGGATTGGCCCTGCCGCGCATCTGGCTGCCCATGGTATCGAAATAGTGGCGGACCGCCCTGGCGTTGGCCAAAATCTTCAGGATCACTTGGAGGTCTATATTCAAATGGCCGCGAGCCAACCGGTGAGCCTGTTTAAATATTGGAACGTGTTTGGCAAGGCGTGGGTTGGGCTGCAATGGGCGCTGACGCGCGGCGGCCCTGGCGCGTCTAATCAATTTGAAAGCGCCGGATTTATTCGTTCGGCCGTAGGGGTTGAATATCCTGATTTGCAATTTCATTTTTTGCCCATCGCGGTGCGGTATGATGGCAAGGCGGCCTCTGAGGGGCACGGGTTTCAAGCCCATATAGGCCCGATGCGCAGCCCGTCTCGCGGGGCGGTTACTTTGCGGTCAGCCAAGCCAGAGGACAGCCCAAAAATCACCTTTAACTATATGTCTACCGAAAAAGACTGGATAGATTTCCGCCGCGGTATTCGCCTCACGCGAGAGATCTTCGCGCAAGAGGCCTTTCGGCCTTTTGTAAAACATGAAATTCAACCCGGCTTTGAGTTGCAAACCGATGCCCAGATTGACGACTTTATCCGCGCCCATGCCGAAAGCGCCTATCACCCCTGCGGCACCTGTAAAATGGGGGCGGTGGATGATCCTTTGGCCGTGGTCGATCCGCAAACAAATGTGATTGGTGTTAAGGGTCTGCGCGTGGTTGATAGCAGTATTTTCCCACAAATCACCAATGGCAATTTAAACGGGCCTTCGATTATGGTTGGCGAGAAAGCCAGCGATCTTATTTTGGGTAAAACGCCGCTTGCGCGCGCCAATTCACAGCCTTGGTTGGCGCCGGATTGGCAGACCAGCCAGCGCTGAAGGTGCGGGCAATAAACGGCGCGGCGATTTTAAGCGATCACTGGATGGAATAGGGAAGGTTCTCGCGCAGATCATGATCAATGCTAAGCTCTTTATCTAACGGGGGCAGGGCGCGTTGGTGGCAGGCGCGCCGATCACAGACCCGGCAAGAAACGCCAATCGGTTCATAAGCATGCGGGGTGTCAAGGTCCATTCCATCGGCATAGACCATCGTCGCGGCATGTTTTACTTCGCAGCCCAGCGCAATGGCATAGCGATGCGCCGGAGCCCCAAACGCGCCCCCGGTTTTTGACACATCATGCGCAAGCGAAATGTAACGCGCCCCATCTGGCGTTTCGGCCAATTGCCGTAAAAACCGCCCCGGAGTTTCAAAGGCGCGATGCACATTCCACAACGGGCACGCGCCGCCAAAGCGCGCAAATTGCAGCCGCGTGGCAGAGTGGCGTTTGGTGATGTTGCCTGCTTGGTCGACGCGCACAAAGAAGAAAGGAATACCTTTCGCGCCGGGCCTCTGCAGCGTTGAGAGTCGATGCGCAACTTGTTCTAAGGACGCTCCGAAACGGCGTGCCAATCTTTCCAGATCATGGCGCTCGTCTTGGGCCGCTTGTAAAAATATTCTGTAGGGCATCATCACCGCTCCGGCGAAATAATTGGCCAGGCCGATTTTCGCAATATCGCGGGCTTGAGGCGATTGAAATCTCGCCAAATCCAATGTGGCCTCGAGCAAAGGCTCTTCTGTGATCAGGGCAAATTGCAGGCAGAGTTGAAAAATTTGCGTTGGTGGGCTGGCATGGGCGCTCAAGCTCAGCCGGTTTTGGGTCTTATCATAGCGCCGCAAGGGGGTTTGGTCGCTTAATTCCACGCGTATTCCTAAGCCTGCAAGCGCCTTTTCAACGTTTCCGCGCAGCCAGTTGGGCCCTTGCCACCCATGCGCGAAGCTTTCGGCTGCCCTATCAACCGCATCCAGGTAATTGTCGCAATAATGAAAGAAATCACGCACCTCTTCCCAAGGGTTGGGCTGTATATGCCCGTCTTGCCAGCCCAAAGCTTCATCAAATGATATCATGCGTTCTTGGGTGTTTTTATAGGCGCGGTGCAGATCCAGAAATGCGCGGCTAAAGGCCGGGGCATTAAACGCCACCAGGCGCAGATCGCCAAGCGAGGGTTGCGCTTCGCTAAAAACCGGATCCACCAGAACTTCGCGCAAATCGCTGACAAGGCGCTCGCTTTCTCCGCTTGATAATTCAGTGATGTCAAAGCCGAATTCCTGGGCCAATGCCAAGAGAATAGAACTGGAGACCGGCCGGTTGTTGTTTTCAATCTGATTCAAATAGGGCAACGACACGCCCAGACGCGCGGAAAATTCCTTTTGCGTCAGGCTCAGCTTACGGCGCAGATCGCGCAGCTTGGCGCCGGCATAGAGCTTTTGAACGGCCATTGTCACCCCGATTTGCAAATTTTCTAAAATGAACTGCTAAGCTTGCTAATTATGCTAGAGGCGTCAAGAGGCTTGAATGCTGCGATGGCGTTTTTTGACATAAATCATGCAGATCACCCCTGCGGCAACCGAGCTCCACATCAGCCAAAGCAGGGGCGTGGCGCCGCTGGTTGGCGTTAAAACGGCCCCGGCAAGGGCGGATAAGGCCGCCCCGCCCGCAATCATAATGGCGCTGCCAAGCCCTGAGGCGGCCCCGGCAAGATCTGGGCGTATGGCCAGCATTCCGGCCGTGGCGTTGGGAATACTTAACCCATTGCCAAACCCGACAAAGGTCATGAAGCCAAAAAAGCTGATCGCTGATCCCATGCCGTTGTAGAATAAAGCCAAAGAGGCGGTGAGGCCGAATAAATTCAAGGCGAGCCCCCAAAAGATCATCGCATCCAGTCCAATCCGAGACGAAAACCGCCCGCTGAAAAAGTTTCCTAGAAAATATCCCGCTGCCGGTGCGCCGAAGAACAACCCTAGCGCCTCTGGGCTTAAGCTGAATATTTCAGAGCCAACAAAAGGGGCCCCGCCCAGATAGGCGAAGAAGGCCCCTGATCCCAATGCTGAAGTAAAGCAATATCCCCAAAACCGTTTTGAACGCAAAAGATCGGGGTAGAGCGCAAAATGTGCTTGGAATTTCACATCTGCCGTTGGCGCGGTTTCGCCAAGGTCAAAAAAGCAATTGAGCCAAAGCGCCACCCCCAGCAGGCTCAGAATCCAAAAATTGGCGCGCCAGCCAAAATAGGCATCAATCACCCCGCCTAAAGCCGGCCCGAACATCGGCACCAGCGCCATGCCCATCATGATATAGGCGATCCGAGAGCCCGAATTTGCGGTATCGGTGGTGTCGCGCACGATGGCGCGCGAGATCACAAAAACGCTTGCGATGACAGATTGGATTGCGCGCAAAATCAAAAATGACTCGGTGCTTTGACAAAAAGTAATGGCGATGCTGACCGCCGTGAACAGGGCAATCGACCAAAGCGTCACTTGACGGCGCCCCTGCATATCCGAGAGCGGCCCTGAGAATAACTGAACCAATGCGCTGACCGCCAGATACACGCTCACCGACAGCCCTAAAATGGCGGCGCTGGTGTCAAATTCATCCGCCATGCGCGGGAGGCTTGGTAAAAAGATATTCATCGCCAGCGCTGAAATGCTGACCATCATAATCAGCGTGACCATATGCGGCTGGGTTTGGCGGTTAAGAAACTGGGCCTTGGGACTTTCGATCATCTATGCTCCTTAACCATCCAGAAAAAAGTGGATGGGGTTATCTGTTTGCTGGCTCAGATAAAGTTAGCAAATTAACAAATTAGCAATTTAATTCGTGGAATTATTTGCAAATTTGCATAAATCTTCTTTGCGTCACACCGCAATCAGTATAGCAGAAGCGGCAGATTGCCGAAGGAGTCAAGATGAAAGATATTTTGCAACAGCTTGAGCAGCGTCGCGACGTTGCCCGCCAAGGCGGCGGCAGCAAGCGCATAGAGGCGCAGCATGCCAAGGGTAAGTTAACCGCGCGCGAGCGGGTTGAGCTGCTGTTGGATGAAGACAGTTTCGAAGAGTTTGACATGTTTGTTGCGCATCGCTGCACTGATTTTGGCATGGAAAAACAGCGCCCGCCTGGCGATGGTGTGATCACCGGTTGGGGCACGATTAATGGCCGAATGGTTTATGTTTTCTCGCAGGATTTCACCGTATTCGGGGGCTCGCTCTCTGAGACGCATGCGCAAAAAATTTGTAAAATCATGGATATGGCGTTGCAAAATGGCGCGCCGGTGATTGGCATAAACGATTCTGGCGGAGCGCGTATCCAAGAAGGGGTTGCCTCGCTCGCAGGATATGCCGAAGTGTTTCAGCGCAATATTCTGGCCTCTGGCGTGGTGCCGCAAATCAGCTTGATCATGGGGCCTTGCGCTGGCGGCGCGGTTTATTCCCCTGCCATGACCGATTTCATTTTGATGGTCAAAGACAGCTCTTATATGTTCGTCACGGGGCCCGATGTGGTCAAAACGGTGACCAATGAGGTGGTCACAGCCGAAGAATTGGGCGGCGCCGCGACGCATACCAAGAAGTCATCTGTTGCGGATGCAGCGTATGAGAACGATATCGTTGCGTTGAGCGAGGCCCGTCGTTTGGTTGATTTTCTGCCTTTGAATAACCGTGAAAAGCCGCCCATACGCCCGTTTTTTGATGAGCCGGGCCGCATTGAGGCGTCATTGGATACTTTGATCCCCGATAATCCCAACACCCCTTATGATATGAAGGAATTGGTTTTAAAAATCGCCGATGAGGGTGATTTTTTTGAAATCCAGGAAGATTTTGCAAAGAACATTTTAACTGGGTTTATTCGGTTAGAGGGGCAAAGCGTCGGCATCGTGGCGAACCAACCCATGGTGCTTGCAGGATGTCTTGATATTGACAGTTCGCGCAAAGCGGCCCGGTTCGTGCGGTTTTGTGATGCGTTTGAAATTCCAATTTTGACGCTGGTGGATGTACCGGGGTTTCTGCCCGGCACCTCGCAAGAATATGGTGGGGTGATCAAGCATGGCGCGAAATTGCTCTTTGCTTATGGCGAAGCCACGGTGCCAAAAGTAACCGTGATCACCCGCAAAGCGTATGGCGGAGCCTATGATGTGATGTCCTCAAAACATTTACGGGGCGATTTTAACTATGCTTGGCCCACCGCCGAGATTGCGGTGATGGGGGCCAAGGGCGCAACCGAGATTATTCATCGCGCCGATCTGGGCGATGCAGATAAAATCGCGCAACATACAGCCGATTACGAAGACCGGTTTGCCAATCCGTTTGTGGCCGCAGAGTTGGGCTTTATCGATGAGGTTATTCAGCCCAAATCAACCCGCAAACGGGTCTCGCGGGCTTTTGCAGCCCTGCGCGGTAAGCAGCTGAAAAACCCATGGAAAAAGCACGATAATATACCGTTATAAAAAAGGTTTTGCTTTGATTTTAACTAGTGATGTGAGCTGAGCATGCAACAGAAAACCATCAAGCGCGGCAATTGGTTCGAAATCTATGATGGGCCATGTTTTACATTGGCGCGCCGGCTCCCAGCGCGGTTTGACATCAGCCGCGAGGTTGTGATGCCGCTGATGTCTGCGCCGCGTTTGGCGCACCAAATTCGCCAAGATATTTGGCGCAAACTGCAATCGATTAGGGGATTTTTGCCGGTGGTTGAAATCACCCAACGCGGAGCGCATTTACACATACGGGCCGGGGGCGAGTTGACATGCCCGGCACCATTTGAGCGCTCTGGCGAGCGGATCTTAGATGTCTTGAGCAATCGAAATAACCAGCGGCGCTGGGCGGGTTTTGCCGCAGCGCGCCAGCCCAGGGGCCATAAGCAGAAGGCACTCTCATCATGCTAAAACATCGTGGCTTTCCGGGGCGTTTGCCGGGTACAGATTTTCAATTTACCATTCGTCGGCCCAACCCCAAAGGCGTGACGCCTTTGAAACGCCTTGAGCGCTATAGAGACCGTCGACCCCCGGATCGGCGGGCCGATACGGGCTTTGTACGCGCGCTTCTTGAACATTTTTGGGATCAGCCTTTTGAGCGGGGAAATCTGGATGCAGGGCGGCTCAATTGGTTGTTTGAGCGCGAAGTGAAACCCTATGATGATCCCTTTGATCCAGCCTGTTATGAAGCCAAGCTGATCCTTGATTTGAATTTGATCCACGCCAATTTCGCTGATGCGTTTGATCCAGAATAAAAAGGACTATTTCGATGTTTGAGAAAATTCTGATAGCCAACCGTGGTGAAATAGCCTGCCGCGTCATCAAAACTGCCCGCAAAATGGGGATCAAAACAGTTGCGATCTATTCCGATGCTGACCGTCAGGCGCTGCATGTGCAAATGGCAGATGAAGCCGTTCATATTGGCCCATCTCCGGCCAATCAATCCTATATCGTGATTGAAAATGTGATGAAGGCGATTGCAAGCTCCGGAGCGCAAGCGGTGCATCCCGGCTATGGGTTCCTGTCTGAAAACAGCCGGTTCGCGCAAGCTTTGGCCGCGGCGAATGTGGCCTTTATTGGCCCTCCTGTCGCCGCGATTGAGCAAATGGGCGATAAAATCACCTCGAAGAAAATTGCCCAAGAGGCCGGCGTTTCAACCGTGCCCGGATATATGGGCCTGATCAACGACGCCGAAGAGGCGGTTAAAATCTCGCAAGAAATTGGCTATCCGGTGATGATCAAAGCCTCGGCCGGGGGTGGCGGCAAGGGCATGCGCATCGCCTGGACGGATGCTGAGGCACGCGAAGGCTTTCAATCTTCCAAGAATGAAGCTGCCAGCAGCTTTGGTGATGATCGCATTTTTATCGAAAAATTTGTTACCCAACCCCGCCATATTGAAATTCAGGTTTTGGCGGATAGCCATGGCAATTGCATTTATCTAAATGAACGCGAATGCTCGATCCAGCGCCGCAATCAAAAAGTAGTGGAAGAAGCGCCGAGCCCATTTTTAACGCCAGAAACCCGCGCCGCGATGGGCAAACAAGCCTGCGCATTGGCGCAAGCCGTGGGCTATCAAAGCGCTGGCACTGTTGAATTTATCGTCGATAGCGCACAAAATTTTTACTTTTTGGAAATGAATACGCGTTTGCAGGTTGAACATCCGGTGACCGAGCTGATCACCGGCGTAGATCTGGTGGAGCAAATGATCAATGTGGCGGCGGGCAAGCCGCTTGGCCTCAAGCAAGATGCGGTTCAGATCAATGGGTGGTCTATTGAAAACCGACTTTACGCGGAAGATCCTTATCGAAACTTCTTGCCCTCTATTGGCCGGCTTACCCGCTATCGTCCGCCTGCCGAAACAGTATCAGATGATTATATTATCCGAAACGATACGGGGGTGTATGAGGGCGGCGAAATCAGCATGTTTTATGACCCGATGATCGCAAAACTGTGCAGCTGGGCGCCAAGCCGGGCCGGCGCGATTGACCATATGCGTTTGGCGCTTGACCGGTTCGAAGTTGAAGGTATTGGCCATAATTTGCCCTTTCTCAGCGCGGTGATGGATCATCCAAAATTCATCTCTGGCGATATGACAACGGCGTTTATCGCAGAAGAATACCCGGACGGTTTTGAAGGGGTTACGCTGCCAACTGCGGCTTTGCGACGGGTTGTTGCCGCCAGCGCTGCGATGTACCGCGTTGGCGAAATTCGGCGGGCCCAGATTTCGGGACGGCTTGACAATCATGCGCGCAAAGTTGGCGATCACTGGGTTGTGTGCTTGCAGGGGGAAAGTCATGCTGTAACCGTAGCGGCGGATCAAAATGGGGCTTTGGTCACGTTTGAGGATGGCGCGTCCCATTATGTAAGTGGCGCCTGGACACCGGGCATAAAATTGGCCGATATGTTGGTGGATAAGACGCCGTTGGTGATGAAGGTCGATGAGATATCAGGCGGTTTTCGCTTGCGCACGCGCGGCGCGGATTTAAAGGTTACAATCCGCAGCCCTCGGCACGCAGAATTGGCGCTGTTGATGCCCGAGAAACTGCCGCCTGATACCTCAAAACTGTTGCTTTGCCCAATGCCGGGAATGCTCGTGAAGCTCAGTGTTGAGGAAGGTGAAGAGGTT
>Ga0181573_10003279_pt1 | contig 14446 bp, 15 predicted proteins | sample 101ome_25_FD_148643 | JGI IMG/M metagenome (GOLD analysis project Ga0181573, IMG submission 148643) | Coastal salt marsh microbial communities from the Groves Creek Marsh, Skidaway Island, Georgia - 101409BT metaG (spades assembly) | ecosystem: Environmental > Aquatic > Marine > Intertidal zone...
AATAAAATGTTCGCTGCCTCTCAGCTCTGAGCTCCTCACGCCAAGGCAGTAAATTAATATTTGCCATTACCCGAGAGCCCTCAGCGCTAAGCCGGCGGCAACCATCATTGCAGGCGCGTCGCCACTGAGGGCAACAGCATTGACTCGCGGCGAGATCGACATATTTGTGAATGGGTTAGCAATGCTCGTCGGCGTTGCCAGGCGATTTTCAACAATAGAAACCAGTCCGTCAGTCGCAGCAACACCACCCGCAAGAAAGATGTGGTCTACGGAGTTAAAGCTACTTGAGGAGTAAAAGAACTGAAGCGATCGCCCAACCTGTTGAACCACAGCCTCGATAAAAGGTGTCAGTACCTCTTCCTCATAGTCGTCGGGGAGCCCGCCCTGCTTCTTAGCAAGACCCGCCTCACGCAGGGGCAGACCGTAGCGCCGCATAATTTCGTCGGTAAGCTGCTTTCCACCAAAAATCTGTTCTCGGGTGTACGCATTTGACCCCTGATGCAGGACAGACAAGGTTGTCATTGTCGCGCCAATATCGACGACCGCCACAGTCGCAGCAGGATCGACACCGGCGTTGGGCCTAATAAGCTCGTAGGCCCGCTCCATGGCGTAGGCCTCTACGTCCACGACTTTCGGAGTAAGCCCAGCCAGCTCCAATGCCTCAACCCGCAGATCAATGGTTTCCCGGCGGCATGCGGCGAGTAAAACATCGACCTGATCATCTCTCCCGGCCGTCGGCCCCTGAACTTCGAAATCTAACGCCACCTCCTCAAGGGGATAAGGAATGTATTGATCAGCCTCGAGCGCTATTTGGGTCTCCATTTCTTCATCGGTGAGACCGGCAGGCATTGCTATGATTTTATTGATGACTGAGGAGCCAGAAACAGCGGTAATGACTTCTGTAGCTCGCGTTCTACTCTGGTGCATCACGCTCTGAATAGCGGTGGACACCTCACCCACATTATTGATGTTTTTCTCAAAAACAGCACCCTGTGGGAGCGAGGCGACAGAATAAGCCTCCACACGATAGCCACCATTAGCTTCTGATAACTCCAGCAACTTGATAGTGGTAGAGCTGATATCAATACCAACTCTCGAACCTTGTCGACTTTTCTTTAAAACCCCAAACACAGATGCAATTTTCTCCGTGTATCCCCAGTAGCTGAGCCACTCCACGTCAATAAAATGACAACAGCTCTCCGATTGCAACACAGGTTGCGATAAAGTGCGACCTGAGAGTTACACTATGCGGTCCAAAATGCAGCCATCACAGCGCGTTCAAAGCCAAGTACGGGATCGGAGAATCAAGGCTTGTCGTTAGTCAAACAAAGCGCAAAAGCTATCGCGCTGATCACAGCTGCCGCCGTGTGGTGGCTAGCGGGATTGTACTTGTACCTCAGCCCCAAGTTACCTGAGGCTGAGGCACTCACCGACATCAAGCTACAAACACCGCTCCGCATCATGAGTTCCGATGGGCAACTGATCGGCCAGTTTGGTGAGCAAAAAAGAATCCCGTCACGCTATGAGGATCTACCTCAGAGCTTTATTGATGCACTGCTTGCAGCGGAAGACGACGGCTTCTTTGAACACTCGGGGATTGATCTCCTCGGATTGGCGCGTGCCGTGTCGGAGTTAGTGGCGACTGGCAGTAAGCAAAGTGGCGGTTCGACCATCACAATGCAGGTGGCAAGAAATTTTTTCTTGACGCTGGATCAAACCTTCATCCGGAAGTTCACAGAAATCCTACTTGCACTGGAAATTGAGCAACGCCTTAGCAAAGAAGAAATTTTAGAGCTGTACGTAAATCGAGTCTTTTTAGGCCACCGGAGTTACGGCTTCGAAACCGCGGCGCAAACATACTATGGACGATCACTCAGCGAGCTTTCCGTCGCGGAGCACGCCATGTTGGCAGGGGTACCGCAAGCGCCTTCTCGCAATAACCCTTTGAGTAACCCTAAGCGCAGTGAAATCCGGCGAAACTGGATTTTAGGTCGCATGCTATCGCTCGACATGATTGATCGAGCGACTCACGACGAGGCAATCGCCACCATCGATATTGCGTCCTTCAATGGCTTGAAGGTTGAGGTAGATGCTGACTATGTCGCTGAAATGGCTCGCCAGTTCGCGGTCGAGCGACTGGGTAGCAACGCCTACACCGATGGCTATGTGGTCTACACAACTGTCGATGGAGATTTGCAGCAGGCTGCTCGCGATGCCGTGATTGATGGGCTTATCACCTATGACAATCGCCATGGCTGGCGCGGACCTGAGCAGCAACATCCGCCGCTCGAGGAAGAAACGCCCGAGGCCTTAGACAAGCGCTGGAGGAGCGCACTTCGCGCCATGCCAGTCATCGCCGACTTACGACCCGCCATTGTTACCGAGTTGCTCGAGGATGGGGCTCGTGTGCTTTTGCGAGATGGGAGCAACGGCTTTCTCTCTTGGCGCGAGGATCTCCGTCGTATTCGCCGCTACTTAGATGAAGACAGACGAACCGGCAGTGCTCAGACTCTCAGCGACCTGCTGTCGGTCGGTGATTTGATCCGAGTCAGCGAAAAAGACGATAGCCTTCGTCTCTCCCAGGTACCTCGCGTTCAAGGAGCGCTTGTATCGCTCGACCCAAGCGACGGTTCGGTCAAGGCCCTCGTGGGCGGCATGGGCTTCGTGCTGTCTAAATTCAATCGAGCGACGCAGGCTAAGCGCCAACCAGGCTCCAATTTCAAAGCGTTTCTCTACGCCGCTGCTCTCGAGAATGGCATCCACCCAGCGACATTGATTAACGATGCACCAGTCGTCGTGGGGAACTTAACTGACGAGGACTTATGGCGCCCCGAAAATGACAGCGGTCGATTTTACGGCCCAACTCGCGTTCGAGAAGCGCTCACCTTCTCGAGAAACCTGGTGTCAATTCGTGTTCTTCAGCAACTCGGGGTCCGTAAGCTTATCGAAATGGCGGCTAGAGTCGGCTTCGACGTCAACCACATGCAGCCCAACTTGACACTTGCACTCGGTACCCATGCCTACACGCCACTCGAGGTTGCTAGTGGATATACAGCAATTGCCAACGGCGGTTTTAAAGTTGAGCCTTGGCTCATCGACAGAATTGAAGACGTCGACGGCAATATCATTTACGAGGCAGACCCATTGATCGCCTGCTCTGCCTGTGAGCGGCAAGTGTCGGACGATGAATTCCTTGAAGCGTCGCGAATCGAAGACTTGCTAGAAGATCCGGAGCCCGAGTTCCGAGAGGCGCCACGAATTATTGACGAGCGAGTTACTTACGTCCTGACGTCCATGCTGGAGGACGTGATCCAGCGCGGCACTGGGCGACGCGCTCGCGTCCTCGAGCGCAATGATCTCGCCGGCAAAACAGGAACTACAAACGGCCCTAGAGATGCGTGGTTCTCGGGTTATAACCGGGATTTAGTCACCACCACCTGGGTAGGTTTTGATGATTACAGCCTCATGGGCCGCAGGGAGTTCGGCGGCACCGCGGCACTGCCGATTTGGATCGACTTTATGCGAGTCGCCTTACCACCAGAAAGCGCAGCAGCAGAGATGCCGCCTGGGGTTGTCAGATTGCGAATCGACAAGGAGTCAGGACAGCGAACCGATAGCCAATCCTCATCGATGTGGGAGGTTTTCCTTCAGGAGTTTACACCTATCAATCAGCGCGGCCGGAATAATACCGACGCCGAGGATTTAGATGGGCTGTTCTGAGGCGCCACTTTTTTTTGGGCAAAAAAAACGCCGACATTAGCCGGCGTCTTAAAAACAAACCAGGCGCTTACTTCTTCAAGCTGCGACCAGCAAAGCGCTTGTTGAAGCGATCAACTCGACCGCCTGAATCAACGATTTTCTGCTTACCGGTGAAAAACGGATGACACCGACTGCAGACGTCAATAGTGATATCCTGCGCAAGCGTTGAACGCGTCTTGATTTCGTTGCCACAGCTGCAGCGTGCAGTGATGTCTTCGTAACGCGGATGAATATCTGCCTTCATGTTGCCCTCGAGCACCTTGTGGGTGTCTAGTGAAAAAGAGCGCGGATGATACCAGAGCCCAAAGCCAATTCAAGCCCTCTTGTATGGGTAATCGCGGTGCCATCGCCGCTGCATCGGGTTTTTGAATATTTACCACCCTCAGCCGCTCAAATAACGCCGCAACCAGGGGCTAGAGTGAAAGTCCCGTTCTCCGGTCGGGATGTGGTTGGGATTTTTCTTGAGGCGAGGGGGAGTGAACTGCCCGCCACAACGGCACTTAAACCCGTGGAAACGCTATTAGACACCGAGCTACCACTGCTCGGCTCAGATCAACTGCAGCTGCTTCGATGGTTATCTGACTATTATCTCATTCCTCAAGGAGAGGCATTGCAGCTGGGCCTGGCGACATTGGAGCGCAAAGGGCGTCCCGAGTGGGTTGCTGAACCTGATCACATTGCCTTAACACATGGCACTGAGACGGTGGATAAGATTCCTTCCAGAGCAAGCAAGCAACGGGCGGCGGCTGAATTCATCGGCGAACGCATCGTCCCGATTGCCAGTCTGGCCGAACAGGGTTTCTCTGCAGCGGTGATATCGGCCCTCGTTAAATCGGGCATGGCAGAGAAAAAACACGGGGAGCTGCCCGCTTACTCGCCGCAATCGACGGTGACCTTAACCGAAGTACAGCGACAGATTTGTGCCACGCTGAAAGCCCAACTGACCAGCTTCAGACCCCATCTGCTCGAGGGAGTAACGGGCAGCGGGAAAACTGAGATCTATATCGAATGCATTAAGGCAGTCATAGCAACGGGACAGCAGGTGCTGGTCATCATTCCCGAAATTGGTCTCACGCCTCAAACCAAAGAACGTTTCGAGGCAGCGTTGGGGAACGAAGTACCGCTCATACATTCTGGGCTCACTGAGGCTGAGCGAGGTCGAACATGGGCGATGGCGCGTTCAGGTAGCGCCCCTGTCGTGCTAGGTACTCGCTCTTCCGTATTTTGTAGCTTCCAGGCATTGGGTCTAATTATTGTCGATGAGGAACATGACCCGTCTTTCAGGCAACAGGATCATCCGCGCTACTCGGCAAGAGACGTCGCTGTTAAACGAGCTCAGATCTGCGACTGCCCCATTATTATGGGAAGCGCCACACCCAGTCTGGAAGCAATCGCTAACTGTGACCAGGGCCGGTATCAGCATCACGCTCTGATGCAACGGCCACATGGGAGCACGCTGCCTGATATCTCCCTGATCGATACTCGAGGCCTTGCGCTCAGCAGTGGATTGTCAGACGAGGCGATCAATCAGATTCGCTTCGCACTGGAGCGAAACGAGCAAGCATTACTGTTCATTAACCGAAGGGGATTTGCTCATAGCCTGCAGTGCGAGGACTGCGGGTGGGTTGCGGACTGCCAACACTGTGACTCATCCATGGCCGTTCATCGGACGCCACCGCATTTGAGCTGTCATTACTGCAATACCAAAACGAGTGCCCCGACCTACTGTCATCAGTGCAACAGCAATCGCCTTACGAGTCGGGGCATTGGCACCGAGCAACTTGAGATCTTAATGAACCGTCTCTTCAGTGCGACCCCGGTATTCCGAATTGACAGTGACAACATCAAAAACATGGAAACTCTCTCGCAAGCCCTACACGGTATCGCCAGCGCTGAATCGGCCGTACTGTTAGGCACGCAAATGCTGTCCAAAGGACATGACTTCCCGAGAGTAACCTGTGTCGTCGTCGTCGACGCCGATAGCCTCCTATACAGCCCTGATTTTCGGGCGGAGGAGCGGCTGCTGCAGCTGCTGGTTCAAGTTGCAGGGCGTGCCGGCAGATCCAGTCTCCCGGGGAAAGTCTTGATACAAACCCGCAGTCCGGACCACCCCATGATGCAGCAGCTTGTTGAACGATCTTATACTGACCAAGCGCGCTCCCTCTTGGTTCGCCGAGAAGCACTTCGGCTGCCGCCGAAGGGAGCCATGGGCTTGATTAGAAGTGATAGCAAGCAGGAAAAAGACGCTATAGATTTTTTGAATACGCTGCGTGAACAGCTGCCGATCCGGGACGAGGTGCGCTTAATTGGCCCTATGCCAACACTGATGACACGTCGTGCCAACATGTATCGCTGTCAGATTATTGTGCACGCCCAGACCCGCAGAGCAGTGCATTCAATGCTGGAGGCTGCAAGAGACATCGGATCACAGCAAAAATTAGCGCGAAAAGTCAGCTGGTTTGTTGAAATCGACCCAACGGAAACGCTCTAACAAGATACAATACGGCCCAACAAACAAGGCGTTCCACGTCACAACAGATCAAGCGACATCAATGAAAGATCAGGTAGTTGATTTAATCGAGCAATCTATACGGGCAATCCAAGCGAAGGGCATGCTGCCAGAAGGTGAGCTTCCGACGCCTAAGGTTGACCACACGCGCGACCCCAAGCACGGCGACTTGGCTACGAATACAGCGATGGTGCTAGCCAAAAAAGCCGGTATGCCGCCGCGCGACTTGGCGGCAGCCATCATCGAGCAACTACCACAAAATAACGTGATAGCGCAGTGCGATATCGCCGGTCCGGGCTTTATCAATTTTCACATTTCTCAAGCGAGCAATATTGCGGTTGTCGAGACCATTCTGACAGCGGGTGAGGCATATGGCCGCTCAAATGAAGGGCAGGGAAGGCGCGTTCAGGTGGAGTTTGTCTCAGCGAACCCAACGGGCCCTCTGCATGTGGGGCATGGTCGAGGGGCTGCGATTGGCGATGCGCTTTGCAGACTTTTGGACAATGCCGGCTGGTCAGTGCATCGGGAGTTCTACTACAACGATGCGGGGCAGCAGATCAGTAATCTTGCGCTGTCGGTAAAAGCGCGAATCGATGGCGTGGAACCTGGTGATGCCGCCTGGCCCACCGATGGCTATCAGGGCGACTACATAAAAGATGTCGCCGCCGCCTATCAAAATAAGCAAACCGTGAATGCAGCGGACCGAACGGTCACGGCCTCCGGCGATCGCACTGACGTGGCTAACATACAGGCATTTTCAGTCGCGTGGCTTCGCCGTGAGCAAGACGAGGATCTAAAGGCTTTTGACGTCAACTTTGACTGCTATTTTCTAGAGTCATCGCTCTACATGTCCAACGCCGTTGAGAAAACAGTCGAGACACTGATCGACAATCAATTTACGTACGAGCAGGACGGTGCGCTTTGGCTACGAACAACCGATTTTGGCGATGACAAAAACCGTGTTATGCGCAAGCGCGAGGGTGGCTACACCTACTTTGTTCCCGATGTGGCTTACCACCACAACAAATGGGATCGAGGTTTCGAGCGCGTTATTAATGAGCAAGGAGCCGACCATCACAGCACCATCACTCGAGTCAGGGCGGGATTACAGGGTCTGAAGGCAGATATTCCGGAAGGCTGGCCAGAGTACGTGCTGCACCAGATGGTGACCGTTATGCGCGACGGTGAAGAGGTCAAACTATCCAAGCGTGCCGGGAGCTACGTCACCCTTCGTGATCTCATTGATTGGGTGGGCCGGGATGCCACACGCTATTTCCTCACTGCGCGCGCAGCAACTTCTCAACTTACGTTTGATATTGACCTTGCTCTGTCGAAAAGTAATGAAAACCCCGTGTACTACATCCAGTACGCGCACGCGCGGATCTGCAGTGTTCAACGAAAAGCACTTGAGCAATTCGGACAGTGGACGGCTACCGACGGCATTGAGCACCTTGAACTCCTCAATAGTAGCGAGGAGCAGTCGCTGGCTTTGGTGCTCAGTAAATACCCAGAGGTGCTCGCTGGGGCGACAAAGCGCCTGGAACCGCATGCCGTGGCTAACTACCTTCGCGATGTGGCAGCAGAGTTCCACTCCTTCTACAACGCGCACAAGATAATGGAGGTCGATGAAGGAATCAGCCTAGCGCGGCTTGCACTCGCAACCGCGACGCAGCAAGTCATCGCGAGTGGACTCCGAATTCTTGGTGTCTCTGCACCTGAGGCGATGTGATCGTGGCAAATCCATCAACAAATGCTAAGCGTAAGCGAAGCACCGCGAGTGCAACTCGGCGCAACCCCGCACAAACCAAGAAAAAGTCTGCGGATACTCCACTGTTTAACGCCTCTCACGTCAATGGGTTCATCGTCGGCGTCGTAACAGGCGCCATTGCCAGTTTGGGCATCGTCGCGGGTATCAACCCATCAGTGCTGCCCGCAGAAATCACGACCTCCACCGCAGGTGCGGTTGAGTCGACACCACGACCCAGCTTCACGTTCTTCAACACCCTGGAAGATGAATCCCTAAGTCTTGATATAGGGCGATCGGTAGATTCCGGACCGTCTGAATATACACAGTATGTGCTTCAGGCGGGGTCCTTTCGAGCCGCAGCTGATGCCGATAGGCGCCGTGGTGAACTCGCGCTTTTAGGATTGGAAGCCTCAATTGAGCAAATGGATACGGATACGGGAAGTTGGCACCGCGTATACATTGGCCCCTTCGATAGTCGCTCAGCGATGGCCAAAGCAAGAGCGCTTACCGCACAGTCAGATATTGATACGCTGCTCCTCAAGCGCGCTCAATGAGCATAGGTTGAACTCCATGACCGTTCAGGCACCCGAAGCTATTAACTATAGCAGTGGCAGACGCGTCTTGACCCTCTCATTCCCTGGCGAGGAGCCTGTAGAACTGTCTGCTGAATTACTCAGAGTTCTATCACCCTCGGCTGAAGTACAGGGCCATGGACCAGGTCAGGAAGTCCTGCAAGCAGGCAAAAAAGAAGTTGGTATCACCGACATTCAGCCAGTAGGACACTATGCGGTACAGCTTAGTTTTGACGACGGGCACAGCTCCGGACTGTACACTTGGACGTACCTAGCGCAGCTCGCTGAAAACAAAGATAGGTTGTGGGCTGACTATTTAGCGAAGTTGGCGCAGGCGGGAGAGTCACGAGACCCCGACACAAACATTGTAAAGATCATAGGTTGAGACAATACGTCCACCATAATAGGAATTGGCCATGAGCTCCCAAGACAATCTGACTGACGACACCACTGACTTCGGTTACGAGCGAGTCAAAACGGCGGAAAAAGCCGGACGTGTCCGTGAGGTCTTCGATTCCGTCGCGGCACAATACGACCTTATGAATGATCTGATGTCTGGCGGCCTACATCGGCTCTGGAAGCGCTTTACCATTGAGCTCAGTGCCGTTCGGTCCGGGCAGACCGTCCTCGATATTGCCGGTGGTACGGGCGACCTCGCTGCAAAGTTCTCAAAACTTGTGGGTGCTGATGGCAAAGTTATCTTGGCAGATATTAACGCCGCCATGCTGTCCGTCGGCCGCGATCGCCTAATCGACAAGGGTGCGCTGAACAACATTGATGTCGTGCAAGCCGATGCGCAGTTCCTCCCATTCGAAGACAACAGCATTGATTGCATCACTATTGCCTTCGGCCTCAGAAACGTGACTGACAAAGCCAAGGCACTTAGGTCGATGTACCGCGTTCTAAAGCCTGGAGGTCGCGTGCTGGTACTCGAGTTTTCCAAACCGACATCACCATTACTGTCAAAGGTCTACGATGCCTACTCATTCTCAGCGTTACCGGCGATGGGAAAACTGATCACCGATGACGCTGACAGCTATCGCTACCTCGCTGAGTCGATTCGGAAGCACCCCGATCAGGAATCCCTGCTCGAGATGGTCGAGGACGCCGGTTTCGTCGACTGCCGATACCACAATATGACCGGTGGCATTGTGGCTGTGCATAGAGGCATCAAGGGCTAGTAGCGTGGAGCACGATCCCGCCGTTATTGCTGGCGCCAGCCTTGCGATCGAGACAGTGATTGCCAAGGCCGTTGAGTTGTCGCCCGGGACGCAAAGCCGCTTGAAGCAACTGCACCCGCTGACCATTGAAATTCATTGCACACAACCCGCATTGGAAATGTTCGTTGGTGTTGAAGAAGACGGTGGCATTCAAATCGCCAGTTACCGGGAAACGAAAGCAACTGTTTTAATTGAGGGTACCTGGAGGGATTTTTCCCGCGTTGCAACGGCATCAGACCCCGCTGCGGCGCTCATCAATGGCGACGTGAAAATCAGCGGTGACACCGCGCCGCTCATGCAACTACAGACGATTGTGGGCGATCTCGACATCGACTGGGAAGCACCCATAGTCAATGCCATCGGCCCTGTCTTCGGCCACCAATTGGCGGAGGTTATTCGTGCAATAACGAGAACGTCAGGGAAAACGCACCGGCGAATGAAGCGACAGCTGAGTGAGTTTATTCTCGAGGAAGGTCGCCTCTCGCCACCAAAACCTGAGCTCGATTCATTTTTCACCGCAGTAGACGATCTCGTGCTCAGAACGGACCGTATCGAGTCTCGTCTCAAGCGCATCAAAAAGCGGGCTGCCAGTCTGACTGGAGCTATTGAATGAAGCGCGCACTGAAGTTTTTGTTGATCGCGAGACGTCACCGGTTGGGTGCCCTTATCCCCGACAGCTCGGCTACGACCAGCCTTTTGAAGCGCCTGCTAGGAGCCAAGGTTAAGGGCAGCGATGGACCACGAGGAGAGCGATTGCGCCTTGTCTTGGAAGCGCTGGGTCCCGTGCCCATTAAATTCGGTCAGTTACTGTCCACTCGCAGAGATCTACTGCCTGACGATATCGCTGATGAACTGGCTCGCCTCCAGGACAAAGTCGCACCCTTCCCGGGCGAGTCAGCCATCAAAATTATCGAAGAGGAGCTACAAGCGGACATTGCCACTGCTTTTCAGACGTTCGACAGCGAGCCCCTCGCGGCAGCCTCGGTCGCTCAGGTTCATGCCATCACGTTAAACGATGGTGAAGAAGCGGTTGTGAAGGTGCTGAGACCGGGCATAGAAAAACAAATTGAGGCCGATATTCGTCTTCTCAAGCGAATTGCCAGCTTGATCGACCGGTTGTCCGATGACCTGAAGCGACTGCGCCTGCCTGAGGTGGTGGAGGACTATGAGGTCACGATAACAACCGAGCTCGATTTACGCAGAGAGGCTGCCAATGCGTCGCTGCTAAAGAAAAATACCGCTGCTCGCAAACTCGTATTTGTACCCACCGTCTTCTGGGACTACAGCACGCCCCGACTCATGGTCTCGGAACGAATTTCCGGCATCCCGATTGGCGACATTACCGCTCTCAATGAGGCCAACGTCAATATGAAGGTGCTCGCTGAACGCGGCGTTGAGATCTTTTTCTCTCAGGTATTTGATGACTGCTTTTTCCATGCCGATATGCACCCGGGTAATATCTTTGTGGATGCGACATCGCCAGAGACCCCGACGTATATTGCTATTGACTGTGCCATCGTAGGGCAACTTTCCAGAGGTGATCAGTATTACGTTGCGCGGAACTTGCTAGCGATTCTTCAGCGAAACTATCGGCTGGTAGCAGAGCTTCATATAGAAAGCGGCTGGGTCCCCTCCTCGACACGTGTTCAGGACTTCGAAGCCACCATTCGCATGTTGTGCGAACCCATTTTTGATCGGCCACTGTATCAAATTTCGCTGGGGCATATGCTGGTTAATCTGTTCAGGGCCGCGTCCGCTTTCGACATGAAAGTCCAGCCCCAACTCGTGCTATTGCAAAAGACACTGCTCAATATTGAAGGCCTGGGACGCCAGCTGTACCCCAAGCTCAATCTTTGGGAAACAGCCAAACCCTTCCTCGAGGACTGGCTGAAGCGTCAATACAGCCCTATCAATGTCGTCAAACAGCTGCAGCGTGATGCACCCGCTTTCGTGTATCACGCGTCGCAACTGCCCGAGGTGATTCCACAGTTTCTTGCGACACAACGAGAAGCACTAAAAACAGCACCTCAGAAAGACAAGCCCTCAGAAGGCAGTCCACTGTTAGTCGGTTCTGGCATTGCGACATTGATCGTCTCTTTACTCGCAGGGCTGTCTAACCCCTGGTATGTGGCCATAGGGACCCTTCTTGTGATCGTGGGCCTGATCCGCCGACGCAAGTGATCCGGCAACACCGACGTGGCATAATCGCGTCATGAGCACTCCCCAATACAGCGATACGCCAGCGACCATGCAGCCAAACTGGAATGCAGACGGTCTGATACCGGCTATCGCGCAAGATGCCAATACGGGTGAAGTGTTAATGATGGCATGGATGAACGCGGAGGCGCTCCGGCTTACTCTCGCCGAGAAGCGCACCGTCTATTGGTCTCGCTCCCGCAAATGTTTATGGCGCAAAGGTGAAACCTCAGGGAATATTCAGCGCCTCATTGGCGCGCGACTAGACTGCGATGGCGATACCTTATTATTGCAGGTGAATCAGATCGGTGGTGGCGCCTGCCACACAGGTCGTCGTTCCTGTTTTTTCTACGAGCCGGGCGATCAGGACTGGATACTGGGGAGCAATGACGCATGAGTGATGTTCTTGATGCTATTGCTGTAGTCGTAGCCGAAAGGCGAGATGCGGATCCGGAAACCTCTTACGTCGCAAGTTTAAATGTAAGCGGCATCGACAAAATTCTTGAAAAAGTCGGCGAGGAAGCCGTCGAGGTGGTATTGGCTGCGAAAAATGCCGATTCTTCGATGGGTGACGCTGCAGATGTGATCAACGAGGTGGCTGACCTCGTATTTCATATTCTGGTGATGCTCGATCGGCTTGGTATCAGTCATAATGACGTCATGGCAGCTTTGGCCGCGCGGCAAGGTGTATCTGGTCTCGAGGAAAAGGCATCACGCAACGCTGATTAAGGCATAGAAGCCCAGCAAACTTAACAAACGGTGAATAACTATGGGATTTAGCGGCATTGGAATCTGGCAACTACTCATCATCCTCGCGATCGTAGTTCTGATTTTTGGTACCAAGCGTCTTCCTGGTGCGGCAAAAGACCTGGGCAGCGCTATTACCAACTTCCGTGAGGGAATGAAACGCAACGACGGTGATACCGCCAAAATCGACAAGTCTGAGGACCGGAAAGAAGACCCTTAAGAGGTCCGTCCCATCATGCTCGATATTGGTTTTGCTGAACTCCTTGTCATCAGCGCCGTAGCCCTTTTTGTGGTTGGGCCCGAACGACTCCCAAGTGCTATACGTTCTATCTCGTTATGGTTGGGACGCGTGCGTCGCGGCTTCGAGGAAATCAAGTCCGATGTGAGCCGAGAGTTGCACAACGAAGAGGTAATGCGGGCATTAAAAGAGAGTCGCGATGAAGTGCAAGATTTGACTGACGTCAGCAGCGCCTTGTCGCTCACTGAGAAGACTGAAAAAAACGATGCATCACGTCCCGGGGATGCGGCTGACAGTAACACGACCGAACCGGAATCAAACACACCCCTATCATCGCAGACTGACGCAGATGACCCGACCGAAGAAATCGCCACTGTAGAGAGCACTGTAAAGAGCCCTGCTGAGGTAGAGAGCGCCCTTGAGAAAGGACTTGAGAAAGGAGCCTGACCTCGGTGACTACTGACGAGCCCATGCCCCTTGTCGCGCATTTACGCGAGCTGAGAGATCGTTTTCGAAATGCCCTCATTGCAGTCTTTGTCGCATTTCTGGGCTTGTTTCCATTTGCTAATGAACTCTATACCTACGTATCGGAGCCGCTGAGATTACTCCTTCCCGAGGGGTCATCCATGATTGCGACTGAAGTGACATCACCTTTTTTGACGCCATTTAAGCTATCGCTGGTACTCGCCGTCTTTGTCGCCATGCCGGTCATACTCGCTCAGTTATGGGGCTTCATTGCACCCGGCCTCTATAAATCCGAGAAGCGAATCGCCATTCCCTTGTTGACCTCCAGCGTCATACTCTTTTATGCCGGCGTCGCGTTTGCCTACTACGTTGTCTTTCCGCTTCTTTTTGGTTTTTTTACCACTGTCGGTCCCGGGGACATCTCGGTCATGACCGACATCAATCGATACCTCGATTTCGTTTTAAAACTTTTCTTTGCTTTCGGCCTCGCCTTTGAAGTTCCAGTCGCCGCGGTGATTCTCATACTCACCGGTGTGGTTACCGCCGATCAGCTCGCAAATAACCGCTCCTATGTCATTGTCGGCTGTTTCGTCATGGGCATGTTGCTCACGCCTCCCGACGTGATTTCCCAAACACTGCTCGCACTACCCATGTGGCTCCTGTTTGAGGTGGGTCTTGTCATGGGCCGCGTCCTGTCGAGGAGCTCAAACGACGATGAGTGATACCGGCGCAGTACCCAGCGACAACGATAACCGAAGGTCAAAATCGCTCCGGCCGTTAAGAGAGCTGCTCGGCTTCCTTTGGCCCCACAAAGGCCGCCTGATTATTGCAAGTGCCGCCCTCGTATTTACCGCCATGACCCAACTGTCACTGGGTTATGGCATTCAAATTCTGATTGACCAGGGATTTTCCAATCAAAGCGAAGAGGGTTTACGCCGGGCCGTTCTCTTTATGGTGTGCGTGGGCTTTGCCATGGCCTGCGGATCCTTCATC
>Ga0181573_10003282_pt1 | contig 14439 bp, 9 predicted proteins | sample 101ome_25_FD_148643 | JGI IMG/M metagenome (GOLD analysis project Ga0181573, IMG submission 148643) | Coastal salt marsh microbial communities from the Groves Creek Marsh, Skidaway Island, Georgia - 101409BT metaG (spades assembly) | ecosystem: Environmental > Aquatic > Marine > Intertidal zone...
CAAGCCGCTCAAAGGCGCGCGCATTACCGGCTGTTTGCATATGACCATTCAAACCGCCGTCTTGATTGAGACATTGACCGCTTTGGGCGCCGAGGTGCGCTGGTCGTCATGCAATATTTTCTCGACCCAAGACCATGCCGCCGCCGCCATTGCCGCCACCGGCGTGCCGGTTTTTGCCTGGAAAGAAGAGACGGAAGAAGAATATTGGTGGTGTGTCGAACAAACCATTAAAGGCCCGGATGGCTGGACGCCGAATATATTGCTCGATGATGGCGGCGATTTGACGACTTTAGCCCATGAGAAATATCCCGAAGTGCTGGATGATTGCGTCGGCGTATCGGAGGAAACCACAACCGGCGTGTTGCGGCTTTATGAAATGGCCAAGGAAGGCACGCTGAAAATTCCGGCGATTAACGTCAATGACAGCGTTACCAAATCGAAATTCGACAATCTTTATGGCTGCCGCGAAAGCTTGGTCGATGGCGTCAAACGCGCCACTGATGTAATGATGGCAAAGGCTCGGCAGAAAGCCTGCGCTCGCAAGGCGCGCGCGTCATGGTTACCGAAGTTGACCCGATTTGCGCCCTGCAAGCGGCGATGGAGGGCTATGAAGTCACCACAATGGAAGACGCCGCGCCGATGGCTGATATTTTCATCACTGCCACCGGCAATAAGGATATTATTACGCTCGACCATATGCGCGCCATGAAAGACCGCGCCATTGTCGGCAATATTGGCCATTTTGACAGCGAGATTCAGGTCGCCGCTTTGAAAAATATGGCTTGGCACAATGTCAAACCGCAAGTCGATGAAATCGAATTTCCCGACGGCAAACGGATTATTTTGCTGGCCGAAGGCCGCCTGCTCAATTTGGGCTGCGCCACCGGCCATCCAAGCTTTGTCATGAGCGCCAGCTTTACCAATCAGGTTTTGGCGCAAATCGAACTGTGGCAGAACGGAGATAATTATGACCGCCAGGTCTATGTGCTGCCCAAACATTTGGACGAAAAAGTAGCGCGCCTGCACCTCGCCAAGCTCGGTGCCAAGCTCACTGAATTGTCGACCGACCAAGCCGATTATTTGGGTATTGCCCAAGCCGGACCTTATAAGCCGGAGCATTATCGCTACTAGCTTGCCGAAACCCTATCGGCTTCGTAAAAGCAGATATGGCGGAGAAAAGCTTTACCTATGACAGTGTCGATGAGGCGGCCAGTGCACGCGTGGCGGGCTGGCTGGCCGCAGCGCTTGATGGGCCATGTTTGATTTTTCTGCATGGTGATTTGGGGGTCGGCAAAACCGCCTTTGCGCGCGGGTTTATTCGCACCATTTGCGGCCAAGCCATGCAAGTGCCGAGCCCCAGCTTTGCCCTTGTGCAGCCCTATGACGCGACGCTGCCGATTTGGCACGCCGATCTCTATCGTCTCACTGAGCCAGAGGAAATTGATGAATTAGGGCTCTTGGAAGCCTTGGACGACAATATATGTCTGATCGAATGGCCGCAAAACGGCGCCGATGTGCTGCCCGAGGCCGATATTCATGTGACGCTTGATATGGCGGCGCATGGCCGCCACATCACCATTCAAGCCGATGAAACAATTTGCGCCGCATTGAGCAAATCTGCACAGCGCGATGCCGCTTTGAGCGCCTTTCTGTCAGCCACGGATTGGCATGATGCGGCCCGCCTGCCTTTGGCGGGTGACGCTTCGACACGGCGCTATGAGCGCCTCATCAAGGCGGGCGCCGATGGACATGCCGAGAGCGCCGTGCTGATGGATTGGCAAGCCATGCCTGACGGGCCGGCGGTTTATGACGGCAAGCCCTATAGTCAAATTGCCCATTTGGCCGAAGCCATGCCACGCTTTGCCGATATGGTGAACTGGCTGCGCGCCATCGGGCTGGCCGCACCGACCCTTTATGCCTGCGACCGAGCGCAAGGCTTTGCGCTGTTGCAGGATTTTGGCGACCGCCATTTAGCCGCCCCGCTGGCCGATGAAACGCCTGAGCGTGCGGTGTTTTATTATGAAGCGATAGAAAACCTGCTGCATCTGCACGCCCATGCGCCGCCGAATTTTCTGTCCGCCTATGATGGCGGCGTGCAGGCCGTGGAAGCCTCGCTGTTCACCGATTGGTTTTTGCCCTGGCGCGGCATTGAGATTGACGCAGCAGCGCAAAAGGAATGGCACGACATATGGTGCCGCCTCGGCGATACATTGATGAAAACCTATAAGGTCACCGTGTTGCGCGATTATCATTCGGTCAATCTGATTTGGCGCGATAAGGCACAGGCCAAACAACGAATCGGCCTGATTGACGTGCAAGACGCGCTGAAAGGCCATGCCGCCTATGATGTCGCTTCGCTTGTCTGCGATGCGCGCATAAATGTCAGCGCGGCGCATCAAGAAACCATGCTGGCGCATTATCTGGATAAGCGATTTGGCGATGACGCAGCAGCGCGCCGGGCTTTCACCGATGCTTTTGCCATTGCTTGTGTGCAGCGCAATTTGAAGATTGCCGGTATTTTCATCCGCCTTGCTGAACGCGACGGCAAACCCGCCTATCTGGCGCATCTGCCGCGCATTATCGGCTATTTGAAAACATATTTGGACGCCCCGGTTTTGCAGCCCGTGGCCACTTGGCTGGCGCAATATGCGCCACACGCGCTGGAGCTTGAGCATGATTAAAAGCGCGATGATTTTGGCCGCCGGCAAAGGCACACGCATGCAAGCGCAAGCCGCGGATCCGCCCAAACCGCTGACCGAGATTGCCGGTCAAAGCCTTCTCATGCGTATGGTGATGCGGCTTGAACAATCGGGCATTGAAAAAATCATCATGAATCTGCACCACAAGGCTGATGTCATTGAGCGCGCTATGGCGGCCTATGCAGGGTCTTGCGAGATTGTGTTTTCCGATGAGCGCGCCGCTTTATTGGAGACCGGCGGCGGCGTCAAAAAAGCCCTGCCGCTTTTGGGCGATGCGCCGTTTCTGGTCGCCAATTGCGATGTTTTATGGCACGAAGCCGACCATGCCAATCATGCGCTGACCCAAATCAAGCAAAATTTTGACGCCGCCAAAATGGACGCGCTTTTACTGTTGAGCGATAGGGTGCGCGCCAGCGGCTATGACGGTCAAGGTGATTATATGATCGATGACGATAGCCGTTTGACGCGGCGGCAAGATGAAACTGGGGCGCGTATTTTTGCCGGTGTGCAAATTCTCACACCCGCCCTGTTTGACGGCACACCCGATGGGGCGTTTTCCTTAAATGCGATTTACGATGCCGCGCAGGCGCAAAATCGGCTGTTCGGGCATGTGCTGGACGGCTATTGGATGCATGTCGGCACACCGGCCGGGCGCGCTGCCGCAGAAGCTTATCTGGCCGCGCAATAAATCCACAGTTTATGAGCCGACACCGCCATCGTGCTATAATGGTGCATGAGCCAAACTCGCACTGATTCTGAGGGTGCCGAAAAACACCAAGCCGACGCGCCGCATATTTACAATATTGCAGCCGGTCAGCCGTTTTTGCCCAAGCTGGCTGCCGCGCTTCTCGACGATACGCATCGCCATGCATTATTCGGTGCCTGCCGGCTTGAAGAAGTCCGGGTTTTGCTGCCGACGCGGCGCGCCGCGCGCATGCTGGCCGGCGCATTATTGGCGCAAGCGGAAAAAGCCGGACGCCATGCCCTATTGCTGCCGCGCATTGATACGTTGGGCGATCTTGATGAAGAGCTGCCTGATACGCTGACCGCCGCCATGCCGGAAGATGATTTGCCGCCGGCCATTGATAAAATGGCGCGGCATTTTCATTTGCTGCCATTGGTTGAAGCATGGGCGCGTGAGGGGGGGCTGGGTCGCCTTGATGATAATGGCGCCGCACCGCTCAATGCAGTGAAATTATCGGCGCTGGTGCATGATTTGGAGCGTTTTCTTGACGAGACGCAAAATGAACAGGCACGGCTTGACCGGCTTGATGAGTTGGCCCCGGAAAGCTTGGCCGAAAATTGGCAACATATTGTCTCCTTGCTGAATATTGTTTTGCGCTTCTGGCCGGCGCAATTGGATGAGCTCGGCAAAATGGACCCGACCGCGCGGCGCAATGCGCTGCTGGAAAGGCGGCGCAAAAAATGGCAGGACAGAAGCGTCGAGCGGCCGATTATCGCCGCCGGTTCGACCGGCTCCATTCGCGCCACGGCCGATTTGCTGGCGGTGATTGCGCATATGCCGCGCGGTGCCGTGGTATTGCCGGGCTTGGATGAAGCGGCCAATGATGATTTATGGCGGGCCATCGCCAAAGATGAGGTGCATCCGCAATATGCGCTGGCGCAATTGCTCGACCATATGGGCGTGACACCGCAATCCGTGCGCCGTTTTCCGGGCACGAGCCAAACATCTGCACGCGCCGAACTGATCAATCAAGCCTTGGTGCCGGCGCAAGAAACCGTGCGCTGGATTGACCAAAAACACACCGAAACCGCGCCGCACGGGGCGACGGCCTTTGCCGGCCTGACCTTAATCGAAGCACCTGATATGCGCGCTGAGGCCGGTGCCATTGCCTTGGCCATGCGCCAAGTGCTTGAAGAGCCGGATAAAACGGCGGCCTTGGTAACGCGCGATCGCAATTTGGCGCGCCGGGTGGCGGCAGAGCTAAAACGCTGGGACATAAATATTGACGACTCGGCCGGTCAGCCTTTGGCCAATCTGCCGCGGGCGCGGCTTTTGCGCCTTATTTTACAGGCGCATTTATCACAATTTGCACCGATTGATATGCTGGCCGTGCTCAAACATCCACTGGTTTGCTTGCAGCAAAAACGCATTGTGCATTTGGCGCATGTGCGATTATTGGAAAATGCCGTTCTGCGCGGACCGCGCCCTTTTGGCGGCGTTTCGGGTTTGCACGCCTTGCTCGCCCAGCAGGAAAAAATAGCGGAAGATGACAAACAAGCCATGCGCGATTTATTGAACCGGCTGGAACAGGCTTTTCTGCCTTTCAATGCCCTGCCGAAAGAGGCGCGCATGAGTGATTATCTCACCGCGCTTGTGCATTGCAGCACAGCATTACTGGCAGCGCCGGAGGCCGAGACGGCGGCTGATATATTGTTCAAAAATGACGAAGAGGGGCGCGCTTTAGCCGCCTTGTTTGAGACGCTGCACAGCCATAGCGCCTTGGCGCCGCCCATGACACAGGCGGATTTTCCGGCACTTTTCGATATGTGGCTGATGCGCCAAAATATTCGCCGCCAAGCGCCGGGTCAGCCGCGCCTTTCCATATTGGGGCCGCTTGAAGCGCGCCTCATTCAGGCCGATGTGATGATTTTGGGCGCCCTTAATGAAACCATTTGGCCGCCCATGCCGGAAACCGGCCCGTGGCTGTCGCGCCCGATGCGGGCGCGATTGGGCATGAGCCAACCGGAACGGCAAATCGGTCAGGCGGCGCATGATTTTGTGCAAGCCGCCGGGGCACCGGAAATATATCTGACGCGCGCCAAAAAGCTTGACGGCGCGCCCAGCGTCGCGGCGCGCTGGCTCAGGCGCTTGGAAACTTTCGCCGGTGACATGCCACGGCAAAAAGGCGACAGGCTGATCGGCTGGTGGCAAAGCCTTGACCAAAGCGGCACCGCGCCGCGGCCGGAAGCGGCGCCTCAGCCCTGCCCGCCCATTGCGGCACGCCCGACACAATTATCGGTCACCCAAATTGAGACCTTGCTGCACAATCCCTATGAAATTTACGCCCGCAAAATATTGAATTTGCGCGCCCTTGATGCGGTTGATGCAGCGCCCAATGCGGCCCATCGCGGTATTTTTTTACATGCGCTGATGGAAAAATTCATCGCCGGTGGCCAACATTTATCGGCCCGTGCGGCGCAGGCCTTTATGGCACTGGCCAAACAAGAAGAGGCTTTGCATGGCGGCGGCGCTGCGCTGATGCAGTTTTGGCAGGCGCGCTTACACGCATTGGCAACATGGCTGGCCGATTATGAGGGGCGCCGCGCCGCGCATATTGAGCAAAGCCATGTCGAGCTGAGCGGTCGGTTAAAATTGGGTGATTTTACCCTGACCGCCAAAGCCGACCGTATCGATCAGCTGAAAAACGGCCGCTTTGAGATTATTGATTATAAATCCGGTCAACCGCCGGGTGATAATCGGGTCAAAAATCATTTGGCGCCGCAATTGACCTTGGAAGCGGCGATTTTGCGCGATGGCCAATTTGGCGAAAAAGACGCAAAATTATCGGGCCAAAGCGCGGCGCTGACCTATTTGCGCTTGAGCGGACGCACCCCCGCAGCCGAGCCGAAAAGCCTTGCTGCGGACGATAAGCTGATTGACGGGGCGTTGGATATGCTGCGCCGTCTGGTGGCCGCTTATGACAATGAAGCGCAGCCTTATCTTGTGCATATTCGCCCGCGCCCACGCTTCGGCCTGCGCCATCTCAACGATATGCCGTTTGACCATTTGGCGCGCTGCCCCGAATGGCAAGAGGAGGACGAGCTATGAGCGGCGCGGCCGAGACCACGCAAGCGGCCCTTAACCCGCATGGCTCGGCTTGGGTCGGGGCCAATGCGGGTGCCGGCAAAACCTATATTTTGGTGTCGCGATTGGTGCGCCTTATGTTGGATGGGGTGGCCCCCGAAAAACTGCTTTGCCTGACCTATACACGCGCCGCCGCCGCCGAAATGCAGGGTCGCCTGTTTGACCTATTGGCCGAATGGGCGCTGCTCGACAATGACGCATTATTGGATGCCATCGCGCAGCGCTTGGGCATGACGGCCGACGCCAAAACGCTGGCCGCAGCGCGCGTCTTATTTGCCCGCGCTTTGGAGACGCCGGGCGGATTGCGGGTGCAAACCATTCACAGCTTTTGCGAAAGCCTGCTGAAACGCTTTCCATTAGAGGCCGGCCTGTCGCCGCATTTTGACCTGATGGATGAGCAAGATGCGCAAAATTTACAGACCGGGCTGATTGCCGATTTGCTGCTGCGCGACCAAAACCCGACCCGGGCTGCAGCCATGGCGACGCTGACCCGGGCATTGGCGGAAAATGACATTATGGCGCTGGGGCGGCAAATATTGGCGCGGCGTGAATATTTTGACCGCCACCGAGCCGCCGCAAATTTACACGAATTGGCCAAGGCCATGCAGCTTGATGCTGTGCGTGAAAGCCAGGGTGAATTGCCGCAAGCGGCTATTTTATTGGCCGCGGCGGGGGCAGAATTTGTCGCCACGGCGCGCGCCGCGCTGCCTTGGTATGAGAGCGGCGGTGCCAATGATAAAAAGCAGGCCCAACGCCTCGAAAACTGGTTGGCGGTTTTTGAAAAAGCCGAACAGGGCGACGGCGAAACCGCCTGGCTGTATTTACGCGAGGTGTTTTTCACCGATAAGGGCGGCGCGCGCAAAAGCCTTTATACAAAAGCGCTGGCCGCGCAAAACCCGCGACTGGCCGAGGCCATGGACGCGGCGGCAATGGCTATGGCGCAGCTTGATGAAAAGCTGAAAGCACTGGCCAATTACCGCCTGACGGCGGCGCTTTATGATTTTGCCGACGCCCTATTGAGCGGCTATGCGGCGGAGAAAAACCGCCGTGGCGTGCTCGATTATGACGATTTGGTGGCGATGACGGACCGTATGCTGAGCGGCCATGGCGCAGCGCAATGGGTGTTGTTCAAAATCGATAATGGTCTCGACCATATTTTGGTCGATGAGGCGCAAGATACCAGCCCGGCGCAATGGCGCGTCATCACCGCATTGGCCGATGCGTTTTTTGACGATGCCGGTCTGTCGGGTGGCGAAGCACGGCCGCGCACAATATTTGCCGTTGGCGATGAAAAACAATCCATCTTCAGCTTTCAAGGCGCTGACCCGAGCGGCTTTGAGCGCCAGCGCCGTTATTTTGAGGCGGCCATCTCCGCCATTGGCGGACAATTCGCCTATGTCCCCATGACCTTGTCTTGGCGCTCGGCGCCGCAAATTTTGAAAGCCGTCGATTTGGTTTTTGCCGATGAAAAGCACCGCCACGGCGTGACCGCAGGCAATCGGGAAATGCACCATATTGCCGAGCGCGCGAAAGCCATCGGTCATGTTGAAATATGGCCCGCGCTTGAAACCCCGCGTGAAGAAGATGTATCGGCGGCATGGCAAATTCCTGAAGCCGGACAATCGGGTGGTCGCCGCAAATTGGCGCAAATCATTGCCGACAAAATCAGCGCACTTTTGCAAGATGAAACGCAAAACATAAAACCCGGCGATATTTTGGTTTTGGTGCGCAAACGCGATGGCTTTGTGCCGGAGTTGAGCCGTGCATTGAAACGCCGCTCTATTGACGTCGCCGGCGCCGACCGCATGGTGCTGCTGCAGCAATTGGCGGTCGCCGATATGCTGGCCGCTTTGGATGTTGCGCTCAATCCGACCGATGATATGGCGGTGGCTATATTTCTGCGCAGCCCGCTTGGCGGGCTTGATGAAGACGCGCTCTTCGCGCTGGCGCATGGCCGCAAAGCAAGCTTGTTCGCCGCTTTGCAACAAGCCGCCGAAACCGGCAAGGATGCCGCGATAAAAGCCGCTTTTGAACGCCTTGGCTGGCTCCTGCGCCAGTGCGATTTTCTCTCACCCTATGACTTGCTGGCGCAATTTTTGGGGGCGCAAGGGGGGCATGAATTATTGAGCCGTCGCTTGGGGCCGGAGATTGACGACCCGTTAAGTGAATTGCTGCGCTTGGCCTTGGCCTATGAAGCGCGGAACCCGGCCAGCCTGCAAGGCTTTGTTCATTGGTTGCGACAAGGCAGTCAGGACATTAAGCGCGATATGGAAGCGGGCGGCGGTGCCGTGCGCATTATGACCGTGCATGGTGCCAAAGGACTGGAAGCGCCGATTGTGTTTCTGCCCGATACATGCCGCGCTGCCGATGGCGGCGCGAATGCCGACCGCGTGCAATTTACCGATATGGCAGGCAGTGAAAATGTGCCGCTATGGCGCGCCAGCGCCGCGTTGCGTGATCGCCATAATGCGGCGCAAGCCGAAGCGGCGCGCCAAGCCGCCCTGCAGGAAGAAAAGCGGCTTTTATATGTTGCCATGACGCGCGCGCGCGACCGGCTTTATATTGGCGGTTGGCTGCCAAAAGGTCGCCAGCACCCGCCCGAGGATAGCTGGTATGCCCTATTGAGCGAGACATTGGACATCACCGCGCGTGAGGATTTGGCCGCCGGTGAAATGGCCTTGCAAAAATCAGCTGATGACGTGCTGCTTGAAACGGCGCATGCGCCATTACCCGTCGCGCCAAATTGGGTGCATGACAAACCGAGCGATATGCCGGAGATGTCGGATTTTTTCGGCAATAAAATTTTTTCCCCGTCCGGCCTCGCCGATCGCGGTGACGGTTTGGCCGGTCGTGGTTTGGATGATGAGGGTTTGCGCATGGCTGCCGAACGCGGCCGCATCATTCACAAATTATTGGAAATTCTGCCGCATTATGAGCTGGCGCGCCGCCACGCCGCCGCGCAAGCCTATCTGACGCATCATTTGGGGGCGCTTGATGAGGCTTTATTGGCTCAAATTATGGCGCTTTTGAATGATGCAGAACTGGTCCCTTTATTTTCCGATGCAGCTTTGGCGGAAGCGCCGATTGGCGGTTTTTTGACGCGCCATGACGGCTCACGGCTGGCCTTATCGGGGCAAATCGACCGATTGGTGGAAACCGAAAGCGCCGTTTTATTGGTCGATTTCAAAACCGGCACCCCGCCGGAAAGTACAAATGGCGGCGCCTATCTGCCGCAAATGGCCGCCTATCGCGCGCTGATGCAAGCGGCCCAAAAAACCGATAGGCAAACCGACAAGCCGGTCAAATGTGCCCTCATATGGACGCAAACCGGCCGCATTGACTGGCTCGACGAAAAACGGCTTGATAAGGTTTTGGCCGATATATTGGGCGGCACGCGCCCCCTTGAGAATCAATAATGGCGCGCTTACATTAGGGGAAAGCGCTGAAGGAGAAGAAAATGAGTGTGTCGCATATTAAAGATGATGAGTTCGAGCAAGCCGTTTTGAATGCTGATGGCCCGGTTCTGGTTGATTTTTGGGCTGAATGGTGCGGCCCGTGCAAGCAAATTGCCCCCGCCTTGGATGAATTATCCGATGAATATGACGGCAAAATTTCCATCATCAAAATCAATATTGATGAAAATCCCGAAGCGCCGACCACTTATGGCGTGCGCTCCATTCCGACCATGATGATTTTCCAAGACGGTCAAGCGGCCGCTACCAAAGTCGGCGCGGCACCGAAAAGCGACATTAAAAGCTGGATTGACGAGAGCCTTTAGACCGGCTCAGCCATGGTCGCGCAACACGTCTCCGGCCAGATAGAGCGAGCCGGCGATGATAATCAACGCCGTCTCATCATCAATCGCTGATATAGCGGCGGCCGGATTGTCATAAGCGGCGGCCGGCAAACCGACCTCCTGCGCTGCTGCGGCCAAATCGGCGGGCGATAAAGCATTGTCATTACCGTGTATCGGCACGGCGTGAATATGCATGTGCCGATCTGAAATGCCGGCCTGTAAAGCGGCCAAATAGGCGTCATGCGCTTTACTGGCCAGCATAGCGATAATCACATGCACCGGACGCGCCTCTTGCGCCATAATCCAAGCGGCCAGCATATGCGCCGCCGCTTCATTGTGACCGCCATCGAGATAAAGCGTGGCTTCGGGCAAGCGTGCCGACAGGGCCGTCACCATTGGCCCCTTGGTCAATCTCTGCAAGCGCGCGGGCCAGCGCACGGTTTGCAAACCGGTTGCCATGGCTATTTCATCGACGCGCAAATAATCGGCGCAAGCCAGAGCCAGCGCCGCATTGTCAATCTGATGCTGCCCCGGCAAGGCCGGCAAGGGTAGGGCATGAGCCATATCATGAACGGCAAATTGCAGGGTCTGAGCCGATGCGCGCGCCGTGAAATCGCGCCCCGCCAGCTTAACCGGCACACCACGCCGCGCCGCAAGCGCCAATAGAAATTCTTCCACTTGGCTTTCTTGTGCCGCCAGCATGAGCGGCACGCCCGGCTTCATAATGCCGGCTTTTTCCTCGGCAATCGACAATAGCGTATCGCCGAGAAATTCCTGATGGTCGAAACTGATCGGCGTAATGGCCGTGCATTTGGGTGTCACCACATTGGTCGCGTCCAAACGCCCGCCCAGCCCCACTTCAAGAATAAGATAATCGGCCGGATGCTCGGCAAAGGCCAGAAAGGCGGCCGCTGTCGTGACTTCAAAAAACGTAATCGGGCGGTCTTGATTGGCCGCTTCAACGCGCCCCAGCACTTCTTCCAAAAGCGGTTCGGCAATCGCTTCACCGCTCAAAATAATTCGTTCGTGAAAGCGCGTCAGATGCGGCGAGTGATAAGCATGGACGCGGTGGCCTTGCGCTTCCAATATGGCGCGCAGCATGGCCGCGGTCGAGCCTTTGCCATTGGTGCCGGCAATATGGATAATGGGGGGACATTTATCTTGCGGATGGTCAAGCGCCGCCAAGAGCCGCCACATGCGGTCGAGCGATAAATCAATCAGCCTTGGGTGCAAGGCCAAAAGGCGCTCAAGCAGAAGGTCTGAACCGCTTGCCGACACGAATGGCGCTATGCGCCGGCGCTTTCGGGGGCGCGGCCACCGGTCAGCAAATCAATGAGCCGTGCCAAAGTGGCCGGCATATCATGGCGATGCACCACCATATCGACCATGCCATGCTCGAGTAAATATTCGGCGCGCTGAAAGCCCTCAGGCAATTTTTCCTTAATCGTATCTTGAATGACGCGCGGCCCGGCAAAGCCGATAAGCGCGCCCGGTTCAGCAATATGAACATCACCCAACATGCCGTAAGAGGCGGTTACCCCGCCGGTTGTCGGATCGGTAAGCACAACAATATAGGGCAGACCGCGCTCGCGCAATTGCTGCACAATCACCGTGGTGCGCGGCATTTGCATGAGCGATAAAATACCTTCCTGCATGCGCGCACCGCCGGCTGCCGCGACCATGATAAGCGGCGCATGATGGGCGAGTGCCGCTTCACCGGCGGCAACCACCGCCTCGCCGGCGGCCATACCCAAAGAGCCGCCCATAAAGGCAAAATCTTGCACGGCGATAATGGCCCGCCGACCGCCCAAATCACCCTTGGCGACTTTCACCGCATCCTTATCGCCGCTTTTGGCGCGCGCTTCTTTTAAACGCTCGGCATATTTTTTCTGGTCTTTGAATTTCAACGGGTCATGCGCCACATCGGGCAAATCAAGCAGTTCATATTCGCCCTTATCAAACAAAGCTTGAAAGCGCGCTGTCGCCCCAATGCGCATATGATGGTCGCAGCCCGGGCACACTTTTTGAAGGTTTTCCAAATCGCGATGAAAAATCATCTCGCCGCATTTCTTGCACGCCTCCCATAAATTATCGGGCGTATCATCATGCTCGCGAAACACGCTTGGAAAGCGCGGACGGACGAAATTTTTAATCCAATTCACAGCCTGCCTCCATATTGCATCAAGACCATAGGCAAATCAGCTATTTCTTGTTTACACCCTCGGCCAGCGCGCTGGCAAGCGCCAGAACCTGTTTTACCGTATCGGCGCGGTTTTCTGCCGTTTCGGCAATCACATCAACCAAGGCCGAGCCAACTACAACGCCATCGGAACTGGCCGCCAAAGCGGCGGCTTGTTCAGGCGTGCGAATACCGAAACCGACACAGACCGGCAGTTGGGTTTGTTGTTTTATGCGCGCAATATTATCGGCCACGGCCTGTTGCTGCGGCGCGGCGGCGCCGGTAATGCCGGTAATGGAGACGTAATAGACAAAACCCGATGTATTGTTCAACACATGCGGCAGACGCTTATCATCTGTTGTCGGCGTGGCGAGGCGAATAAAATTAAGTCCGGCCTGCATGGCGGGGAGACATAATTCACCGTCTTCCTCGGCCGGCAAATCGACAATAATCAAACCGTCAACCCCAACCTGTTTGGCCTCGGCAATGAATTTATCAACGCCATAATGATAAATCGGATTGTAATAACCCATCAGCACAATCGGTGTGGTGTCATTTTCGGCGCGGAAATCAGCGACCATATTTAAAGTGCCCTGAAGCGTTTGACCGGCTGCCAAAGCGCGTTGCGACGCGGCCTGAATGGCCGGCCCATCGGCCATCGGGTCGGTAAAGGGCATGCCCAATTCAATAATATCGGCACCTGCCGCCGGCAGACCGGCAAGGATCTCGGCAGACATCTGCACATCCGGATCGCCCGCCGTGATGAAGGCAATAAAGGCCTTGCGGTTCCGGCTTTGCAAATCGGCAAATAAATCGTCAATACGGCTCATATCAAAGCGTCACATTCAAATGGTCGGCCACGGCAAACACATCCTTATCGCCGCGTCCGCACATATTCATCACCAATAAATGCTCGGGCGGCAAATCACCGGCAATTTTACCGACATGCGCCAGCGCATGGCTCGGTTCCAAAGCCGGAATAATACCTTCCAAGCGGGTGATCAATTGGAACGCTTCCAAGGCTTCCGCATCGGTGGCCGAGACATAATTGACGCGGCCCGTATCACGCAAATAAGCATGTTCGGGGCCAATGCCCGGATAATCAAGCCCGGCCGAAATGGAATGGCCTTCAATGATTTGCCCGTCATCATCTTGCAAAAGATAGGTGCGATTGCCATGCAATATGCCGGGCGCGCCGCCGGCCAATGAGGCGGCATGGTCGGGCGTATCAAGCCCGAAACCGCCGGCTTCGACACCGATAATAGTGACCTCGCGATCGTCCAAAAACGGGTGAAACAGACCCATGGCATTGGAGCCGCCACCGATACAGGCAATCAGCGTATCTGGTAAACGCCCTTCGCGCTCTTGCATTTGCTGTTTCGTTTCGCGGCCGATAATCGATTGGAAATCGCGCACCATGGCCGGATAGGGATGCGGGCCGGCCACTGTGCCGATAATGTAAAACGTGTCTTCAACATGGGTCACCCAATCGCGCAAAGCCTCATTCATGGCATCTTTCAGCGTGCCGGCACCCGAAGTGACGGGGCGAATATCAGCCCCCAAAAGCTTCATGCGAAAGACATTAGGCTTTTGCCGTTCAATATCGGTCGCGCCCATGAAAACCGTGCACGGCAGGCCGAAGCGCGCCGCCACTGTGGCCACGGCGACACCGTGTTGACCGGCCCCGGTTTCGGCAATGATGCGGGTTTTGCCCATGCGTTTGGCCAACAATATTTGCCCGAGGCAATTATTGATTTTATGGCTGCCCGTATGGTTCAACTCATCGCGCTTCAAATAAATTTTCGCGCCGCCATAATGTTCTGTCAGGCGCTCAGCAAAATAAAGCGGGCTGGGACGTCCGACATAATGGGTCTGCAAATCCTGCAATTGCGCGGCAAAGCCGTCATCTTGTTTCGCCGCCTCATAAGCCGCTTCC
>Ga0181573_10003286_pt1 | contig 14424 bp, 12 predicted proteins | sample 101ome_25_FD_148643 | JGI IMG/M metagenome (GOLD analysis project Ga0181573, IMG submission 148643) | Coastal salt marsh microbial communities from the Groves Creek Marsh, Skidaway Island, Georgia - 101409BT metaG (spades assembly) | ecosystem: Environmental > Aquatic > Marine > Intertidal zone...
ATCATAGCGATCAAAGAGCTGTTTTCTTTCTCTCCAATATCCTTTTTCAGACTCTTCACCCGAAAGACCCCCATCTCCATCTTGATCGTATTTCTCAACCCAATGCTTGGGAGCATCAAATCGAACTCCCTTTTTGCCTTCTTTTACCCCATCATCTTCTTTCTCTTCACGAAAGGATTTGCCTCTTAGCTTAGGCGTTTTTCTCATGGCTTCACGTTCGGAAGCATCCAAGAATCCATTCGCATCTGTGTCAAATTGTTGCACCCATTGCTGCCGTCGCAATTCATAGGACACACCCTGGATGCCTTTCGCCCCTTCCAAAGGGGATAACTCCTCGGCAGTCATTGCTTTCTCACCTCTACTGCTTAGCGGCGCTTGATAGGAATCACTGCAAGCCGATAGTCCAATGAGAAGAAACCACCACCATGCCGACATGGGAGACTCCGGGGGATTGGCGAATTTTTCTGAATTTTGGAATACAATCATGGGAAGTCGAATTAGACCTCGTTATATGAGTGACACAAGCACACCCGATCCGTGAAGATGCCGTAGATGCCATCGGCTGGCTCAGCATGTAGGGTTTTCGGGGAACCATTTCAGTCTATTTAAAAACACCGGGAAATCAACCCTGTTAAGGCCCTGAAAGCTCCCTGCTGAAAGACAATGGGGCTTTGTCGAGCAAAACACGAAGCAGGCGTTGGCCATCACCTTAGAGGTTCAAAGTAACAATAGATATGTTCATCCACTCAGTCTCCCATGCCGTCCCCACAACATACTTTTCTCAGGAAGATTGCCTGCACGCCTTTGAACGAGCCTCTTGTTTTCATCAACTTGGACCCACTTCACAAAAACTTCTCAGACATGTGTTGGGACGAGATAATGGCATCGAGCAAAGGCATTTGTGCCTTCAAAAGATTGAGGATGCCTTTGAAGCAACACCCGAAAGCCTCCACCGGCGCTTTGAGAAAAACGCCCCACTGCTTGCCACCCAAGCGGCTTCCCAGGCTCTGGATAAAGCCAAGCTGCTACCCAGTGAAATGGATGCCCTCATCATCTCAACCTGCACAGGTTACCTTTGTCCTGGGCTGACAAGCTATGTGGCCGAAAATCTCAAGATCCCCTTAGACCATGTCTTTTTAGATCTAGTGGGTCATGGATGCGGGGCTGCCATCCCTAATATGCGCCAAGCCCAAGCCCTGATCGACTCCCACCAAGCCACTCGGGTACTCTCGGTATGCGTTGAAGTTTGTAGTGCTGCCTTTTATTTGGATGATGATCCTGGAGTCCTGATTAGCAATTGTCTTTTTGGAGATGCTGCCGCTGCAGCCGTTTCATCAAGCATGCCACCAAAAAACCAACGCACAATTGAGACAATGGCTTGGTGCTCCCAGCTCAAACCACATCATCGGGATGCGCTTCGTTTCGAGCAGCGAGGCGGTAGGCTGAGAAATATTCTTTCACCAGAAACCCCTCATTTGGCGGCAATGAGCGCAAAAGAGGATTTCCAAAAAACGCTGGAGAAAAACCAATTGGACTCTTCCTCGGTCACCGCCTTTGTGACCCACGCTGGAGGTCGACGCGTCGTGGATGCGATCATCCAGTCCATGAATCTAGCGCCCGCTGACTTAACGATCAGTCGCCAATTACTGGCTCGATACGGCAACACAAGTAGCCCTTTTGTTTTGATGGCCCTCGAGGAGCACCTTCGTCAACAATCTCCATCTGGTTATTGGTGGATGAACACATTCGGCGCTGGATTCAGTAGTCATGGGCTGATGCTTAAAGTAGAGTAAGAGGCCTTGTGCATCGTTCGATCCAACCAGAAATCCTGGATACACTTCCTTCTGACCATCCATCGGCTCTGGCATGCCGGAAGGATTTGAGAATCATCAATCGATGCATGAATCATGCCTGGCTACTCGAGCGCCACACCCGTTGGATCAGGAACAAAAAAGATGGCCCAATCCGAATCGCAGAACTGGGGAGTGGAGACGGCAGCCTGGCCTGCAGGTTATTGAAGCAATGGGGTCCAGTCGAAGAAGGGAGTCAGGTGATTTTTGTGGATCAGGCTCCCTGCTTGGAAAAAGATCATGCCCAGCAGCTCACCGCATTGGGATGGCAAATCGAAAACCAGGTCATGGATGTGTTTCAATGGGCTGAAAAGGCCCCAACTGATATTGATCTATGCTTCGCGAGTCTGTTCATCCATCATTTCAGTTTTCAACAAATTGGTCAGCTCTTTCAAAAGTTGAGTCGCCACACCAAAGCTTTTCTTTGCCTTGAGCCGCGGCGAGATTGGAAAGGCCTTATTGGAGCTAAGGCCCTTGGTTGTCTTCGATGCCATCCCATCACTTTGAATGATGCCCTGATCAGCGTACAAGCAGGCTTTCGGCACAAGGAGCTGTCACACATTGCAGACGGGAACTTTCCTCCAAATTGGGAAAGGGTCGAGAGACCTGTTGGGCCATTCAGCCATCTTTTTTTGACCACTTGCTTTCAAGGTGTCCTGTGAAACCATTTAAACCCATCACCATTGCAGGAGGCGGTATTGGAGGCCTTTCACTGGGTATCGGCCTCCGCCAAAGAAGCGTCGATGTTCAATTACACGAGGCGGGTGCCTACCCTCGTCACCGCGTTTGTGGAGAATTCATCAGTGGCAAAGGGTGGCAAATCATTCAATCATTGGGTTTGGAAAAGGCATTACTCGATGCTGGTGCTGTCGAGGCCAGAACCTTCAAATGCTATGGCCCCGACAGGATCTCTCAGGTCCTTCCTTTACCCTCACCTGCTTTGTGTCTTTCACGTTTCCGAATGGATGCGTACATGGCCGATGAATTTGTCAAACTCGGGGGTAAGCTATTCACTCAAAAAAGCGCTGACCCTTCCATGAGCGATCAAGCCGAGGGATTGGTTTGGGCCAAAGGGCGCCAGCCTGCTTCGAGTCGAAAGTACGGTTGGATCGGCTTCAAGTGTCATGTCACCGCCTATCCTCTGCAGGCCGATCTGGAGATGCATTTTGGCAATGATGGGTATGTGGGGCTTTGTCGAGTTGAGCATGATAAAATCAATGTCTGCGGTTTGAAGCGGATGGATGAAAAACTCGAGACCCTGACCCCTCAAAAGCGTTGCACGCAATGGGCCCTTGCGTCGATGCATGAGTCTCGAAAGCGAGATCTCCAGGAAAGCACAGTGTTGGAGGAAACCATCTGTTACACAGCCGGCCTGAGTTACAGAAATCAGGCTACCTCATCGGCTAAAGCCTGGATTGGAGATCAGCGAACACGGATCCCTCCATTCACTGGCAATGGTATGTCCATGGCGCTCGAGTCAGCTCAAATCGCTGTGGAACCCATACATGCTTATGCAACCGGAAATCTCACCTGGCCAATTGCCTGCCAAAAAATGGGCCTCATGATGAGAAAACAATTCCGAGCAAGGGTCGCTTTTGCCAACCTGTTCCAGCACTTACTCATGACAGACGGCCCCCTCAATCCTAAAAATGTCCTCATCAAGCACCTTCCTTGGATCTATCCCCACTTATATCGCTGGACACGGTAGGTTGCCAAAAACTGACCGGACCCTGCTCAAACCATTGAATCCAAACAAGTTGCCGAGAAGCATTGTCCCATGGAAGCATGAGGTGGAAGTCTCTACCTGAGCGTTGAAAGGGCGGTATCGCGATAGCAAGACCGAGGTGATGAGACTTTGAATTCAATCATCCTAGGCTACGCGAAAATCGGTCATGCAAACCGATCCCTTGCTGGTCTGGGAACTCGTGATCGTTCCGCCCGTCACCAGAAGAACCCTATGGGTTAAGTGACAGCACCCTAAAGATTTAAACCATGTCGAGGAGGTATAATTTTTCTTCCTTAGCCAAGGAATTATGTTATAAGTGTTGAAGCTATTCCTTAATAGTGATTCATCAAACTGGGCTCCTGCAGCGATGTAGGGGCCCTTTTTTCGTGGCTTCGAAAAATATCCGGGGGATCTCCGGCTCTTTTTTCTTCCCCCAAAAATGAGGCGGATTTCCCTTAGCGCCTTGAGTCTCCCTGAAACCAAGGGAGATCCTTCTGGATAAACTCCTGATCTTCAAAGGCAGAATGGCCATCCACGTAAGTGATCACACTCCCAGGTTTTGAACCGGTCCCTGAACCATGCCGAGCGTGTTGCTTGGTGGGGGGGTTGATGGTCGAACCAATCGGGTGCGGGCCACCTGCGTTGTAAACACGCTCATGATCCCAATCCGGAGCAATGAAATAAGTGGAACAACCAAAAAAGAAGATAGAGCTTGGTTCTGGAACCGTACTGAACTTGGGCATCTTGATGCCATTAGGGCCGGCCATGCGCTCGTTGATACCGTAGGAAGCGGTGAATTCGATTGTCTCAGCATCGACACCACGACCGCTCATGCGCATACGAACTTTCCTCAAGTCGCTGTGATCATAAGGACCTTCATGTTCCGCTGGATCTTCAAAGGACTGAAGGTTTTCAAAGTAGCCAGCCCGGATCATGGATTTGATCCAGTCAGTATGATCCGAATTGGTCGCCTTGGGAAAATGACCATTGAAGTCATCTCCATACATCATGGTCGCCAAGGCAATTTGTTTTTGATTGTTCATACAAAGCACCTTGCGCGCAGATACTTTAGCTCCAGCCAGAGCTGGGAGAAGTAGGGAAGCAAGGATGGCAATGATGGCAACAACCACCAGTAACTCAATCAGAGTGAAGGCGTGCTTGGTTTTCATGAGCATGGGGAACTTTTAAATTGTGACATGGAACTTCACGTTGGACAAGCACCAAGGGAGAAGGCTCATCACTGAAACAATGCAAGCACTGACTGCGCATGAAACGCCTCAGGAGGAGGCACGCGCCCTTGGCAATAGACTCCCCAAACCTCCATCGACTCCGATGACTTGTCCTGTGACCCAAGATGATTTGGAGGATAGAAGCCATGCCATGGTTTCAGCCACATCATTGGCTTGCCCTAGACGCCCAAGGGCATGCATCTGGCGCGAAGCATTTCGGCTGGCTTCATTAGCAAACAGGCCTTGGGTCATCGGGGTCTCAACCAGACCAGGTGCGACACAATTGATCCGAATACCCCTCGGGGCATAGGTGGCTGCCGCAGAAAGAGTCAATCCCATGATGGCTCCTTTCGCCGCAGCAACAGCCTCGTGATTGGCCATCCCAATTCGGCCTGCCGCCGAGCCGGTCAGCACAATGGAACCCCCACCGCGCATCATGGCTTTGGCCGAAGCCCCCAGAATCCCGAAGGAAGTGGTGACGTGGGTTTCCATGATCCCCCTCCATTCCTCCTGAAGCGTCAGGTGGGCCGGCTTGAGCAAGAGACTGCCGATGCAGACAGCCACTCCATCTAGGCCACCCATTGATTCAATGGACATTTGAATGGCATTTTGAACGGCAACCCAATCGGTGGCATCCACTGCAACGGAACCAACACAACCATTGTCCAGAAGCTTTTGGAGCTTGCCTGCATCTCGCCCAGCTCCAAAAACCTGATGCTGTTGGGAGACAAGGATTTCACAGAGGCACGAGCCGATGCCACCTGTGGCTCCGAAGACGAGATATCTACCGTTTTTCATGGATCAAGTCAGACAATAACTGAGAATTGTGGTGCATGGACATGTTCAATCCATGCCACCGTTTCTTGGGGTGTCAATCGGACCAGGGCCATTGATGTGGCTGATCTTTCAATTATTTCGTGCAAGTTAAACTCATGGCGTGCACCTGACTGAGGCGGCCAAGGCAGGCTATGTCAAGGCTTTGGCTCAAAAGAGGTTCGTTTCAAAAACCCCGTTGCATCCACGTGACAAGGGGTTAGGATGATGGATACGGATATGGATGAGTTTTGCCTCAAGAAAATGTCAGCCATGCTCTCGGATCTCGATCATCTGATTGCTGGGACCGATCCAAGTGTTCAATCGATCCCAAACATGACCGTCAACGTCATGCTTCGGAGAATTAGAACGGATCTAAAGCAATTAGACACAAGGCTTTTCATGAACAGTCGATTCCTCGAGGGCCTGATTGAGGATTGAAGTTGCCCACTTAAGGACTTTCTAGGGATGCAGATTTTTCGTCGAGAACCCTGCCGCTGAAGTCGCTTGGCAGGCTGTCCGCAAACACTTTTAACTCGTTCAACTTAACCAAAAGCTTTACAAGAGCCTCATGAACCAAATCTTTCGCTATACTCTGTGCTGTATGCTCATGATTCAATGGATCCAGGCAGCTGAATCCAGCCAGCCTGCTGACCTCTCAGGTGTCTGGACATCCACCGCAACCATTGATGAGTTTGATTCGAGAACCGCCCAGTTGACCTTAACAAAAAAAGAGGATAAGTGGGCCGCATCCATGATCAATGAGAATGGTGAGAAAACCGAATTAACCCGAGTTGTTCTGACCGGAAAAACCCTCAGCATCGAATTTGACATGGAGCGCGATGGCCAAAAGGGTGTCATTGGGGCCAAGGCAGAACTGGACAAAGAGGGTACCTTGAAAGGCACTTGGTATGCCAAGGATGGCGACGGATTTGAACTCATGAGCAACCAATGGACGGCCTTCAGATCTTTGAAAGCGACATTGGCTGGCACTTGGCAAGTCACTGCCAAAACGGATAATGGGGACATGGATCATGAAATGGTCATGACCCAAAAAGGATCAACCTTTGAGGGTGTTGCCATCAGTAGCGAGGGAGAAGCTCCTTTCAGCCATCTCAAAATCGACAAACATCACCTCAGCATGCAAGTGGCTTATGCAGGCGGAACCGTCAAGATCAAATCTAAATTAATTGCTAAAAACCGCCTGGAGGGGAAGTGGGTTTATCAGGATGAGTTTGACCAAGAGGTCGCTAACGGGGCTTGGATGGCTTCCAAACCAGAAAAAAAGTGACACGCAATACACATTGAGTTTTGCAAACCTGCAGCAAAGGCTGCAGGTTTTTTTTCTTTTACATTCCGACATATCACATCAATTTCAGTCCGATTTCTGAATTCAGCGAATGCCCGGAAACCATAGGAATGGACGCAAATCAAAAGATCTTATTCGTGGATGATGACCCTCGAGTGTTGCAATCACTCAGGCAGGTTCTGGCAAAGCATTATGATGCCCAGTTTGCCAGTTCAGGTGCCGAGGCCCTCACCTTATTTCGAAACAATGGGCCTTTTGCCGTGGTGATCTCGGACTTTGCCATGACCGAGATGAATGGCGTCCAACTACTTCTAAAAGTCCGGGAACTGGATAGCGACGTTGTGACCATGCTCTTTACGGGAGCTGCGACCTTCGATGACGTCTCAGAGGCCGTCCGGCTTGGCCACATTTTTCGATTGATCGGCAAACCCTGTGGGTCGAACCAACTGCTCAAAAACATCGAAGATGGGCTTCGTCAGCATGCGCGAATTCATGCAGAAAAAGCCATGCTTGAGGAGACCCTCAATGGAACCATCTCCATCTTGACCACCATCCTCTCTGCCACGGGCCCTCTTTTTTTTGGTCGGGCCCAACGAGTCAAGAAGCTGGCCTTCAAGCTGGCAGAACATCTGCAGATTGAAGATACATGGACCGTGGAAATCGCCTCCACCTTCGCTTTCCTAGGCTACCTCAAACTCCCACTCTCCATGCAAGAGCGGGTTTATCACAAGCAAATCGTACCGGATAGAGTGCTTCACCTAATCGAAGGGTTTCCAAGCTTTACCAGTGATTTACTCGGGCAAATCCCACGACTGGAAAAAATTGCCGAAATCATCAGGATCATTCCCCTGGATTATACCCAAACATGGGACAAGCCGCCTTCAACCCGACGATTGGCATCCGTCATTCGGCTTGCCAGAGACTACGAAGAGTTGACCGGTGGCAATCATGGGCCCAAGGCCATTTATGGGATCCTTTCCGAAAAAAAGAACGGCTACCTACCGGGGGGACTGGAAGCTCTGCGGGAATTGATAGACCTCAACATCGAGCTCCCACCTGAAAAGGAAATCTTTCTCTCTCAACTCAAACCAGGCATGACCCTTTCCAATGATCTCAGGATGGATGATGACATGCTTATCCTCGCTAAGGGAACAGAGGTCAACAAAATCATTGTGGAGCTCTTGGATAATTATCGCAGGACCTACACCAGCGAGTCCTTGCCTCGCTTCGTTCGAGTCATAGAGGATGGAAAGCTTAATTTTTGAGACCCCTGAATACTCTGACTATTTATCTAAAATAGGAACCATGCGATGGATGTGGTTGGCCATCACACAGCAGCGACATGACCCCTTGGCCAAAATGGGGATCGACGATTCGATTGCATGGGGCCAACATGGACTGATGGTGTGATCGGGTCAGCAAAGGATCCGCCTAAGATTGCAGCCACCGAAGTCTAGGGACTTTGAATTCCCTCATCAAAGACGAGGTAACGAATGTGAACACTATTTTTCCAAACCAGTGCCTGCCATCATGAAAAACTCAATTAGGACAGTTGGGCCTTTTTCTCCTTTTCTCATCGGTTGTTGGGTTGGGTTGCTCGTATGTCAGGCTACCCATGCGGGTTCATCCCTTAGATTGGATGAGCTATTTCCGGGTGATCGATTGGTCGATATTCAAATCAGCCTGTCACCTTCCGATTGGGACACGCTACGGCATCAGAGCCGCGGTTTTATGGAGGCCCTCAGTCCTCAGCGACGCACCACGCCCCCGCCCACTCCTTACGAGTATGTCCCTGCACAGGTAAGCATTGATGGGGTTACTTTCCAAAAAGTGGGCTTACGCAAGAAGGGCTTCTTGGGATCACAGGATACCACCAGACCCTCTCTAAAAATCAAGCTTGACCTCTTCGAAGATGGGCAAGACATCGATGGACTCAAGACCCTCACGCTCAATAACAATAAGCAGGATGTCACCCTGATGAATCAGTATCTCGGTTACCGGATGTTTGATCAGGCCCAGTCCCCCGGATCTCGTTGTGGATTCGCCAAGGTAACAGTCAATGGAGCCAACCTTGGAGTGTATGCTCACGTGGAATCGGTGAAACGCCCCCTTCTGAAAAGGGAATTTGGCGATGACAGTGGGAGTCTTTATGAGGGGACGGTGGTTGATTTTTTCAAAGGATGGGAGCAAAGCTTTGAACTCAAAACGGGGGATGCAGAAGCAAGTCAGCCCCTGATTGATCGCCTCACTGAAATCCTCTCAGGATCGTCCTCAAAGCCTCTGGTGGAAGGGCCCATGAAAGGAAAAGCATGGGTACCAACCCATGGATCCCAGGACAATCAGTGGTTTTTGCCGAACTTCGATGACAGTCGCTGGCAGGAGGGCGAAGGGGCTTTAGGTTATGAGTCAGAAAAAGGGTTTGAATCGATGATTCATCCAAATTGGGTTTTCAAGAGTTCCCTTCACGGTCGTGCCTCAAGCGCCTACCTGCGTTACCGGTTTGACATTCAGGATCTTTCCCAATGGACAAGAGGCCGCTTGCTCCTTCGTATGCGGTGTGATGATGGTTTCATCGCCTATCTCAATGGGAAAGAAGTGGCACGACTTCACGCTCCGGAAACAGTCAAATGGAATGCAGTTGCCACCGAAAGTCGGCCCGATACCAGCAACGCTGCCTACACGGATTTTGATATCACTGCTCACCGCGATGCCCTGAAACACGGTGACAACGTCCTAGCCATCCATGGGCTTAATATTTCTAAGGAAAGCAGCGACATGTTGATCGAAGCCTCCCTTGCTTGGTCAGATTTCGATTTAGAAAAAGCTCTGTGGCAGGTCGTAGACGAACAGGCCTTCTACCGATTTTGGGCCCTGGAGGGGCTCTTGAGCTTCTGGGACGGTTATTCCGGCAATCGAAATAATTTCTTTTTCTACTGCCATCCGCAAACCCAGAAACTGCATTTCATGCCCTGGGGCACCGATTGTATGTTTCAAAAATACAGCATGCTTGGCATCGATCCCAATTCCCCAAGATCGGTTCGAACCGTAGGCTTGATCGCTCACCGTCTCTACCAAATTCCCACCGTGAGACAAAACTACGCTCGCCACATGAAGGCACTCATGAATCAGATTTGGAACGAAACCTCATTACTCGAAGAGACCTACCGTATCGAGAAGATGGTCAGACCGCATCTTCATGCCCAACAGCGCAGAACGGCCGATTTTGAAGCCATCCGCACCTTCATCCGCGAAAGGCGCAAGGATGTTGAAAAAGAGATCCTGGCAGAAAGCATGCCACTCTGGAATGCCATGCCCGAACCACCTCCAGTCATTGGAGGGCGTGGTCCCGACACAAAAGAGGATCCTGAGGCACTGCCTGCTCACGCTGTATTTTTTGAGGCAGCCAAAACAGGAAACATCCCGAGCATGAAAAAACTCCTCAAACAAGGGCAGGACGTAAACTATCAAGATGAAGGGGGAGGAAGCGCGTTGGGCCTGGCTTCATTGGCTGGCCAGCGTGAAAGCGTTGTCTTTCTACTCCAGGAAGGCGCTGAACCCAACTTGGAGGGCAATGATGGGAGCACCCCAATGCACGGTGCCGCATTCATGGGACACCTGGAGGTAGTACAAGAGCTCATCGCTGCCGGCGGATCTCCTTTCCACCAAAACAATCGACAAGAGACTCCGATAGACAGTTGTTCAGCTCCCTGGAGTGACGAACTTAAGGGGATTGCTGAGTTCATCCTGGCAATCACCCAAATCCAACTCAACCTTGAAGATTTGCCTGGGCGGCGCAAGGCAACCATGCAACTCCTCAAAGACTTAGAGCGTGATAGCAAGCGCCCTTGATCGTGTCTTGGCTTGCTTCTCAGTTCAACAATCACCCTAACATCCGCCTCGTTAATCATAAGCATGCCTCATCACTTTTCTTATCTGGGTTTTCGGAGCCTCACCCTCGCCATCACAGCTGCCTTTCCAGCTTGGGCTCAGGACGGGGCATTGACCATACAGCGGCACACGAACCCAGATCACATCACCCTGAGCGCCGAGGCTCTGCCACCGGACATACATCATTCCCTGTGGTTTTCGGAGGATATGCAACATTGGTATCCTGCCGGCTCCGCCCAAGGTTCGAGCCTGGAATACCTCGATCAAGGTGGATTTGATGAGAGATTTTTCACACTCCGAAGTCAGCTCCCCGCTGAGGTGGAGCCTTCAGAAGATTGGAAAGACCAGATCAAACTGGGTGAGGATGCTTTTTGGACTTCTTTCAAACCAACCGATCAAGATCCGTTTTTGGGTCTGCCTACAAACCAAAAGCCTACTGAATGGATCAAATTCATCATCCTCTTGGATGACCTATCTCGCGTCTACTTTCAGAATGGGAAAGCCTTACCGTTTCATTATGACTTTGGCACACGCTACCTCCCCGGATTAATCGATCAGAGCTACCTCGAATTTGACGCTGCGACGCTTTATCGATCGGGTCATAAAGCCATTTTAGGGAGCGTGCTTTACGCCTCCAAGTATCAGGAATACGCGATTCAATTTGTGGGTCAAGACCCTCTGCCGGCAGAAACCGTGGCTTACCTCTACCAATTGGTAGAGGCCTCCATTTCAAAACCAGAGCCCAAGGATCAGTTTAAAGGGTTTTACATGCCCACCTACGAGCAAAGTCATCTTGACCCAAAGTCTTTGGATACCCTCCATCGGGCTGGCATCACCATCGCATCGCCTCATCGTTGGGAAAGTCCCGGTGACGCGGTCTACGCCTTTGGTTGGGCCATGGGGCGTTTGACCTATGTTCAAGCCGACCATATCGATCAGGCTTATCGTGATGGAGAACTCAAAGCCACGGATATCCTGCTCACCGATGCAGTCCCAGCGGAGGTACCACGCGTCGCCGGCTTAATCACACTGAGCCCTACAACCCCGAACTCTCATGTGGCCATGCTTTCCAGAAATTTTGAAATCCCTTTTTACTATGAAAGCGATCTGGCGACTCGGACCCAGCTGCATGAGGCTGTTGGAAGGACGCTCATGCTGCGTGCGACAGAAGGCTGGGGAATCAATCGCTCGGCATCGGCCACTGTTCATTTCTCAATCCTTGAAAACCCCTTGCCATCAGAGGTGACTGATGCCGTCGATGAATTCAAGGAACCCCAAGCACTGAACTTCAAATCCATGACCAGAAGTGGGGCTCTCATTTTAGGCATGGAAGGGATTTCCCCTGCAGACACCGATCGCGTCGGTGGCAAAGCAGCTCACTTTGGTTTCCTTCAACGCAACGGAGATGAGCACATTCCCTCACCTGCTGTCGCCATCACCTTTGATTTGTGGCAGGACTTCTTGCTGCAACCCTGGGTGACTGACCTCACACTCCAGGCATGGATTGAACAGCGACTTGAACAAGCCCAGAGCAGCGGTTTGGAAAAAGACCTCGCTGAGGCCTTGGCAGAGATTCGAACTCAAATCAAGTCCGCTACCTTCACGCAAGATCAGCAAGAGCAAATCCTGAGTGGATTATCCTCCTTTGACCCTCGGCGTAAACTGCGCTTTCGTAGTTCTACCAATCTCGAAGACCAAGCTCAATTCACTGGTGCAGGGCTCTACGACAGCTTCAGTGGTTGCCTGGAAGATGATTTGGATCTCGATGAGGCAGGACCTTGCGCCTGTGATCCTGACCAAGCCAAGGAACGAGGTGTTTTCAGGGCCATCAAAAAGGTCTATGCGAGCTTCTACAATGAAAATGCCTATCGCGAGCGGGTGCATCATGGGGTTAATGAGCATCAGGTGGGTATGGCCCTACTGGTGCATCATTCATTCCCAGATGAAATTGAATGGGCCAATGGGGTGGCAGTGGTGCAGTTCACGGATTATTCAGGGGGCGCTTTCAATATCCGCACCGAACTGGTGACTCAAGTCGACGCTCAAAGTGTCACCAACCCGAATGACTCATCCATCCCTGAAACGGTGAGTGTCTCTTATTATCGCCCCAGTCAGGGCAACCCGAGTCGCAGCCTACGATTCGAGACCCGATCCAGCTTGCTGCAAGTGGGTCAGGATCATGTCATGGATTGGCAGCGGGACTACGTGAACTTACATCGCCAAATCGAACACCTCACACCCTTGTTTGCTCGCCATGCATCCAACCCGTCACAATATACCTTGGATATCGAGTTCAAGAAGGTGGCTCCAGGGAAGCTCATCATCAAGCAGATCCGTGAATTACCTCAACCAGTCACCTTGACTGAACCCACGCCCATCCTCGCAGGAGGGATGACTCACCTACGCCTTTTCCAAGGAGAAGCCCGCGGTAGCGGTGGAGTTTTTGCCTACCATCGTTTGAAGTCTCAATGGCTCCTGAACACCACAAGTCGAGTGCTTGATCGAGCAGGGCAGGCTGAATCTTTGATACTTGATGCAACCTGGAACCGTGTGCGGCACGGAAGTCTGGAACACCTGCCGAAGGGCTTTTCCGGCTGGGATAACTATGCGTTCAGAAGAGGCTCAAGGAACAACCGTCCAACATTACTTGATCGTTGGACTGAAGATTTAGGTGAAGAACAAATCACTTACCAATGGCATACCCTCATCCCCAGTTGGCTACCCGATCGATATTCACCCATCGTCTTCACAGATGAGCTGGAAATTTATTTCCAGGCGACCTACCAGGAGCCTCGCCTGAATCTCAGCATCAATGCCTGGACAGGTGAGATAGGCACCACGCCCATAACTGAAGAAGAAATCAGACTGGAAGGTTTCAACCCATACACTGGAGTGGAAGAGGGGGATCTTCTTCAAACGCGTTCAATCAAAGGGAAAGGGGATCATTTGATTGAAATCCAATTTTATTGGCCGGCTCCACCTACTGGCCCCACTGCGGGGTACACCGCTCCCCTAAAACAGTGGAAGGCAACACGGATCGAAGGACTGACACCTGAACCCATCATGCTTACCAGTTGGTATTCCCAGACCTATGCGCCAGGGCATCACAATTTCTGGGAGGAGTTTATCTTTGAGCCAGCTCAGGAGGAGTCCCTTCCACCCGCACAACGGCAAGCGCTGGAAGCGGCTGGCATCCAAAATATCTATGTGTTTGACGAACGCGGAGGGGCCAGTCAGGCGATTATCCTTGGCAACGATGGCACACCCAGGCCTTTTTAAGGCATTCATTCAAGGATAGGACCTTTTTCAAAACGAAGCCTAAGGAAAAACTTTTATGAAATCACCACAAACCAAATCATCACATCAGCTGGGAAGTTTGTTGCTGGCAGGCATGCTGACCCTGTCTGCCCAGTCACAAGAGGCAATCTCAGGACCCTTGATCAAGGGGGTTTCTCTTGAGGAGAACTCAGTGCACTTGCAGGTCGATTTCAGCGAACCCTTTGTCTGGGAGCAAATCCAGTTCAAATCGATCCAAACCTTTCCCAACATGTTGCCGACATTGCCCTGGACAAGCCATACCTTGAGCTTTGGTCAATTCGAGCCCGGCAT
>Ga0181573_10003291_pt1 | contig 14408 bp, 6 predicted proteins | sample 101ome_25_FD_148643 | JGI IMG/M metagenome (GOLD analysis project Ga0181573, IMG submission 148643) | Coastal salt marsh microbial communities from the Groves Creek Marsh, Skidaway Island, Georgia - 101409BT metaG (spades assembly) | ecosystem: Environmental > Aquatic > Marine > Intertidal zone...
TGGTCTCTCCCTTCGCCGGCGGGGGGGGGGGGGCGGGGCGCCGTGGGGGGGGGCGGGGCGGAAACCGTGGGGGATGCCGGAGGCAAAGGCGTCGGCCCCGGCTGTGGGGGGTGGAACAACGTCGGCGGCTCCGCCGTCGGACGCAAGGGGCACGGCGCCGCGGCGCGCAGTCTGTAGAGCGCGGGCCTCGACGGGAACGTGCGAGTAGTGGTCTGAGGGGGAGTCGGGAGAGTGGCAGCTGCGTCAGTTGTCACGGGGTCTCCTTGCCGCCAAAAACGCCGCGCTTCGGGGCCGTGCGCGGTGAGCTTCCCACACGCTCGCCGGGGACAGGACATGAGAGAACGGGCATGATGAGGAGGAGGGAGCGCGTCGAGTCCAGTGGCGCACGGAATGCGGAGAAATAAGGACGTGAAACAGGACGTGTCGAGACGTTGGCCGTCGAGTGGCGGTGTGCGACAAAGCCCAAGCAGAGCGCCCACCATGTCCCAAGGTGAACGGCCCTTCCGCCCCTCTCGGGCCCCTCGGCCCGAGGCCGAAATGGCCGACGATGGAGGACGAACGCAGCTTTTGCAGGCGCTGACGGTCCTGTATGACTCTTCGACCGCTGAGGATGAACGAAGGGCCGTCGACAGGCAAGCCGCTTACCTGTTGGGCGGATGGGAAGCCGGGAAGCGGTCCAGATCTTTCACTGGTTGGCATGTTCGTTGCGGGCGTTGTCGGCACGCCCCCCCACCGCTCGCTCCGTTCCCCCTCTCCGCAGGTGGCTCATCGAGTGGCAGACGCGGGACGTCGCATGGTCCCTTGCTGATGAGCTCCTTCATGATTCGTCTCAGCCACAGCCTGTCGTCTTCATGATGGCGCAGGCGAGGGCGCCGCGCCAGGGGCCACCGACATTGCCTCTGCCGGCCGCCTGCGTCAGGTCTCCCACTCCCAAGCCTCCCACCCTCGCCCACTCACCACCGATCGCAGACCCTGAGGACCAAAGTCGAGCGCGACTTCGAGGACCTACCCACCGACGCGGTCGACAGCCTCCGTGACAGCCTCACCGACCTCCTCCTCCGGTTCGGCGGGGCCGGCGTCCCGGCCGTCCGCACGCAGCTCTGCCTCGCCCTGGTCGCCCTAGTGGTGCACGTCCCTGCGTCTCGCTGGGGCGACGGTGGCGCCGTACGGTGGTTTGCCAACGCGCTGGGCGGCGCCGACCAGGCGGTCGCCCTGCCGTGCATGCTCGAGCTCCTCACGGTGCTGCCACAGGAGGCGCGGCAGACGCGTGCCGCCGTCCACCCCGACCGCCGCGACGCCTTCGCTGACGAGATGCGTGCCGCCGTGCCCGACGCGTTGACGGTCCTGGTGTCTTGTGCGCCGATCTTGGGAGAGCGGATGCGCGAGCACCTGCTCGTGGCCTACGGAGCGTGGATCCGGCTCTCGGCCGACCGGGGCTGCCCTGGCCTGGACGGCACGGCGCTGGTGGAGCACCCGCTGACCGCCGTGGCTGTGTCTGGCCTCGCGGAGCCCGACACCTTTGAGGCCGCGGTCAACGCTTTGATTGAGCTGCTTTGGTGCACGTCGCAGGAGGGGCGGCCCCGGGAGTCGATGCTGCCGCTTGCCATGCTTGTTGTGCGCAAGGCGGCGGAGCTGCGTCCGCGCTTTGCCATCTGCGTGCGCCGCGCTGGGGCTGAGCGGGGTGCCGTTGCGTCGGCGGGCGCGGAGGGGGTCGAGACGCCCAGTGGACCTGACGTCCACGGGTACGACGACGATGACGACATGGCGCGTCACATGGCTCGTCTCTTCTCCGAGATCGGAGAGGCGTACCTCGATCTCATCGCCGAGGGCAGCGACGACATGATGGATTCCGTCCGCGCTCTCCTTGAGGTCGCTGCCCACCCTGACTACGAGACGGCGGCGGCGTGCTTCGAGTTCTGGCGTAAGCTGAGCTACCGCATGACTGACCTGCGGAAGCAGCCGGGGCCGGACACGCAGCGGGTGCTCGACATGTACTCTCCGCTCTTCTCGAGGCTCATCTTGCTGATCCAGGGTCGCGTCAGGTACCCTATCGACTTCGACGACCTTTCGTCGCAGGAGAGAAGGGATTGGAAGCGTAACCGCTACCACGTGGGAGACACGCTCGATGACGCCGCGCGGGTGGTGCGGGCCGAGGAGGCGCTCAAGCTCCTCGTGGGGCCGCTGCGCGACCTAAGCGTCGTCGTGGCGGCGGGTGGGGAGTTCGACTGGCGCGCCGCCGAGGCTGCTCTGTACTGCATCCGGTGCGTCCGCGAGGAGGGGTGTCGCGCGCCCCCGGCGCAGCTCCTTGAGCTTTTCTCGGTCCTCCCGCAGATGCCCAAGGTCGGTCTGTTGCAGTACACTGTGTCCCTGGTCATCCAGGGCTACGCGGACTGGATCGCCGGACCCGAGGCTGCCGCGGCCGACCCGGGCCTCGTTGAGGCAGCCCTGAAGCTGGTGTCCGACGGCCTCTCCGTCCCGGAGGCGGCCGTGGCAGCAGCGCAGGGCTTCTACCACCTATGCGACGCCCTGACAAAGTCAACGGAGTGGGCCGCCGCAGAGGGCCGGCCGGGAAGTGTCGTCGACGTGGGACGGCTGGTGACGTTTGCCCTCGATGTCGTCCGAGGCACTGCGGAGTGCGGCGACGCGGGCCGGATGGGTGCCACCCCCCCCGCCCTTGCCCTCACTGAGATCGACGTCCATCAGATCCTCAAGGGTGCCACGGTCATGACCCGCGCCCTTTCCGAGGACCGGGCCGCCGAGGCCGTCCGCGTCCTCCTCGCCCCCTTGTTGCAAGGCCTCGCGGGGGCCGTTGCCGCGACCGACTCTGCGTCACTCGACAGCCCCAACCAGCGCCTTACCTTTGCCATGGTCAACCGCGTCTCTACCGTCGTCCGGAACGTGTCCTCCCGCGACGCCACCCGCGTGGTGCTCACCGGCGCCCTCGAGTCGGCCTGGCCCTCGCTCGTGCGAGCTCTGGAGGTCTTTAAAGACGACGCCGACCGCGTCGAGTCCGTGTGCCGTGTGCTCCGGTACGGCGTCAAGACCCTCGGCGTCGCCGCCCGGTCCCTCATGCCCTCGTTTGCCGTGGCTTTGCCGGGCTTTTTTGTTTCTCAGCGTCACCCCTGTTACGTCTACCTGGCGTCGGAGCTGGTGAAGCAATTCGCCCCGCTGGGCCCCGAGGGCGTCGCAGCCGTCCGGCCCCTCTTTCTCGCCATGCTCGGCCCCGCTCTCGAGACTCTTGGGACAGAGGACGCCGTCCACCACCTTCCCGAGGTCGCCGACGATGTCTTTCTCCTTCTCAACCGGGCCCTCTGCTACGCTCCCTCGCTGCTGCTCGAGCCGGGCGCGCTCGAGGCTGCGGTCAACACCGCGCTGCTTGCCTGCCACGTGCAGCATCGGCACGCGTTGGGATCCGTGTGCAAGTTCTTGCAGCAGACCGCTCACCTACCGCCGCAGGACGCGCCTCCGCGGAACGAGGCCGCCGCAGCCGCGCGCGCGGCGGAGGCCAACGCCCACGCGGCGCTGGCGGCTGACGTCTTCCGGAGAAGGCTAGGTCCCTGCGTGCGGCGGCTACTCGCGGGCGTGGTGGGCGCGGCGCCCTATCCGGCTGTGAGAGAGCTGTTCGTCGTGGAGCCGATTCCGGCGGTGGTGCGGCTGCTGCGGAACGAAGCTCTCGAGGCGATCGTGGCCGCGCTGCGGGACGTGCCGGATAAGTCGGCGCCGGCGCGCGATCGCGAGGCTGTCGTCGAGTCGGCGCGACGGGTGGCGGCGCTTGAGCCTGGCGACGTGAGCGAGCACGCCGGTGCCTGCATGCAGGCCATGGTCAACGATCTCGTGCGCTTGGCCGAGGTTACGCGACGGTCGCCCAAGCTACAGCACGACGCGGTCGCCGGGCTGCTGAACGGGGGGGGGGCGCCGCCTGGCGGGTTTCCGCCGCCGCCGCCGCCCCCACCGCAGTGACGATGATGAGTCTGGGGGGACGGTGTTTCCCGGAGTTTTCCGCGGTTTTGAAGCCGTCCACCCGTCCTCCTCGCCACGAACTTCACTGTGATCGCTTGACATTGCGTGCGATCCGCTTCGCGCTCCATCGGGAAGAGTGAAGGAGGGGCAGGAGCGGCTGACACGATGACGACCTCGGCGACCGTCCGGGGGGGCGCGACCCCCTCGGTCTCTGGCCGCGCGTCTGCGCCTCATCGCGGAGAGACAATACGTTGTAGCGCTCTCTCCCGTCGGATGACCTTGGCTATCCCCATGCTGGCGGCGGGAGCGACTGTCATGCCTCGGCCGGCCGTCGCCGCCGAAGTCCCGACGATGACCTTGGGCATCGATGATCCGGCCACGCTCGCGGGCACCGAGATTGTGACGGTCGAGGCGAGCGATTTGAAACCTCGGCATCTGCACCAGTCCTGTTTGTCGGACGGGATCCGTTGACGGGGTAGGAAAGGTCACAGCGCAAGTCATGCCAATAACGGACGACCCCGCGACGACGCCCCTCCAATGCTAACGCCCCGCACTTCTCTCACGCAGTACTCCTTCGTGGTACCCGAGGGCTTCCAGCGGGCCGAGATCCTGCCGCCTTCGACCACGCTGGGCTCGATGCCACAGATGATGGATGTGAACAAGCCGCCCGAGCAGCAGGGCCCAGTGTCGGCCGCGCAAGAGCGCTTCGTGTTACCCGGGAAGCCCGGTGTACAGCTCATACTCGCCGTCAAGAGCGCATCGCAGCTCCGCCAGACCTTTCGGCAGTTGAATGACCTCTCAGAGTGGGGCGATCCGGACAACGTGCGCCCACTGCTCCTGCCATTCGATGCCCAGATCGAGCGGACGAAGCGTGTTATCCTCGACCGTGGCGTTCGCGACACTGGCACCATCCGGGGCAAGGTGGTGCTCGACCCGCGCAACCTGTACCGCTACGATTTTATCACGGGTGATAAGAGAGGTAGGGGCGCTGTCGGGGCATCGGCGCGGGGTGGGCTCGTCTACGTACTTTCTTGCGCCGCGCCAGCGGAGGCGTGGGAAGACGCTGACGTGCGCGCGGCACTGACGGGGGCCGCTGACTCGCTCCGGGTGCTCGACAAGCCCATCAACTAGAGAAAGGGAGGAGAAGGTAGATCAACCCCTTCAATATGGGGCCGTCCGCGATCTACATACCCACATCAACACTCCATTCCCTCCGTTCCCTCCCTCTCCCTCCCACTTACGAAAAGAGGTCTTCGCGGTCGTCCACCGCTGCGTCGCCGTCGATCGCTGGCGCCTCCATCTCTTCATTCAGCGAAAGGAAGTGCGTGGCCCGGTGCGCCTCGTGATAGAACTCCTTGGGGTTACCGAGCTTGAGTCCAAACTTGCGCCGCGCGTCGAACTTAACCCCGTTGAAGTTGTAGTTCCAGCTGCCGACATCGGGGACCATGTAAAAGCCGAGGAAGCGATCTGAGAGGAGGAGCTGGACGCGCTCAAAGTGGCCGGGACCGTGTCCCGGCGCATTCTGCGGGTCGCTCAGGGCGCGGCCCCACTCGTAGCCTGCGGGGGTGAGCTTGTAGGCCGCGAGGGTGCACGAGCCCTGGGTGAAGCTCGCTGTGAGGCAGATGCACCGCTCGCCATCCCAGGAACGGTGGGTCTCGAGCATCTTGGCCGTGGTGGCGACGTCCTGAGGCTGGAGGTGCCGCTTTTCGTTGGGCTGCGTGTGGATCCAGCCGAGGGGCTCGAGGTCAGCGAGGTAGTCGTGCTCGGCGAGGACCTCAGGGAGGTTGACGCGTGTGTGATCGCCCCACTGGGGCACCATGACGATGCACCGAATCTCCTTGACGATGGCGTTGTCTTCGGGTGACGCGCCGTACAGCAGTCCCGCCACTTGCGTCCGCAGGTCAGCGACACAGATAAACTTCTTCAACAGATTCCGCGGCAGAACATACGTGTAGCCGTCTTCGCGGCGCATGCCATCGGGGTCCTTGACGTACAGGTGGGATACGCGTAGATGCAGGTTGGACGCTGATATGGCACGGACGCGCCAGTCCGTTTTGGTCGCGAACGTCGCCTGCTCGTAAGCCGACGTTGTTGTTACGATCATCTCCTCTCCCGTCTTGGTGGCAGTCTTGGTGGTGACCGCCGTGGCCTGGGCCGCCTGCTTCGCCTGCTTCTCAATCTCAGCAATCTGCTGGCGCTGGGCGCCGGGCGCTGCGATCTCAGCACCCAGGATGATGTCGCGGACTTCCGACTGGGTCAACGCGCTGACTTGCACGTTGTTCTTCTTGGCATACTCGGCCAAGATCAAGTCCTTGAGAGCGATCTCGACGCGCACCCACTGCTCGTCCGTGAGGGTGGGCCAAACATGGTGAGCCTCAGTGACAACGCTCTTGTCAGGCCGCAGTAAGATTCGCGTCTTTTCCGTGTTGACGTGCAGAGCACGGAGGATGAGCACCAAGCGCGAAAAGGCAGTGTAGGACGAGATGGTGCTGAGCCAGTCATCGTAGAGATTGAAGAGGACCATCTGGTTCTCAGTGGCCTTGAGCACGAGGTCACCGAACTTTTCTATCTTGAGAACCGACTGGAAGGGCAGCTGGAGCTCAGATCCCGTGATGACGATGTTGGGAAAGTCGAGGAGGTTGACCTCAATGGGGTCGAGCAGGGCGCGGCGGGTGGCGATGACGCGGCGCGGCTGTTCCTCAACAGGCAGGGACCGGATAAGGGCGGCGACCTCCTCAGCTGTCTTCCACTTAGCGAGCTGCGAGAGGCGCTTCTGACCTGCCCACGTGGATCCGGCGTGGACGATCTTAAGGAAGAGCTGCCCGGTGCGCGGGTTGAAGATGAAGATGGCGCCGTTGATGGGCTTGGTTGTGAGGTTGCCGTCAAACGTCTTGTGGATGGTGACTCGGTAGACGTTAGAGTCATCCACGAACCAGATGGTCTGATTGGAGAAGAGCTCGCCGTAGTTTTGACTAGACAGGTAGGGCTCGGTGGGCTCGGACGAGTAGAGCTGGAGGGCCTTGCGGACGCGCTCGCGAAGGACGTAGAGGGCAGGGTTGCTCTTCATGATTTTCGCCATGGCCTTGATCAGGAGGGTCTTGACGCCAGGGAACCAGTTGCCAAAGGCGCTGTGGAGATTGTAAGCGAGGTCGACGCCGACGACGGCACCCGTAGGGGACGGGTAAACGGACATAGAGTCGGACGTGTAGTCGATGTAGCACTTGCGTACGTAGCGCTCGATGTCGTGGGAGTCGAAGTCGCCCCATCGGAGCTGCACATCGATCCAGAACTTGTTCGTGGGTTTTTGGTCAAACTGGTCGTTGGTGTCCGCCATGAGCGAGGGCCGTGAAACGGCCCACTTGAACGCCGCGAAGAGGAGAATGTCGGCGGCAGAGCTGTTCATCTTGTAGGACTTGCGCGGGTGGATGGTTTCCTTTTGCACCGTCTCGATCTCGAGGGCGTCGAGCTCGTTATCAAAGACCTGGCAAAGGTCCATGACGAGCGACTCGTGGATCTTCTGCCACAGGTGCGCCCGCATGATCTGGATGAGGCTGATCTTGAGCGTCGGGAGCTTGCCATGCATGAAGATGCCGGTGAGGTCAAGCTGGACCTGGAATCCGACGTAAACGTTGGCACGGTTGATAGTCGGTGACCACCATAACGTGAAGCGCCGGTTTGGGATCTGGTTGAGCCCCGTCCGCTGCGCGTTGGTGAGCTTCTTGTACTTCATGCTCTCCTCGAAGCCCGAGGCCTTCTCCCAGAAGAGGCCCTCCCACGTCGGGAAGTAGGTCCCCTTAAACAAAGTGTGCTCGAGGATTCCCTCAACACCGCCGAGCGCCTGGATGACGTCGGTGCGATAGTTGTTAAGGTTCCAGAGTTTGCCGTCGTGACGCTGGTGAGTCCACCAGAAGGGCGACGGCCGACCTTGGTGGTAAACCTTGAACTCGAGCCGGATGCGCCATCCCTTGTCAAACGCGAGCGTGTGCCGGTCCTTCTGAAAGAGCGTGTTGATCCGGGGCAGGCCGCGGTCCCACGCATCCTCTAGATCTTCCAGCGAAAGGCGCCTGTTCTGGGCCACGGCCTCCTGCTTCTTCAATGCGTACTCGGCCCAGACGCGCTGACTGTCGACGAACTCTGCCTCCCACGGCTGCACATACCGGTAGAGGTTCGGGATGAGCTGGTCCTCGTCGTGGGTCATACCCGCGCGGAAGTGTGTGACGCCTGTGTCCGTCTGCTGGGAATAGGTGAGATCAGACTGGGGAATGAGGATGTGACCCATCGAGAGCATGCCGAGACCACCAATCTCCTTGGGACAGTAGAATACGACGGGCGGGAACCGGCTCGGCATCTTGGAGTTAAGGCCAATTTTGATGCGCGTCTGGATTTTGTTTTCGCACTTCACCAACAAGTCGAGGAGTTCGGGCGTGTGGATGACGGCCTCGCGGTAGTAAGTGACAAGTCCGATCAAGGCCGTGTTCCACTTATTGGCGATCTTGGTGAAGGTAGTGGCACCGGACGACATGAGGACCATGCGGACACGGTTTTCGAACAACTTGAGCGCATCGTCCTCGACGCGGAGGAAGGCTTGAGCGGTGCGCTCCTTGGTCGACTCGTTCTGCAGGGCCCATACTCCGTCCTTCTGGGCGAATCCCTCGGCCTCCATGCGGATCTTGGGAAGGATGCGGACCTCGAAGCCTGACATGGAGAAGAGGAGGTTGGGGTTGTCCCGCGAGTAGACGGACACGAAACTGTTTTCCCACTCGAGCGTCGTGATGGACCGCGGCACGCGGTTCTTGAGGTCCCAAAAGGTGGCCCGTCCGAGGTTGACGTCGTGCTTCATCAGGCGCATGCGCGCGTCGCGGGGCCAGCACCGCTTGTTGTTGTAGCCAACGACGTTTTCATTGTTCGGGTCTGGGTTCTCTGACAAGAAGCGCTGGATAAGGTCGCGCACCTCATCCGCTTCAAACCGGTAGAGCACGTGGATGCGGTCGACGTAGCGCTGGTAGAACCGGATAGGGTGCCGCGTCTCCACCGCAACGTCTGGAAACGACAGAAACTCGTTGGGTCTACCCGGTGGCCCCGCAAGCTCAGCAGCGCGAGTGAGGCCCAAGAGGAGGAGGTCGACCATGAGGCCGTAGTAGGAAACGAGGAATGAGGCGAACTGTAATCCACGGAGGACGCCGAACGCGTTAGCATGCATCATGTCCTTGTAGGCAATCTGGACGTTGTTTTTGCCCGTCATGTAGTCGCACAGGTTAGGGTCAAGGACGAGGCGGAGAAGGCGATTGAGGAGCAGCATGTCGACCTTGGGGCAGAGCTTCTCGAGCTGGGACTGGAGGAGGACAACACACTCGCCATTCTCGGTTTCCCACACATCCTCGAGGTTGTTGATCCCCTGGCACCACTTGTACACGAGGAGGGGCGGGGGCTCGAGGTCCGAGGGCTTCACCCAGTTGGGGAAGAGGCCGCGGCGGTCGGCCTGAAACCAAAGGTACTGGTCGAGGTAGCAATCAGTGATTTTCTCCAGAGGCTCGACCGCGTGCACAGGAACGACGTGCGAGTAGAGATCCTGATACGACAATCCGACCTCCTTGAAGTTCCGCAACGTCAAAAGATGGCGCTTGATGCGCTGGAGGGCCTCGTGAGGGTTGTCGTAGGCCTGCTCGACCAGACCGAGCTCCTCGCGTTGGACCTGGGTCAGTCGCACGGCCACGGCGTACTGCTCCTTTAGCCGTTCGAGGGCGAGGGTCAGGAGCTTGGTGTCGTGCTTATAGTTCAGAGGCGGGAAGGGGATGGGCTCGAACGCGCGGGATTCCAGCCAGTGGACCATCGTTGTGTAGATGGCGCTCGCCTCCTCAGCCGACACATAGGGACCGTCCTTCATGTAGTTGTGCTGCCTCTCCTGCTCGTCTTTGATGTAGAGGCGCGTAAGGCGACCGAGGTTCTTCTTGGTCGCCGTCTTGTCGACAGTGGCGCCGCGGCGGATGCGCTCGCGGTTATAGTGGGCGACGTTGGTCCACCAGTCAGCCTTCATCTTGACATAGCGCACGACCATGGCCTCCATGGGGGCAGGCAGGCCTGGCACCTTCCACGGGATGTTCGCCTTCCAGCATCGCCAGGCCTCGGATAGATGCTGAAGAACGAGACGAGCCTTGGACTGCTTGACGCCCTCAGGCATCATGTCGAGGATGTCGTGCATGACGGCTGACCGGAGCTCAAGATCGAAGTGCGACTCAACGCGCTGCTTGGTCACCGTCTTGGCAATCGTCTTGTTCTGCCGGCCCTCGAACTGCCGCGCAAGCAGGTTGCCCAGCCACCGCTCCAGCAGCGGCGTGATGCCACGCAGGAAGAAGATCCAGACACGCCACGCAGGCACCCACATGCCAACTCCCGGCCCTTTCCCCACGGGACCCGTGTTGAACCGGTAGTAGATCAAGTGCTTAAGGTCCTTGCACTGCCTCACCTGCCGCATCAGTTTGTACTTGTACCTGTACATGCCTGTGAGCTGCCCCACGTGACTGAAGGTATACTGGAGGCCATCGGCGAGCTGGAAGGCGTCAATATGGCCGAGCCGGTACTGCACATGCGCGTCGACGACAAGCTTGGTCAAGCGGAGGATCTCGCGGCACAGGTGGAAGGCGTTGCCGAACCGAGACCGCTTGCGCTCCTTGGTCGTGAGCGTCTTGGTGGGCTTGAGGTTGAAGTTATAGTCCAAGTGAAGGTAGTGCAACATTTTGCGGTGGATGAGCAGGTTGAGCATGTTGTACCCCTGCCGACACACCTGCAGCCCAGCCTCGACCCAGTCAAGCTCTGTCTGCTGGAAGAACTTGGTCGCCTTGAGCGCCTTCAACAGGCTCTTCTTCTTTGGCGCCCGCGGCGGAGCGCGCTCCTCGCGCAGCTCGTTGAGGACCCACTGCTTGAGCAGCTTCTGGTAGGACACGCGGACCTTGACAGGGTAGCCCTGGGGGCACCGCTCGCGGAACCACCCTGCCACGAGGGGGACATCGATGGCGCGACGGGTCCGGCCCTCGCGGAGGTTAAAGGGGCGCGGTGCCCAGTAAAGGGCGAGGCCCGAGGCCGTGACGTCCGTAGACAGGGGTTCGGAGGCGAGGAAGGGGCCGCAACCCTCGGGGAGCTCGAAGGGCTCCTCATCGTCCGTGTCGGTGTCGAGATCATCCTCTTCGGTGCGGCGCTTATCCGCCGGCCGCGCCGGAATCGGGTTCAGCAGCGGGTCATAGTAGTAAGCCGGCAGCTCCGGATCGTCCGCCTTGACGTAGAGCGTCATCGGCGCCGCGTATGGTGCGCACCGCACGCCGCGCGGACGGTCGTTGTACAGCCAAGGGTAAGCAACGCGGTGCTCCGTTTTGACCGGTCTGCGCACAACCAGCTTGTGAACATCATTGAACTCGCTCCAGTCCTCGTCACCCGCCCCTGCGTCACGGAACAGCGGCTCATACTTGGGTCCGCCGGGAATGGCGATGGAGAGGGCCTTCGCAGTGACGAAGGAGGCAAAGTTGAAGAGGAAGCCGCCGTTGGGGTCGGTGGCGTCGCTGAGGAGCTGCCCTGCCAAGCGGTGCAGAGCAGCCATGGCCGGCAGCGGCAAGCGCCACCGCTTCATCGAGGGGCCGTTGACGTGCGGCGTGTGGAGCAGAGGGCGGGAGTCGTAGAGCCAGTCAGCAACAGCGGCATCCTCGTCCTCGTCCAGCTCCATTTGGATCCCGTCAAGCGGATCCACCTCAAGGATGTTGTCGGCGTAGTCGAGCGGGGGCTCCTCGTCGTCGAAAGGAGGAAACTTGAGTCGCTTGAAGTGCCTTCTGTCGCGCTTCTCACGGCGCATCATGACCCACATGGTGCCCCACTGGGCGAGAAAAACGGGCTCGGCAACGCGGGGAGTCTCATTGACGAACGTGATGGCGCCGGTAATATGGTAGAGGCAAGGGACAAAACGGACGGGTTCCCACGGCATGGGCATGTTCTGCGGATGGTGCGGAGATCGAAGTTGGGGAGAGGGTCGGGGAGAGGGCTGGTGAGAGGGAGACGGAGGGCGGGAGCGGCTGAGGCCGTCCTTCGCAAGCCCTCAGGGCAGCTTACACAGCTCCCCTGCCACTCCTGCTCCACTCGCCTCGAGCAGCTTGAACACGGCGTGTGGCACGTACTTGAGAGCGCCTAGGTGCACTCTCTTGTCCGCCCTGAACTTCTTCGAAGTCATGTCCCCGTGGTCGCGGATGATCTTGCGAACGTGGTCCGGCGGGAGGTCCTCCTTGCGGGCAGCCGTAGCACCATAGCGCTTCTTAGCGCCGTAGCGGCGCTGCTGCGCCTGCTTCCACTTCTTGAGCTGCAGTGAGTGGAAGGTGGGGGGATATGGGAGGGTGGGGGGAACGGGAAGTGGACGGGATGTCGAGGGGGGTGGGCCGCCGCCGCAGCGAAGTCGCAGCGGTCGGGGCGACGGGGGCGCATTTCTGTTCGGTTCGCGGAACTCTTCGCGAGGAAAAGCGACAAAAGAGACCATTATGGGCACAGCTGGCCCACAATTTCGTCGCAGGATCGTCCACTTCGGGCGCAAGGGGCCGGCCGGACGGCGCCGGCCCCTGAAGCCGCCGATCAAAACTCGCCCGTTCGTTGAGCACCTCGGGCGTGCATCCAGAAGAGGGTCCGGGGCCAGCGGCGCCCGGCTCCGTCGCCCGGTCCGTCATGGCGGCCCGACCGTGACGCGAGGCTCTGCGCTGGCGGCGCGACGGTCGGCTCGGCGGTGGCGGCGGGAGGAAGGAAGGGGGGGGCGGGGAGGTGCGGCGGAGGCTCCCTGGCGAGAGTGCGCCGGTCCTTTCCTTGGTGAGTCAAAGACGGCGCGCCTTGGATGGGAGAGGTCGAACGAAGTTGTCCTTCGAGAACACTGGCTACCCCGGCCTCTCCTCAAGTCTCTGCGCCCCAATCTCTCCACGCCATGCGGGAGAGCACAAAGGTCGGGAGGAGGGTGGCCACTTCCACCAGGCGCTTGCCCAGCAGGTCTCACCCTGGCGCTGCCGACCCGAGGGCGACAAGGCAGCCCGGCCCAAAGCTGCTTCAGGCACGATGGCCGCCGCCTTGGCCCAAGAGGGGCTCGAAAAGGATCTGATCAAGGCGGAAAAGAAGCAGAAAGCCACACTAGCTGAAACAGAGCTCGCCTTAGCCGAGCTGAGCTCCCTCCTCCGCGCAGCCTTGGCCCGTGCTTCGTCGGGAGCGTCGTCGGCATCAGACGAGCTTCGAAGCGTCGCCGCCGAGGTCGAACAGCGGCGCTACCACACCCGCGTCAAGGACGCCTCCCACCAGGCCTATCACGCCGTCTCCAAGCTCGGCAAACGCGTCGACGACCTTGCCCACCCCGACGTCATCGCCGCCAGCCGCGGCGCCGGGTCCGGTGGCCTGGCCGGCGGAAGCAACGCCCGCGACATCGACCGTGTCGTCGCCGACCACCTGTTCCGCGAAGGCCGGGACGACATCGGTCGCACCTTCTGTCGAGAGGCGGGACTGGGGGACCCCGACGCCATCGCCGCTCCATACGCTGACCTCCGCCGCATTGTGGACCCGCTGCGGGCGCCGGGGCCTCGAGGACGGCGCGACGTGGGGCCCGCCCTCGCTTGGATTGAGGCCCGCCGGGACGAGCTGGGGCCGGACGACGCCGACGACCTTGACTTTCGGCTACGAAGGCGAGCTGGAGGGAGAAGCCGAAAGCGCCACGGGTCCTCAGCCGACCCATGCGCCCGAGTTGCGCCCCCCCGTCCTCCTCCTTCGCAGGTTGCGCTTTCTTGAGGTCCTACAGATCAAAGGCAGGGACGCGGCTGTCGAGTACGGTCGAGCCCACCTCGCCACCCACGCGGAACGGGGCCGGCTGCGGGAGGTGCGGCGGCTGATGGGGATGGCGCTCTGGGGGGGAGGGGAGGAGGGAGGAGTGGGAGGAGTGGGAGGAGCGTTCTCCCCGGCCGGCCAACCTCGAGCCTCAGATCTCCTCTCAGACGCCGCCTGGACCGACGCAGCCGATGCCGTCGCCCGCCGTGTCTGCGCCCTTGCCTCGCGCGCCCCCACAAGCCCCCTCCATGTCGTCGCTGCCGCCGGGGCCGCTGCCCTCCCAACCCTGCTCCGTGTCGCCGGTCTCATGAGTCGCGATGACTACACTAGGCTCGAGCAGCTTCCTGTCGAGCTTTCCCTGGGCAACGAGTTCGTCTTCCGGTCCACGTTTTCTTGCCCCGTCTCCAAGGACCAGTCTGGGCCCGACAACCCGCCCCTCGCGCTACCCTGTGGCCACGTGCTGTGCCGCGACTCGGTGCGGTCATTGGCGAGACGAGAGCACGTGCGGCCCTTTAAGTGCCCTTACTGTCCGGCGGAGTGCACGGTGGCCGAATGCAGAGAGGTGACGCTGGCGCCGTTTCGCGGGAGAAGGGGGGGGGGGGGGCAGGGGGGGGGGGGTGGGCCGG
>Ga0181573_10003297_pt1 | contig 14397 bp, 13 predicted proteins | sample 101ome_25_FD_148643 | JGI IMG/M metagenome (GOLD analysis project Ga0181573, IMG submission 148643) | Coastal salt marsh microbial communities from the Groves Creek Marsh, Skidaway Island, Georgia - 101409BT metaG (spades assembly) | ecosystem: Environmental > Aquatic > Marine > Intertidal zone...
TCGACATGTGGCCTCAGAGATCAGGTCCGTTGTTGTCTCTGAGTTGCCAACCCAAGTCTGTAGATCTGCGGACGAATGATTCATGTTGGTTTCTCAGGTTATTGTGGGCAGCGAGGCGTGCGGTGGCGTGAAATGTCAGGGTCAAGATTAGCACAGATAATATATAATGTATGATCAAAACCGAGTTACCTTGGGTCCCGACTGCAACTTTAAGGAACAGAATTTCCATGCTTGATAACCGGACTAAAGAGGAGCAAGTCGCTGATTATCTGCGTGAGCGGATTATTAGTGGCGAGATTGCCCGAGGTGCCCGTCTGAAGCAGGCGGACATTGCCAATGACCTCAACCTCAGTATCACACCCGTTCGCGAGGCTTTAAAAATCCTTGAGGCTGAGGGTTACGTGAGGAGAGACTCCTATAAGGGGGCGATGGTCGCTCCGAAAGAAGCTATTGCAGAGGAAGTCCTGCAACTGCGTTTGGTTCTGGAAATTCGCCTCGTGCAAGGTGCACTGCAACAGATTACTGATCAGGATCTGCTTGTTTTAAAGCAACTGAGCGAGGATTTTGCGGCCGCGTTTCAAGCGGGAGACCGGGCCGCTGCGCGTGGTATTAATTATCGGTTTCATCGAATGCTGTATGAGCTTGCCGACATGCCGCAAACGCTGCACTTCGTCCAGGTGTTGTGGGCGCGCTATCCCTTCGATGACATCAACGCGGTGACCGGGCGCGGCGATGACGCGGCGAGAGAACACGAAGCCATCTTAGCGGCATTCGCAAGTCGCGATTTAACGGCGGCAGTCATGGCCATGCGTCAGCACATTGAGTCAGGTTGGGCCGCCATTCAACCAGAGGCGCCGTTATAGCGCGGCCGCCTTCCTTGGCACCTTGACCCAGACAAATTCGTCATCTTGCGCAATCTTTACCGCGCCCAAGCGCAGTAGTTCTTGCTGTGCCTGCTTGTCATAACCGAGTGCAGTAAGAATTTCTTCCGCATGCTCGCCCAGCTCCGGGGGTCGCGATGTGCCTGTGACCGTCGCGCCTCCCGGAAATTCAGGGACCGAGAACTCGAGCCCTCGGTAGGCCACCGTGCGTAATTTCCCAGGGTGTTGTGCCTGTGGCGTATCGAGAACATGCTCTAACGACATCACCTCCGTGAAACCCACGTCGTTATCGGACAGCCGCTGTATCGCGGCGGTCCGGGTGTGCTTGCGCAGGCCTTGTGCCACGGCATCCTCGACGCGCTGACGCTGTTTCTTGCGCCCTCTCAGCGTTGCAAGCTCAGGGTCTTGCCCTTCCTCTAGCTCGAGCGCTTGTGTCAAACGCTGCCAATGCGCATCGGTAATCACGAGGAGGTAAAGCCAGTGACCATCGGCGGTTTGATAGGCGCCGTAGCCTGGCATCGCAAATTCTCCGCCGGCTTCTTTCTCAGGTTTTCCTAGTAGTTGGGTTTTGAGCTGTAGTCCCGCTAGGTCACGCGAGGCGAGGTGCAGGCCGGTCTCGTAGAGGCCGATATCAATGTGCCTGGATTCCGCGATGGACGGATCGAGTAGTGCGGCCAAGATGCGGATTACCGCGTAGGTGCCGGCGAATTGATCATGGTAGGAGGGGCCAAGTCGCGTAGGCCGGCCGTTGACACGATGGTCGTCCATGACCCCCGTTGCCGCCTCGGCGACCGGGTTGGTGGCGAGGTCGTTTTCCTGCGGGCCCGCAGCGTAGCCACGAATGTGACAGTAGACCAAGTCAGGCTTGGCCTGGCGCAGTGTGCTGTCATCGATGCCGAGTTTTACGGTCGCGTTGGGCGCGAGGTTATGCACGAAAACGTCTGCGGTTTTGATGAGGTCTTGAAAGGTCTGGCGTCCGCGTTCTTGCGTCAGGTCAATGGATAGCCCCTTTTTGCCGTGGCTATAAGCGATGATAGTCCCGCTGGGACCACCTCTGATGAGCGAGCGGGTCGTGTCGCCACGGGGCGGCTCGACTTTAATGACTTCGGCGCCGAGCTGGCTCAGTATATGACTCGCGAAGGGCGCGGCCACCATGGTCCCCATCTCAACGACCCGGTATCCACTTAACGGTAAATCCATGACGTCACTCCCTGCGAAAATAATGCATTATATCGACAGGTGCCAGTCTGCGCCAATGTGCAAGACGGTCGTGTTCCCGCGAAGCCAACGCGCTCCCCACGAGCCCCACTTAGGCAGTTGTTCTTTGAGTGGGTCGCTCGCTGCTTGAAAACACAAGATTGAGGTGCTCCTCAGGCAGCTTTTTGGTGTTCGCTGACACCAACAATGCCGTCAGCATACCCATGAGACCGCCGAGTGTTGCGCAGGCGTAAGGATTGGCTTGCTGGTTGATGACCCATTGCCAGAGCGCCGCCACAGCGTTGCCCGAGCGAATCGCATCGTCAGACTGCCCTAAAAGGCCGCTGTGAAGGGCGATAAACCAACCACCGCCAACTACAAAACTCGTCATTGCTGCTGCGGGTGTCATACCGCGCCAGAGTGAGCCGAGTATCAGGGGGCCCGCCAAGGCGGCCATCATCCCACCGAGCCCAATCCACACGAGGAGGAGCACATTCATATCTTTGAACAACCACGCCAAGATCGCCGAGACGAGTAATGCCAGAAAGGTACCAAAGCGACTGATTTGAAGCGTGAGTCGATCGATTTCTGACTCAGTCTTCGCACCGTGGAACCGCGGCGCGAAACTGCATCGATACAGGTCATTGGCCAAAACCTGTGAGCTAGAAATAATCAGGCCATCGGCAGTAGACATGACCGCTGCTAAGACGCCCATGCCGAGTAGCGCGGCGACCCAATCTGGAAAGAGGTGTAGGAAAAGCGCCGGAATCGCCATATTGCTGCCAAACCCGCTAGCGAGTAGGTCATCGCCCAGAATCGCGCGGGCCAGTACGCCGCCGAGGCCCACCGCTGGAATCAGCATCGCGATCACAAAGCCCGCGCGGAGAAATTGTTTCAACGCGCCTTGTTCTCGGATCGCCCATAGCTTATTACCGAGGTGGGGCATCAGTCCCATTGGGATCGTCGCGAGGATCAGGCAGGACAACGCCCAAACGCTGTTGGTCAAGCTGTTATCGGGACGCATCCAGCTCAGCAACAATGGATCTTGAGCGGAAAGCCGTGCCAGCAGACCTTCGAGGCCTCCTGTGACTGAGTAGCCCGTGAGAAACAGGATCAATACCGCGACACCCAACGCTAGCATGAGCATACCCTGGACCCCGTCGGTCAGGATATCAGCATGGGCACCACCAGCCGCCACGTAAAGAAACAAGACGCCACAGGTGATGACTAGAGCCCAGAACGGTTCTGCGCCCAGCATGCTGGCAAACATCACCAAGCAGGACACCAGTTGCCCTGCGATATAGAAAAATAGTAGCAGTGAAAATACTGAGACGACGATGCGTAATGCCTCAGATCGATACCGCTGTCCCAAATATTCAGGGATAGAGCGAGAGCCAAGCTGCGCGCCACCCCTCGCGATTGCGCGCATACACAAACCCATACCCAGAAAAACACCAATAGGGTACAAAAAGGCAACCCAGATCACGGAAAGGCCATAGTGATAACCGATGCCGGGTATGCCGATGAAGGTTGCGCCACTTGCAGTCGTTGCCGCAAAGGCAAAAGCTAAAAAGAGGGGGCCATAGCTACCACGCGCTGTTGCAAACTGATCTGCGTTGGTGACTCGTCGTTGGGCGACATAACCGAGATAGAGCATAGCGCCCACATAGAGAATCAAAAATGTCCATGACCAAAGCTGCAAAGTCGGTGAAATGGCTTGCATAAAATATTATCCAGTTCTGAGGCCCGATAGCGGTTGGCATAGTTTGTTATATCTTGCATGATTCGTCTGCGAAGATGAAATGGCCCCGTGATTAATCGCGTTGCATAACGCCCATGTGTGGCACCAGAAAAATCCCCAAGCACGCCATTGCGAGACCCCTATGTTGACCAAAGACGCTTACCAACTCTATATCAATGGTGAATTTTGCGATGCCGAAGATGGCGCGACCATGCCGGCGGTGAACCCCTACAACGAATCGACGTGGGCCCACGTCCCGGTCGCAAGCACCGCTGATGTTGAGCGTGCGGTCCTTGGCGCTCGGTCAGCCTTTGATCGGGAGTGGTCCCAGGCCGCGCCCGGGATCAGAGCGAGTCTTTTAATTCGTCTTGCCGAATTACTCGAGGAGAACGCGCAAGAGTTGGCAGTGATCGAGAGCACCGATAACGGCAAAATTATTCGAGAAACACAATCACAAATGCACTACTCGGCGCGCATTTTTCGCTATTTTGCAGGTTATTGCGATAAACACGAGGGCTCGGTCATTCCGGTTGATCAAAAGGGGTTACTGGATTTTACGCAACCCGTGCCCTATGGCGTTGTCGCTGCGATCATTGCATGGAATTCTCCGATCGTGATGTTGGCGAACAAACTCGGTGCCGCACTAGCCGCGGGTAATTGTTGCGTCCTAAAACCGTCGGAACATGCGTCGGCCTCGAGTCTTGCCTTTGCCCACCTCATTCATCAGGCGGGTTTTCCTGCGGGCGTGGTGAATGTAGTGACCGGAGCGGCTGAGGTGGGCAAAGCGCTCGTGACTGCGCCGGGTGTTGACAAGGTCAGCTTTACCGGCAGTCCAGGAGTGGGTGCAGCCATTGCCGCTGCAGTGGGTGCAACGCTGAGGCCAATCTCTCTTGAGTTGGGCGGCAAGTCTGCCAATATTATTTTTGCAGATGCAGATATCAACGCCGCTGTCGTAGGCGCTCTGGCAGGGATTTTTGGTGCGAGTGGCCAGACCTGTATAGCAGGCTCGCGCTTGCTGGTTCAGCGTGGTGTTTATGACGAGGTGGTCGGTAAACTCGTTGAGCGTGCTAAAACGATCAAGATGGGTAATCCGCTCGATCCGCAGACCGAGATGGGCTGTGCCGCGAACCGCGTCCAATTTGAGCGAATTCTTTCGATGATTAACGACGCGCAAGGGCAGGGTGCGACCCTGCTGACAGGGGGGCAAGCGGCAACTGGGCCGGGTATTGATGGCGGTCTGTTCATCGAGCCAACCATCTTCGGCAATGCGACCAATACGATGCGTCTTGCGCGTGAGGAGATTTTCGGCCCGGTCCTTGCCGTGATTCCATTTGATACAGAGGAAGAGGCTATTGCTGTCGCCAACGACTCGCCCTATGGACTCGCAAGTGGCGTATGGACACAGGATCTTTCCAAGGCGATGCGAATGGTGAGTGCCTTGCACACGGGTGTGGTCTGGGTGAACACTTACCGGACTTCGGTGCCGCAAGCGCCATTTGGCGGCATGAAAGACAGCGGTTTCGGGCGGGAGCGCGGTGCCGAGGGACTCAAGGAGTTTTTGACGACAAAAAATGTCATGGTGGACTATTCGGGTGACGCACGCGATCCGTTCGCGATGAAATTTGGCTAACAGCCAGCCTCAGATCAGAGTCTGTTCACCACACTGCGAAAGCGCTCAAGCAATTTTTTTTGCCGACTCTCTGCGTGACAGCGAGTCGTCGACGGCGGTAAAAGGCGCTCGAGTTCGTCAAAAGCCACAAGTTCGCTCTGCATGACTGCCGGTGGCAGTCCTTGGAAACATCGATAAGTCAAATTACCTGAGCCAAAACCTTGGGTGTCTAGCCAGTTCTCTACACCGGGGTCTCGGTGCGCGATAACCAATCTGATGACATCGTCACTGTCTACTGCGGCGCGCGCACGCGTAATTGAGGTGGGACGGTAGAGATAGTCGAGGCTGTTCATCATGGCACCGCTCAAGTTCACCATCCAAAAGGCCTCGTGAGCAGAAAAGCTGACAATTAATGCTTGGTCAGGATCGAGTTGCCAACAGAGGTGGGAGACTTGTCTTCCCCGTTTAACATCATCGTCACCCGCGGCAATAATCTCCGGAAATCGATTGATATGGCTCGGATCGACAACGCCTTGGCTATAGCGATAGGGGTGCTCTGGCCAGTCTCGCATCAGACCTTCGACAAAAGAGGCGGACCAAGAGAGCGCCCCGATGAAATCCTCTGCCGAGGGCGGAGGCGGAGCCTCTGCAAGACCGATACGCTCAATTCGCATCACTGCAGGTGCTTCATCAAAATGATCGAACCCCTGGCGAATGAAGAGTTTTCGACTATCGGGTTCAGTTGGTAGCCAGTTTTTGGCGCGTGGTGCGCCGCCAATAAATAATTCGAAGTGTCCCTTATCGTCGACGACGAGTTCCTCGCCCGTCAGGTTGTGTTGGGGCCTATCGCCGAAGGGCTCATGCAAGCTTGGTGCTCCGGTGCCTGGAATGGTTTCAGGACGGGCGCCATGTACCGTGAAATTGATGAATTGGGCGCTGCCGCGTTGACCGTACAGGCGGTAGGCACTCTCGCCATCAATCCAAGCCTGGTGATAAAGCAAATCGGCGGCATCGCTCCCCAGTTTGTGCAGTGGATTACTAAAACTATGTAACAGCGGAAATTTTGGATTCTTTGTTTCCAGCGACAAGTCGAACGCTTGACTGAGGTTCTGCGTTAAGAACCGGAATGCGTCTACTCGCTGCGCTTCATTTTCAGGAATACTGTCTTTGAAACTTTCGAGACCAGCTTGCCGCAACCGATCACAGAAATCGAGCCAGGCCTGACGGAGTGCTGCGTCATAGTCAAAGTCCTGCTTACTGTGACTCATGATTGCGCCCCATGATCGGCATTAATTCAGTTAGCCATGCCGAGACGGTTTTTACCGCGCGAGCATAGGCGGCGACCCGACCCTCGTTCTCGATGCGCGGTCCAAGCAATTCGATATCGATTAATCCCCGGTAACCCAGACTTAAAAGGAACCCCAATAATGTTTTTAGAGGGATATCACCATCTCCGGGAACAGCTCTATTAGGCAAACTTCGATCGCCCACGTGGTAATCGGAAACTTGCACCAATGCGATGTCTGGTATGGCCGCTTCGAGTTGTTCAAAGATATCGGCATCCGCCCAACAAAAGAACAACTCAACGCAGAGCGCTATGCCTGTGTGTTGCGCGAGTCGCCGCGCGTCGTTGATTGAGTGAGCAATATGAATATCGGCATAAAGCGAACTTGCATTCTCAACTGCTAACTGAATGCCGAGCGCTCGAGAGCGCTCGACACAGGGGCCGACCACCTCGCGAAAGCGATCGGAGGCGGCCATCCAGCTGAGTTGGCCACGACCGCCTGTGAGCAGATAAACCACCTCAGCGCCGCATTGCTGCGCGCGCTCAAGAAGCGCATTTAACCGCTCCCTTGCCTCATTGGCGGTCGCTAGATCGACATCAAGAGTTGGCATCAATAGGTGGACGATACTGCAAATGCGGACACCGGCATCAGCAAGTGCTGTGAGCCGAGCGTGGAAAAGCGCTTCTGGAAGAGACAGCAGGTCGTCGGAGACCACGCCAATTTGTGTCGCACCGATGGCAGCCACATCCTGAAGAAAATCCTCATCGGACATAGCGGGTAGTCCCAGAGCATGGACACTGAGCTGAGCGTGTTGACTCATTGGCTTAGGTACTCGGGCGATGGCAGCCCAAATCGTTCGCGATACGGCTCAAGTCTGTCGCTAAGCGCTCGGATATCGCCTGCAATGAGATCCCGTGAGTATTCAAAGCGCCCGTAACGATCAGGTTTGTTCTGCGTCAAGTAGTTTCCGATAGCGGCGCGTGCCTGATCCGTCAAGGACCGTCCAACCCTGTCGTAAATTTGGCCAATAAAGCGTGTGGGATCTGCAACAAAGTCGGTGTAAAGGCAGGAGTGTACCCGCGAGTCCTGCATCCAAGCGTTGTGAGGCAGCGCTTCAAAAGCGGCGCTCCCCAGTTGTGTATGCAATTTGGATAACGCTGTCATATCGACCCCTGACGCACCGAGTAGACCGGCGGTAATATCAGCAGCCATTTGGATTCGCGACGCGATACAGGTCAGCGGTTCTCTGTGCAGGTAGATGACTTGAGCGTCGGGATAGGCCTCGAACAGCGCTGCGAATCGGCCAGCATGAAATCCTTTAAGTACCCAGTGTTTTTTGGGCTGTTGGTGTTGGATTGCCTGCAACATCATTTTATGGATGCGATATTGCTGTTGTGGGTTGTCGGCAATGCCTGAGACGACCATTCCCATCGGCACCCGCCACCACGCTGTGGGTGTCATGACGCGAAAGTCCATGGCCCAGGTCCGCTCATCCTCAGCAAGGCCGTCACCTAACATGTCGTTGTAGGGGTGACTTCGCAGCCATTGAGGTAGGCGTGTATTGATTTCGCGCCAGTACTGATCGGCTAGTGCAAAGCGGGGGTCATCAGCTTTTGCCAACCCTGGAGGCGGAGATGGCTGCATCACTGCCCAGAACCGCAGCGCACGGTTGTTAGGGTCTGACGCGAGTAGCGCGTGGAGTAAAGTGGTGCCCGACCTCGGCTCGCCCGTGATAAATAGAGGACGCTCGATTATTTCTTCATTCAATTGGTGGGTTTTTGCGTCTTCGAAAAACCGTAGTCGATCGGCCAACAATCCCAGCACCGTCTCTTCGGCGAGTTGCAGTCCGGCTTGATCAAGCCCCTGCGCATTAATGGCATCGACCGCTGCGGTGAAACGCGTCTCGAAATCCGCTTCGCCCCAGTCACCGAGCCCGGTTTGTTCAACCGCCTGCGCTAATAGCTGGGCCGCTTGGAGCGCTTCGTGACTCACTGGCCGACCAAACGGAGCAGAGCATCTTCGGTAGCGCGAACTTTGGCAGCCGAAAGGGCGCCAAACCTCAAACCCGCCATGCCACCATAGTCTAGGATTTTTGGCACCCGCAATCCCGCATCACAATAGCCTTTAATTTGTCGAGCAACAGCCTCGGGGGAACCACAGGGGATCAATGCTTTGATCGCATCGGTATTGACGTCGGCGCAGAATTTGATGATGCGCTCACGGGTTAGGAGGCCGGGATCCAGATCCTGAAATCCGCCCCAATCAGCACCCATTGGATGCTCAAAGCCAAAGTCGCGCATGGTCTGCGCCGAGACTTGCAACAAAATAGCTTTCACGAGCGGCGCTCGAAGCATTTCTTCAAGCTCCTCCTCGTCGCCGATCAGGCACATCATAATAAACGCCGGCACAATCGCCTGCGGATCTCTCCCCGCACGCTCCGCCGCTTCATGGATGACGGCTAATTTTGTAGCGTAGTCCTCTGGCGTCCATGACCCAGCCGGCCACCAACCATCAGCGTGTCGCCCAGTGATGCCGAGCATTCGAGGGCCACTGGCCCCGATCCAGATCGGCGGTGGCCTGTCGCCACAGTATTCGGTATCGAGTCGCGCATGTTCGAGGCGATAAAAATTGCCCTCAAAATCTACGGGGCCATCAGACTCCCACAACATTTTGATCACGCGGATAGACTCCTCAAAACGCCCAACGGGTTTATGAAAGTCAAATCCATAAGGCGTTGTGTTCTCCGCTTCGCCACTGCCAAGACCCAGAATAAACCGCCCTTTTGAAAGGTGATCGAGTGTTAATGCCGTTTGTGCAAGTGAAGCAGGATGTCTGCGCACGGTGTCGACGACAGCCGTGGCGATTGGGATGTTTTTTGTTAAGACCGCCGCAGCGCCAGCGACCGCCATCGCATCTAGGTGACGATGAGGTGACGGGGACACCGTCGCCAAATCTGTGAATTCCGGTGTCCAAATAGAGTCGGGCCAAAATGACACCATGTGATCCGGGAGCCACATCGAGTGATATCGGGGATCGTCGAGCGCATCAATTTGATCCATGGGTAGTGGAAGCGTCGTGCGAAGGAAAGACGCGGGCTGTACTTTCATTGTGTAAACTCCTCCGGATCCGTAAAGTTCATTAAACACAACTGTCGAATTGTTGAAAAGAGTTGGGAGAGACGATGTTGCAGGAGGGCCTCGCGGCAATTGTAACGGGTGGAGGATTCGGCATCGGTCGTGAGATTTCGCGCCAGCTGGCAGCGCACGGCTATCATGTCATTGTGCTGGGGCGTACCGAGGACTCTTTGCGAGAGACTGTAGAGGTTGTCACCGCTGGGGGAGGACATGCCGAACTCAGTGTTGTGGACGTGACGGATTTCGCTGCGGTTCAGCGTTACGCGGACCAACTGAGTGCTCGGGGCCTTGATGTTGCGTGCGTCGTGAATAACGCAGGTGGTAGCGCAAGAGAGCAGATGACTTGCTTCGCCGAGTCGGCACCCGAGACCTGGCGATCGGTCATCGATACAAATCTCATTGGTGTCCTCAACGTGAGCCGAGTTTGGGTGAACGCGCTCATTGATCGGGGCTGGGGACGCATTATCAATATTGCTTCAGTAGCTGGGTCGATCGGTACTTCGGGGCAAGTCGATTACTCTGCGGCAAAAGGCGGCGTATTGGGCTTCACGCGCTCTTTGGCAAAAGAATTAGCGGGAACCGGTGTCACGGTCAATTCGGTATCACCTGGGCCCACAGAGCGCGAAGTTGGGCGAATGAGTATGCCAGTAGACGATGCGCCGGAGCCTGCGGCGAGTCTGATGCGCGCCACGGGATTCAATCGCTTCGCGCGCGCAGACGAGGTCGCTGCCGTCGTGGCCTTCTTGAGCTCTGAGTCAGCGAGCTTTGTCACGGGTCAAGATTACCCTGTGTGCGGTGTCATGAATTTGGGTTTGGCGCGTTCAATGGCACCCCAGCGGAGAGGGGCTGGAGTTTGAACGTATCAAGGCGCGCTGTCGGCCGGCCCACGCGGGAGCAAGCGGCGGCGATTGAATCGCAGTTACTGGATTACGCGGAGCAGGCGTTCCTCGAGAGCGGATTCGATCAGGTGGCGATGGCTGAGATTGCTCAGGGGCTCGCTATGTCCAAGCGAACCTTGTACTCACGCTATGCCAATAAAAACGATTTGTTCCAGGCTGTGCTACAGCGGCTCGTCGAGGAATATCAACGCGCTTTGCGGTATGACGCTATCACCTCTAAAGGTAACCTTCGTGATGCGCTATTTGACATTGCACAAGCTCGTTTGGCGTCTTTGAACAGCGAAAGGGGGCGGGCATTGCAGCGTCTTTTATCGATGCATACCTATCGTTTTCCTGATGAAGTCCTGACCGCTCATCAAGATACGATGGAGCCGACGATGAACCGCTTAACGCAGCTCATTGCGCAGAGCCCTGAAGTCAGCGCTCAGATTGCTAAAGAACCAGCTCAGGCAGCCTCTGCGTTTATGGCGCTGGCCCTTGGGGCTCCAGCACGCCTGCTTTTAACGGGGCATGTGCTGTCGAGCAAAGAAATTCAAGAACGCTTGTCGTATTCCGTCGATCTTTTTTTGCGCGGTATCTGCGCCGAAGCCGGCTCAATCGACTAGCTGAATTTGCAGCCGCTCCAGTTGCCTCCCGCTGATAGCGAAACCGGGTAGCTTCTCCTCGGGGGTACAGCCGGGCAGCGGGCCCCGTGTCGATTCTGGTATCGAAGGTTTCGCTGAGCGAGTACAGAAAAGAAACGGTCAGTTCGATGCGACCCGAGGCGGCGAGTGTGCCGTCGATCGATAATGTGACGACACCGCCACTCCCAGAAATGGAACTTCGTTAGCGCATCGAGCCGTTATCGCGCAGCTAAGCCTTCATTGCCGCCGTGAAGTCTGAGTTTAAGCGAATTCTGATAATAGGCCACTGATTGGTACTGCCCGACCAAAAAGGGAAGCTCGATGAGTTGCTGCTCGTTCCAGCTTTCGGCGAGTACGGCCCAGGTCTTATCGCTGATCATGGCGTTATCATAAAGCTCATCCACTGCTCGTAGAACTGCTGACTCGTGAAGATTCCAGTTGCCATCATCGGGCCCCTGAATGATGGCTTCGATGTCGTTTTGAGAGATCCCAACGCGCTTTGCGACAAATACGTGTTCACCCCATTCATAAGGTGCCTGGCAGCGCCACGCGATTCTGAGTACAACAATCTCCCGCTCTCGCATAGGGATCTGACCCTGACTGAGAAGCATCAGGCCGACGCTCGAGTGTTGGCGAAACAGCCTAACGTGTCGACTCAAGGTACGCACAATTTCTGGAAGTTGTTCTGCGAGCACGAGGCTTTCATCGCTGTCGGGGTTTTCGATGATGCGCTGACGAGTGCTTTTTGTATTGTCGCGAGGCGGATAATCGTAGGTGCCGATCGACTCGTTTACGGATTCAAAAAGAGAGAGCAAATCGATGAACTCTTCGGACAGCGAGGACAAACTTTCCGGTGGCAATCGAGGCGCTGATCCCACGACTTCAGCGTGACGCTGCTGCCAATCTGCTTGGTTGGTTGCGTTCATTTGTCGTCCTTTAATCGAGTCTTGTGAGGTCATGAGACAATCTGAACCTTATCTGTCTTGGTCAAACACTGTTGTGTCGACTGATGATGTTGTATAAACAGTGTTTTAATCAACACTGTTGTGGCATTGCTTGATCTTGCTGAGCTCGCAGAATGGGTTAAATAAACCGCTCTAAAAGCACGCTAGGCGCAGTTGTTGAGCAGTCCAGCCGCATCGGCTTCTCATCAGTCGACGGAAAAAGAGGGGACCGAATGAGACCAATCAGTATCCACCACGTTGCCGCCATCGATCTGCAGCCGGCTGAGTTTGTCGCTGTAGCAGCCGCGTCGGGGGCTTCGCACGTATCGCTGTTCTTGCAAGCCATGGGCAATAACCCATTTCCAGTGTTGAGCGCTGATCAGGTGAGCACGGTTAAAAAAGCACTCAGCGATAACGGTCTTAAAATAGCTAACGGTGAACTCGGTATGATTTTTCCTGATACCGACATCGAGGGTTGGTTGCCGCTACTCGATCGCGCGTCTGATTTGTCGGCGAGAGGGGTTGTTGTATTGCTTGCGGACAGCGATGTCGCACGCAATTGTGATCGGCTCGGCGAACTTGCCTCATGGGCCGGGAGTCGAGAATTGAAGTTGTCGATTGAAATGATTGCGCTAGGGCAGCAGTGGGACAATACGGGGGCGGTTAATCAACTCATTGATCAAGTTGCACACGAGAACCTGTATTTTGGTGCCGATCTTTTGCATATCGTGCGCGCGGGTGATTCACTTGAATCGCTGTGGTCCCTGCCCAATGGCCGGGTGAGTTATGCGCAAATTTGCGATTCACACGACGGTCGTGCGCACAAAGACTATTTGAGCGAAGCGGCTCAGAGTCGATTGGTGCCGGGGGAGGGGGTTTTTCCCTGTCGGCAGTTTGCCCAAGAGCTACCCAGCAGTGCGTTGCTTGAAATTGAGGTACCCAACCCTGCTGATGACGACCCTAGCGCACGACTTGCACAGATGGTTGTGGCGACCCGTGCGCTATTAGATGCGACACCATAGACGCTGTCGCTTTTCAGGAGACCAAGATGAAAGTAGCAGTCCTACACGGTGTTGACGATATCCGCCTCGACGAGATTGAAAGACCAACCTGTGGAGAACGCGATATTGTCATTCAGGTCTACTCAGCGGGCATTTGCGGCACTGATTTGCACTTTCGACATATGGGGCCGCGTTTTCCAAATCAACCGATGGCATTAGGGCACGAGTATGCGGGCGAGATTGTCGAGGTCGGTAGCGCCGTGACCAGTTATCAACTCGGGCAGCGTGTGGCCTACAATTCAAACAATAGCCCGGCCGATATGGGTCGAGGTGGCGAGTGCGGGGGGTTTAGCCCTTGGGTTATTTTGCGCGAGATCGACGAGCATCCGCAGTCCCTTTGCGTTGTTCCCGAGGGCGTCAGTTATGATCACGCGGCACTGGCTGAACCCATCTCTGTTGGTGCGCACGCGGTCAACCGCTCGCAGATTCGGAGCGACGAATCGGCGACGATATTCGGCTGTGGCCCTATCGGGCTGGGTATCATGATGGCGCTGCAGGGTCGCGGCTTGACCGACATAGTGGCATTTGATCTGTCGCCCTACCGACGAGAGATGGCGCGCAATCTGGGGATATCTCACGTCTATGACCCGCGAACACATGTGCCGGCAGAGATCATCAGTGACTTGCGTGGTACCGCGCCGATTTGGGGCGTTCCGCACCCCGTAACGGATGTCTATTTCGAAGCCACGGGTGCGCCCGGCATGATCGAAGATATTGCAGGATTCTGTAACAAGGGTAGCCGTATTGTCACAATTGCCATCCACCGCAAGCCGTTGGCACTCGATGCCACAAAAGTGATGAGCAAGGAAATTTCATTGATTGGTGCACAGGGCTATCCGATTGAATATCCCGAGGTGATGTCAGGTATCGCTTCCGGTGCGATTAACCCCGAGGCAATGGTCAGCCATCGCTTTTCTTTTGACCAGTTTTTTGAGGCATTCGCGACGGCGGACAGTGCAGCGGAGTCTGGCAAAGTGTTGCTGAATTTTGGGGGATCGGTTCAATGAGCTCGTTGAGTTTTC
>Ga0181573_10003299_pt1 | contig 14391 bp, 12 predicted proteins | sample 101ome_25_FD_148643 | JGI IMG/M metagenome (GOLD analysis project Ga0181573, IMG submission 148643) | Coastal salt marsh microbial communities from the Groves Creek Marsh, Skidaway Island, Georgia - 101409BT metaG (spades assembly) | ecosystem: Environmental > Aquatic > Marine > Intertidal zone...
CACAGTGCCTGCGTCACGCGGGAGAGCGGGTAGCCCGCGTTCAGGCTCGTCGTTCTCACCAGATGCGTCCCGATATCTCGGTCACCGAGCCCGAACCACGTGGGCTCGACCCCGTACGCGGTGAGTTCCTCCTTGGCGCGGAATGTCTCGTCGAGGCGGCCCCAGCCACGCTCGGGGTCGATTCCCTCTCCCAGGGTGTACATCACGGTGTCCAGATCGGGGCACACCCGCAGTCCGTGGATCCAGATGTCGTCCCCGGTGTTGCCGATCACGGTTATCTCGGTGAGCCCGGTGAGCCCGGTGTCGACAGTTTCGCCCGAAACCGAATCTTCGGTGCCCTGCTGAACGCAGTGGCGAAGTCCGCGCAGGAAACGCGCGCCACCGATTCCCCCGGCGAGAGCGGTGATACGCATCCGTGCATCCAACCACTGCGGCGTCGTTTGCCCCTTGAGGGAGATCCGGGAGACGGGCCCACGGGATTACCCGATTAACGGTGGTTTTGGGTCCTTGAAAAGGGCATATGGGGCAAAAAGATCACTAATATCAGCGTCGGGCTTGACGAAGACGAACTACACCCCTGTAATACACCCCGTAAGCGTGTTCAATCGAACGCGAGCCGTGGGTCGAGGAGGATTCTGCGTGTCCGATCGAGGAACTATCGCGGAGTTAGCGCTCCTTCCACTGTCCGACGTCGAAGAACTTGCCTGGCAAGAGCAAGCGCTGTGTGCGCAGACCGACCCCGAAGCTTTCTTCCCGGAAAAGGGCGGCAGCACGCGGGAAGCCAAGCGGGTCTGCCTGTCGTGTGACGTGCGCAACGACTGCCTGGAGTACGCACTCGCCAATGACGAGCGGTTCGGCATCTGGGGTGGCCTGTCCGAGCGGGAACGTCGCCGGCTCAAAAAGCGCGCCGTGTGACAAAGCGCGCGCTTTGACGAAGCGCGCCGCCTGATTCCACTGCTCGAGGGCCGTACTCTGACCTGGTGACCGAGCCCGCTTCCCCTGGCGTCACCGACGACGGTGCATCCGGTGATCCAGACGTGGACGCTGATTGGGATGCCTTTACCGACAGCCTGATCCTCGACACGGAGTTGTCGCGCCGCGAGCACTTCGTGACCGCTATCGTCGTCAGCCACGACGGAGAGGTCTGGCTGCCCGCGGTCTTGACCACGCTCGCTCGCCAAACCCGCCCGGTGAACATGGTTGTCGGTGTCGACAACGCCTCTCAGGATTCGAGTCCGTCCGTGCTCCGGGAGTCACTGGGATCGGATGCCGTTGTCGAGTTGGAGGCAAACGACGGTTTCGGGGCGGCCGCGGCGGCGGGCTTCGCCTCGGTCGCTGCTCGGCAACCAGCGCTATCCGACGACGTCGTTCGATGGGTATGGCTACTGCACGATGACAGCGCACCCGACCCAACCTGCCTCGAACGGTTATTGCAGGTGGCGGACGAGCATCGGTCAGCCGATGTCCTCGGTCCCAAGATTCTCGGCTGGCACGACCGCCGACTGCTGCTGGAAGTCGGAGTCTCCATCGACGGTGACGGGCGGCGCGTGACCGGTCTGGAGCGACGCGAGCACGACCAGGGACAGCACGACGGAGTTCGTGACGTCATGGCCGTCAGTTCCGCGGGAATGCTGATCAGGCAAGACATCTGGGAGGAGCTATCCGGCTTCGACCCCCGCCTTCCCCTCTATCGGGATGACGTGGACTTTTGCTGGCGGGTGCATCGCGCGGGTGGTCGGGTGCTGGTCGCGGCGGACGCCGTTCTTCACCATCGAGAGGCGTCGGCACATGGTCGTCGTCAGGCTGACGATGGCGACGACCGTCCGCATCGTGCCGACCGCGAAGCCGCCATTCGAGTGCTGCTTGCCCACGCCACGACGGTCGGGATGTTCTTCGTCGCTCTGCGCCTGCTGATCGGTAGCGTCATTCGGGCACTTACCTACCTGGTGGGCAAGGACCTTGCGGCTGCGCGGGACGAAGTGGGCGCGCAATTCGCCGTTCTCGCCAAACCGCGCCGGCTGACGGCATCTCGGTCGCTCGTTTCCCGATCCAGTACCGAGCCGGCGTCGGTAGCCCGATCACTTCGACCGACCTCGGTCGACCAGTTGCGCGATGTTGGCGAGGCCGTCGGGGGGCTACTGACCACGAGTTCGGCTACCGGTCCGTCGAGTGTCAGCGCCCTGGAATCCGGACCGATCGATGACGAGGCGGCGTACCTGCCGGATGACTCCTCAGGGGTTCTTCGTCGCATACTCCTGGCTCCCGGCGTGGTCGCAACGATGGTGCTTGTCGTCGTGACGGGCATCGCGACCCGCGGATTGTGGTGGGGCGAAGGCGTGCTTCAAGGTGGCGCACTTCTGCCTGTCCCCGAGGGGGCCCGCGATGTCTGGGCGTCTTATGGGCGGGCCTGGCATGACGTCGGCCCTGGGTCGCAAACACCCTCGGCTCCGTTCCTCATCGTGGTCGGGATCGTGGCGACGGTGCTCTTCGGCAACCCTGACTGGGCGATGAACGTGTTGGTTCTTCTGGCCGCGCCCATTGCCGGCTGGAGTGCGTACGTTGCGACGCGGGGCATGGTGTCGAGCAAGGTGCTCCGGGCGTGGATGGCTGTCACGTACGCGCTGCTGCCGGCGATGACCGGTGCGTTCGCGCAGGGGCGCGTTGGATTGTTGATCACCGCTATCGCGCTGCCATTCGCGATTCGTTCTGGTTTTCGTCTGTCCCGTCGTACCGGCACCATGCGTCGAGCAGCAGGGACGGCCTTGTTGATGTCCGTGATTTTGGCCGCGACCCCGGCTGTGTGGGTGGTGGCTCTCGGCTGCGCGGTGGTCGCCTCGATTGTGATCTTCCGTCGATGGGGGTCGGATGCGTGGGCGATCGTCACGCGGTTCGCCATCGCGGTATTCGTGCCGTTGCTGGCGCTGATGCCGTGGACCGTGCACCTGATGACCAACCCGGCGCTGTTCCTGATCGAGCCAGGACTGAACTCCCCGGGGATCATCGATCCCAATCTGCGGCCGTTCGATGTGTTGCTGTTGCATCCGGGAGGACCGGGGATGAACCCCCTCCTGGTGACCACGGGACTGGTCTTCGCGTCATTCCTCGCTTTGTTCCGACGCGACACGGTGCGCTACGTGAGCGCGTGGTGGGTGGTGGTGTTGCTCGCGTTGGCGATAGGGGTGTTCCAGGCGACGGTCACTGTCCTTCCCCCCGGAGCGTTGGTCCCGGCGCAGCCGTGGCCTGGACCGATGACGCTGGTGATGGGCCTCGCGATGATCGCCGCGTGCGGAATCGCCATCGACGGGATCCGGCAACGCTTTGCGGGGCAGAGTTTCACTCTCGGACAGCCGCTGGCCGCTGTTGGACTGATCGCAGCGGTGCTGACGCCGGTGGCGGCGGCAGCGTGGTGGATCCCTGCGAACGATGACGTCGTCCAGCGCGCACCGCGTCTGGATGTACCGGCATTCGTCGCGGCCGAGGCCGATGGTCCGCAAGCTCCGCGAACGTTGGTCCTGACCGACAACGGAGAAGGGGAGGTCCGCTACATGCTCATCGGCGGATCGGCCCTGACGTTGGGATCGGCCGAGACCATGCCACCGCCGGAAGTGTGGGAGCCGATCGATGACTTCGTTTCGGCTTTGGCGTCTGGTCGGGGTGGTGGGGAAGTGGATGCACTGCGCTCGTACGGCGTCCGATACGTCACTCTTGCGGCCAAGTCTTCACGATCGATTGTCCCGGCACTCGACTCCGAGCCGGGATTGCGACGGCTTGCCCGCGCTGAGGGAGAAGTGCTGTGGCGCATCAGTGGTGTCACATCGCGGGCCCAGGTTCTCGACATCGACAGCGCCTCGGGTGAGTTCGTTCCGATGGCTCTGGATATTGCTCAACCCGGCGACATCGGGACCGACCCGTACCTCGACGGGGCTCTTCCCGAAGCGATGGACGTTGACCCAGGCTCGCGGGTTGTCTGGCTGGGAGTGACATCGACACCGCGGTGGTCAGCATCGATCGATGGCGAAGCTCTGGCCCGGGCCGAACTTGCCGAACCCTTGGATTGGGCGGCGGCCTTCGTTGTTCCGGTGGAGAAGGCGACATCCACCGTCGTGGCGTCCTTCAACGACTCTCTTCGGCGCGGCTGGCTCATCTTCCAGGCCATCGTCATTCTTGCCTTGATTGTTCTCGCTCTGCCGGAGCGTCGAGTTCTCGACCCTGACCCCGATGACCCGGACCGACCGGACGCTCCCGAGGTGCCCCACTTTCTCGACCTCGCGCAGGTGTCCACGGCGCCCGCTGATCCGAGTGATGGAGACGGCGGACACGACGGCCCGAGCGACGGCCCGAGCGACGGCCCGAACGACGACGCAAGCGACGAGCCGAAGGGGGTGAGCCCATGACCCCGGAACAGGACGCTTCGGGTGGAGGCCTCTCGTGGTGGGTGCCCCCGTTGGTGGTCCTGGCCATGGTCGGGAGCATCGTCGGTGTTGGTTTCCTGGCCGGTGCCGACTCTGGTGAGTCGGAGACCGGAACGATGATCGCCGAACCCATTCGATCGAGCGTGTTGTTATGTCCCGAACCGGGGTCGGGCGGAAATCTGGGCGTTCGGGTCACCGGCGCCGTCATTCCCGGTCAGCCCGGGCAAGAAGGCGAGGGCGAGGCAGGGCTGCGCACCCTCCCGGGCGCAGAATCGGCAAGCTCCAACCTCAAAGCACCGGGCGAACAGGGTCAGATCGAGGCGTTCGGAATCGAGTTGCCCGCAGTAGAGGCCTACGGTGAGGGAGCGCTGGCGCCAGGCCTGATCGCTGATCAATGGGGGCGCGACCCCAGCGGCCGCGGTCGAGGGATGGCCAGCACCGCGTGCGCCCCGGCCGGATCGGATTTCTGGTTCGTTGGTGGCGGCGCGGTTGCGGGGCGGGTGACGCGCGTGCTGTTGGTGAATCCAGATGTCACGTCAGCCATCGTCGACGTGATCATTCACGGCCCTGAGGGGGAGATCGAGACGCCGACGACGCGGGGACTTGTCGTCCCGGGCCAAGACAGGATCATCGTTCGCCTGGATGAGGTGGCCCCCGGGGTCAACGGAACCGCTTTCCACGTGATCGCGCGAGCGGGCCGCGTGGGAGCGTCGGTTGTCGACGAGCAGCGCAGCGGTTTGGACGCGATCGGAACCGACTGGATCCCTGCTGCGGCCGACCCGGCCACCAACGTCTACCTGCCCGGAATCTTGGCCGGTGACGGAGCCCGGGTGCTGTCGGTGGTGTCGACAAGTGACAGTGACGCGATTGTGGACTTGCGCGTCCTCGCGCAGGATGGGAGCTACCAGCCGTTTGATCGCAACAGCGTTACCGTTCCCGCGGGCGCGGTCACGACCTTGGATATGACCCCCGCGTTGCCGCCATCGCCAAACGGGATTCTCCCGGCGGCGCTGCAGTTGACGTCCGATCAGCCGATCGTTGTGGGAATGCGGCAGTTCTTCGGCGGCCGCAACGTGCAAAACGAAGCGTCCTTCACCGCCGGTGCCCAGCCCTTTGTCGGCCCCTCGGCGGTCAGTGGACTCCCGGTGCGGGGTGCGACCGATGTGAAGCTGCAGATTGCCGCCCCAGCGACATCGGTGGAGGTAGACGTCACGATGCTTCCCTTCCGCGGGGGAACGACGATCGCGGAGGAGACAGAACCGGTGCGGGTGTCGGTCCCCGCGGGTGAGGTGCGCGTGATCACCTTCGAACCTCCGACAGATGTCGACTGGTTCACGGGCGTGATTACTCCCGTCCCCGGATCCGGACCGATTCTGGCTGCGCACCGGGTGAAGGAGCGGTCTGACTTTGGTGACCTGATCACCGGCTACCCGTGGAAGCCGTTGCGGGTGCGGGTACCTGTTCCGCAAGCTGTCCCGGATGTCGCGGTAGTCGGCCGCTAAAGCCAACGTCCCCAAGTGGGCAGAACGCACGGTGACTCGCCAGAAGGCGGCGCGGCTACACCGGTGATGAGGATCTGACCGCTAGCGTGCCGGACGTGAGTCGTCGCCGCTGCTCCAAGCCGTCCTGCGCTCAGCCCGCGGTCTCCACTCTCAATTATGTGTATGCCGACTCCACGGCGGTCGTCGGGCCGCTTGCTACCTACGCGGAACCGCACTGCTACGACCTGTGTCAAATGCACAGCGACCGTTTGACGGCTCCTCGGGGCTGGGAGGTTGTGCGCATCACGCCGGACCCGGACGCGCTGAAGCCCAGCAGCGACGACCTGCAAGCCCTCGCCGACGCAGTCCGAGAGGCAGCGAAACCTCGACACGATGCCCCGAGCGAACCCACGGCAGAGCGTGCGGATAGCGACGACGTCGCGGCGGAGGCAACGGAAGGCCGCCGTGGGCATCTGCGCGTGGTTCCCGAAGTGGAGCACACGGACTTCACGCCTACCGGCGATAACCACGATGAGGCCCACCCAGTCTTCACGCCGACCCCCGATGCAGCAGACAAACCCTTTGATCACGAAGGCCTGTGGTAAGCCCCAAAGCCTGGAAGCCCGCACCCCGGTGTCTGAGGATTCGCCGATAACCTTCCGCTGTGCGCGATCTCGACTCGATCATCAAGGCCTACGACGTTCGAGGGATCTACCCCGATCAATTGGATGAGGCGCTTGCTCACGACGTCGGGGCGGCATTTGTCCGGGTCTTGGGGGTAGCCACGACCCAGGGCGGACCGGGCGCCGTCGTCATCGGACACGACATGCGTCCCTCCGGCCCCGATCTGGTCGCGAGCTTCGCCGATGGTGTCCGCGAGCAAGGCTGCGATGTGGTTCTCATCGGGTTGTGTAGTACCGACGGTTTGTATTTCGCGTCAGGATCGCTGGGGTTACCGGGAGCCATGTTCACGGCGAGCCACAACCCGGCCGAGTACAACGGGATCAAGCTGTGTCGAGTTGGCGCCGCGCCGGTCGGGCAAGACACGGGGCTTGCCGACATCAAGCAGATGATTCGATCCGGCATTCCACAATCCGACGAGACTTTGGGTGAGGTGCAATCCCGCGACACACTCGCCGAGTACGCCGGCTACCTTCGCGAACTCGTCGACCTATCGGACATTCGTCCACTGACGGTTGTGGTGGACGCGGGTAACGGAATGGCCGGCTATACGGTTCCTGCCGTTTTGGGTGATGACGCTGGACTGCCGGCCTTGCCGCTGTCGATCGATCGCATGTACTTCGAGCTCGACGGGACTTTCCCGAACCACGAAGCGAACCCAATCGAGCCAGCCAATCTGGTCGACATTCAAGCCCGAGTTCGCAGCACCGGCGCCGATATTGGATTGGCGTTCGACGGTGACGCCGACCGATGCTTCGTTGTCGACGAAGGTGGTCGCATCGTCAACCCGTCGACCCTGACGGCTCTGATCGCCGCTCGAGAACTCCAGCGCAGTCCGGGATCGACGATTATTCACAACTTGATCACCTCGAAGGCCGTGCCGGAAGTGGTATCCGAGTGCGGTGGCTCAGCAGTGAAGACGCGAGTAGGTCACTCCTTCATTAAGGCGACGATGGCCGAAACGGACGCCGTCTTCGGCGGTGAACACTCAGGTCACTTCTACTTCCGTGACTTTTGGCGTGCTGACTCAGGGATGCTCGCGGCGATGCACACTCTTGCCGCACTCGGGTCTACGCCAGAAGGGACGACCATCTCCTCGCTGCTGACCGAGTTCGAACGCTACGTGGCCTCCGGGGAGATAAACACCCCGGTGGAGGATCAGTCAGCGATGATGGAGTTGATCGAGGCGACCTTCACCGGAAATGACGATGTCACCACCGATCACATGGACGGGCTCACCGTTGACGGTGGCCGGTGGTGGTTCAACGTGCGACCGAGTAACACGGAGCCGTTGTTGCGCTTGAATGTGGAGGCGCGAGAGGCGGGCACGATGGAAACATTGCGGGATGAGGTTCTCGCGCTCATGAGGGGTGGAGCTACGTGAGTCAGTACCCGAACTCCCCGCTGGGTTTGTCTCCGCATTTGTGGGACGTGCTCGCGTGTCCGTGCGAGAAGCACGCTGCCGTTGAGGCCGACGAGGAAGCATCCGAGATCGTGTGTTCTGAGTGCTCCCGACGCTTCCCGGTGCGAGACGGAATCCCGGTCATGCTGATGGACCAGGCCGGTGAGGGCTCCCACGAGTCGGACACTGCTTCCGCGTGATGTTCTCGATTCGAGGCGACGTCAAGGATTACGACTGGGGAATCCTCGACGGCCTGACGCCGTGGACTCAGGTTTCCTCTGGCGCCCCGCAGGCCGAACTGTGGTTCGGCGTGCACCCGAGCGGACCGTCACCGCTGGATGCGGTGGTTCACGAAGGCGACACCGCGAGCCCGACCGAAACTCTCGCCGACCACCTCACCCGAGAACAGGCCCCCGTTCTCGCGAAGATCCTCGCGGCGGGTCGACCGCTCTCCGTGCAGGTGCACCCGAATGCCCGCGAGGCGAAGCGTATGTGGGACGAGCAGCAGATCGCAGGCCCGGCCGTCCTGGCGGATGCCTACGAGAAGGCGGAAGTTCTGGTCGCCCTCGAAACCTTCGATGCTTTTGTCGGATGGCGCCCGACTTCCGATGCGGCAGAGGTAATCGAGCGCGTCGACGGATTGGCACTAGCTGCCGCGGCTTTGCACGCCCACGACCGGGTAGCTGCAATTCAGTTGATCCATGAGCAGCAGCCACGGGCGCAGGCACTCGTTGCTCAGCTCCCCGAAGCAATCAATCAAGCCAATGATGCGGGGTCGATGACGCGGATGATGAGCGAAGCGGAGATCGCGGCCTACCGGCAGGCCGCAGCAGACTTTCCCGCTGATATCGGTGTGCTGATGACGCCGCTACTGGATTTCGTCACCTTGCTGCCTGGCAATGCGGTGTATCTGGCTCCGGGTATTCCGCACAGTTACGTGCGAGGAATCGGCTTCGAAGTCATGACGAGTTCGGACAACGTGCTGCGACTTGGACTCACCAATAAGCCGGTGTTCGTCGATCACGCCCTGGACATTCTTGATTTCAACACTGATCCGCAGTTCATTCACGGCTCGGCCTCTATCGCCCCGGTGGGAGCAGATTTTCGACTAGAAGTGGTCACTGCCGGGTCAGCACCGTTGGCAGCGGGGGAGTACCGGCTCGTGGTGGCGATCTCTGGCGGCGTCGAGGTGGCGGTTGACGGGCACACGCGAAAGGCCGCCCAGGGGTCGGGGGTGGTGGTGACCGCGGGAGAGCCCGACGCCGTCGTGTCCGCGCAGGGCATGGCGATAGCCGTCATGGCTCCTGCCGCTCCCTGAGCGAGTCCCGACGCGCGGTTACGGACCACTCGTGGCAGACTTTGCCTGTCGCCGATGGTCCGGAGCCCTGGTTCCCGTCGAGACGCTCCCGTCGGCGTGGCATTCGAAACAGGGCCTGCTGTCGTGAGCACCACATACGCAACATCGACAAACGGAGAAAGAATGTCCCTGACCAAAGCTGACGGCACCCCCGACTACAAGGTTGCCGACCTATCCCTCGCGGAGTTCGGACGCGACGAGATTCGCCTGGCCGAGCATGAGATGCCCGGGCTGATGGCGATGCGCGAGGAATACGGCGATTCCGAGCCGCTCTCTGGGGCGCGCATCACCGGATCGCTCCACATGACCATCCAGACGGCGGTTCTCATTGAGACGCTGACGGCGCTTGGCGCCGACGTTCGCTGGGCGTCCTGCAACATCTTCTCCACCCAGGACCATGCCGCGGCCGCGGTTGTCGTGGGCCCGAACGGTTCGCCGGAGGACCCACAGGGGATCCCCGTCTACGCCTGGAAGGGCGAGACGCTCGAGGAGTACTGGTGGTGCACCGAGCAGGTTCTCGACTGGCCCGACGGCGGTCCGAACATGATCCTCGACGACGGCGGAGACGCCACGCTGCTCGTGCACAAGGGTGCGGAATTCGAGAAGGCCGGAGTCGTTCCGTCTTCCGACGAGAGCGACTCCGAGGAGTACCGAGTCATCCTGCACACGCTGCGGGAATCGCTCGCGAACTCGCCCGACCGCTTCACGAAGATCGCTGCCGGGATCACGGGAGTGACCGAGGAAACCACCACGGGCGTCTTGCGTTTGTACGACATGCAGCGGGACGGCTCGCTGCTGTTCCCGGCCATCAACGTCAACGACTCGGTGACCAAGAGCAAGTTCGACAACAAGTACGGCTGCCGTCACTCGTTGGTCGACGGAATCAACCGCGCAACCGACACGCTCATCGGCGGCAAGGTCGCCGTGGTGTTCGGTTACGGCGACGTCGGCAAAGGCTCTGCGGACTCGCTGCGGGGCCAGGGTGCTCGCGTGATCGTCACAGAGGTCGACCCCATCTGTGCTCTCCAGGCCGCCATGGACGGCTATCAGGTGGCGAGGCTGGAAGACGTGATCGGTGACGCGGACATCTTCATTACGGCCACGGGCTGCTTCGATGTCATCACCGCCGACGACATGCAGAAGATGAAGCACCAGGCGATCGTCGGCAACATCGGGCACTTCGACAACGAGATCGACATGGCGGGCCTCGCTGCTCTGCCGGGCGTCACGCGCAAGACGATCAAGCCGCAGGTTGACGAGTGGACCTTCGCCGATGGCCGCAGCATCATCGTGCTGTCCGAGGGGCGCTTGCTGAACCTCGGTAACGCCACTGGACACCCGTCGTTCGTGATGAGCAACTCGTTCACGAACCAGGTGCTCGCTCAGATCGAACTGTTCACCAAGCGTGATGAGTACCCGATCGGTGTGTACACGCTGCCCAAGCATCTCGACGAGAAGGTGGCGCGCCTGCACCTCGATGCGCTCGGCGTGCGCCTGACCGAGTTGAACAAGCAGCAGGCGGAGTACCTCGGTGTAGACGTTGCCGGGCCCTACAAGCCGGACCACTACCGCTACTAGGTCGACTTCGACCGCACAACCTCCCGCGTCGGGGCCGCACCGTGGTGCGGCCCCGACGTTTGTCTAGGACAGGTCGGTACGGGAACCGCGCCGGTTAGGACATGGCGTGGGGGTTGACCAGTGCTCGGGCCAACCATTCCTCACGCTCAGCGAATGCCTCGATTGCCGACGGCGCGGATATCGGCGTGAACGCGACGGTCGCGGTGACGACGAGGTCCGCCATGAAGTCCAGATGGGCGCTCGCGATGACTCCGATGACGGGGTAGCCACCGGTCAAGCCACCGTCGGGTCCGAGGACGATGACGGTGCCATCCTCGAGAAGTTGGATCGCACCGGGCACGACAGGCATGCTCGGGATCGGGTCCGATGCCGGGATGTGCGGGCCGCTCAGACGCAGCCCTGAGCGTGCGGATGCATCGACATGCCAGGAAGCGCTGCACAGGAGCTCGACCTTCTGCTGGTCGAAACCAACCACCGCTATCTCGCCCGGTGCCGACTCCTCGGCACGCACGAAACACCCAACGCGATCGTCCTGGCTGCTGGCGGAGCCCAGGAGCACCTGACCCGGGGATAGTGGCGACCCATCTCGCTGGGGGCCACCAAGGCGGGAGAAGGAGTCGGTTGCTGCGGATCCCAGAACGGTGCTGGGTTTCCAGCCGGAGAGCGCCACGTATGCAGGTCCGGGTCCTCGGTGATGAACGGTCACCGTCGTTGCTGGCGAGACGTCGACCGCCACGCCGTGTGGCGCACGATCACCATCGACAGTCAGATCCGCCGGGCCGACCAGCGCCAACGTTTGCCTCTGGTGGATGGTGAGCGTCAACTCAGAACCGAGAATCTCCAGCGTGGGATGGGGCCCGTCGAGGGTGCCGTGGACGAGTGCATGAGCCAGACGGTGTCGTCCTTGATTCCATGCACCTGACCGTGGCACGCCGATATCGGTGAATCCTTCTCGACCTGCATCTTGGACAGTGGCCAGCCCGACGGCGTCGATCGTGGCGATAGGCACATCGGCGAGGGACGACGTCATGGCGTGGTCTCGGCGTTGATCGCAGCGAAGTGCACGGTGGCGCCAGGCCTGAGCAGGGTCGGCCGACTGTCGTTGGCGGGATCGAAAAGTGTGCGGGGGCTGGTGCCGACCAGGTGCCACCCACCGGGCGAAGACGTTGGGTAGACGGCGCTCATGCCGGCGGCGAGGGCCACGCTGCCCGCGGGAACCGCCGCTCGCGGTGTCGTGCGTCTCGGCAGGGAGGACCAGGGCAGGACGGGAGCCTCGATCGGCTCGAGGTAGCCAAACCCGGGAGCGAAGCCCATCATTGCCACGCGCCACCGTTGAGACGTGTGTGCCTGGACCAATTCGGTGACGGAGATACCGAAGAAGGCGGCGGTGGAGGAGAGATCGGGTCCGTCGTAGGCCACGTCGATCGTGATGGTGGCATCTGCTGCGGATGCATCCGAGGCCCCCGGTGTTTCCGGTGATTCGTCGACGGAAGCGAGAATTCGTCGAACGTCGGCATCCAAATTGACGTCTGGTCGGGGCAGTTCGACCATGAGCGACGAGATGCCTCGACGGACGACGGCCTCGGGGAGTGCTCGCATCACGATTGTCGCGACCCACTCACGATCGAGTGGCGACGCAACGTCGATCACGACAGCACGGTCGCCGAACCACGCGGTTTCGTGCGCGGTCACGATGCCACCCGGATCACGACACCGACCTACACGTCAACATCAGCGATGGGGGTAATGGTGACCCCGCGGGCGATGAGTTCCGTGCGAACTGCACGCGCCATCGCTGCGGCTTCGGGGGAGTCTGAGTGCACACACAGTGTTTGGGCAGCCAGGTCGATGGCGGTGCCATCGATCGTGTCGACTTGCCCGGTGAGCGCGATGCGGAGAGCTTGCGACACCGCCACCGTTGGGTCTTCGTGCACGGCTCCTGCCGTGGACCGGGGCACCAGCGTTCCGTCGGTGTTGTAGGCACGATCGACGAAGGCCTCGGAGACGAAGCGAACAGTGGACGCCGCGGCGACATCCTGCAGGCGCGATCCAGCCGCTCCGGTGATGTAGAGATCGGTTCCGATCTCGGTGGCGGCTTGCCTGACCGCAGAGATGAAGGATTCGGCGATGGCATCGTCGCTAGCAGCATCGTGGTAGAGCGCTCCGTGTGCCTTGACGTGCGTGAGCGAGGTTCCGGCAGCCGAGCAGGCCGCCGCCACCGCATGGATCTGGTGTCGAAGAACATCGGTCAGGTGGGTGACCTCGTACTCGTCCTTCATCGACACGCGACCGAAATTCTTTCGGTCCGGGTACGAGGGGTGTGCCCCGACGGCGACGTTTCGACGGGCACATTGCTCGACTGTCGAGCGCAAGACGTCGTCTCCGCCCGCGTGACCCCCGGCTGCGACGTTCGCCGATGTGACGATGCGTAGGAGGGCTGCGTCGTCGCCGCATTCCTCGCCGACGTCAGCGTTGAGGTCGATGGTCGGCATGCACGCGAGCCTAGGTGACGGTTTTAGGTGGGCAATAGTTCGTCTATCAGCGCTTGGACTCGTGTCTTGATCTCGTCACGGATGGGTCGAACCGAGTCCACGCCTTTACCGGCCGGATCTTCGAGTTCCCAGTCCTCATAGCGCTTGCCCGGAAAGACCGGACAGGTGTCCCCGCATCCCATGGTGATGACTACGTCGGAGGCCTGAACCGCGTCGGTGGTGAGCACCTTCGGGGTTTGAGCGCTGATGTCGATGCCGTCTTCGGCCATTGCCTCGACGGCGGCGGGATTCACGTGTTCCCCGGGGGCCGAGCCAGCGGAGCGAACCTCGATGCCACCTCCCGACAGGTGCGCTAGGTAGGCCGCTGCCATTTGCGACCGACCGGCGTTGTGCACGCAAACGAAGAGGACGGAGGGCTTGTCGGTCATATCAGCTTCTTTCGTGAACGGGTTGGGGTAAGTCGAGAGGTTCAGGGTTCGTGCGGGGATAGAAGAGATCGGTGAGGAGCGATCCGATAGCGGCCCCGATGAGTTGGAAGGCGATGAAGGGCAGAACATCGCTGGGCGCGATGCCGGTGAACGTATCGGTCATCGATCGACCGATCGTCACGGCAGGGTTCGCGAAGGACGTCGACGACGTGAAGAAGTAGGCGGCACCGATCCACGCAGGAACGAGCAGCGGGCCGAGGTGCCCTCGACCGGTGCGGGTCAGGATCCCGATGATGGCGATCAGGCCGGCGGTTGCGACAACCTCTCCTAGCCAGATGGGAAAGCCGCTGCGAGCATTGGTGGAGGGGTCGAAAGCGGGTAGGTCGAACATGATGTTGGCCAGAGCGACCCCGCACAGCCCTCCGAGTATCTGGACAACGATGTAGCCGAGGCCTTCGAGGAGCCGGACTTCGCGCTTGACCAGTGTCACGGTGGTGACGGCTGGGTTGAAGTGGGCGCCGGAGATCGGTCCGAGCATCCATATGAGCACGCCCAGAGCG
>Ga0181573_10003301_pt1 | contig 14383 bp, 13 predicted proteins | sample 101ome_25_FD_148643 | JGI IMG/M metagenome (GOLD analysis project Ga0181573, IMG submission 148643) | Coastal salt marsh microbial communities from the Groves Creek Marsh, Skidaway Island, Georgia - 101409BT metaG (spades assembly) | ecosystem: Environmental > Aquatic > Marine > Intertidal zone...
GCTCGCGGCATCGCCCAAAGCTACGGTGCCGGTGCTCGTGCTTTCAGACGGCCGGGTAGTTGAGGAGAGTCTGGATGTCATGCAGTGGGCGCTGGAGCGCAGCGACCCGCTCAGTTGGCTCGAGGGTGCCGCGCTGGACTCGGAGTGGATCAGTGAATGCGACAGCGACTTCAAGCATTGGCTCGACCGCTACAAATACGCTGAGCGGCACCCCGAGCACACCGCTGAAGACTACCGTCAGAAAGCCGAAACGTTTGTCCACAAGCTGGAACACCAGCTGTCGGTCTCTGATTGGCTGAGTGGTACCGCAGCCAACGCTGTCGATGTGGCGTTGTTTCCGTTTATTCGCCAGTTTGCAGGTGTCGACCCCTCGTGGTGGCAGCAGGCGCCCTACCCCAAGGTCAGGCAGTGGCTGGAAAACTGGCTGAACAGCGCGTTGTTCTCAGCAATAATGGTTAAGTATCCGCGCTGGGAATCCGGTCAGCCGGGGGAGCGGTTTCCGCCCGACCCGGACCACGGCGCAGCCACACCAACATAAAATAACCACAAGTCACCACAAACAAGGTTGGCGATCATGACATTCACTAAAGTCTCTGCCCTCTCCACCCTCTCACTGTGCTCTGCACTGTTGATCGGCTGCGCAGAGGACGCGTCCGAGCCTGTTGACCTCGCACTGACCCACGTCACCGTGATCGACGCGGTGAACCCGGTGCGCCGCAATCAAACCGTACTCATCGACGACGGGCGAATCATCGATATTGTTGACAGCGACACCGCTACCGAAACGCCCGCCGCAGAACAGATCGATGCCAGCGGGCAGTACCTCATTCCCGGGCTTTGGGACTTCCACGTTCACTTCACCTTCGATAAAAGATTTACTGACGCAATGGCGGGGCTTTTCCTCTACCACGGCATTACCAATGTGCGTGATACCGGCGGGCTCCTTGAAGACCTGTTACCCGTCGTCGACACCCTGCGCAGCGCAGGCAGCAACGCACCCAACATCTGGTACTCGGGCCCGCTGCTGGATGGCAAAGACGTGGTCTACGACGGCGTGAGCTTTCCGGGGCTGGGTATTGCAAACCCCACCCCCGAAGCGGCCCGCGCCAACATTGCGGAGATTCATGCGGCCGGGGCAACCTTTCTGAAAATCTACGAGATGGTGACACCCGAGGTCTTTGCCGCGATCGTGGAAGAAGCGGGCGCCAGAAACCTCCCGATTGATGGTCACGTGCCGCTCTCTATGCGCGCCCGTGATGTGGCGCCACAGGTGCAATCACTTGAGCACTTGCGCAACTACGAGATGGATTGCGTGCGCGATCCCGAGGCCTGGCTGGCCGTGCGTCAGGAAGAACTTGCAAATCCCGGGAACGAGCCCGGTAACGTGCTCCGGTCTCGGCTCCATAGACTGCAGCGGCTACCCGCTATCACCAGTGAAGATGCCGAGGTATGCGCCGAGACCACCGAGGCACTCAAAGCCACCATCACGGTGCCAACTCTGCGCATGAACTCCATGGATCTCTTTGTGCCGTTTGATCGAGATGATTTTGATCAGGCCATGGATTTGATCCCGGCCAGCGTCAGTGAGGAATGGCGTGACGCACGCGACGAGCTCGAAGCGTCTGAAGAGCCAGTCGACACCACCTTTGCCGAGTGGTCACTGCGCCGCACCGGCGAGCTGCATGCTGCGGGCGCGCCGATTGCAGCCGGTACCGATACACCGATTGGCTGGAGCATTCCGGGTTACAGCCTGCATACCGAGCTCGAGCAATATGTTGAGGTGGGTATGACGCCCCTTGAGGCCCTGCACTCTGCCACAGTGAAACCGGCTGAGTTCTTTGGGCTGGAAAACGAGATGGGCCAAATCAAGGTCGGGGCGATTGCTGACGCCGTGCTACTCAGCGCCAACCCTCTGGAGGACATTACAGCGACCCGCAGCGTGGCGGCAGTGATCAATCGTGGCGCTTTGCTGACGCGCGATCAGCTCAATGCGCTCGTCACGATAAACTAATGGCAGCCAACGAGATTGGCGCAAAGTCGCAACCCGTAGCGGCGTCTCGCTGCCCTCTGCCCGACCGTTTTCCTCATGCAGAACCCGCGTTATACTGCGCGCCCCCTAGGACCATAGCTCAGTTGGTTAGAGCGCTACCTTGACATGGTAGAGGTCGGCGGTTCGAATCCGCCTGGTCCTACCAAATGACAAACCCTCGCCATCGGCGGGGGTTTTTCGTTTGGGGGTGTAGGTTTGGATGTGGACCGCTGTTCGACAAACGCGACCACAGGAGCGTTTGGTCCGCCGCAGCAAAGCGAAGGCGCCCGCAGGGTTCAATCGCCAGAGGCAATGGCGATTGAAGACAATCCGCCTGATACTACAAAAGAGCAACTTATCTATAAATTCGAGTTTTCTCGAGTTAAAATCGGGGCATGGAATCTAAAGCGGGCAGTCCAAGACAAGTCGTAGGTAAACGACGCGAGCGCCAACACGCTCAGGAACGAGGTAACGTGCGGCGCAAACTGCTGTTGGACGCCGCAATACAGCTGCTAGAAACCACACCCATCGAGGAACTTTCCTTCAAGCAGGTGTCGGAAAAAGCGGGTGTTCCTGAAGGATCAGCCTATCACTTTTTTGCGAATCGCTACGACTTGTTGGCAGCTTTGGCAAATCAGCTCGCCCAAAGTTTTGCAGATGCGTACTCACAGCCCATTGCGCGCGAGAACATTCATAACTGGCATGATCTCGCGGACCTAATAGTCGACCGCGCGGTCGCGATGTACCGCAGCAGTAACGTGGCGTCACAGATCTGGCTAAGCGGGCGCACGCCAGCCCAAGTGCGGCTGGCTGATCACGTAAGCGATCGCGCTGTGAGTGGTTTCCTCTTTTCTATTTTCGATTCACTGTTTGTCATGCCGGAGCTACCGCGTGACTCAGATCCGTTTTTCTTCTTTCTCGAACTGTGTGATGTCCCCCTGTCCATCTCGATGATCGAGCATGGCGAGATAAGAGAAGACATGGTCGAGGAGGCCAAGCGCGTCGGCAAGGGCTACCTGAGCACCTACCTCCCACCCGTGCTCACCAAACGTCCCCCAGAGGAGTCAGGCTCATGACCACCGATACACACGAATCACCCAAAGTCGCGATTGTGACTGGTGCTGGTCACCCCGACGGTATTGGCGCCGCATCGGCTGAGGTGCTCCGAAACCAAGATTACGAGGTCATCACGTTTGATCTCGAAGGTGCGGATCGTGCGGTCGATGTTACTGATGCACAGCAGGTCACCGAGGCCATTCAAGCCGTAGCGGCTGACTTTGGACACTTGGATGTCTTAGTGAACAACGCAGGCGTGGGTGTGGGATCAGCGAACCTGCTTGAGCAAACCGGAGAGGATCTGGATCTGACGCTGGCAGTCAATGTGAAGGGCCTTGTGAATTGCTGCCAGGCGGCCATACCTCACATACTCCAAACCGGTGGCGGAGCCATTGTTAACGTAGCGTCGCTCTGCGGCCTGAGAGCCCTTCCAGCAATACCGCATGCATACACCGCATCAAAGTTTGCTGTCGTAGGGCTTACCAAATCAATGGCTCTGGAATTTGGGCCAAACCACATTCGCATCAACGCGGTCTGCCCCGGCTCGGTGGATACTCAAATGCGCTCGAAGGCCATTTCACTGCTGGCCCAGCAGGAAGGGATTTCTCTGGAAGAGGCCGAATCGCTGGAGACGTCGACGATTTCGCTGGGAAGAGCGGCCACCCCATCTGAGGTAGCTACCGTTGTGGCATTTTTGTGCTCGGAAAACGCGGCGCAAATCACCGGCGCGGCCATACCTGTTGACGGAGGTATGACCGGCGGTTTTTGAGGCGCTATCAGTTACCGAAGAAGTAACTCAGGCTCGCACCAATAACTTGTGGCGGACCATAAAGTTGGTTGGCCAGACCAGACAACCCAACAAAGTTGAAGGCCTGCTCGGTGTATTCCTCATCAGTCAGATTTTTCGCCCACACCGCGGCTTCCCAATTGCCTGCTGCGTCGCTAATCCAGACACGGGCGTCAACCGTCGAATAGGAATCTGACAGGTTATAAGGGTCATTAAATGCATCGCGATACATGTCGTCGGTGTACTTAAAGTTCGCCTGAATACCCATCTGCAAGTTGGATCCGACCGCAAACTCGTAACGGATCAGGCCGTTGGCCTGCACCTCTGCCGCGTTGGGGGATTGGTTACCCGCTGGCACAACACCAATGGCACCCAGCTCGGTATCCAAGAGCCCAAGACCCAAGCCGATCGTCAGCCCTTCAGTTGGTGCCGCCAGCAGATCAATGTCCAGACCATAGATCTCAGCATCATCAGCATTGGTAAAGGCGGTCACCAATACGCCTGGCACCAAGGTCTGCATATCTTTGTAGTCGTAGAAGAATGCCGAGGCATTCAACTGGACCCTGCCCGATGCCAGCGTGGACTTTGAGCCAATCTCATAAGCTGTGATCGTTTCGGAATCGAACGGCACCAGCTCACTGTTATCGAACGTGAAGTCGCCAAAGAAGCCGCCACTCTTGAAGGCGGTCGACACACTGCCGTAGAGCAACCAATCGTCTTTTGGTCGAAACTCGAGTGCCACTCGGCCTGACAAGTTGTCATCAGAGAATGTGCTGTCTGTTCCAGTCAGCTGGAACGCACCCAGCCCCGTAGGCCCGCAGAACGGATCGAGGATACAGCTCGCGTCGTAGGGGTTGAGGTCAGTGGTGCCACCGGCAAAATCGATCTCTTCGTCGGTGTAGCGCAAACCAGCCGTCAGATTCATGCGCTCCGAGAGTGGAATATCGACGCTGCCGAAGAACGCCCAGGTGGTGGTCTCTTGGTCAACATTCCAAAACAGGTTGGTGACGAAAAAGTCTCCTGCCTCAAAAATGTTCTCTGACTCAAACTCATCCTGAGAGTAGAAAGCGCCAACGATCCACTGGGGGCCGGAGTCACTGCCGCCAGACAGTCTCAGCTCCTGAGAGAATTGGCTGATATCTTCGTCGTGAGTAATCGAGGAAAGCTGCAAGGGGTGCGAGTTGATGTTGTCACCAAAGACGCGGTCCTGCGACTCGTACCCGGTAATCGACACTAGGTCCCAATTTCCCAGATCCCACTCGAGGCGCAGCACACCCCCGGTGTAATCGGTGTCGAGAATGTATTTGGCGGCTTCGTCCGGGTTAAAGGTGTGGGTATAGGGGTCGCCGTCGGCGGTCTCCTGAATACCAAACACGTCCGAACACTGCGCATTATCGAACTGATAGTTTGCCGCCGGCGCGCACAACTCCGCAGGATTACTCGGGTCCAAAAGACCATAGATAGTAAACGGCGTGTTGGTGCCCTCAACGTTGCCGAAGTGAATACTCAGATCACCTCTAAAGGAATCGCTCGGGTCAAAACTGAGCGTCGCTCGGCCTGAGAGGGATTCAAGATCACCAAAATCGGTGCCAGTTAGGCGGTTGTCATGGAATGACTCGCCCTGGTTTTTGTAACTGATAGCCAGTCGACCCGCAGTGTTGGCAGAGAGGCCGCCACTCACAGCGCCCTGCACGTCGACCATGTCGTAGTCACCGTAGCTGCCGCTTATGTAGCCCTCAAACTCCTGCGTGGGTCTGCGGTTAATAATGTTGATCGCACCACCCGTCGCGTTGCGCCCATATAACGTACCTTGAGGACCCTTCAGTACTTCGACTCGCTCGACATCAAACATGCGCGCATCGAGCATCGCGGGTGATGCCAAGAATACCTCATCGATATACACACCCACTGACGGGTTGTTGTTGGCATTAAAATCATTCAGGCCCACACCGCGAACGGTGATGGCAGGGTTCACGCCACCCAGCGTGCCTTTGATATCGATATTGGAGAGCAGCTGCGCGATATCGGTCGCGTCTTCTACCCGGAAGCTCCTCATATCCTCAGCGGTAAACGCATTCATTGCGATGCTGACATCGGTAATCGCCTGCTCGCGTTTTTGGGCCGTCACCACGACCTCTTCGAGGGTTTGCGCGCTCACCGTCGTGGCCAGTGTGCTCAGTACAACGCTAAAGCCCAATGAAGTTTTGAATAGCTGTTTCATATGAAAAGCACCCCTTTTGATGTGATTTAGCGGCCTTATGAACACATAAATCCGCAGTTAAGCAGGCCATTTGAGTGAGATATTAAACCCAAGTTAGCTCGATTACAACGTGATTACACACCTAAAATCAGCTATATTTAAACAAAATACCGCGCTAACTTGGCATTTCGGCCCGGCGCGCACTGATAAGAGAAATTAAAAATGACGTCTGCGCCTGCGACATGCGATGCCCCGTTCGCCATTGGGGACTACACCTCTGCCCCGCTACGGCTAGACATGCAGGTGCGCTTTACGAACCAGTCACCCGCTACCGTCTTTGACGTGATGGGCGATCCAGCACAGATTCAGAACTGGTACGTCCTGGCCAAAGACACCGTGGTGGACGAGCAGACCGCCGAAGACAAGCTGCAGTTTGAAGTTGATTTCATTTTGTTCGGCAAGGTGAGAGAGGAAGTCATGTTGTGGAACCCGCCGCAGCGTTACGTGTATCGAGCGTTTGGCGAGCACTTTCCGTTCGCAGATTATGTTGCCCTCATCGAAGTCGAAGAAACGGCACCCAATACCGGCGTACTCAGGTGGCAACAGTTCTTTACGGAGATCGAGGGCGAAGACAACCAGCGGTTGCTCTCAGTTATTCTGCCGCATCTCAACGAGGTCAGCCTGCAGCGGCTTGCCACCATGATTAATGGCTCAGATGTCAGTGTGGTCAGCCATCTGTGAGCCGCATGGCGTTAATCAATGCGTACTTGATGTCTTCTTCCGGGGCCATCATCTATCTGATCGCGCCGGTTCTGATTGGCAGCGCGATGGACTCTCTCGCTTTTGACAGTGAGCAGGCAGGGCTGCTGCTGGCAGCTTACTTTCTAGGCTATACCCTGATCACGACCTCGGCCGTCTTCTGGCTCAGTCACGTCAATATGCGCTCGGCTGCCTGGCTTTCGTCGTTCGTCTTCATCGCTGCCTTACTTACAGGCGCCACACAAAGCGCTGCGGCACTTATTTATGTTGGGCTGTTTTTCGCGGGGGTCGGCGCCGGCATGCTGTATGGCATTTCGATCACCATCATTGGGCAGAGTGATGCACCAGACAAACACTTTGGCATTGCGCTGGCTGCACAGCTGGTGTTGGGGAGCGCGCTGTTATTTGCAGGACCGGCCATCATAGGCCCCCAGTTTGGCTTCGCCGGCATATTGATCGCCTGCGCTTTTTTTGTGGCCATACTCTCCGTGACCACTCAGTGGACGCCCACCTCTATCTCTGCTGAAAACCAGCAAGGCGGTGATAAAACATCAACAGGCCACGGCGCGACAGTCTTCGTGAGCTTGATCGCACTTTTGTGTTGGTTCACGGGCTATTCAGGCGTCTACGCCTTTGTTGAACGCATTGGCGTAGCCGGTGGCCTCACGGGGCAGCAGATTGGGCTGATCCTCTCGCTGACCATCATTACGGGTGTTGCCGGCGCCATGGGCGCGGCGTGGCTCGGGGATCGTTGGGGAGCCATGAAACCTCACTGGCTTGGCATGGCTGGCACCTTGGTGACCGTTGGCTTACTGAGCAACGAGCCAGGCCTAATTCAATATTCTTTGGCCATTATTGCGCTCACGCTGACACTCAATTTTTGGCTGGCTTACATGTTGGGTAGCGTGACGCGGGTCGATATTTCCGGGCGCTATGCAGTACTCACGACAGCGGCGCTCGGGGGTGGTGCCATGGTCGGCCCGGCAATGTCCGGCTTCGTTTTACAACAGACCGACATGTTGCAGGTATTACTGGTTTCACTGATTCTGATTTTTGCCGGCTTCTCTGGTATCACGATGGCACTGCGGCGGTTTTCTGCAGTGCCAGTCAACAGTCATTAAGAGGTTAATCACCATGTCATCTCTGCACACATTGCCCCGGTCAGGCGCCAGCTATGAGGAAGTCACCCGTCAGGTTGATGAATTGGTAGACGGTATGACCCCCGAGCAGAGCGGCAAGCTCAGTAGCACGGCTTTTTGGGGCATTGGTGACGCGCTACAAATTGCGAAGGAAACCCACGCCAAATTTTTCTCCTGGAACGCGCTGTTCACGTTTCAAGAGGGATCTGCGGCGAAGCTTGAAAATGATGTGCTCGATATTTGCATTGATCTGGTCGGCGGCGATGAGCAGTCACGAGGCAACCTGACTTCGGGTGGTACCGAATCCAATTTTTGTGCGCTCCACGCCATGCGCAACTGGGCGAGAGAACACCGACCTGACATCACAGCGCCAGAGATCGTCGCACCCTACTCGATCCACTCCACCGTGCACAAAATGGCCAAAGTGCTGGATATCAAAGTGGTGACCGTCCCGCAGTTGGCTGACCTGGCCGCAGATGTGGCGGGCATGCAAGCCGTTATTGGTCCCAACACCATCGGTATCGCCACATCGGCACCGAGTTGGCCCTATGGATGTGTTGACCCCATCGAAACGCTGGGCCACATCGCCATCGAGAATGATCTCTGGCTGCATGTGGATGCTTGCGTCGGCGCCTACATCGCACCGTTCTTTCGGGAGCTGGGCGAGGAGATTCCCGCGTTTGATCTGAGCGTGCCTGGCGTACGGTCTATCTCAGGCGATCTCCACAAATACGGTTATGCACCCAAGCCACTCTCCACCATCATCTGGAGGTCACAGGCAGAACAGGCGTATCACTACATTCCCGTGACCGAGTGGCCCTGTGGCCTCTACCTGTCCCAGGGGTTTGTGGGCAGCAGGCCCCTCGCACCCATCGCAGCCGTGTGGGCGCTGATGCACCATCTAGGACATGAGGGCTATGTCGCCAACGCTAAAAAACTGCTCGATATCCGCAACGCCATTATTGATAAGGTCGAGGCGATCGACGGCCTAACCACCTGGCCCACCCACGGACCCCTGCTACAAATCGCCGGTGAGGATCTCGACATTCAACTGGTGGTTGGTGCGATGGAACAACATGGCTGGAAACTGCTGGGGGTGCTTGACCCACCGGCCATCCATCTCACCATCGACGTACTCAGCGAGTCGTCTTTAGAGAAGTTTTTGGCCGACCTCGAGACATCTGTCGCCGACATTCGGGCTGGTAAGATCGATACCGAAGGATTGCTGACATACGGCGGTGTTGCTGCCGAAGAGACAGCACCCAAGTGGCTACTGAGCGCAGTGGAAATCATGGGCGTCGATCACTGATGCGATTGTCCGAGACAATGGGTCACCCAGCCAAAAAATTATGGCCCCAATGGGGTTTGGTGGAGAGCGTGTCATGGCAAAAATGACTCCGGAACAATTGGCAGCGCTGCAGCAGCACGACAAACCGGCATTTGCTTTTGATAACGCAGAAATCAACGCGTTTTTCGAGCGCGCTCTGCCCCACGGTTACACCCTCGAGACGAATGGCTTCGCGGCGCATCCCGGGTTTTTTCAAGCACCCCATCGTCGCGACATTGATGGCAACGCCGATGTCGTGATGGTGGGTTGCCCGCTGGACCTCGGGGCAATTGGCCTGGCAGGCGCGCGACACGGGCCCGAAGCCATCCGCACAGCCAGCCGGCACTTTGGCCCCATCAATGATGCGTTTGGCTCAATCCCTTTCGAGCAATGCAGTGTGATCGATTACGGCGATGTCGAGTGGTCTTGCACCGACCTCACCACTCGGGTCACAACCGATATCGCACAGGTATTTGAGGCAATTGGCCGACAAGGTTGTCTGTCTCTCTCCTGCGGTGGCGAACACACCACCACCTATGGCGTATTAAAGGGCCTCGCTGCGGCTTACGACGACTCTTTTGGTCTCCTCCATATCGATGCGCACTGCGACACCATGTCCACCTGGGGGGGCGATGAGATCAACGATGGCTCTGTGTTCCGTCGCGCGGTGCTAGATGGCTTTATTGATCCTGAGCGCTGCATTCAGATAGGCATCCGCGGTCGGGCAGGCTTTTTATGGGAGTTCTCCCACGACGTGGGCATGACAGTGATTACCGCAGATGAGGTGCACGAAAAAGGCTGTGACTACATTAGTGACCAGTGCCGAGAGGTCATAGGAAGCGATCGATCCTATCTTTCGCTGGATATCGATAGTTTAGACAGCAGCGTAATGATGGGCACGACAGGCCCCGAGCCCTTCGGTCTCACGGCGCGACAGGTTCGCCAGCTCATTCACGGTGCAAGAGGCCTCAACCTGGTGGGCGCAGACCTGGTAGAGCTCAACCCAAATCGTGACCCATCGGGCAGTTGCGCCCATCTCGCCGCGGCGCTCTTCTTTGAGTTGCTGAGCGTCCTGACCGACATTAAAGGGACAGACGCAACTAACGGCGTCACGAACTGGTAGAGCGGGATCAGAAGGTCGAGGGGTGGGTATGCATTTTTCTCTTAGCAAACAAGTTGCGCTCATCACCGGCGGCAATTCAGGCATTGGGCTCTGCACCGTCAAACGATTTCTCGAAGCAGGCGCCAAGGTGGTTGTGGCTGATCTTGCGCCTGAATGTTCACTAGAGGCGCAACCCAATCTTCTCTATCGCCAATGTGACGTCACACAGGAGGACCAGGTCAAGGCGGCGATGGAAGCGGCAGTAACGGCATTCGATTCACTGACCGTTGTTGTGAATAACGCAGGCACCTTCTCGAACTACAACGCCATACAAGACAAGTCCTCCGACGACTTTCTGAGGTGCCATCAGGTCAACCTCATGGGCGCCCTGCACGCCATGAAGCATGCGGCCAAACTCATGAGTCGCGGTGGGAGCATTGTTAACACAGCGTCTGCTGCGGGGTTGGTGGGCGTGGTGGGCTTATCTGACTACGTCGCGTCCAAGCACGCACTGGTAGGTCTTAGTAAATCTGCCGCCCTTGAGCTCGCAAGCCATCAGATCCGTGTGAACTGTGTGTGCCCCAGTAGCGTGGATACGCCCATGGCAAACGCCGACGGCGGAGAGGATCTCCTCGCAGCAGAAAAACTGCTGGTGCCGCTGGGGCGAATCTGCGCACCAGAGGAGGCCGCCGCGCTCATCCACTTTCTCGGCAGTCCGGAAAGCGCCTTCATTAGTGGGCAAGCCATTATGCTCGACGGCGGCATGAGCGCGGGGACCAGCGCAGCCGCTTTTGATAAGTTGGCGCAACCATGAATCAGCCGTCACCCACCAGAAAAGAAGACCCCGGCTTTCTGTATTACGCCATCAAGCAGGTATGGATGGCGGCAGGCGCGGCAGAGGCGCATGCTCACTATGTCTCAGACGCTATTACGTTTGCGCACATTCAGGGCAAACTAAATCAAGGCCTTGGTGTTTACGAGGCAATCGATATTGCACTTGAGATGGGCATCCTCGATATCTCAGCCGAGCCTGTGGTGGTCGACGAGGGGCCGGTGTGGGCCACAGTCGATGGCAACAGAAGCTCTGGCTATTGGTGCCTCAACATCATGGCTGATCTGGCCATCGAGAAGGCGCGTGAGCATGGCATTGGTTTAGTCTTCGGTGGTAATCACAACGATGCGGGCAGTTTTGCGCGCTACGTTTACAAAGCCTTCGAGCAGGACATGATGGCCATGTCATCAAACAACACTGTGCCACTAGCAGCGCCCTTTGGCGGCATGCTCAACAAGCTATCTTGCGCACCGTTTGACGCCATCAGCCCTGCAGGTAACAAGCCACCTGTCTGGACCAGCGTCGCGCTGGCGGAGTTCTACGACGCGGACGTTTCAGAAGCGGCCATCCACGGCAAACCGCTCGCAGGTAAGTGGCTCATCGATCCCACCACCGGCGAATTGTCAGATGACGCCGGCCGATACGCCGAGCCGATTGAAGGCTACGGCAGAGTCTGGGGTTGTAGGGCCGCAGGCCAAATTGAGGAGCCGCGCACCTACGCTCTCAATATGTGGAACGAGGCCATGACGGCGATCATTAACCCTCTGGGTATTCCATCCACGGCGCTGCCCTCGGTGGAGGAGATTACCGACCCGGACACTAACAACTCGGTGCCCTCGGTGGGCGGTAGCTATTACCTATGCATCAATCCCGCCAAGTTTGGGTCCATTGACGCGGTCAAGGCGCGATCAGACGCCTATGTTGATGCGATACAAAATTGTCCTCCCAGACCCAGTCAATCTGTTCGGGTTCCCGGATCGGTCGGCTACCAACGATTGATTGAGAATACCTCCGAGGTAGACGTCTTAACGAATCACTGGGATCCATTTTTTGTCGGCATTGCCGGCAAATACGGATTGTCAGAGCAGAAGCTACGCGACGGCTTTCAAGCCGAACGCGGCTGACCTCCCTCGCCACAGACGTATTTCCTGAACCACAGTCTTCGGTGTAGATTATTGGGCGTCTACGCGTGTCTTGGTGCGGCCAATCGGCCTTGACATGGTAGAGGTCGGCGGTTCGACCAAATGCGACCCTGGGAGCATTTGCCACCGAGCGCCCATGGCGCGAAGCCCCTAGGGACGAAACAGGCTTTAGCCTGTTTCGGGTAATCCGCCTGGTCCTACCAAATCCTCAAGTCTCTGTTTTTGATGACCTTTATTTTTCAGAATCGCGCGTTTTGGCGTATTTCTGCGCGTGAACGCTACCGCCGAAAGCTAGTGACCAACGATTGGCTTTCTCTCCCAAAGCTAGTCCGTGGGGTATTAGCCCGTTACTGATGGTTACGTCGCTAGTTGGTGCTACACTGTCACCCGTTTCTTCTGTCTGACTCTGTACGTGCGGATGGTCATCACCACCACAGGAGTCAACGCTATCGCTATATTCCTTCAGAGCTTTGCTTCCCTACTAGAGCCTCAGAAATGAGGAAGACCAATTACTCCTTTGAAAAAAGGCAGCGCGAGATTGCCAAGCAAAAAAAGAGAGAAGCCAAACGCGAAAGAAAAACTGAGAAGGCTGGCCAAAGTGATAAAGAAGAAAACTCTGAAAACGTCGTCTGAAGCGAAGCGTGACGCGATAGCCGAAGAAACTGAAACGTTTCTGAGGGCTGGCCATGAAATTGACCAAATACCAGATGGCGTATCAGGCTTGGATCCAATGGGCCGTGGTAAGCCCACAACACATGGACAACAAAAAAAGTAAGGCTACTAAGTTCCGCCTCTGGCGGAGACTTGTCGAAAATAGTTACGTGAGGTCCTGCTCTAGAGAGTGAAGTGGACTACCGTAGCGCTCACTTAAATATGACTGCGCAAAGACGCAGCGGGGGACATTATGAAATCTGACCAACTCCGCGAGAAAATGCTCGCGGCAGAAGCTCAATATATGCGCAACCAAATCGTCGATCGACTTTGCCGCTGGCACCGTTGTCGCGACGACAGTGATCTGCTGTTGGCCCTAGGTACAGTAGAGGAGCTGGTTAACATTGAAGACCGCCGCGCCGCCGCCTAGGGAGAACCAAGTGCACGATGAATTACTGGGCAAGATCATCACGTCTTTGATTCAGTTCAAACTGACCAAAGAATCAAAGCATTACTTCGATACTGTCGATCTTCTCGATGAGCTGGTACTGGAAACTACGGGGCCCCAAGACGATATTTTAAGTAGTTGGGAGCCGGCTTTGATGGGAGTGGTATTTGATGCAAACGGAGACTCAATCCCCTGCTACAGCTCTGCTAAAGTCGTTGAACAGTACCTAGCGGAAGGTTGCTCTAAAGAGGAAGCAGCATCGGCGCTTTTTTCTGCTAGCGAGGACCTCAAGATGATGTGGATACACCCCGCCACATCGGCAGACACAGAACCACCGTCAGAAGGTGCAACCCTCAGGCTAGTTTAATTTGGTGTCGTCGAAGCTTACTCTGCAGCGCTTGGGCTAGGTCAGAGCCAAGCGACTTGCTTGACCGCCAGTAATTTCCAACCTAGTTTCGGGGTGTCCACGCGTGTCTTGGTGCGGCCAATCGGCCTTGACATGTTAGAGGTCGGCGGTTCGAACAAATGCCACCCTAGGAGCATTTGCCACCGAGCGTCTTTGGCGCGAAGCCCGGAGGGACGAGACAGGCTAGCGCCTGTTTAGGGTAATCCGCCTGGTCCTGCCAAATGACAAACCCTCGCCATCGGCGGGGGTTTTTCGTTTGGGGGTGTAGGTTTTCTCTGCACGTGGTCGCATTTCAGCGCCAATGCGGCAAACTACACCGATAAAAATAGATGACCCGCATCGCTATCGCGAACAGGCACTGGTTATCTCTAGGGAGGGGCACAAGCGAGATGACAGACTCAAAGACGACAGACGTTCTCATTATTGGAGCTGGTGCTGCAGGCCTGAGCGCGGCTGTCGCTGCCCACGATAGCGGCGCCACAGTAACCGTTATTGAGAAGGGCGC
>Ga0181573_10003304_pt1 | contig 14361 bp, 8 predicted proteins | sample 101ome_25_FD_148643 | JGI IMG/M metagenome (GOLD analysis project Ga0181573, IMG submission 148643) | Coastal salt marsh microbial communities from the Groves Creek Marsh, Skidaway Island, Georgia - 101409BT metaG (spades assembly) | ecosystem: Environmental > Aquatic > Marine > Intertidal zone...
GTGGCTGTTGTGGGTGCTGCTGCTGCTGCTGCTGCTGCTGCCAGTCCTGCTGCTGCTGCTGCTGCTGCCGTTGGAAGCCGAAGCTCCCCGTCGGCCGCGCCGGTTTAAGAAAGTTTCCGCTCGTCTCCGCCACCGGAGGCTTACGCCGCTGCTCGAGCTCCGCCGCAACGCGCCGCGCCGCCTCCGCGCGCTTCCTCGCCGCGGCGCCCAACCCCTCGCGCCCCCCGACCCTCGCCGTCTCCGGCCTACCCCCGTTCCTGGCCCTCGCGACGCCGAAATTACGCACCTCCTCGGACCAGTACCCGTCGAAGACGACGAAATTGTTGTTCTGCTTGGCAAACGCCCGGAGGTTGTGGTGCTTTGCCATGAACGCCAAGAGCTTGGGCGACGGCCTGTCGTACGCCAGCCGCGCGGGGTGCCGGTCCTCGCGCCGGAGGAACGTGTCGAACAGCAGCGAGCCCCAGCCGCCTCTCTGCGACGATTCGTGCACGTAAAAGTCGAGGACGCAGCAGGGTTCCATCTCCTCCATCCCGCCGCTCGGCTTGGCGACGAAGAGTCGCTTGGGCCCAACCTTGAGGATGCCGACGAGGACGGACGGGCCGCCGCGCGGGCGCGTGGCGTCGGAGCACGCGAGGTACAGACGCTGATCCTCGAGCAGCCGGTCCTGTGGCGGGTGGATGGGAGGGATGGGGGGGGATAGGTGAGCGGGGGTGTTCATCGTCCGACTGGCGCTGGGTGCCCGTTTTCTTCGGCGGTGCCGACGGACGTACCGTGGACGTGATGGGCGCCGGGAGGCCCTGCGCGCGCGCGGATCTCGCGCCTGCCTCGTCGATGAGCGCGGATATCGCGCGATACTCGTCCGGGGGCAGGCGGACGATCGCATCGCGCGTCCACACCGAAACGTCCCCCGGCGTGAGGCCCGCGACTCCCCTCGGATGCTGCATCGTCGTCTCTCGGGCGAGGCGAAGACGCGCGGGGATCGGGCGCGCGCGGGACGGGGGGCGACGCCTGGGGTTTAGCGCGACGGTGGGGATCGACCGTCGGCGATTGAAGTATCTCGCGGCGGCTCGGCGCGCGGGGAGTGTCGCCCGCGATGCCGCCGCGGCGGTGCGGCGGAGTGACCGGAAGAGTGCCGTTGACTCACAGCGCGTGGGCGCTGACCTCGTGGCTAACAATCGACTTCCCGGGTCATCAGTTCGGGGCGCGCCGACCTCATGGCGATGAAGACGACGATCTGGCGGCCGAACGTGAGAGTGACCCTCGACGAGTATGGCGAAGTCGAGGACACGGAGAGTGAGGAAGAGGAGGTGACGAAGCAGGGCACGAAGCGGAAGAGAGCCCCTCCCACGAAGGGGCCGTGCGAGCACGGGGTGAAGTGTCGGTCGAACTGCAAGGTGTGCAGCGCTTGTCCGCACGGGAAGAGGCGCTATCAATGCAAGGAGTGCGGTGGTGCATCAATCTGCGAGCACGGTCGTATACGCTCTCGTTGCAAGGAGTGCGGTGGGGGCTCAATCTGCGAGCACGGTCGTGTGCGCTCTACTTGTAAGTGCAAGGAGTGCGGCGGGTCTGGAATCTGCGAGCACGGTCGAAGGCGCTCTGAGTGCAAGGAGTGCGGTGGGGGTGGAATCTGCGAGCACGGTCGTCTACGCTCTCGGTGCAAGGAGTGTGGTGGGTCTCAAATCTGCGAGCACGGTCGTGTACGCTATCAATGCAAGGAGTGTGGTGGGGCTGGAATCTGCGAGCACGGTCGTCGGCGCTGTGAGTGCAAGGAGTGCGGTGGGTCTCAAATCTGCGAGCACGGTCGTCGGCGTTATCAGTGCAAGGAATGTCGGGACGCGCCGCGCCCGTAACGCGTGCTCGCGGTCATCCGCGTCGGCTCGTGTAAGTCACCGGGATACGTGTAAGTTACTCTAGCTAGTGCGTTCTTGTCAAACGCTCGGTCGCGTTTCCGCCGCCGCTAACGTTTACTTCCGACGCTTCGCCACCGCGCCCAGCACCAGCAGGTCCCCTTCCTCCGCCGCCTCGATCCTCGCCCGCGCATCCGCGTCCATCCGTCTCAACTCGTCCGTCTCGTCCACGTCAGCACCAAAGCCAAAGCCAAAGTCCCTCCCGTCGAGAACCCGGAGCCAAAACTTTTCCCCAAAGTCCCCGGCGACGTACCCGGACTCGCGAGCCTTGTCCCTCACCGTGAACGCCAGCGCGACGAGCGTCTGGGGCGGGGAAGGGCCGCCGACTCTCTCGGCACCCCCCTCGGCATCCCCCTCGGCACCCTCAACCGCCTCGCACGCGGCGACGCACGCCTCGAGCAGGGGCCCGCGGGTGTCGTCCGCGAAGACGTCCCAGCCGCCCCAGTACAAAATCTCGCAACCCAGCACGACGTCCCATCGCGCGCCCCCATCGCGACGGTCGCCGCCGCCGCCGCCGGGCGCGTCGTCGAGCCCGAGGACGGCGTCGCGCGACCACGCCAGCTCCGCGACACGCAGCTCGGACCCGCGCGCGAGTTTGCCCGCGTCTCGCGTCGCGTCCGCGTTTGTCCTCATGAGCGGCACGACGCGGTCGAGGTCGGTGAGGGTGACGCGGACGTCGGGAACGGCGCACGCCAGCGCGATGCCCAGCGCGCCGGTTCCCGCGCCGAGCTCCAGGATCCGCGTCGTGAGGGCTCGATCGGTGGACGAGTCGACCGCGGACGACGCGGAGGCGAAGGCGGACGAGGATCGCCGCGCCTCCGCCTCGGCGACGACGATGGGAGCCACCGCCGACGCCAGCGCGCGCACCGCGGGAGTCCAGACCACCCCGGCCTCGTTCAGCGAGTCGGGGTCGATGGCGAGCGTGTGGTTGACGCCGAGGATCTCCACATCCTCGCGCGTCTTGTCGGACATGGGCGCGACGAGCGCTGAGGCGCGGACTCCGCTCGTCGCAGTTTACGACACGGCGTTTTGTGGGTGCCCTGACTCATCCCTAAAACCTGAAGCGACCCGGGGTCCAAGCACGCAGAGGCGACCGCCCGCGTCGGTGTCCATCGCGGCGATGGCCGCGCCGCCTCGATGCTGGGACGAGTGGCGCGCGCGTCGGCTCCGGTCGCTCGAGGCGCGAGCGCTGGCGCGGTCGCTCCGCCCAGTCGAGCCCGTCGTCGCGGAGGACGATTCGGCGACGATGAATGACGACGCGTTCGCGACGGACGTAGGGCCGTCGGCCTCGGCGGCGGGCGGGTCGTCCCCCGTGGAGGTCCGCGTCGCGCCCGACACGTTCGCGCGGTGGCTCGCGAACGACCAGGACCTCGGTCACTCGCACGAGCCGTCCACCTCCGCGGCCGCCCGAACGTCCTCGTCCGCCCCATCGCGACGGGTCCGCCTGTTCAGCTCGAACGATTACCTCGGCATGTCCACGCACCGCGACGTCCGCGTCGCCGCCGCGCGCGCCGCGCTCGCACACGGCTCCGGCCCTCGATCCAGCGCCCTCGTCTGCGGCTACACCCCCGCGCACTCGCGCCTGGAACGATCCCTGGCGAAACTCAAGGGGACCGAGGAGTGCGTCCTGTTCTCGTCGGGTTACGCGGCGAATTGCGGCGTCGTGCCCGCGCTCTGCGACGACGCGTCGTGCGAGATCTTCTCCGACGAGCTGAACCACGCGTCCATCGTGGACGGGTGCGCCCTCGCCGCCAAACGGTGGGGCGCCAAGGTCACCGTGTACCGGCACCGCGACGCGACACAGCTGGCGACGATGGTTCGCGCGTCGGGCGCGAACCGGGTGATGATTGTCACCGACACCCTGTTCAGCATGGACGGCGATTTCGCGCCCCTGAGGGACATCGTCGCGTTGAAACGCGCGGAGAACGCGCGGTGCGGGCGGGCGCGAGTGCTCCTGTGCGTCGACGAGGCGCACGCCACGCTGGTGTGCGGCCATCGCGGGAGCGGCGCGGCGTCGATGCTTCTCGGCCAAAACCAAAACCAAAACCAAAACCAAAACCAAAACCAAAACCAAAACCAAAAAGAAGTCGGACGACGAGAATGCTCTTCCGTCGCTGACGTGGACGTTTCCGTCGGGACGTTGAGCAAGGCGATCGGTTCGCACGGCGGGTTCGTGACGTGCTCGGCGTCGATGAAGCGGGTGCTGGTGAGCGTGGCGAGGAGCGCGATGTTCTCGACGTCGCTTCCCGCGCCGTCGGTGGCGGCGGCGACGGCGGCGCTTCGCGTGAACGAAGCCGTCGGGGAGGAGATGCGATCGCGGCTGCGCGGCGCGATCGACGCGTTCGCCGCGACGTGCGCCGCGCGAATCAGGGAGACGCGCGGGGCGCGGTGCGGGGGCATGAGCGACGACGCCGTCTGCAGGTGGGTGGGCGTGACGGTGACTGGGAACTCCCCGGTGGTGTCCGTGATGATCGGGTCGGAGGGCGCGGCGCTCGCGGCGGCGGCGGAGTTGCTGAGGCGGGGGTTCCACGCGCCGGCGATCAGGCCGCCGACAGTCCCGGCGAACACGTGCAGGCTGAGGGTGGCGCTGAGCGCGTCGCACGGGCTGGGGGACGTGCGGGAGCTGGCGGAGGCGGTGGCGGATGTGGTGGGGGGCGACGGGGCGCGAGCCGGGGCGACGGCGAAGCTGTGATGGAAACGGAAACTGAGAGCTAGGATTTCACGCGCCGCGACGACAGTCCTTGCACTGAGAGCGTCGACGACCGTGCTCGCAGATTGATGCACCGCCGCAGTCCTTGCAACGAGAGCGCTGACGACCGTGCTCGCACATCTGAGACCCACCGCACTCCTTGCACGCAGAGCGCTCACGACCGTGCTCGCAGATTTGAGACCCACCGCACTCCTTGCATCTATGGCGCCGACGACCGTGCTCGCAGATTGATGCACCGCCGCAGTCCTTGCACCGAGAGCGCTGACGACCGTGCTCGCAGATTCCGGACCCACCGCACTCCTTGCATGCAGATCGTATGCGACCGTGCTCGCAGATTGAGCCCCCACCACACTCCTTGCACTCAGAGCGCCGACGACCGTGCTCGCAGATTGATAAACCACCGCACTCCTTGCACTTTCTGCGCTCACGACCGTGCTCGCAGATTGATGCACCCCCGCCGCACTCCTTGCATACAGAGCGCCGACGGCCGTGGGGACAAGCGCTGCACACCTTGCAGTTCGACCGATACTTCACCCCGTGCTCGCACGGCCCCTTCGTGGGAGGGGCTCTCTTCCGCTTCGTCCCCTTCTTCGTCACCTCCTCTCCCCCACTCTCCGTGTCCTCGACTTCACCATACTCGTCGAGTGACACTCTCACGTTCGGCCGCCAAATCGTCGTCTTCATCGCCGTGAGGTCGGCGCGCCCCGAACTGATGACCTGGGAAGAAGTCGGAATCGACTCAGATCAGATGCGCGCGGGTTCGCTGCTCCGCCACGCGCTTTCGCCCACCGCCCCACGTCCCCGCGCCCCGACCCGCGCGTCGCGCATACACACCCCGCGCGCTTCCTCGTCGGGCGAATCCCCCCCGCTCGGCGGCCCCGTGTACGTCGACGAGCGCGACGGCTCCACCCCCGCGTCCAAGATGGCCGACGACCTCTGCTCGTCCAGATCTAAGGTGATCGACGTCGACGTCAAGCACGCCACGCCGTGGCTCGAGTTTCGCAGCCTGACGTACCTCGACCCCACGGGGGCGACGCGTCGATGGGACATGGTCGGCCGCGCCACCCGATCCGAGTCGGCAAAGTCCAAGGGCATCGACGCGGTGTGCGTGTTCGCGACGCTCCGGAAAAAGGGCGAGGAGGACACCACTCTGCTCGTGCGCCAGTTCCGGCCCCCGATGAACGGCGAGACGATCGAGCTCCCGGCGGGGCTGGTGGACGCGGACGAGGACCCGATCGTCGCCGCGCTGCGCGAGTTGAAGGAGGAGACGGGGTACGTCGGCACGGTCGCGGGTGGGGACGAAGCGACGGGCGGTGGCGGGAACGGGAAAGGCGACGGCGACGGCATCGGGAAAGAAGGCGAAGCGTCGACGAGGGACGGTGTCGAGGCCATCACGCCGGCGTTGCCGCTGTCGCCGGGGCTCTCGAACGAGACCGTCGCGCTGGTTCGAGTGGACGTCGACCTCGACGCCCCGGAGAACGCGAACCCGAAGCAGCAGCTGGAGGGGAGCGAGTTCATCACCGTGTTGAGGGTGCCAATCGCGGGGCTCAGGCGAACGCTCGACGCGTTTGCGGCGCGAGGGTACAACGTCTTCGCCGGGTTGTACACCATGGCGCTCGGCATGGAGATGGGGGAGGGGAGGTGACTGTCATCGATACATCGATACGCGCGTGTCGTTAAAAGTGCTTCACGAGTGCTTCATGAGTGCTTCGAGTGTCGGACGAGACTGTGTCTACTGCGACTGCGTGCCTCCGCCGAAAAGGGAGAGGGATTCGCGCACGGAGGGCGTCAGCTCAGCCTCCGCCGAGTACCCGCTCTCCTCGCCGTCGTCCGAGCGCTTCGCCGGGTCCGAGCGTTTCGCCGAACAGCGACGGGCGTTTTCCTCCACCTCCGTATCGCCGCCCTCGTCCTCCCCATCATCCTCCCCATCCCCATCCTCCTCGTCCTCGGTTTGGTTTTGGTTTTGGTTTTGGTCGTCCCGTCGGATCGCGTCGCGCCCCTCCTCGTCCCCCTCGTCCTCCTCGTCCGGCGTCGTGCTCAGCGTCGGCGTGACGAGGTCGAACGAGAAGTCTCTCCGCTGCTTCCGCACCCGCTCGTCCGTCTCCTCGCGTCGTCGTCGTTCGCGTCGCCCCGGCTCCGGCTCCGGCTCGGGCACCAACCCGACCGGCGTGATGCCCAACGGAGCCGGGAGAGCCGAGGTGCGCCTCCTCGCGGCGTCGATCGCGGCGACGTCCTCTTCGAACTCCGCGGCCGGGCTCACGACGCGGGCGGCGGCGGCGGCCGGCGGGGACGCCGCGTCCGGCGATGATCGCGCGGCGCTCCACGCGCGGCGCGCGGGCTCCAGCAGCCCCTCCTCGTCCAGCGCGGACACGACCCGAGATCTCAACTCGTTCACCGTCGCGAGCATGGCGCGCGCGCACGTCTCGCGCTCCTCGCGACGAGCCGCCGCGACGTTCGCGCGCCCCTCCATGCACTGCGCGAGTAACGTCAGCGCCGGTCGCAGCTCCGCTCGTCCATCCGCCGCGCGCCTAGCCGCGGTCCACGCCGCCGCCAGCCTCGCGTCGACGTCCGGCGAATCTTCCGCGTCGTCGTCGTCGTCGTCGTCGTCGTCGTCCCGGAGAGCGTCGAGGCGTCGCGCGAGGCGCGCGAGGTCTTCGAAAGGGGAGACGCCGTGATGCTCGGCGTCGCGGCGATACTCGACCGAGCGGCTCACGCCGGGCGCGAGGAGGGCGGACTCGATTCCTCCGCGGCGGGCGGGGGGGGGCGGCGAGCGGCGCATTCCGATGGGGGGTGCCCACAAAGATGGCACCCCGTAACGCTCCGAGCGAGGAGAGGTCCATCGATTTGTCGATTTCCAAAACTCACACGCGCTGCGCGCCGCTCCCAAAAAAATATCTCCACCGTGAGGGGTCGGGGGACCTGCACTCCACCGCGCGCCAACCTTCATGTCGGCGCTGCTGGCGGCCGCGCGAGCGGCATCGCGCCGCGTCGTGTCCCACCACCGACGCGACGCGACGCCCTTGACGACCCTGCGACGCATGTCCACCTACCCTCCCCACATGGTCCGTCCGAGCGCGACGATCTCCAAAGAGCCCGACGCACGCGCGGAACGACGCCCAAACTGACCAACATCCCCCCATCCCGACCCGAACCCGTCGCGCAGGAGCTCCCGATGCCGGCGCTGTCTCCCACGATGACCCAGGGTAACATCGCGCGATGGAAGGTCAAGGAGGGCGACGAGATCCGCGCCGGCGACTCCGTCGCGGAGATCGAGACGGACAAGGCGACCATGGAGTTCGAATCTCAGGAGGATGGTTTCCTCGCGAAGATCGTCGTGGGGGACGGGGCGCAGAACGTGCCGGTGGGCGCGATCGTGGCGGTGATGGTGGAGGACAAGGAGCACGTGAGCGCGTTCGCGGGCTACGTTCCCCCCGCCGCCGCGACGGCCGGTTCAACCCCCGCGCCCGCTCCCGGGAAGGCGTCGTCCTCATCCGCCTCATCCGTTGAAACCGGCGGGCGAATGTGGCCGTCTGTGCGCAGGCTCCTCGCGGAGTCCAGCATCGACCCGAGCACGATCACCCCGACGGGCCCGCGGGGTATGCTGGTCAAGGGGGACGTCCTCGCCGCCATGGGACTGTGCGCGGCGCCCGTCCCTTCCCCGTCCGCGGCGGCGGCTGAGAAGCCTTCGACGACGAATGCGAAGCCTTCGACGTCGCCGACCGCGTCGCGCCAGCCGCCGACGCCGGAGGACGACTCGGAAAATTGGGAGGATCTGCCGGTCACCTCGATCCGAAGGGTCATCGCGTCTAGGCTGCTCGAGTCCAAGACCAAGACGCCGCACGAGTTCGTCACCGCCGAGGTTTCGTTGGCGTCGGTTGCCCTGCTTCGCGCGGCGCTCAAGGCTAACGACGTGCGCGCCTCCGTGAACGACTGCGTCTTGTACGCGGCGGCCAGGGCCCTGCGGGCGTCGCCCAAGGTGAACGCCAAGTGGGACGATGCGCGCGGCGCCGCGGTGACGGACCCCGACGTGGACGTCGCCGTCGCCGTCGCCACCGACGGAGGGTTGATCACCCCCATCGTCAGGCGAGCGGACACGAAGACGCTCACGGAGATTGGCGACGAGGTGAGGGAACTCGCGGGACGCGCGAGGAAGGGTGGACTGAAGCCGAACGAGTTCACCGGAGGGAGCTTCAGCGTCAGTAACCTGGGGATGTTCCCGGTGGATCAGTTCAGCGCGATTCTCAACCCGCCGCAGGGCGCGATCATGGCGGTTGGCAGAGGGGTGGACAAGATCAAAATCGACGAAACCACCGGGGAGCTCTTCGACGAGCCCACAATGTCGGTCACGGTGAGCGCGGACGCGAGGGTCGCGGACGCCGCTGACGTGGCGAGGTTTCTCGAAGCGTTCAGGGAGGTCATCGAGCAACCCGCGGAGGCGTGGGCGACGGGCGCGTGATGAGTCGAAGAAAGTAAGCGTTGGTGGATTTTTTTAAATCGAATGTTCGAGCTCATGTTGGTTTCATCGCGCGACTGAAGCACTTTCGAGATAATCTTATGACTTTCACTTCTTTGTATTTCAAAGGGGGCGTCGGTGACGCGGGAGGGTGCGTGGGTTTTGCGGCGTCCGTTGTGGTCTATTGGCCGCTCAACCCTCCCGGTGCGTCAATCCCGTCGCAGTCAGAGTTTCGTAAGGAAATAAAACAAGGCAGGGATGCATCTGAGCGACCGCCCCGCGAGCAGGGTCGCGGGGCGTCGCTTCTTTCGTGTGTTTGGCGGGCGCCGAGGTCGAGGGGTCTGCGAAGGCCGTAGACGTCCCCTCTCCCTCCGTGTCGCCTCGCGATTCGTGTGTGTGTGTGCGTGTTGGGCGGGCGGGTGGGCAACGAGTCGACATTTTAAACGTCGACAGTTTCCCCCCCCCTCCCTCTCGCCGCCTCGCCGCCGCGGATCGAACGACTCTCGCGCTCAGAACAACAGCTCGACCGGATTGGTTATCGCGTTATCCCCGTCGCCCGAGCTCGACGTCTTCGGCCCCAACGATTCGATCACGGCGATGGGCTCGGCGGAGTTGCTAAGGCTCGCGAGCCCGTCTCCCGGGACGAAAGCCTTTGCCGACGCCGTCATATTTTTGCCCATCGAGCGCGTAGCCGCCGCGTTGGACCCGTTGGACGCCGGGACAGACGCCGGAGGCGGCGCGCCCGACGACGACGACATCGCAGTCTTCTTCACGTCCGCCTTGAGCTCGTCGTCGTCGCCAAAGTCGATGCCGCTCGAGAGCACGACGTCGGACACGGTATCGCCCATCATCGCGTCGGTGACTACGTCCGGAAGGTTGATCAACCCTCCGGACCCCGAAGTCTTGATCGCGTTAACCGTCTTGTCGTACAAGGCTTCCTGCGCGGCGATCTGGATCTGCATCCCGAGCCCGAGGCCGAGTTCGGACTCCGGCGTGCTCTGCGCCGCCTGGAGGGAGGAGGACGAGCCGCGCTTCTCGGCGAGGACGGTGAGCGCGCGGCGCTGCTCGGCGGCGAGGGTGATGCGACGTTGCATGGACATGTTGTCGGTAGCCGCCGCGGCGAGCGCCTCTTGCTGCCGCTGCTGGATGGAGGCGAGCATGTCGGCGCCCTCGTCGCTGACGGGGGCGCCCTCGCGCAGCATCTGCGCGGCAAACTCCGCGCGTTGGTCCGCCTTCAAGGACTCGACGCTCACCTGCATGTTGCCATGCGCGTCGATCTGCGAGTTGCTCTGCGCGTTGCTCTGCGCGTTGCTCACCTGCGCCAGTCGCGCCTGAGCGAACTGCGCGGCGGCGGCGTTCTGCGAAGCCTCGAGCGCCAGCTGCTGCATCTGAATCTGCTGCTGCTGGATGACCAGCTGCTGCTGGTACTGGATGCTCAGCGACTCGGCCTGCTGTTGCTGCTGCTGATGCGCGGCGGCGACGATGGCGCGCGTTTGGGCCTGCGACACCCGCGGCGCGCGGTGGTGACCGGCTTCCTTCGCGCCCATCCCCGTCGCCTTGTCGGACTCTTGCCGGAGAAGCGCGGTGATGGTCGACGAGTCCGCGCCGTCTCCGGCGGCGTTGGCGATCATCGCCGCCATCGCCCCGGGATTCGCCTCGAGGTTTACTCCGAGGTTAACCGCGGCATCCGCGGCTGCGGCGGCGGCGGCGGCGACGATGCCCTTGGGATCCGCGGCTGCGGCTGCTGCTGCTGCGGCGGCCGAGTTGGGCACGCCCGCCGCCGCCGCGAGCACCGCCGCGCTCGTTTGCGCGGCGGCTTGTTCGTTTGGGGTGAGGTTGTCCGACGAACCGCGTTTGTCGAATTCACGCGTCCCGTCAACCGGCGCCCCCTCGGTCGTCGCGGGACCAACCTGGCCGTCGCCGTTTGGTTCCGCCGTCACCGACGCGAGCGCGGCGGAGGTTTGCGCGACGGCGGCGGAGGCGAGGATGGGATGCGCGGGCGCCTGCGCGTCCACGACGATGTTTTGCGCGGCGGGTGACCCTCGCGACCCATCCGACGAGTTGACCGATGCGTCGTTGGAGGCGTCTTGGAGGCGGTTCGACGCGTCGCCGTCGCCGAGCGCGTTGGTCGCGGCGACTTCGAGCGCGGCGGTGACGACGGCGGCGGCGGCGGCTTCGCCAGTCTCGCTGGCGACCGTCTCCGCGGCGACCCTGTCGGCCTCCGACTCGGACAAACCCGCGCGCTCCATGAGCTCGATTTTTCGCCGAGACTGCTTCGCCTTGAGCGAGAGCAGGTCCATGCGCGCGGTGGGTCCCGCGCGCCAGAAGTGATCCACCGCGGGGAGCAGCACCTGCTCCATACAGAGCGAGTCCCCCTCGCGCCTGTGATGGCCGCGATTGGACCTGTCGGCGGCTGAGGAGGACTTCTTCGTCGTCGACTCGTCGACGTTGGATCTGTCTTCGTTTTCATCGCCGCCGTCGGAGGAGCCGCCGGAGACCCTCTCCTCCTCGCCGCCTTCGTCGGTTTTGGTCTCGATCTCGGCCTCGATCTCGGTTGCTCTGTTGGCCTCGATCTCGGACTTTTTGGCCTCCATCTCGGTTTTGGCCTCGGCCTCGACGTTCTCCTCCGCCTTCTTCTCCTCGTTAATCGGTCCGTCCTCGCCCGCGTCGTCCTCGTCGTCGTTCACAAACTGCCCGAGCACGACGCCGTCTCCGTCGCCCGCGCCCTGCTCGCCGCCGCCGACCACCGCGGCGGTCCGCTCGAGCTCCCTCGCCACCCGTCGCACCCCGCCGCTGAACTTCTCCAGCACGTCGACCAAGGCCCTGAGCGCCAAACCGACTCTGCGAACGGTGCCGACGGAGGATCCCCCGACGCCCTTGTGCGGAGCGTCGATCACCTTTGACGCCGTCGCCGCGACGTGCAGCAGGAGGTCCTGCGCCTCGATCAACCGGCCGGTCGCGATGAGGCACGCGCCTCGATCGATGTTTATGGACAGGTCCTCCTCCTTGACGTGGAGTCGCTCGTGGTGCAGCGCCCTGGAGAGGGAGATCTCCGCCTTGGCCCACGCTCCGGATTGCATCTGCGCCTGCCCGCGCAGCCTGTACAGCGTGGACAATCGCCTGTGGACGCTCACGGTGTTCTTGCATCCCGCGGTGCGAATCATCCACCCGGTCCTGCCCTCCGCCAACGCCTTCTGGCTGTAGTTGATGAGCTGTCCGGTGACGGCGATCTGCCCCTCCAGGTTTCTCGCGTGCTTGAAGAGGTCCAACAGCATGTTGTCGAGGGACTCCTGCATCCTGTCGTCGTCCGGCCACGCCGCCCTGTACCGCACGATCGTCGCCGTCGCCTCCGCGTGCGAACCCATCTGCTTCAGGATGCACACCAGGTCTTTGAGGGCGCTCTGCGCTGACTCCCCCTTCGACTCAATCTCCTGAATCATCAGGTCGCGCGCCTGCGCGAGGTCCTTGAGGGTGAGCTGCGCGTGTTTCGCGCGCGCGTAAGTGGCGGACGTGCCGGTCCCCGGGCGAGGGAGGCCGCCCCCGGACGGCGTGCGAAGCGGTGGGCCCCGAGGGTGGGTCGACGAACCGTCGGGTTCGTCCGGGGGATCCGCGGGTGATCCCCCCGATTTCGCCTTGCGAGATTCGGCGAGCTTGCGCGAACCGCCGACGCCGTCCCGGGTCCCGCGGCCGTTGCCGTCGCCCGCGAGTTGCGGGTTGTGGAAGGCCGCCGCGGTGGGGTCCATCGACCCGACCACGCCCGCGGCGCCCGCCGGAAGGTACGCCCTCGCCGCCGCCGCGAGTTGCGGCGGGTGCTGCATCTGGGAGAGGGCTCGCCGCTGGAGGTGGGGTTGCGTCTGCTGCTGCGCCCCGCCCGCCCCCCCGCCCGCCATCGGATTGTGCATCCCGCCCGACGCCGCGTTCATCAGCCCGAGTGCCGTCGCCGCCGCGACGGCATCCGTGTTCCCCACTCCGTACGCGCCGACCGCGCCGTACTGCGACGGATCGCCCGCGTAGGGGTTGGGTAGCATCTGCCCCATGGGCGCGTAGAGGGGCCCGCCGAGGGGTGCGCCCGGGTAGGGCGCCATCTGCGGGTTGAACGCGCCCATCGGACCGCCCGCGCCGCGCGCGCCGAAACCGTTGCCGCCCCTGCGACCGGCGCCGCCGCGGGCGCCGCGAGATTTCCCGTCGTTCGCGGGAGGCATCTCTCGCCGACGCCGACGCTTATCGCCGCGGAGCTCGAGCCAATGCCCGTTCCCGAATGCCCGTCGGAAACCTATCCCCCGTCCCTTTTCGCCGCCGCCGGCCCGGTGGCTCGATCGACGCCCTCCCGCCCCACCGACGCGCACCGGGGCTGGGTTTCTCCGCCTCTGTTCGCCGGCACGCGCCCTCGTGACCCGGCGGAGCTCGCTCGGGTCCTCGAGTGACGTCGTCTGAAAAGAACCCTGGCGAAATATCTACGTGGGCCCAGCAATGTTCGGCCGAGCATGTCGAAATTCCGGTAGTCCTATGATGAATTGCGCGATTATTTCACTGTGTTTGCTCATACAGCACGCTCGATCGACGTTTTTCATTCGGGCTCTTTCTGTAGCGGGATTCGGGGGAAAAAAAAGATTCGAAAGTGAGCGAGGCTGACTTGGCTGGCGCGTGGCGCGGGATCGGTGCGCAGCGCTTTCGGGCTTTTTCCCACGGCGCACTTTTCGAGACGCGCCCGCGGTCGCGTCGCGCGCTCGCGGAGACGATGTCGGCCGTCGCCGTCGCACCCATCGTCGCGCCCCGAACGGCATCTCGCGCGGTGAGCTCACGCCCGACGCGTGGCGCGCGGTGTGGTGCGTCAGGGCCGCCGGCGCGCCGCGCGTTCTCATCCCCCGTCGACGCCCCCGGCGGCGGTGCGTCCACTTCGTCGCCCGAGCTTCATCCCGCGGTGCCCCCGCCGCGCGGCGAGGGATCCGCCGCCGCCGCGCTGCAAGCCGCCGACTCGTGGCGCGACGTCCTCGCCGCGTCCACGCTCATCGTGTTACCCGACGAGGAGTCCGTGGCGTGGCAGCGGCAACGGATCCACCGGAAGCGACGCGCGGGAGGTGCGGCGAGGGCGCTCGGGAGGATCGCGCGGTGGCTCGCGGCGCGCGATAAGCTCGGCGCGGGCGGCGAGAGGGAGCAGTGCGTGTGCGACGCGAGGTTCGCGAGGCTCATCGCCGCGGCGGCCGCGCCGACGACGGAGGGAGGCGGCGGCGCAGGCGGCGGCGCGCGCATCGACGACGACCACGAAGAAGACGACGACCACGAAGAAGAAG
>Ga0181573_10003312_pt1 | contig 14332 bp, 13 predicted proteins | sample 101ome_25_FD_148643 | JGI IMG/M metagenome (GOLD analysis project Ga0181573, IMG submission 148643) | Coastal salt marsh microbial communities from the Groves Creek Marsh, Skidaway Island, Georgia - 101409BT metaG (spades assembly) | ecosystem: Environmental > Aquatic > Marine > Intertidal zone...
TCTGCCTATGAATGACATTTAAGTCCCACTTTATAACACTTTAGATCCAGTGCGATACCGAAGTGTTTCGGTCTCTAACGACTTTGTCGGTAGTGCTCTGGTGCCTGTCCAAAAACGCGCTTGAAAGCACGACTGAAGGGCGCGGGAGTTGCGTAATCCAACAGAAATGCAATTTCTTGGATCGATAGTTGGGTGTCGACGAGATAATGACTGGCCAGCTCCATCCGTGTTTCTAACACCAGCGACTTGTATGATGTTCCAGCGCGATAGAGGCGCTTTCTGAGCTGGGTCGGCGTCAAACGCAATGCCTCAGCAGCTTGTTCAAGATTGGGCATCTCTCTTCCAGAGCGACTCAGTAATAGACGTCGTACCTGCAGCGGCGCATCGACCGCAGTTTTACCTGGGCCCAAAACTCGCTCACACATTGCTTGATAGACGATTGATAGGCTGCCGCTGCCGCGGTGAACCGGCAAGCTCAGCCACGCTTTGGGAAAATACAATCCCGTGGTGGCCGCGCCAAATTCGCAATGATCGCCGAAAATCTGTGTATAGGCCTCAGCATGCTGTGGTGTTCGATATTCACAGCAGATCTTAATTTTGCCGGGATCAGCGGCTGGCCCTAAAAGCATTTTCAACGCTTTCCAGTTACCGCTAAAACTGTCTTCACAGATATTTTGATAGTCGTCGGCATGCATCGGTAGCGGTACTGGACAGATGCGAGCGTAGTCGCCAACGACTGAGAGCTCATCGGTGTACCGGTCCGATGCGAGACTGTGATATTGGGAGAGCACCTTGATCGCCGCGCCAATATTGTCAGAGTTGACGGCGGCATAGCCCACTAGGCCTAAGTCCAGTAGCTCGGCTCTGGCGTACAGCCGCAGAGTAATGTCAGGGTGGTGCCGGCGCACACTTAATAGCACCTTGTCGAGGTCCCTCTGCGTCAAAAAGCGATCTGAATTCGCAAACTCCTCCGACTTCGCACCTATCGCGGCTAGCGCCGCATCGAAGCACTGTGGGTCGTCGGCGTCGAGTAGATCTCGAAGCCGGCTGAGCCAGGTCGTCACAATACGACTTTCCTCAGCCTGCCTTCCTGAAGCATTCGATTCTAGTGGTGAGCTCAAGACGGCGCCTCAGAGGTGCCGAGGATACGGCTCATGAGCTGCTGGCTGGGTCCACAGGACCAGCCGCCATCGACTTTGATTGCTTGGCCCGTGATGTAGCGACTTGCAGCGCTGGCCAGGAAAAGAAAAACGCCAGTGACATCGTCAACCTGGGCCATTCGGCCGAGCGCGGTAAATGCCTCGCAGAGTTGTTGTCCCTCCGCGCCACTGCCCATTGCCGTATCGACATAACCGGGGCAGATGCAGTTGACGCGAATACCGCGCGAGCCCAATTCAAGGGCGGACATTTCAGTCAAACTGACGACCGCTTTTTTTGCCGCGGAGTAACTCGCTGATCCAGGCACATTAACGAAAGCAGCCAAAGAGGCAGTACTGATAATGGCTCCGTGGTCTCTCATGAAGCCGGGGGCTATTTTAAGACCGTAGAAGACACCCCAGTAATTGACTTCGGTAATCCTCCGGAGTTGTTCTGTCGGCGTGTGGATGATTTGTGTGCCGACATCGCCAATACCTGCGTTGAGAACAACGATGTCTAAGTGGTCATCGAGTTGGGCTTTAGCGTTTTCGAAGCACTGCTGCACAGCGGACTCCTTCGCCACGTCGCATTGCACAAAGTGTGCGCCGATCGCCTCAGCAGCTGAAGTGGCATCACCAATATCGGCAATGACCACGCGCGCGCCCTGTGCAATAAATAATTGCGCAGTCGCAAGCCCGATACCCGCGCCGCCACCGGTAATGAGCGCGGTTTTCCCATGTAAATCAAATGTCATTTTCAGAACCCTGTAGCCTATCAATGCCCGGCAAATGCCGCAGGTCTTCTCCCGGATTGGTCATCTCGGCGAGCTCTATAATGTTGCCCTCGGGATCTCTCATGTAAACGGCTGGGACTCCCTGTAGCTTCTGAGGCGTGCCCAGCGGTGTGGCGCCTAGCGCGAGCAAGCGAGACCACTCGGCATCAAGATCGTCAACATAAAAACACAAATGCCGTAACCCCGCGTCCTGCGGCAGACACTGCTCTGGGGGCGCAGCATGACTTGCCGGTTCTAAAAATTCGAAAAGCTCCAAAAAGCAGTTGTGACCTGCAAGCATGCAGCCCCGAACCGATGACGCTGTAACGCCGATTGCCGCGTCAATCGCAGGGTTGTCCTGCCATGATTCGGTGTCCTCACTGAAGGGTACAAAACCAAACGCATCACAGTAAAAAGACCTCATTTTCGTCAGGTCCTTCACCACCAGTGCGGGGTGGGCGAAGCCGAGAATCATGCGGCCGCTGCCCAGTGGCCCTCGGGCCCGTAATGCTCGGTCAGCATAATCGTGTTACCGCCACAAGGCTCAGACAAGTAGGCGGTCATCAGGCCAGTATCATTGTCTCGGTGCGGTGCCACTAATGGCTTCATGCCAGCCCACTGTGCGTCCTCCCATGCGCGTTCGATCTGTTGCGCTTGATAGATGATCGCCGAGATATGTGGCCCGTGAGCGGCTAACGACGCATGCTCGAATTCATGTCGCGCTTCATGAAGGAAAAAGAGTGTCCTGCGTGAAGTCGGTTGGTAGAGACGATCAGTCAACACAACCACCTGCTGGCCCGGCTTGCCAAAGCGTTCTAAAACTTGCATGTCGAGAACGTTGGTGTACCACTGAGTCATCGCTTCTATATCTCGACATAGTTCGGCATTACCGACCATTTCCAGACCGCATTCGCCTGAGGGGGCGTGGGTAAATTCTTGCACCCTAAAGGTGGGGTCGGTGTATTCCATAACCTCCACCCAGCGACCCTCGGGGTCATGCACTACAAAACCGTCGTAAGTGGGAAACTCTTCAAATGGCATGACCTCGGTGGCGCCATGGGCTAACAACTGCTCCATTGATGCGCGCGCATCATCAGTCACCCAGCAAATATGGTTGTAGCCACGACCGTGCTGCGACCACCATTGTCGTTCGTACTCAAATTGAAAGGGTGGCGCTTCGATTTGGATTTGATAGGCGTGCCCGCCGCAACCGAGGAACGTATAGTCCGAGTGTCCCTCTCCCGTGACGTGAAATACCTCACCAGAAAAAAAATTGGTGATCCCATGATGCCAACGTAGGTAGGGAAACATATTGTCCCTGGGCTTATCGTCGTAGATACACAGATGATGGAGGCGATAGTTGAGTTCGCGTGCTGTTTTCATTCGATTGATATCTCCTCAAGGCTGGGGTGCAGATCATTTCAGCACGACAGCCAGTTCGCGCTCTACAGATTCAAACTAAAGTATCATAAAGAAGTACAGAAATATCATTAAAAAAGGTGTGTCGATCGATACACTAGTTGAGATGTACCCTAGGGCACTATTTATGTCGCGTCATCCTTTGAAAAACATCGCGCTCACGGTGCCAACACCGGGCGAATGCGTGCTGGTCGAGCGGCCCTTTCCGACGATTGTTGCCGGCTATGCGGTGATTAAGACGGAAATCGCTCCGGTTTGCCTCGAGGGGTCGCGTATCTGGACCGAGCACGACTTTGAGTTTCATGATGATCCAGAGCACTTGGGGCACGAGGGTGTAGGGACAGTTGTTGAGGTGCTTCCCGGCTCGAACTTTGAAGTTGGCGACCGAGTCATTGTTTTTCAGGGTGACCACTGTGGCCAGTGCCACGCATGTTCGCATGGTCTCTCACCGACTTATTGTGATGCGAATGATCCCGATATCCATGGCAACGATAAAGCGGCCATGCGCGGCATTGAATATCGCAATGGGAGTGCCTCGGGTGGCTTTGCCATGGAGCGCTACCGAATTACACCGGAGGCAAATCTGTACAAAATCCCGGACGCGCTCGATTTTCGTTATGCTGCGTCAGCCAACTGCTCTTTTGGTGTAGGTTTTTCAAACCAGGAGGCCATGGGTACCAAAGCCGGCGATACGGTCTTGGTTGGTGGCGTCGGTTTTATTGCCTTCGGTCATATCATCTCTGCTTTGTATCGCAACGCCACTGTCATCGCACTGGCGCGCAACTCGTACCGGATTGACATGCTCAAGCGGATGGGCGTGACGCATATTTTTGATCCTGATGATCCGGACTGTATCGACAAAATCCGTGCATTATCATTTCGTGGTCAGGGCGTCGATCTTGCGGTGGATGGCTCTGGCGTCCCGTATTACCAAAAGAAACTCGGGGCCGCGGTACGCAAATACGGCCGCGTCAATTTTTCCGGACACACGCCCGGCGTGTCGATCGAGTTAAACCCACTGCAACACGTACTAGACCCGGCGCATACGATTTCGGGGCAACATGATGTTCGGGTAATTGATAGAGAGCACCTTGTCCGCGCACTGATGGATCCAGAAGTTCAGCGTTTGATCGATATCATGGTGACGCATGAGTTTCCGATGTCGCGTGCTGACGAGGCCTTTGCGATTCAGGCCTCGAAGCAGTGCGGCAAGATTTATTTGTGGACCCAGCAATAAAAGTAATCAGCGCCATGCTGAGTGAGAGAGCAGTAAGGATGTTATATGCATGATTTGAGTTCAAAACGCGCGTTGGTGATTGGTGCGACCTCTGGCATTGGTTTTGCAGTAACGGCCAATCTTGTGAGCTCGGGTGCGCAAGTGATGGCAGCTGGCAGGCGAGCAGAGGCTGCAAATAAGCTTGAAGAAATGGGCGCGCGTTTTGTTCGCTGTGATATCACCGATGAAGAGTCGGTAGTGAACTGTCTGTCGGAGGCTAGTGCGCAACTTGGCGGCATCGATATTTTGGTGATTAATGCGGGCGTTGCCGATGATGAGGAGAGTTTGTCCGCGTATGCGTCAGAAGCAATGAATGTAGCAATCGACACGAATCTCAAGGGCGCATTCTATGCGCTTAAGCATGCTGCTACGGTCCTGGCCGACGGCGCGTCGGTGATTTATACAGGCTCAGTGGTCGGATCTGGACTCACGCACGCGGGCGCTGGGGTTTACGCGGCCGGCAAGGCAGGGGGTGCCTATCTGGCACGAACCGCGGCCATCGAGAATGCTGAGCGCGGCATTCGTGTGAATACCGTATGTCCTGCACTCATTGCTGATACTGGCATGATGGTCGCAGATGATGGAAATGACACTGCACAGTTTTTGAGCCAATTGAATGCCTTTGGGCGTATGGGGCGGCTCGACGAAGTGGTAGGTATTTACAATTTCTTGGCGAGCGATGCGGCGTCATTCATCACCGGACAGGAGATTCGGGTCGATGGAGGGATGACTGCGGGCTTTGGTAATCCGCTAATGGGTGGGTTAGCCGGTGGCTGAGACGCAGGAGGCGCGAGCGATTGATGAGATGCTCGAGAAGTATCGATCGCTGGCACAACGCGCTCAGTCAGAGAATCGAATGGTGCTCAACCACGTCTGTCTCAGGGTTGAGGACATCAATGCTGCTGCCGAACTGCTAGAGACATCCTTCGGTCTGCCAAAATTTCTGTCTCCTGGCGGGGATACCTTTGATGGCGAGAGAGAATATCGGGTCGCTTGGCTTGATGATCACGATCTGTATCTTGAGTTGTCCCAGTTCGAAGATACGCAAGGCATTGGCTACGACACCGGGGTGGGGCAGCCCATTGGCCATTTGAGTGAAATTGGATTTTTTGTTCCCGATATGGATCGTGCACTGGCGTCGCTCTTCCCCAACGACTGGCAGATAGAGTCAGAGATTAAGAGTTCTGGCGCTCGGATGTTGAAACTGTATAACCAGCGAGTACCTGGCTTGCCTGTCGAACTGATTGATCTCGACGATCCGGATAACTCAGACTTTTTATCGCAAGGATAATTGCTAATGAGCCTGTCTCTCGAGCAAAAGCAACAGCTGTATCAAAACCTCATTCGTGCGGATGAATTTAACCGCATGATGTACAGGCGCATGATGCAGGGCAAATTGATTGGTTTTTATCACCCCGCAGAAGGCGCCATTGCACCGGGTGTGGGAGCGAGCACTTTTCTCAATCAAGACGACAACCTGTCTCCGCACCATCGCGGACATGGCATCACTCACATGCTTTCCAAGGGCATCGATATCAGCAGTTACTTAGCCGAGCACACGGGCAAGGTGACCGGGTGCTGCCAGGGTCGCTCGGCGTTCCATTTTAGTTTTCCCGAACATAAGGTCTACATGATGTCAGGTTTCATCGGGTACAACTTTGCTCCCGCGGTGGGCTGGGGTTTCGCGGCCAAGCGTCGCGGACTCGGTCAGGTGGTGATGAATTGCTCGGGCGATGGCTCCTACGGTCAGGGCCGTGCTCATGAAGCTTTATTGATGGCGCAAAACTGGAAGCTACCGATTATTTTCTTCTGCGAAAACAACGGTATGAGTATTTTTTCGACCGCTATGGAGATGCATCCGAAGCCTGATATCAGTTCATTGGCCGACGGCTTTGGCATGCCAGCTGAGATCGTTGATGGTCAGGATGTCTTTGCTGTCGCGGAGGCCTGTTTGAAGGCGATTACGCGAGCACGACAAGGCGAGGGACCCACATTTATCGAGGCCAAGACGTTGCGTTTTAATGAGCACGATATCGGAACGCCTGATTTGTCGGGTTGGGAAACGCGAAGTGAAGAGCAACATGCGGCAATGCGGGAGCGCGAACCGGTGCGAATCGCGACAGAGCAGGTGCTCGCCGACGGCGTGTTGACACAAGATGAGATTGATCAGCTCGTCGCTGATGCAAAAGCAGAAGTGGCACGAGTGGAGGCGTTCGCCGATAACAGCGAGATCGCTCGGCCGCCAGTCTACGCGTTGCTCGATGCCGTGTTTGCAGTCTAGGGGTCGAAGCGTATGAGAGAAATTACTCTGATCGACGCGATTCGTGAAGCCATTGAAGAAGAAATGCGCGCCGATGAATCAGTTTTTATGGTGGGCCAAGATATCCGTGGCGCGATATTCCCTCATACCAAGGGTTTGGTTGATGAGTTTGGCCCTGATCGTATCGTCGATACGCCGTTGGCCGAATCGGGAATGTATGGTGTGGCCTTTGGTGCGGCGCAGGAGGGTTTGCGACCGATCGTCGACTTTATGTTTGGTGGGTTTACCTACGTCACCTTCTCGGAAGTATCCGTGACGACGGGTCAGTACCATTTTCTTCATGGCAGTCAGCACGCCTTGCCACTCGTGATTACCGCCGGGGTCGGTACGGGCCAGCGGCTCGCTAACGACCATGCAATGAGTATTCATGGCACTTTCGCCCATCATCCGGGCATTAAAGTCGCGATGCCCTCAACGCCCTACGATGCTAAGGGCCTCTTTAAGGCAGCTATTCGTGACAACAACCCGGTCGTCATTCCCTGGCATATGGGAATTATGATGCTGAAAGGTGCAGTGCCTGAGTTGGAGGAGGACTACATCGTGCCGCTAGGGAGCGCCGATGTAAAACGAGTCGGTAGTGATGTGACCGTCTTAGCGAATTCTTTGCAATTGCAACACGCATTAGAAGTGGCTGAAAAACTGGCTGGCGAGATATCGGTTGAGGTCATCGATCCGCGCAGTTTCGTGCCGTTTGATATGGAGACGCTACTGATCTCGCTGGAGAAGACCAACCGATTGGTTGTGGTGGACGAGGATTGGGAGTCGGGCGGATTTGCATCAACGGTATCAGCGCGCGTCATGGAGCAGGGATTCGATCTGCTCGATGCACCGGTATTGCGGGTCACTTTGCCCAATATGCCGGTGCCGGGTGGGTATATGGAAGAATATGTGGCACCCAACCCGGAGCGGATTGAAGCGGCTATTCGTCAGGTCATGGCATAGAGAATCCCCGGCAGCTCGGTTCGCTATCGGTACTCTAAGTTGATGTCGCGAACGAAAACAGTGAAGTGAGACCGGCCTGATGGAGCCTAATGGTTTTGGGACTCGTAAATGTCCGCTGCAACGGAGTGGACCAACAAACGAGTTATTCGGTGGATGATTTCCGGATTAATTCTGCAGAGCAAAGGGTGGACTGAATGAGGAACGTCGTGTCATGACAGATTACCGTATGCCCAAGCTAGCAATGGCCATGAGTGAAGGCACCGTGACTGAGTGGTTGGTCAGCGATGGACAATTTGTTGAGGCCGGGCAAGCCTTAGCAACCATCGAAACAGAAAAGGTTGCCTACGATGTTGAGTCGCCAGAGACGGGATTTTTTCAATCCCTTCTTCCCGTGGGAGAGACAGTACCCTGTGACACGGTCATTGGCCGGTTTGCCGAAACCGCAGAAGGGCTCCACAGCGCCGAGACTCGCCCCGCAAGTAACACTGATATGCAAGCGACGACCACCGCCTATCGGATGCCCAAGTTGGCGATGGCTATGAATGAGGGAACGGTCACTGAATGGCTTGTGACGAATGGCGATTTTGTCGAGTCCGGACAACCGCTGGCAACGATTGAAACTGAAAAAGTCGCCTACGATGTGGAGTCGCCTGAGCAGGGCTATTTCCGCGCTTTGGTTGCTGAGGGGGAAACGGTTGACTGCGATGCGGTGATCGGTTTGTTTGCCAGTTCGCCGGCTTTATTGGACCAGCTTTTTCAGGGTCAACAAGAACAAAACACCGAGGAGGCTGTTATCGCAGGCGCTCAGGCTGCCAGTGGCCAAGGGCAAGATGCCGCAATGCCGCCTTCGGGACGGCGCATTAAGATTTCACCGCTTGCCAAAAAGCTTGCTTCAGAGCGCAATATTAATATCGCTACCGTTTTAGGGTCGGGCCCAGGCGGGCGCATTGTCGAGCGCGATATTCTGGTGCTTGCGGCAACGCCGTCGAAGGAGGGTGTCTTGTCGACCTTGCCGATGACCGGAAGTCGCGGCGTGATTGCCAGTCGGATGGTGGCGTCTCTACAGGAGAGCGCGCAGCTGACCGCGCACTGGGAGAGCGATATTACCGACTTGCTGGCTGCAAGGACTGCCTTTAATAAGGCCAATGAGGCGAGTGGCCAGCGGGTTTCTTTTAATGCGTTGCTTGCTCGGGCGTTGTGTTTGGCGATGCGTGAGGTACCAATGGCCAACGCTTGTATTAGCGATGAGGAGATCACGATCTATGACAGTGTGAGCCTTGGCATAGCGATCGCATTACCCGGCGCTTCGGCCTACGACAGCAACTTGAAAGTCGGGGTATTACACGCGGTCGAGAGGCTCTCATTAGAAGAGATCGACATCGGTTTTCGGGAGCTCATTGCACGAGTCAGGGGGGGGACGGCATCCTCCCATGATCTTACCGGTTCGAGCTTTACCCTGTCCTCGACGGCCGGTATCGGCCCGCCCGGTCTCAGTAGTACACCGATTATCAATGCGCCGAATGTCTGTGTGCTGGGCACCTCGACGCCGATTGAACGTGCCGTGGTTCGCGATGGTGCGATCCAAGCGCGAACACTCCTCCCGTTGGCACTGACTTTTGATCACCGCGCACTCGATGGTGAACCAGCTGCCCGGTGGATGAACGCCCTGCACGCGATTCTTGAGTCGTCCGAGCACTGGCAGGAGCTGGGCTGTGAGCCCGGATCGTGGCAGGCTAGCTAACCACCCTACAGCTTGGTCAACCGACCTGATAGATTCGGCTCACCGGTACCTAAGTCGCGCACAGACGTAGCATGTTGTGATACATCAGGTCCTGCCACCCTGATTTTGACAAAACAAGCACAGCTCAATTTGGTTTAGACAGGAACAAAACAAACAAAAGAAAAGGGGCCGTGCGGCCCCTTTCTTTTAAAAGACTCGGATTAAGCGACTTGATCGATAATCGTTGCCGCTATCTTTTTGCCATCGTCAGCGAGCTGTTGAAAAGCTACGATCTGATCGAAGTTGAGATAGCGATAGATCTCCGCGGACATCGAGTCAATTTTTGCCGCGAACTCTTGATACTCTGCAGGCGTAGGCAGGCGCCCTAAAACGGCACCCACGCTCGCCAACTCCGCCGAGGTCAGGTAGACGTTGGATCCGTCACCCAATCGGTTCGGGAAGTTGCGCGTCGAGGTCGACAGGACCGTCGTGCCCGGCTGGACCCGGGCTTGGTTACCCATGCAGAGACTACAGCCTGGCATTTCCGTTCGCGCACCGGCACGACCATAAATTGCAAAGTAGCCTTCTTCCATGAGCTGGTGCTCATCCATCCGCGTCGGCGGGCAAATCCACATGCGCGTTGATACGGTGCCGCCATGCTGTTCTAGCAGCTTACCGGCTGCGCGGAAATGGCCGATGTTGGTCATGCAGGAGCCGATGAATACTTCATCGACCTTGTCACCGGCGACCTCAGACAACAAACGGGCATCATCTGGATCGTTCGGTGCACACACCACCGGCTCTGTGACTTCGGCGAGGTCGATCTCAATGACCGCCGCGTACTCGGCATCCGCATCGGCAGATAACAATGAGGGATCTGCAAGCCATGCCTCCATTTTTCGAGCACGACGTTCGAGTGTGCGTGGGTCCCCGTAGCCCTCAGCGATCATCGAGCGCAGCAGGACAATATTGGAGCGCAGGTACTCCGCGATGGTGTTTTCGGGTAGTTTGATGGTGCAGCCTGCGGCTGAGCGCTCGGCTGAGGCGTCCGAGAGTTCGAAAGCCTGCTCGACGGTCAGATGGTCAAGCCCCTCAATCTCAAGAATGCGACCAGAGAAGATGTTCTTCTTGCCTTTTTTCTCGACCGTCAATAGACCGTCTTGAATAGCGTAGTAAGGGATTGCATGGACCAGATCGCGCAGGGTGATGCCTGGTTGAAGCTCGCCCTTAAAGCGCACCAGCACCGATTCGGGCATATCCAGCGGCATGACGCCGGTGGCTGCCGCGAATGCGACCAAGCCGGATCCTGCCGGGAACGAAATACCCAAAGGGAAACGGGTGTGTGAGTCGCCGCCAGTGCCGACGGTGTCGGGCAGCAACATGCGGTTGAGCCAGCTGTGGATAATGCCATCACCCGGCCGCAGCGAGACACCACCACGGGTCATGATGAAATCGGGCAGCGTGTGCTGCGTGTCGACATCAACGGGCTTGGGATAGGCCGCCGTATGGCAAAACGACTGCATGGTGAGATCCGCTGAGAAGCCCAGGCAAGCGAGGTCTTTCAATTCGTCGCGGGTCATTGGGCCCGTAGTATCCTGGGAGCCGACCGTCGTCATTCTCGGTTCGCAGTAAGTGCCCGGGCGAATACCCTCAACGCCACAGGCCCGACCGACCATTTTTTGCGCAAGTGTGTAGCCTTTTCCAGTATCGACGGGCTGCTCCGGCTTTCGGAATAACTCACTGTCTCCCAGCGCCAGCGACTCGCGTGCTTTGGTTGTGAGTCCCCGACCAATAATCAAGTTGATGCGGCCACCGGCACGAACTTCGTCGAGCAGTACGTCAGACTTCAGTTCGAATTCCGACAGGACTTCGCCTTGCTCATTCAGAATTTTGCCGTCGTAAGGGCGGATCTCGATCACATCACCCATGCCCAACTGATCGACAGGCGCTTCGAAAACAAGGGCACCCGCATCTTCCATGGTGTTGTAAAAAATCGGTGCGACTTTACCCCCGATGCAGACGCCACCCGAGCGCTTGTTGGGCACGCCGGGGATATCGTCACCAAAAAACCATAGCACTGAGTTGGTTGCAGACTTTCTCGAGGAGCCAGTACCGACGACATCGCCAACAAAAGCGACGGGAAGTCCTTGCTGTTGGATCTCCGCGATTTGCGCCATCGGTCCAGTCGTACCGTGAGCATCTGGCGTGAGACCATCGCGCGTCATTTTGTACATCGCCAGTGCATGCAGGGGAATGTCCGGTCGCGACCACGCGTCGGGCGCCGGAGACAGGTCGTCGGTGTTGGTTTCACCGGTGACTTTGAAAACGACCATCTTGATCGACTCGGCGACGGCATCGCGTGACGTAAACCACTCGCCATCGGCCCAGCTTTGCATGACGGCTTGGGCATGACTGTTACCGTTTTTGGCGAGCTCTTCAACATCATGGAAGGCATCGAACATCAGCAAGGTGTGCTTCAGTTCTTCCGCAGCCAATGCGCCGAGGGTGTCATCCGCGAGTAGCGCGACCAGTGTTGAAATGTTGTAACCGCCGAGCATTTGGCCGAGGAGGGCAATGGCTTGCGCCGCGTCGATCAAGGCGCAGTTGATCTCACCCTTGGCGATCGCAGAGAGAAAACCCGCCTTCACGTAGGCCGCTTCGTCCACTCCTGGCGGTACGCGATTACTGATCAAGTCTACCAGTGTCGTTTCCTCGCCAGCAGGCGGGTTTTTCAGTAATTCGACCAACTCGGCCGTCTGCTCTGCGCTCAGCGGCTTTGGGGGAATATTCTGTTGCGCGCGCTCGGCAACGTGTTCGCGGTAGGCTTGCAGCACAGGTTTGCTCCTCGTATTGACTGGCCGCCGCGTCAGCAGGCGTGCTGAGCAGGGCAGGGACTTTGACGGGGCGCAAGTATAGCCTCAGAAGGCTACTCTCGATAGTGAATCCTTCGCATACCGTGCATTTACGGTATGCATACCCTACACTTTCGACATGACGCGAAACCCCTCTGCATCTCGACCGATTCGAACGCCCTGTATTGGAGTGTGCTCCACCGGTATTGGTGATGCGGTCTGTCGTGGTTGCAAACGCTTTGCCTATGAGGTGATCGACTGGAATGGCTACACGCAAGAGGAGAAGCGTATTGTCGATGGTCGCCTCAGCCAGTTTTTGGCGACCTGTGTGGCGCACAATTTTCGAATCGTCGATGAAAAATTGCTGCGCTGGCAGCTCGAGGTTCAACAGATTCAGTTCAATCCGGACCACGACCAATATTGTTGGCTCTTCGCTTTGCTGAAGGCTGGTGCAAGCCAGATTGACGATTCCCTGCAGTATGGCTTCCAGCGCCAAGACCGTGTGGCCGGACAGTCGCTGGTGGCCTTGCGCGAGGCGATTGATCAGGAGTTTTGGGAACTTTCAGTCGGGCATTATGAGCGCTACCATGCGACTCCCGATTTGTTCTCGATATCCAGCTAATGGCAAAGGCTATTGATCTAGGCCCCGTGAGGGCGTTTCTTCGTTGCGCCACCCCGCAAGCGTGGCTCGATGCGGCGCTCGCCGATCAGCACACCTTGCTGGTTGATCATGCCAACTGTGAGAAAAAGGCTGCGGCGACAGCGATGAGTTTGATTCATCGTCACGCGGATGATTTTCAGCTACTCAACAAGTTGTCGCGACTGGCGCGGGAGGAGTTGCGACACTTCGAACAGGTCTTGGCGATCATGAAACGCCGTGACATCGCCTATGACTTTGTCTCGGCCTCGCGCTATGCCGCAAACCTGCGGGAGGGTGTGCGTCGGATTGATCCGGGACGGTTGGTCGATACGCTGATCGTTGGGGCGATTATCGAAGCGCGCTCCTGTGAACGGTTTGCGGCACTGGCGCCCTATCTCGATGCAGAACTGTCGGCCTTCTACAGCTCGCTACTGAAGAGCGAATCGCGACATTTCGAGGATTATCTAACGCTCGCCAAACGCTACGCCACGGAAGATGAGTTGCAAGCGCGTCTTGAGCACTTTCTCGCGCGTGAAGCGTCCTTAGTCGAAAGTGAAGACGCGGAGTTTCGATTTCACAGTGGCGTTCCGCAAGTCGCGTAAGCTCGACTTAAATGGGGAACTCTTGCAGCGATATCTCGCTATCTGAGGCGTGAATACACCACCCAGTCGTTGACCAATCTCCCAAAACCCAGCGCTCGCCCCAGGCGCAGCGGTGTTGATAGGGCCGGTGGGTATGCCCGTGGATGATGCGCGTGACGCCCCATGCCGCGGCAGTCTCAGCGACGCTCTGGTCATTCACATCCATAATGTCTTCGGCCTTGTTGCTGGCTGCATCTTGACTCATTGCGCGCAGCTCCACCGCCAGTTCTCGACGCTCCCCGAGCGGTTTTTGCAATACTGACTGCTGCCAGCTTGGATCGTGCGCCATCGCTCGAAACTGTAAATAGTCTGTGTCGTCGGTACAGAGCGTGTCGCCGTGCAGCAGGAGCGTGGAGGTCCCTGCCAAGTCCAATACCTGTGTGTCGGGAAGTAATCGGGCGCCACACGATTGGGCGAACTGCTCTCCCAGCAAGAAGTCGCGATTTCCGCGCATGATGAAAACGGCGCAACCCTGATCGGAAAGCCTGCGTACTTTTTCGCGAACGCGCGCGACTAGGGGTGCATCGTCGTCGTCGCCAATCCACGCTTCAAAAAAGTCACCCAGAATATAGAGCGCTTGGGCGCCAGCGATGCGCTCGAGGAAGGCATAAAG
>Ga0181573_10003315_pt1 | contig 14323 bp, 8 predicted proteins | sample 101ome_25_FD_148643 | JGI IMG/M metagenome (GOLD analysis project Ga0181573, IMG submission 148643) | Coastal salt marsh microbial communities from the Groves Creek Marsh, Skidaway Island, Georgia - 101409BT metaG (spades assembly) | ecosystem: Environmental > Aquatic > Marine > Intertidal zone...
ACGGCTCCGTCGCCCCCGTCGCCCCCCTGCCCGCCCCCTCCGCCCCCCCCCCCACCACCCCCCCAGGCGCCGAGGACAGCGGGTAGTAGCACCGCTGCGCGCTCAGGTGTCCCGCGAGCCGCGCCACCCGCGTCCCCGCCGCCCCCGCCGTCTCCGCATCGCAAGCCTCGCTCGCCGCGAGGTGCCGGACCACGTCAGCCGCCACGCACCCGACATCGACGCCGTGGGCGGGCTCGTTCTCCCACTCGGCCGGCGTGCCCACCGTCACCGTGCACGGGTTGGGCAGCAGATGGCACCGGGGAGGGACGGGATCGACGTTAGGGTCAAGGGAGGCGCCAAAGAGCCACCGTTCGTCCAGTGGCGCCTGGGGCAGGATCGGCGCGCAGCACGCGTCGGCTGCCCCCGGCACGACGAGAACATCGGCGTCGGGGCGGTCTCGGCAGAACAGCGACACCGCGTCCCCGACCTCGACCTTGAGCAATTCGCGGTAGTCGCGACCCGCCCAGACTTCGTTCGTGTCAGCTGTGGAGAGGTCAATAAGCGGACCCGTGAGAACGACGCAGTCGGCTCTCCTGTCGCGGGCGGCCGTGAGGACGCGGGCGATGTCCCCGGGTCCGTAGGGGCCCGAGGCCGCGACGATCTTGTAAGGGGCGGGGGGGAGTTGAAGGAGGCGTGGGGGGGGGGGGGGGGGGGGGTAGCAGCGGCCGCGGGTGAGGCCGTCGCAGCGGGGGTGGGGGAAGGGACGTCGGCCCCGGCGGGGGAAGAGGCGTCGCGCGGCGTCGTTGCGTCAGGCCAGGCGCACTCGATGCGGGTGGCGAGGAAGCGGGACCCCGTGGGATTGGTGCCCGTCACCGCCACCACCTGCCCCGGGAAAAGAGAGTAGCGGAGGCCGGGGTGCGAGAGGTCGAGTTCGACCGATGCACCCTGGCTGCGGCCGACACTGCCCTCGAGAACGGCCTCGCCGGGGACGGGACGGTCGCCCTGACCCTTGACGCGGATCCTCCCGACGACCGTGGTGGGCGTTTGGCTGGGTGCGGCCACCGAACCGGAGAGGTCCCGTCCCGTGGCGCTCTCGAGGGCAGCCGCGAAGCTTTCGATGCGGTCGTCGGCAGCGCGGACGCAGTCCTCGACCCTTCGGCGGAACAGGCGGCGGCGCTCGCCGTCATCCGCGAGCAGACCTGCGGGTTGAGCTCTCGGGAGAGGAAGTCGGAACTCTGCGGGCGCGGGGAGGGGGCAGCCAACGCCAGCGCCGTTACGCTGGCCCGTACCACTCGCCGCTGACGAGTCTGGGGTCCCCTGCGGGTTCCCCGGCGGAGACTGCCACGGAGACGGCCATTTAACCAACTTTTCAGCGCTGCAAAGCTCGGGTGATAAAGGGCCGGCCAACGACTCCTCGTGCCCTCTACGCAAGAGGCTTGGGCTTGGCAGGCGCACCCCGCTGGCGCGTTCCACCGCAGTCCATGGGCTACCATGCATCGTACTTTCGGCCTCTCGGCCGCGATGCGCTCCTCGGCCTTGCCCGCGACGCCCGCCCACCGCCGCCGCCGCCGCCCCCTCCGCGACACACCCTTCCACGCCTCCCCCCCCGCCGCGCTCCCCGCCTCCGCGTGGGACCCCGCGGCCCTACTGGCCGAGGGCAGGACTATCGACCTCGACCCCGCGACGGCGGACGATGCCGACGCCCTCGCCCTCTTTTCGGCCCTGGTCGGTGCGACGCAGAGGCTCCTTCACACGGCTGGCGCTCCCCCCCCCCACATCGCCGTCGCCTTCAGCGGCGGCGTTGACTCGTCCCTCGCCGCCGCCCTCTGCGTCCGCGCTCTCGTCGAGAACTCTAGGAACCGCTCCACGCCCCCCACGACTCCTCCCAGCCTCTCCCTCTACCTCGGCGTTAGCCCCGCCCTCAGCCCCAGCCAGCATGACAGAGCCCGGGCTGTCGCGTCGTCCCTCTCGGTTCCGTTGGTGGAGGTGCCCACACCGGAGGGGTCAAACAGCGATTACATCGACAACGAGGGCCTCGCCTGCCGCGCCTGCAAGGACGCTCTCTACAGCACACTGGACTGGGTGGGGCGGGCAGCCTTGACGGAGCCCCTTTCTTCCTCTCCCCCCGCCACCCCCGGTCCTCTCCTCATGGTTAACGGCACCAACGCCGACGACCTTGCCGATCCATCGCGGCTGGGGCTGATGTCGGCGACCGACTGGAAGGTTGTGTCGCCCCTGTGCCAAGTGACGAAGCGAGCGGTGCGGACAGTGGCGCGGGCGGCGGGTCTGCCCAACTGGAACGACGCAGCGTCGCCCTGCCTGCGCTCGCGGCTGGCGCTGGGAGTGCGGGCTGAGCCAGAGATGTTAGGTAGAGTGGCGATGGCGGAGGCGGCGACGGCCGAGGAGCTCGAGCTGGACAGGACGCGGGCGTTCCGGGCGAGCAGACAGGGTGGGGGGGCAGGGGTCCTAGTGTGCTCGGCCGTTCAGGGTCGGCATGTGTCTCCATCTACCCACCCCCCCCACTCCCGCCGCCCCACCACCCGGGCCGCAGGTGCGTGTCGACACCGATGTCGTCGCCACGGTCGCGCTCGATCCCGCCGCTCTCGCGTCCGTCGGTGGGCCCGGCGACGCCGCCGCCGAGCCCGGAGATGCTGACGGGACCGGCGAGCTGGCGTCGGTGGTCGCCCTGCGCCGCTCCGTCCTGTGCGGTCGCATCCTCTCGCTCGGGTTCTCGAGAGTTCGGCTGGGGGCCTTCCGGTCGGGTGAGATCGCGGGAGAGGGGATCGCTGACCTTCTTGAGCGGTTGAGTGGAGGGGGAGGGGGCTGAAGGTCGTCGCGTCGCTCCGGACTTCTGGTGAACCGCGTCCTCCGCCCTTCCCCGCCCTACCCCGTCCGCTCACGCCCACCACCATCTTCGCACACATTTCCGTCCGCTCCATGCCCGTCACGACCTGCTCTGCCTCCCGTGCCGCGCCCGAGGCGAGCTGCACGTCGGGGAGCGGCAGACAGGTCCGCAGCGTTGCCAGGGCTCTGGCGCGTTCTTGCTCTCGAAATTTCTCGTCGCGTTGCGAGGAGTCAAAAAGGGACTTAAATCGAGCGGTCACGCGCGGCTCGAGGCTCGACTCCACTGCGATGCTGCCGCAACCACCCGGAAGTCGCCACTCTGCTGCACTCCCATGGAGGGATCAAGTCACCGAGCCGGGTCGGGGTCATCGCGGGGCCGCGGAGCTCGAGCGGGAGGTAGATTGTCAAAAGAGGTTCATTGTCCCACAGCAGCCATGGCATCACCGAAGCCGAAACCCTCGCCAAAGCAGTCGCACCTGGCAAGCCAGCGGGTTCACTCCCGACAGGCCCCGGAGCAGACCAGGGTCCAGGGGATTAAAGTCGAGCTTTTCCAGCCTCTGCAGGGAGAAGGGAATGAGGAAGGGAAGTGGAGTATGGTGTCGAAGAATGGGAGAGAGAGAGAGAGAGACGGGAGGGCAGACGAGCAGGGGTGGCGGCAACCATCTCTCTCTCGCCTCAAGAACCATCGTCGGGTGAACCCCCCCCAGCAGAAGCGCCCGCCCCCGCGCACTCTCAACGTCGGCGCCGAGCCGCTCCGCCGTCCGGAGGTGATTCCGCGCCGCCACCGCCACTTCCCAGCACCGGTCCTGAATCGCGTCGAGCGGAGCTGTCCCGGCAACGACGTCGGCCGCACGCAGGATTGACGACGCATCAGCTGCAGTCGAGGTCGCCGAAACCCCTCCGCCTCGCCCGCCCCCACCCGCCCCCCCTCCGCGCTCGGGTAGCCCGACTACGAGGCCCCGCTCCAGTCCTCGCAGCGAGCCCGCTAGCGCCATCGCCATTCCCGCCCCCCGCCCGAGGTGGGACAGGGCATGGTCGAGGACGGGGTCGGCGAGGCCGAGGCACGACGCCGCCGCGAGGAGCACTTGGGTCTCGGACCCCTCGCATCGCGCCTCGAGCGCCGCGAGATCGGCGGGCTGAGCCCGCCTGGGGTCGCCGGCGCCGGGCGGGGAAGGGTGGAAGGAAGGCGGGCCGCATGGGTCCGGGGCGTCGACGGCGGCCTCGGCCTCCGCATCGTCTTCGGCCTCGTCGCCGCTGCTGCCCTCGTTGTCCAGCGACAGCCCCGCTTCCTCGGCCACCGCGGCGAACAGGCGCCCCAGACGGTACGGCGACACCGGAGCCCTTAACGACAATTGCTGCAGCGCCCTCAACGCCGGAGCGTCGGGGACTCGCCCTCTCCCGTCGGCCCGTGCCGCCGCCCGTGCCCCGTCCCTCCACCATGCCAGCCGCGCCGCTGCCAGGCCCCGTTTGAGCTCGGCGCCCCCAAACCCGCCCCCCCACCCACCGCCCCCCCCCTCTCCCACCTCGCCCCCTCCCGCGGCGTGGCGAGCCTCGAGTGCCAGCGCGCGCAGGATGGCGAGGGGGTGCCGGGACGAGTGGGAGAGGGGCGCCAGACAGAGGTAGGAGGGGTAGGCGTAGCGCCGCACAAGGCCGTGACAGTACTGTACGTCTTCTTGTAGGCGTTGTGACTCGGCCTCACGGTCGGCGGGGGGGTTCGGGTCCGAGGGATCCGAGGGGGTCGAGCCATAGGGACGGCCGCTGGTGGTGGTCACGCCGCTCGCAGGCCCCGCGGCAGCGGCGTCGGCGAGGCCGGCGACGCGGGACGAAGACGAGGGAGCGAGAGTGGAGGAGGTGCGCGCTCGAGATAGCATATGACGGAGTGCCATCGCGGAGGGGAGCGCTCTGGCGCTTTCGAGGCGGGGAGGCTCGTCCAGGAAGGCAGGACCCAGCCGGGGTCTGGCGTTTGAGTTCGTACAGTCTAGCCCCTTTCGCCCCCGCACTCCATGCGGCCGGGAGATGCGGGACAGTTATGTCAATACGCGGTCATGTGGAGGCCCTGGACTCGGGTCCGCTCGGATTTCGCTCTCCGCAGGACGCTGAAAGGGGTGCGCCCGCAATGGCGACGGGCGCTTCGGGTGTGGAGGAGGACGCCCGCGCCGTCCTGGCGAGTCGACGGCACGCGCCCCGCGAATATCATCCGACTCACGCTCGAACAGGACGGATAGATTACGCGCCAGCCCGCTCGCGAGCCGCTTAGGCCCCGGCCGCACAGCGTCACTGGAACCTGTCGCTGGCGCTCACCGCCGGAACCGGCGCCCGAACCTTTCACCTCTCGCCCCCCCCTCAGGCCGTGCTGGACACTCTACTGGGCCCTCTCGACGACGACCCGAACCGTGTCGACCCCCCTGACCCGCCCCCCGTGGCCTTTGCCCCCGCCTATTCAGCCGCCTTCCGGCTCTCGTCCACCGGCCGCGGCCCCGCCGTCCTCGATGCCGCCCGCGCCCGCTGTGCCGCCCGCGCCCGCCGGGCCATCGCCCGGGCCGCAAGCGCGCCCGACGGCCCCGATGACCCGGTTCCGGGGGCGGGGCCTCTCGCCGCTATCATCGCCGAGTGGGAGAGGGCGGCGCGCGGGGCCCGGGCCGCAGCCGCTGTCCTCGCCCACCCCGAACGTGCCGCCGCCTCCGCTGCCGCCACCGGGGGGATGGGGTCGGGGGGACGCGAGTCGATGGGTATTGAGGCGTGTCTGGCGGCTGCCTGGGCACGGGAGGCCGAGGCACTCGCCGAGGGCGCCGACGGACCCGGGGGGGCCTTTGGCGCTGGGGCTGCGGCGGCTGCCGGGGGGCTCCGCCTCGTCCCGCCCACCCCCGCTGCCCCCTCGGCCTCCACCGCCCCCACCGCCCCCGCCGACGACGCCGGGGGACCCCGGAGACTCGATTTGGCGAGGGCCGCGGTCGCCATGTGGCGACGCTGCGGGGAAGGGTGCCTGTCCCGCTTCGTGACGGCCCCGATGGCCGAGGCGGCCAGGCGGCGGGGCGCCGAGGGCGCGGCCATCGTCGCGGGCGGGGACCAGGGCGGAGCTGGAGCGTCGCTCGCCGCCGATCCAGTTGGGCGTGAAGAGGGCGCGACGACCGCGGGAGTCACCAGGGTAGCCCTTTCCCCGCTGGGAAGGGCGGCTGTGGCGGCATGGGCCCGGGGCGACGCGGCGCCCGACGTCGAAGCCGCATGTGACGTCCACGCCGCGGCGGCCTGCGCCCCCGGGGGCGCCGCCGCCGGACGGGTCGCCGGCCTCGCGGTCGCCAGCGTCCGTGCTCATGCCCGAGAGACGGCCTGGGCCACGGAGATTGGGTTGGATGCCGCTGCCGCCGCTGTGCTCGCTGCGTCGGCCCGCGCGGGATGGGTTGTCGACGTCAATGTTGGCCCTGCGGCCGTTGCTGGGGGTCCAGGGGACTCGCAGCCTCTGCGAGTGGGGCGACCCCCCATCGCTGACCGTGATGTTCGGGCCGCGGCTGATCGCGACGACACTGACGCAGGCAACGTCGCCGATGCCAATCTCGCCCTCGTCGCCGCCGCCGACGGTGCCCCCCTCCCCCTCGTCCTCGCGGCGTCGCCGGAGGGGGGGCTCTGTTCTCTCCTGGCGGCGGCGGCGGCGGCCCCAGCGGGGCCCCGGACCCGCGGAGTGTGGGACTCTTTGCGGTGCGTTTCTGCCGCTCTGGCAGCGACCAGGGAGGGGAGGGTCGCTGCAAACCAAGGGTGGGAGGCGGCGGCATGGGCGGTCACACGGGCGGCTGCGGCGACGCCTCGGCCGGTGGCGACGGCGCCCGCCCTGGGGGGCGAGCCTGTGCCGCCCTGGTGGGAGGCCGACCGGTGCGCTTGGGCGGGGGGGAGCGAGGAGCGGACGAGAGGGGGTGGCCACGGCGACGGCGACGTTGCGATGGCCGGCAACGGCCACAGTGATGACGGCAATGACGATGATGAGGACAACTACGATGACGACGACGACGGTCCCGCGGCCCCCAGCGCTGACGCCATCGCAGCCGCCGAGGCCGCTGCGTGGCTCGTCGGGGCCGCCGCCGCGGCGGCCCCTCCCGTCGCCCTCGCCGCCGACGCCTCGGCCTCGCCTGGCGCCGCCACCGCTGCCGCCGAGGCCGCCGCCCGCGACCGGGTTGCTGCCGTCCACCGCGGCGCTGGAGCCGCTCTGTGCGGGTCCCTGCCTCCGATCGGGGCCCCCCTGGCCGCCGCCGCATCGGCCCAGCTTGCCTCAGTCGCCGCCCTCACTAGGCACCTCGGCGGCCTCGGCGGGAGAGAGAGCGCCTCCGAGGCTGCCATCTTGGCGGATGGCCTTGCCCTCTCGCGCACCGCAGCGGGGATGGCCCTAGCTGCCGTCTGGAGCCTGGACTCGATCGACGATGCCGCCGACGTTGCCGACGGTCCCACCGCCCCTGCCGCGTCGCGACGCCGTTCCCGCCGCGCGGCCCTAGCCGCCGCCGACGCCGTTGCCGACGCCGTTGCTGCTGAAACCCGGAACCCGCAGCCCGCTGTCCACCGCCCGTTCGACATCGAAGCCGGGGTCGAGATCCGAGGTCCCGACCGCGGGAGCCCCAGCGGGCCCGTCGTCGCCTCGGCTGTGGGGCCGCCCCCCCCCGCCCCCACCCCCCTCCTCGACCGCGCCCTCCGCCTCGTCCCCCTCGTCCCATCCGTCGCCCGTGCTGCCTTTGAGCGGCGTCTCCGACTCCGCGCCGCCTCGGCTCTCCTATCTCCTCTCCACCCGGGCGACATTGACACAACGAACCCCGCCCCCGACGGCGTATTCGATCCCGACGGCCCCAGCGCTGCCCTCGGCGCAGGCCCCGGTGCTGCTGTCCGTGCCGCCGACGGCTACGTTCGGGCTGCGCGGGTCATGGAGGGGGAGTGGGGATCTGATCTGTCCCGCCGTCTGGGGAGCGTGGCGGTTGAGGGGGCCGCAGCGGGGGCGAAGGGGGGGGGGCTGGAGCCGGGGGCGGCGGGCGGTGGGGCGACGGCGGTCCTGACACGCGACGCGTGGCCGGCGCCGCCAGGCCCCCCAACGCGTGGAGGCTGGTGTCCGGTCTGCCACGGGGGGGGTGGGGATGCGGCGGCTGCAGGGGGGAGCGGCGACGGCGGCCCAGCCCGTCGCGCTGCCCGGCCGCGGTCGGCGCGGTCCCCCCCATCGTCGTCAGCTGCTGTGACTGACGACCACCCGTGTGGCGTCGGGGCGGCGGCGTCAGGCGGTGGCGGCGGCATTGGCGGCGGTGGCGGCGGTGGCGGCCATGTTCCCCCGTCACGCCCTGCCGGTCCCTGGGGCGACACCGCGGTCGCCGCCCTTGACCTCCCCACAGCCTGGTTCCGCTCCGAGGCCTCCCGCCGTGAGACCCAGGACGGCGCCCCTTCGGCCCGCGGCGGGGCTGGCGACGGGGCCGGGGGACGGGCAAGCGGCGCCCTCGCCTTCGCGTGGGCGACGAGCCTGGGCCAGAGCGTTGTCGAGGCGCGGCCCGGCGGCGGCCCGGGCGTCGCCTTCCGCTGCTCGACCCGTCAGGCGGTTGCTCTGGCCGCCGTGGCCGAGGCCCTCTCGGCCCTTCCCCCCAGCCGCGAGGCTGACGGAGCGCCGTGGCACGCGCTACGGGACGGCCCGCTCGGCCGGAGCCTGGGCGCGGCGGCGGCCGGACCGACCGTCGCGTCCCTCTGTTTCCCGCCCGGGGCCCTTGCCTCCTTCCCTGAGGGCGGGCCCCTCGTCCTTCTCCCCCCCCAGGGGGGGGCGGCGGGGCCCGGAGCCTGGGGGGGAAGGGGCGGTGCCGTTGCCGCGGCCGGCGGGGGGGGGTGGCGGGTCGCGGCCAACCCGCGGTTCGAGGCGGTCGGCGCCAGGCCGCGGGAGGCGGTCGGTGGGAGCGTCAAGGGGGAGGGAGGGGGGCCTCGAGGCGCCGCTCCGGTCGCCTCCGCCGCCCCCCCGCCCCACCTGCCAGAGTGGTGGGCGGCGACGGCGGTGACGACGCCCCCGAGGGTGGGGATTCTGTCTCCGGCGCCCCCCCCGGGGGGGGGACGGTCGTCGCCGTCTGCGCCCCTCTCCCTCCCCGTCCCGATGCGTCTCCCTGCCGCCCGGTCGGTGGCTGCCTGGGGGGGTGGGGGATGGCACCTGGGCACCGACGGCCGGGCGCGGCCGGGGCCGGGTCGGGCCAGGGAGGGCCGTCCGGGCGGCGCAGGGGGGTATCGAGCTGGGACGGGCGCATCTCCCGACTCCGGTGGATCCTCCCGGGCGGGGGTCAAGCGCGAGGGGTCGGGCGCACCTGGCGGCCGCGATCGCCGCTCGTTGACCGGCGCCGGGGCCGCCAGGGCCGCCGCCCCCGGCGGCGGCGCCGCCGGAACTCCCGCCTTGGCCGAGACGCCCCATCTCCGCCCCCTCCTCGAGGCCGCCGTGTGTCGCGTCATGAAGAGGCGTAGAGAGGCGACGCTCGAGGCCCTCACGGCCGAGGTCCGGGCGGAGCTGGGGCGGGCCCCGCGGCCGGGGACGGCAGCCTGGGCGCGGAGTCTGCCGGATTCTCGGGTGGCCGCCTGCGCCGATTCTTTGCGGCAGAGGGACTTTCTGCGCGAGAGCGAGGGGGGAGGGGGGTGGATCTACGAGCCCTGATGGGGGCGGTGGGGGGGCGGTGGGGGGGCGGTGGGGGGCTCTTGGAGCGGGGCGGGGGCGAGGGGGTTGGCTGGTGGGCGGGGAGGTGGTCCCTTCGAGTAGGCGCGGCTCAGGTTACCGGAGGTTTTGTACCTGATCTGTAGAACGTGCGACAAGACTTCGAACCCGCGTAGGGTGGGCAGGACCTCCGGCGGTCGTGGGGCGCACCTCCGCGCGTCAGCTGCCACGCCGGCCGCCGGCGCGTCTGGCGTCGCGGGGGCCTCGCGTTCGTTATGCGAAGTAGACTAGCCTCTCTCGGTGACAGAGCCGCGAAAATACCTGCTCTGATCGAGGCCTGGCAAAGATCTCGGGCTCTCGGATCCGCAAAGCGATCCGCGATCCCCCCGCATGCCGGGGCCGCCACCAACGTTGCTGCCGTCCATGCCCCCCCCCGCGGCGGCCGCGCCAGCTTCTCTGGCCGCGCGGCGCCCGCGTCCCCCGCCGCCGCGCAGTTTCCCGAATCGTCCTCCCACCCTCCCCAATCCACCCCGTCCACCCCCCGGGAGGGCGAGGGCGATCCCGCCCCCGTCGGCGACCGTTCCACCCCCCGGGAGGGCGAGGGCGATCCCGCCCCCCTCGGCGACCGTTCCCCCCCCCTCACGTGGGCCGCCTATGGGAAGATGCTCGAGCTGTGGCTGCGGTGGCCCCGCCTCGCCCGATGGGCGGAGGCCCGGGCCGCCGCCCACGCCGCGGCGACCGCGGGGGGCGACGCGCCCCCGCTGGGCCTCGCCGACGTCCCCTTCCGGTACGCCCCGGACCGCGCGGTGCGCCTCAACGCGGTCCTCGAGCACTACGCCAGGGGCGCGTTCACCGCGGCCGAGGCGTCGACGGCCTCGGGGATCGACGCCGCGCTGTTTCGCGCCGTCGCGCGGCAGTACCGCGACGAGAGAGACGCCTTCCTGGGCGCCGCGCGACGGAGGGTGGACGAGGCGGCGGCGGCAGCAGCGCGCGGAGCGGAGCAGGGGACCCCGACCGGGGCGTCGCAGCGGGCGCTGGACGAGGCGGCGCCGGCGCTGGCGGCGGCCGTTGCGGAGACGCAGCGAAGGACGATGGTTTGGCTTCGGGATCGGGACGAGGGACGAGAAGGAAGGGACGGGGGAGGAGAGGGACGGGACTGGGGCGGGGGGACGACGGGGCCCCCGCGGGGGGACGGGAACGCGGGCGGGGGCCGCTGCAGGGGACAAGAGGCCCAGTCGCGCCGCGTGGCCGAACTCTTTTTGCTGCAATTCTCTCCCGACGAGGCCGCTCGCGTCGCCCTCTCCGCCGCCCTCGCTGCCGTTCAGGGCCTTGACGGGTCGGCGGGGGCGTCGCGCGGCGTCGGCCTCTCGGGCCGCGGCCGCGACGGCGGACGCCGTGCGGCCGGCCGCGCCAACCCCTCCGGCGGCGACGTCGACCTGTTCGCCGTGCCCCTCGAGGGCAGCGCCCCCGTCAACCGCCTCGTCGCCTCCATCGGCGCCGCGCTGTCGGGCCGTCTTGCCCTCGCACGCGCCGAAGGGGCGGCGGAACCGGGCGGCGGACTCCCGGCCGACCAGCGTCGGGCCCTCGACCTCGTCGCTCGGTACGGCCCCCCCTGGCTGCTCGAGCGTCACCTCGCCGCCATGCCGGGCTTCGCCACCCCCGAGGGAGCGCTCGCGAGCCGCACCGCCGCCGCCCTCCTGCTGGACCTAGCCCTGCTGCACTGCCACGTCCTGCCCTTCTGGGAGGAGCGGGGGCCAATGGACGAAAACGCGCCCAGGGCGCCATCTCCTCTCCCCCCCGAGACCGTCCCTCTCTTCCATCACGTCATGCACCGCCCCCTGGGCGCCCGCGGGGACCCTCGCACGGTGGGCTTCCTTGTCCTCCACCCCGGCCTCGCCGCGTGGCTCCGCGTCCGCCCCGCCGAGACCACCCGCGACGTCCGCCCGCCCCGTCCGATGCTGGTGCCCCCCGTGCCGTGGCAGGGAATGTTCGAGGGAGGCTACCTCCACCTCCAGCACGCCGTGATCAAGCCCGCTCGCACGGGAGGCGCCCAGCTCCTCCAGGCCGCCCACCGGGGGCTCGACGCAAGCGTCCTCCGGCGCGGTTACCACGGTCCGAGCGCCCTGGCGACGCATCCTCTCCTGGCCTCCACCCTGGATCGCCACCCGTCGCTCAGAGAGGACGCCCTCGTCGATACGGCGCGAAGGCTGGCGGCGACGCGACTACGGAGAGGAACGAGAGGCGATGGCGATGAGGACCTCGACACGCTCGTCGCCGAGGCCGAGGCCGAGCTCCGGCGGCTCCGGGATGCCGCCGCCGCCTCTGACCCAGCTTCCCCCCGGTCCCGAGCCTGGTTTTATCCCGCGCGGGCCGGGGAGCTTCTCCCGCTGTCGGAACGCCCGCCCGACCCAGCGCCCGCCCTTCAGGCCCTGTCCTGCCTGGGCGCCGCCCCCTGGAAAGTCAACCAGGTGGTCCTCTCCGCCGTCGAGGCCTGTCTGGAGGTTGGAGGTGGCGGCATCGGCCAGGTCCCGCCCACTTGCGACGCCGCTTTTGCTGAAGCGTCGAGAAAGCGCCACCTTGCTCCGCGGCCAGACGGCGCCCCGGCGCCCCACGCCGCCGCCCTCGCCGCGGGGCGGCCCGAGCCGTTGCGGCGTGCCGTCGAGCGCGATCTGGCCAACCTGCGGAGCGAGAGAGCTAGCTTCCAGCTGGCGAGCCGTCGCCCGTCCATCCGCGGGTTCTATCCCTCCGTCCAAACCGTCCCACTGTCCGCCCCTCGGTCCATCCAAACCGTCCCACCCTGCCACCCCGGCTGCAACATCGCTCCCTCCCTCCCCCCTCCTTCCCTCCCTCCCATTCTGCCTCCCTCCCTCCTTCCCTCCGTCCCTCCCTCCCTACGTCCGCGCCCACTCGTCCCTCCCCTCCCCCCAGGTCCTCGACACCGCCCGTGACCTCCGCGCCGAGCCCGTCTTCTTCCAGCCCCACCACCTCGACTTCCGCGGACGTGCCTACCCGGTCCACCCCCACCTCCACCACCTGGGCAGCGACGTCTCGCGCGCCCTGCTCTCGTTCGCCCTCGCCCGGCCCCTGGGAGCCGCGGGGGAATTCTGGCTGCGCGTGCACCTCGCGAACTGCTACGGGCGCGGGGCGGACAAGCTCCCGCTGCCGGAGCGGGCGGCGTTCGCGGAGGAGAGGATGGAGGAGATCCTCGCGTCTGCGCGGGATCCGCTGGGGGGGTGGGAGGGGGGGCGGGGCGGCGGGGGCAGCGGGGGCGGCGGGGGCGGAGGGGGCGGCGGGGGCGGAGGGGGCAGCGGGGGCGGCGGCGCCACTCCCGACCCCCGCGCGTGGTGGAGGGGCGCCGACAAGCCGTGGCAGACTCTGGCCGCGTGCGTCGAGCTCGCGGCCCTGGACGCCTGGACGCGAGGGGAGGGGGACGGCGGCCCTGGCCCGCGGCCCGCGTCCGCCTTCCCCTCCGCTCTGCCCGTCCATCTCGACGGGAGCTGCAACGGACTCCAGCACTTCGCGGCGCTGGGGCGGGATCGACGCGGCGGGGGCGCGGTGAATCTGCTGCCGCCAGAGGAGATCGAGGGGGCGAGCGAGGGGGGTGGGGGCGGGGGGGGGGACGGCGACGACGACGGCGCCCGCGCCGGGGGGGATGCTGCCCGCGCCGCCCGCCTCGCCGCCGCCGTGCCGGACCCGGCCGCCCGGGTGTCTTCGCCCCCGCGCGATGTATATTCGACCGTCGCCCGGGCCCTTGCCGCGCGGGTCGAGGCCGACGCCCTCAAGGGGGTGCCAGAGGCCCTCGCGCTGCGTGGGGAGGTGGACCGTCGCCTGGTCAAGCAGACGGTCATGACGACGGCGAGAGGGGACCTGTCTCTCTCTCCCTGTCTCTCTCTCCCTGTCTCTCTCTCCCTGTCTCTCTCTCCCTGTCTCTCTCTCCCTGTCTCTCTCTCCCTGTCTCTCTCTCGGTCTCTCTCTCTCCATCGTCAATATATATATATATATATATCTATCTATCTATCTCACTCTCTCACTCTCTCACTCTCCCACTCTCTCACTCTCTCACTCTCTCACTCTCTCGCTCACTCTCTCTCTCGCTCACTCTCTCTCTCGCTCACTCTCTCCCTCTCTCTCTCCTCTTCCCTCTCCCACCCCCTCTCCTCCCCCCCACCCTCCCGACCGCAGGTGTATGGCGTGACCCCCATCGGGGCCCGCGACCAGATCCAGGCGCGACTGGTGGAACGGGGATGGCCCGCCGCGGACCCCGCCACCGGCCGGGCCGCCAGATACGCGGCGCGGCAGACGCTCGAGGCGGTCGGGGACACGTTCGGGCGAGGACCGCGGGGGGCGACGTCGCGCGGAGGGTTGGAGGAGGGAAGGAGTGGGGGGGGGGGGGGGGGCGAGACGGACGGGAGCCGGGCGACCCGGTGGCGGCGTCCGCGCCCCCGCCTCTGTCCGCGTCGACGCCGCGCCGCGCGCGCGTCCCTGTCGCGCCGTTCCACGTCCCCCCCGGTCGTTCAACCCCCCCCACCCCTCCCCCTTCCCCTTCCTCCTCGCCCCCAGCGAGGCCCGCCGCATCATGACGTGGCTGGCCGACGCGGCCGAGGCGACCGCGCGCGGCGGGTGCCCCGCGGCGTGGACGACCCCGCTGGGGCTCCGCGTGGCCCAGCCCTACGTCAGAAGGCGGAGCGTCGCGGTGTCGGCGTCCGTCGGGGGACAGCGGTCGGTGCGCGTCTGGATGGACGCCCTCCCCGAGGACACGGACGCGTCCGACGCCACCCCGGCCGCCGCCTCCGCCGCTGCGCGGCGTGAACGCCCCGGCCGCCGCGCCGACGTGGGCCGCTCCCCCCCCCCCCCCCCCCGACCCCC
>Ga0181573_10003318_pt1 | contig 14311 bp, 7 predicted proteins | sample 101ome_25_FD_148643 | JGI IMG/M metagenome (GOLD analysis project Ga0181573, IMG submission 148643) | Coastal salt marsh microbial communities from the Groves Creek Marsh, Skidaway Island, Georgia - 101409BT metaG (spades assembly) | ecosystem: Environmental > Aquatic > Marine > Intertidal zone...
TGGACCCCGACGCGCTTCCCAACCAGATCGTCGCGTTTCTCCGCGTCGTGCTCACGTCGGCTGAGATCGCGTTCGACAGCGCCGTCAAGCGGATCCTAAAGCTGTGGGTGACGCGGGACCCGACGCTGACGGGCCGACTGTTCTTCTTCACCGCGGGGGCGTTTCTCTTCGGCACGCTCGCCAAGGTGCTCGGGCCGACGAACCCGCTCGAGTTTGGCAAGGAGTCGCTGTTCTCCACGGTGATGGGGACGAGCCCGCAGTGGGTGTTCAACCGGGAGCAGGGTCCGGTGCAGGCGACGATGGTGACGATGACCAGCGCGTGCATCGCGGCGATTGCGAAGATTCGTCTCGGCAACAACATGGTCCCGCTGTCGCCGTTCATGCACGGCGTGCTCGGACTCCCCGTGGGCTTCATGCTCGTGTTCAGGTGGAACAACGCGTACGAGCGTTGGTGGTCCGGTCGAACCGAGCTCGGTCTGCTGCTGATGCACGCGAAGAATCTCGGCGGATCGTTTTGCACCTGGGTCGCGGGATCGGACCAGCAACTGGCCACCCGCGCCTTGGCGCTCATCTGCGCCCTGAAGGAGTGCGTGGCGGATCGCCTCAACGGAACCATCCTCGCGGACGGCCGCGTGATGCTCAACGAGACGACGCTGACCACGCCGCTGCACCCGGATGACCTCGAGGGCCTGTTCGCCGCGGAGAATAAGGTTTTGTACTGCATCGAGTCGCTTCGCAAGTGCATCTTCAAGGCGCACGCTCAGGGTTTGCTGCCGCCGCCCATCCTGGGCGGGATGCAGAACGAGGATCTCTTCAAGATCATGGAGGCGTACGGCGAGTGCGAGAAGGTGGTCAACCAGCCCCCGCCGGGATGCATCATCACGCACCTCAAGTCCACGCTCATGGTGTACATGTGCGCGCTCCCGTTCATCCTGGTGCACGAGGTGGGCGTGCTCGGGGTGGTGCCCACCACCGCGATCCTGTCGTTGGCGCTCTTCGGCACCGAGGCGGCGGCGGAGCAGATCGAGCAACCTTTCGGCAACCGACCGTACCACTTGCCCGTCAGGGCGCTCATCAGGGCCAACACCAGGGACATGGGTCAGACGTCGAGGCCGGTGCTCGGATTTTCCGGCTACGTCAACTCGCCCAGGGCGCAGCCTTCGTCGTTTGAGATTCCCACGATTGGCATCTCCGCGAACGCGACGGGCGCGGAGGAGGAGGAGGACAAGGCCCTGGACGCGGGAACCGGCGCCCCGTTGCTGTACGGCAGCGCGGACGCGTGGCACGGCGACACAGCCGCCCCAACCGGCGACGCGACCGCCGGCGCCGGAAACGAGAGAGGCGGCGGGGGACTCTTCAGAAACATCGGCCAAAAAACGTCCGACGCCAACGGAGGTCCCGCGTCCCAGGGAGGTCCGAACGGCGCGAGGACCGGGACCATCACCGTCGTCCAACCCGCGACGCCGATGGAAGGGGAGCGCTTGACGCTTCCGTGGACGTCCAGGGACGCCGACGACGCCGCGTCCGCGCTCGGCATGGAGGCGTCGGAGGGGGAGCGGCTGGGCGGCGACACGGCGAACGACCTGTCGGCGAACACCTCCAACCTCGGCCAGGTGTTCTTCGCGCAGACGGAGTCCAAGCTGAACGACCTGAGGCGGCAGACGGGGTTCGGCGTCGGGGCCGGCAAGCAGGCCAACGGCGGCGGCGGAGGAGGAGGAGGCGGTTCCGAGGGCGGCGTGTTCAGCTCGGACCGCGGGCGAAGGCAATCGCAAAACGGCGGCTCGTCGAACGGCTCGTCGAACGGTCACGCGAAGGGCGGCCTCGACCCCTCGGCGCAGCCTTGGACTCCCAAACCCTACTCGCCCTACTCCTCCGGGGGTGACGGGGGTGACGGCGCCAAGAAGGCGATGCCCACGTGGAAGACGCAAACGCCGATTGAGGTTTTCGGCGACAACGAGCTCGGCACCTGGGACGGACACGGGTCCGTCCGGTCGACCAGTCACCGCTACCACGTCGGCGACAAGGCTCGGCGAAACGTGGACTCGCCAAACTCCAAGGGTAACTCCGAGAGGAGCGCGAACTCGGCTTCCGGGTCGGCTTCCGCGCCCGGCTCGCCCGTGCGGAGGGGGTTCGACTTTGGGCAGTTCGTGCCCTCGCCGTTGGGCCTGGCGCCCGCGGCGATGCACGGGTTGGACTTTGGGGGCGGTGGATTCGCGAGCAAGGCGAATGGCGCCCCGGTCTCGCCCGCGCGAACGTCCGCCCTCGGCGGCGGCCTCGCGCGCACGTCGAGCCTGGACAGGGACGCCCTCGGCGGCACAGCCGTCGGCGGGTCCTCCTCCTCCTCCTCCGGCGGCGGCACGGCTGGCGGGGGCTTTGACTTTTCCAACGGGTCCGCCGCGCAGTCCGCGTCCACGCGCACGGCGGACACCCTCTTCGGCACCGAAGCCGCGGGCGCGAGCAGGAGCGTCTTCGCCGCCGGGACCGCGACGTTCGCGGCGTCGTCCGCCGGCGATTCGTCTTCGCGCGACGGTTCGTCTTCCCGCGGCTCTCGCGGGGCGTCGTCGTCGGCGGGCGGCTCCTCGGGTCTCGAGCGACGCCGGAGTCTGGGTTTGGAGGGCGGATCTCCGACCCGTTCGGCGGCGGATAAGAGCGATAAGTCGGGTGGTGGCGTTAACGGCGGGGAGCACGCGGACTCCGTGCGGACGTGGTCCGGGAAGGACGCGCGACGCGCCGCGTCGGCGCTGAGCAACAGCGGCCTCTTCAGCCAGCAGCAGGCGGCGGCTTCGCAGAGCGCGCGCAAGAGCGCGCAGCGCATGGCGCGCACGCAGAGCGTCGGGAACTTCGCGCGCGTCTCCGAGACAGAGCCGTCGCAATCCCCGGGCGGCGGCGGTCCGTCATCTCCGGGCGGCGGTTCATCTTCCAGGGGGGACGAGGACGGTTCATCTTCCCCCGGCGACGGCGTCGTCAGCAACGTCGTGCCGAGAAACGCATCCGCCGCGTCCTTTCTCGACGCGGACTCGTCCGTCAGGCCCACCATATGGGACGTCTTCGGCGACGACGCGACGCCCGCGACGAACGGCGGCGGCGGCGGCGGGGCGCGCGCGAACGGCGCGAACGGCGCGACGAACGGCGCGAGCGTCGCCGAGCGTGAGCGAAGATCGTCCAAGAAGAATCGCAGCCGGGAGGCGTACGTTGACGGCGCGGCGGCGGTGGAGGCGGCGGCGAGCACGCCGCGGCGGCACAAGTCCGGCAAGCCCCCGAGGTGGGTGAACTGAGACGCGTGTATCACGTAGAGACGCGGCGAGACGGCGCGGTGAGGTTTGATTGATTCCATTCGTTCGTACATTCGGGGTCCATCGTTTCTTATTTCTTGGAAACTTCCACCTCCCTCGCCTGCTCGCCGAAATGCCGATGTGCTTTCCAGCCAGGGCGTTCCTGGCGCGCCCCGCTCCAGACTTATCCGCACCCGGACGGCGCCCCGTTCGCCTGCCGACCGCACCGATGGCCATGAGCGTCGCGACGCCCACCGCCCACGCAGCCGCTCGTCACATCCCGGTTGCCGCGGCGCGGCGCCTCGCCGCGTCGCGCTCCGCCGCGGTCGCGCCCCTCCGCCGCGCGCTCCTCGCGCCCCGATCGTCGCGCGTCCAGATGCCCGCGCGTCGCTCGAACCACGGCATCGTCACCGCGGGATGGAACGACTTCGCGTGGGGGTCGGGCTCCATCGTCGCCAACGAGCCCGCCGCCGCGGACGGCGGCCTCCGGTCCATCGTGCTCAAGGTGGACGGCGAGATGGCCAAGGGGTACGCCAAGCCGGGGCAGTTTTGCCAGCTTCGCGCCAATGACGACGGCAAGCCCGCGTTCATCGCCATCGCCTCCCCGCCGGACGCGGACGCCGGCACGTTCGAGCTCCTCGTCAAGCGATCGGACGGCACCGCGGGGGAGATCTGCGACATGACCGCGGGCGACGTCGTCCAGATGTCCCCGCCCATGGGACCGGGCTTCGACATGGACAAGGCGCCCGCGGATGCGTTCCCAAACGCGCTGCTCTTCGCCACCGGCAGCGGCATCTCGCCGATCCGCGCGCTCATCCAGAGCGGCGTCCTCGTCGGCAGGAACGTCACGCTCTATTACGGCACCGCGTCCCCGACGTACACCGCGTTCATGGACGAGTTCAAGGACTGGGAGGCGCGAGGCGTTCGGGTGCGGCACGTCCAATCGCGGGTGGGCGGGCCGCCGACGTACGTGCAGGACGCGCTCAAGGAGGACGCGGAGAACATCGACGGCGCCAAGACGTGCGCGGTGCTCGTGGGTCAGAAGGAGATGACGACCGCCGTGATCGAGGTGCTGGAGGGCGTGGGGGTGGCCAAGGAGCGCTGCATCATGAACTTCTAAACTGACGAGTCGGATCGACGTCGACGCGAGATTTTATTCGTTTACAAGTACAAGGTAGTAACGCGAGTCACGGGTGTTATTCGCTGGACGACTCAGTCGTGGAGATCGTTGAGGTACGCCAGGAGGTTGGCCCGCTGGTCCTCCAGCTCCAGATCCTGCTTGCTCTTGTCCACCTTCATCTTGATCCGCTTGCCGCTCACGGCGCTGATCCTATGGTCGTCGCGGTCGCCGCTTTTGCGCTTGTGCTTCTTGTCCTTCCTGTCCTTCTTGTCCTTCTTGTCCTTCTTGTCCTTCTTGTGCTTCTTGTGGTGATGATGGTGGTGCGATGATTCCCTCTTCTCGTCCTTGGCGCGAGTTTCCTCCCCCCCGCCGCCGCCGCCCCCGCGCGCGTCGCGAGACCCATCCCGATACTCGTCGCCACGGCGCCGGCTCTCCGTCCCGCGATGGCGGTCGCGAACGCGCCGATCCCTAGACCCATCCCGCGCGTCCCTCGAGCCCTCCCTGTTCCGCCTTCGGTCCTCGGGCGGCCGCGAGTCCCGCGGGTCTCGTTCCCTGCCCCGGTGGGCATCGCGCGATCCGCGACGTTCGCGGCGTCGATCGTCGTCCCACCGGTGGGAACGTCCGTCTCTCGACCGGGAGGAGGATGAGGACGACGAGGAGGAGGATGAGGACGACGACGCGTCGCGCCGGCGTTCTCGCCGCCCGTAGTCGCGGTCCCTGCTCCGGCTCCGGCTCCTGCCGCGTGGCGCGCGATCGCGATCGTCGCCTCGCCCGGCGCCGCCCATCGCGTCGGAGTACATCGGAGCCATGGCCGAGACGCGAGCGGATGATGGATGCGGGTCACCTCGATTTCGCCAAAAATACGCGTGCCCAAAACTAAAAGTTAAACGATGACTCATCACTCCTCTCTCCTCTCCCCGCCCCCCTCGCGCGTCCCGAGGAAACTCGGCAGCGTCTCGCCCCGAAACTTCGGCGCCGCGAACCCGTCGCCGTCCACGGAACCCTTGCCGCCACCCGTGGGACTCGATCCCGCGACGTCGGGCCCGTTCCCCAACCGACGACCCGCGCCCAAACGCCCAAACGCCTCCGAGCGAAGCGCCTCCGCCGCGAAACCCATGCCCTCCCCGATCGCCCCCGGATTCGAACCCGCGCCTCCGGAATGATCGAACGCGGCGCCCCATCTCGCCTCTGCCCTTCGAATCGCGAGCTCCAACTCTTCCCTGTCGAGCCTCAGGCCCTGCACGGACGCGAGCTCGATCCTGAACGGTCCCGGTGGCTCGACGCCGCCGCCCGCCACCGCGAGGCCGAGGCCGACGACCTTGCTCTTGCTCATCTCGTACTCGTGCTCCAGGACGCCGCCGCGCCACGTCTTCAGGAATCTGCCGATGGGTAAGACGACGTCCGCCCAGGTGTCTCGCGGGGCGAACAGGAAGCACTGCCAGAGGTCCTCCTTCCCGCCGGTGACCCAGTTGTCGGTTCGGATGGATGCGACGTACTTTCGTCCGTCGGATCTCACCCTGTACCGCAGCGCGGTGAAGGCGTCGAGGTCGATGAACTCGCCCGCGGGCAGGTCCTTGGTGCTGCACCCCGCGAAGCCGCTGCGCTTGAGGGATTTCGTCACCCTCGGAGCGTCGGACTCCCCGCCCGAGGATCGCGACGACGACGAAGGTTCGACTTCGGCACCCCGATCGACAGCCTTGGTGACGGTGGCGCCCGACCACGGGTCGATCTGCGGCTTCGCGCCCGGCGCGGGCTCCAGCGCGGGCCGCGGACGCGCGATATCGGTGCTGAGCGTTCCCTCGAGCACCATCGCCCCGACGTCGCCGTCCTCCGCGCCCTCCGGTCTGGGCCGCCACGAGACGGACGCCTCGCTCATCCCCCCGTGCGACGCGTCGGACCACGCGCGCCATTTGGACTCGACGTCGCCGGCTTCCCTGAAGGACACGAAGACCTCCCGCGATGCGGGGGCGACGTCCTGGACGTCCTTCAGCCATCGAAGAGCCCGTCTGGCGAGACTGCCCGCGAGAGCCATGTCGAGCGTCTGTCGCCGCGCCCGGATCTGTCTCCACTCGTCGATGAGTGATGAATCATCGAAGCCGCCTTTCAGAAACAGGGAAGAGGAGGAGGGAACGCTGAAGAGGGAGCGCGCTCACTCCCCACCGAGCGAAGCAGTTTAACGAGGAGATCGCTCACATGGACGGCGACGGCGACTACGACGGCGGCGATGGGTGCGTGCCCGGACGTTGAACCCGAGACCCGGACCCGGTTTCCCCGCGCGCGCTTCGCTGGCGCGTCGATCGGCGCCGGCGCGGCGCGAGAAAGATCCCTAGGACTCCGCCGACAATCCAGCCCCCTCGCCGCGACCGCGTTCCCGCCGCCCCATCGACCCGACCCCGCGCGCACCCCCGCCGATGCGACGACGTCCCGTTCCCGTCGCGTCACCGCGCGCTGACATCCCGCGTCCCCACTCTCCCACCCGCGAATCACGCGCGCAGCGCCTACGACTACGACGAGCCCGCGGGCGGCGACGACGAACCGGAGGCGGAGGATGCCGAGATGCCCGAGGGGGGCGTCGAGGTGCTCGAGCACGCCCCTCAGCAGGGCGGCGGCGCCGTCACCGAGCGCACCACCACGCCGTACATGACCAAGTACGAGCGCGCGCGCATCCTCGGAACCCGCGCGCTGCAGATCTCGATGAACGCGCCGGTGCTGGTGCAGCTGGACGGGGAGACGGATCCGCTGGAGATTGCCGGGAAGGAGCTTCGCGAGAAGCGGATCCCGTTCACGGTGAGACGGTACCTACCCGACGGGTCGTGGGAGGACTGGGGCGTGGACGAGCTCATCGTGGAGGACCCGGACAGGCGCAGGGGGCTCTGAGTGAGCGTCGTCCGTTCGTCACGAACGACGACACGCTCTCGCCGCCCGCGGCTTCACGCGCGATTGAAATCTGTGCGACGCTCAAAAATCTAAAAAGTATGAGTATGCTCACGATCCCCCGCCGCGTCCCGCGTCGCTCCGTTTGGACAGAACCCGCGCCACCTGCGACGCCGTCAGCCTGTGCACGCCGTGCGCCTCCCTCAGCCTCTCCACCGCCGCGCCCGCCGACCCCGAAGCGAGTGCGGGGTTTCGCTCAACCCCCCGCGACGACGACGACGACGACGAGCTTTGCGATTGAACAAAGTCCGCGCGGAGCTCGGCGTCCACCGCGGCGACAAACGCCCTCGCGTCGGACGCGTCCAGGTTGAGCAAAACCCCGCACTCCGTCAACGGGCCGAGGTAGTTCTCCGCGCGTCGCAGGAACGGGCCGAAGCACGCGCGGACGGCGTCGACGTCGGCCCGGAAGTGGGTCGCGCCCGTTCGAGTGAATCCGGCTTTGTTCCCGAGGACGACTTGGCGGAGGATCACGTCGCGCACGGCGGCGGCGACGACGCGAGTCGCCGACTGAACGCACGATTTCCCGCCGTCGTCGACGGCGTCGGCGGCGACGAGCGCGGCACGGACGACGGCGAGGCCGTCGCGAAGGACCCGCAGCGGGCGCGAGAGCGCCGGCGACGCGTCCGCCGCCGCGCCGAGACGCCTCGAGTCATCGAGCGGATCGTTCGCCTCCTCCCCCGCCGCCTCCGCCTTTCCGGCGCCCTCACGTCCCCCCGCTCGCGTCGCCCCCTCCCCGGGTGCCGACTTTTCGTCGCCGTCGCCGTCGCCGTCCTCAGCCCCGAACCGTCCCGCGAGGTGCGCGTTCGACAGGTACGAAACCGCCGATCGCTCGAACGCTTCGGCGAAGGTTTCCGCGATTTTCCGCGTCCACTCATCCGCGAACGCGTCCAGCTTGGCGACGACGTCTCCGAAGAGGTTATCGTCCCCTCCCGCCGCGGACAGCGCCGCGGCGTCTTCGCCCCTGTCCCGCGTCGCCCCTGCCAGCCTCCTCGCGACGCAGACGCAATCACCGACCCTCACAGCGCCCTCGGCGGCGGCTGTGGGCGACACGGTGGAAATCATCGCGTGATATGCATCTCCAGCTCGGACCCGACGTCGCAGCGTCTGATCGCAAAAGACGCCGATACACTCCGACGCGACGTTCGCGAGGTACGCCAGCCGCGCGTTCACGGGCGGTTCGTACATCGGGTGGTCCGGATCCCAAACGGCCGGGTCGCTCGTCGAAGTGTCGGGGACGACGCACGAGCGCGGAATCGCGGCCGCTCTTTCCACGGCTCGGTTGAAACACTCCACCGCCTTCTCCGCGACGGGCGGCGACGCGAACGTGCTCGAAATTAAGTCGTCCGAACCGGAACCCGAAGGTCGCGGGTTCGATACCTCTCCCGAACCTAGCGACGGATCGGGCTCTCCCTCCTCGTACCCGACCCCGACGGCGCCGATCCCCGCGGGGGCCCACGGGTCGTTTGTACCGGTGAGACGCGAGTCTGCGACGACGTCAATCTCGCGAAGGCAATCCGCCAGCTCGGCGCGCATCCATCGAACGGCGCGGTCCCTGCCGGACGTGGCGAGCGCGGCGAGGGCGCTGCACCCCGCGGGGAGCGAGTCCGCGTCTAAATAAAGTCCGTCCGCGGCCCGAGTGGGGATCGAACGCGCGACCCTCGGGTCCGGGTTGGACAAGTTTCCGACGACCAGTTTCCGAACCTCCGCGTCGAACCGCTCGCACTCGTCCGCGAGGTGCAGCCAACGCGCGTCCGCCGCCCTCGAGTTCTCCCTCGAGTACGCCCTCGCGCCCACGTACCCTTCCTCCGTCTCCGCCGTCTCCGTCGCCGGTACGAAGTGCCCCTCGACGACGTCGCGCGCGATTCGCGCCATCGCGATCGCAAAGCCGGTGCCCAGCCGCCCCGGTCCTATCCCGGCGGTTACGCGACGCGACTGCGTTCCGAACGTCGCGGGTTCGAATCCGTGCCGGAGCGCGGCGTCGAGCACCGGCGCGCAGCGCGCCGCGACGCGCGAGACGCACGCGAAGAGCCTCTCCGGTCGGCTCGGGTCGTTCGCCGCGCTCGAGCGTTCGCGAACAAAGTGTCTCTCCACCGACTCTCTCACCGGCGACGCCAGCGCTTCGGCGATCCACGATTCGAACGTCGCGGGTTCGATCCCGTCGCCGTCCAAAAGCGCCGTCGCGCCCTCCGCCGCGGCTTGCAGCGAGCCCAGGACGGCGCACGCGTCGCGAAGGTCCGTCGCGGCTTCGTCCGAGGAGTTCGGGTCGACGCGCCACTCGAACGCGTCCACGGCGGCGGGGTTGATTGGTGGTGGCCATCCGGTGAGGCCCGCGGCGTCGATCGCGAGGCGCGTCGCGACGGCGCGGAGGCGATCGCACTCGGCGCGGATGCGCGCGGCGAGGGACGCGGTGAACCGATCGTCGGGTGGGTTTAGGCCGCGTGGGTCGCCGCGCGCCGCGTCCCGCGCGTCGCGGAGGGCATCGGACGCGCCGATGAGGCACGCGGACGCCTCGCCGAGGCGCGCGAGATCCGCGCGCGTCGCCGAGGAGGGATGGACGGACCTGGCGGCGGCGCCCGCGTCGCGCAGCGCAGCCTCGGCGCGGGCGACCCGCGCGAGCGTCTCGCGCGCGTCGTTCACGGCGCGAAACCTCGCGACCAGCGCGCGAGGATCCCGCAGCCGCGCGTCGCGGACAGCCTCGTCGGATGGTGCGTCGGAGGAGGAACGCGCGGAGGCGTCGCGCGCGGACGCGAGCGCGGACGCGAGATTGGCGCGGAGGGCGTCGACGGATGATGACGTCGAGGCCATCTCCGCGCGGATGTCGCGCGCCACATCCGCAGCCGCGCGCGGCGCGCGCGGTGTCGCCACCATCGCGCGCGGCTCGGATCTGTCGCCTTCGACTCGAGCGTGCGAGACTCGAGTGTGGGACGAACCGTCGTCACTTCGTTGCCAAATCGACGCAAGCGCTCCGCTCGCACTGACAAAGTCACTACTAACAAGAAATGCATTCCTCTTACTAAACGAATCACTTCCACCTCGGAGGCGCCGCGGGGGGCGACGGCGCGTACCGCCTCTTCGTCGACGCGGGGACGCTCGTGACGTGCTCCGCCCCGCGCCCCTCCGCCGCCGACCTCGCCGCCAAATCCAAAACCGTCGCCAAATCCAAATGCAAAACGTCCAGCGCCGCCGCCCTGCGACGCGCGTCGAGGTCGTCCAGCGATACGGCCCGCCGCCCGCCGCCGCCGTTCGAGCGCGTCTCCGCGATGACGAACCCCCGGAGCGAGCCGTACACGGCCTCGAACGCGCGCGCGTCCGACTTGGAACTCGCCCCGTCCGCGTCCCAATCGTTGACCAAATTAACCAAATCAACGTCGTCGCCTTGGACCCCCCCGACCGTTCCCGTCCCGATTCCCGTCCCGGGGTGCCGACTTTTCGTCCCGATCCCCGTCCCCCCCGCCCCGAACGCGCGAGCCCTCCTCGCCAACTCGCGCGCCGCCGCGACGTGCCTCTCGAGCCCGAGCCTCAGCGCGTCCGTCTCGCGTTCCAACTCGGCCGTCTCGGCGACGGCGCCGTCGAAATCGAACTCGACGCCGTCGCCGGTCGCATCCCCATCCGAACTTCCCCTCGTCCCGACGCCCTCGTTCGCGGACGCGATGGCGATGTCGCTCCGCCCAACCTCCCGCGCGAGTGCATCCACGCATTTACGCAGGTCACCCTCCCGGCGCCCCTGTTCGCGCACCAGCGCCCGCTGCAGCTCCAGTTCGCGCATTGTCCGTTCGTGCTCCGCCGCGAGCGCGATCGTCTTCGCGTCCAACGAGTCGACGTCTGACGAGCTCTGTTTGAGTTCGACGTCCAATCGCTCGTTCCGCGCGATGACGCGCCTCGTGGTGTTCTCCAGCTCCTCGTCCGTGAGTCGCATGAGCGCGAGCCTCGTCGCCTTGATTCGCGCGGCGGATTCCGCTCGCAGGCGCTCTCGATCTCGAACGAGCGCGCTCTCGAGGTCGTGCAGGTTGGCTTTCATCTCGTGGAGCTCCCTCGCGACGGTCTCGGAGACCTCGGCGAGGCCGTCGAGGATGCGCGTCTTGTCGTCTCGACGCCGCGAGATGTCGGGTTCCGTCTCGCGGAGGGCGTCGACGCGCGCGGTGAGCGCCCGCGTCTCCCCGTCGGCGCGTTCCCTCGCCGAACGGACTCGATCTTCCATCCCGCGCGTCTCCCCCTCGCACTCGCGAGTCTTGGCGTCGATCCGCGCCTGAAGCTCGTCCACGATCTCCCGCCTCGCGGCGAGCTCCCAGGTGAGGTACTCCTCGACGTCGGAGGTGGCTCGGGTCGTGTCCGCGACCGCCGCCTTCAGAGCCGCGTTGGTTCGTTCCAGCGACGTCGTCCGGGTGCGGAATGCGTCGAGGGAAATCTGAAGCCTCGCCGCGTGGAGCGCGCGTTCGTTCATCTCGAGCTGGTGCGAGGTGAGCTCGGGGAGCTCGGGCGGGGGCGGGGGCTTGTCGTCATCGCCGCCGCCCTTCGCGTCCTTCTTCTTCGGGGGCATCCGTCGACCTCGGGGGCGCCTCCGAAGTGGCGGAAGCGTGCGCCAAAAGCAGCTTTTGGCTCGTTTCGGGCTGACGAATCTTGGAGTAGGAAAACCTAACCGCAATCGCGTGCAGATTGTGAAAGATTTGGCAATTGCAGATTGTTTCATTTTGACCTTGAATACACATACGATTTTGTGATACGTTTGCGATAAAACTTGGTCAGACACCCGCGTGTGACAGCCAGCATGCATCCATCCGACAGCGTTCCGCCGCAAAGCCTATCCAAACCAGGTCACATCAGGTCGCGACCCGTCGCACCGACCCTTTCCACACGACAAAGATGGCCTCCGCGGTCATGTCCTCGGCGCGCGCGGCGATTACCTCTCGCCCGGTCGCCCCCAAGCGCGGCGCTAAGCCCCTCCGCGCCGTCCGCTCGGTGCGCGCCCCGCGAGCGCCCTCCAATCTTCTCGGCACGCACCCACAGGGTTTAGGGCAAATCCTCCTTCATCTTCTCTCCTCGCTCCCCCCAGCCGCGAGCGTCGCGCTGACCGACGCGTCCCCACCCACCCGATCCACCCTTCAGGTCCACCCCACCGTCACCGTCGCCGCCGCCGCCGACGAGGTCACCGTCAAGCAGCACGACCTCGGCGACTGCAAGGTTCGCCTCGAGGTGGCCGTCCCCGTATCCGTGCAGAACGAGGCGTACCAGGCGTGCCTGGAGGGCTTCGCGGAGAAGTGCCAGATCCCGGGCTTCAACTACAAGAAGGGCGGCGGCCGCAAGAAGGGCGACGCCAAGCTCCCGCCCGCGTCCGTCATCGTCAACTTCGTCGGCGCGAAAGAGTTCGCGTCCGCGTGCGTCGAGGAGGTGCTCCAGGTGTCCATCCCCGTCGCCATGGAGACCGTCGCCGCCACCGCGCTGCAGGACTCGGAGCGCATCGAGACCGCGTTCGACGACCTGAAGAAGGCGTTCAGCGGCGGCGACTGCGCCCCGATCGGCGATCTCACCTACTCCATCGGCGTCGAGGTCGTGCCGACGATCAAGTGGACCGGCGATTACCGCAAGCTGAAGGTGACGGTGCAATCGCCCGGCGACGACGTCACCGACGCTTTAGAGGCTGAGTCCATCTTCAACGCCGCGGTTCGCAACCTGGGCACCATGCGCGTCGTCGCGGACCGCGGCCTGGAGGTTGGCGACCAGGTCGTCATGGACCTCAGCGCGATCAACAAGGCGACCGGCGAGGAGATCGAGGGCATCAAGCAGGAAAAGTTCAACCTGGACACGGGCGCCGCGCGATTGAACCTCCCCGGGCTGGTCGACGGCATCGTCGGCATGAAGACGGGCGAGACCCGCGAGGTCCCGATCACCATGCCAAACGACTGGCCGCAGGCGTTCATCCGAGGCGTCGAGGCGACCTTCACCATCACGCTTCGGGAGCTCTTCCAGAACGACGTACCAGAGGCGACTGACGAAATCGCGTCCAAGATTTTCCCAGACGCGATGACAATCGACGACGCCAAGGCGAAGATCCTCGAGTCTCAGAAGGCGACCACCGCCGCGATGCTGGAGCAGGCGACCAACGAGGCGCTCGTGGACGCCCTCGCCGCCATCTGCGACGCGCCTCTCCCGGCGTCCATCGTCGAGGAGACCGGCCGGCAGATGTACTCGCAGAAGATGCTGGAGATGCAGGTTGGCAGCGGCTTGAGCATGGAGGTCGTCAACCAGCTCGCGTCCCCGGAGATGGTCGAGAAGTTTCTGGAGACGGACAGGAAAGAGATCGAACTCATCGTGCGTCGCACCATCGCGTGCGAGGAGCTGTTCCGCCTGGAGAACATCCAGGTCTCGGAGGAGGAGTTCAAGGCGGAGGTTGTCGCCGCGAAGGAGGAGTTTGAGAGATACGGAACCGAGTACGACGTGCAGAGGCTGGTGGAGCAGGCGGGCGAGGCGATCGAGGCGAGGAAGAGCATGGAGTGGCTCAGGGCGCACGCGGAGGTGACCGTGCTCCCGCCCGCGGGTACCGCGTAGGACGGGACAGAGCGTGGTGTGGCCGTTTTTGCATGATGACACCTTGTGAGTACGACACGCGTGATGAGAAGGCGTCGCGCCGACGTGTGAAAATTTTCGCGCCAATCCGTGATCCGCGAAAGGAACATCTCCGGCGCGGGGGAACGCTCCCGGGGCACTGTCCTCGTCGCACCTCCGAGTCACCTCCTCGCCGTCGACGCGGGTATCGGAGCTTCGTTCGGGATCGTCCATCCATCGCGAGCGTCAACGCCTCGACGCGCTCGATCGCACGCCCCATACCGCGCCGGATACTCTCGTTCGGCTCCTCGGAACTTCCGTTCCCCTCCGTGCGTTTTCTCGGAGCACATCCATCATGAGCGGCGGACCGACTCGCGTCGCGTCGCGGGCGCTCGCGCGCGCCCTCTCGCGCCCGCTGCACACGTCCGGCACCAAAGACAAGGCC
>Ga0181573_10003325_pt1 | contig 14285 bp, 14 predicted proteins | sample 101ome_25_FD_148643 | JGI IMG/M metagenome (GOLD analysis project Ga0181573, IMG submission 148643) | Coastal salt marsh microbial communities from the Groves Creek Marsh, Skidaway Island, Georgia - 101409BT metaG (spades assembly) | ecosystem: Environmental > Aquatic > Marine > Intertidal zone...
GCGCATGGTGATCGCGCTCCTTAATGCGCTGATGGGCCTGCCGCCCGTGGTTGTTGGCTTGATCGTGTATATCCTTCTTTCGCGGGCAGGGCCGTTCGGCGTGTTGGGCCTGCTCTTCACCCCGACTGCGATGATCGTCGCGCAGGTGATCATCATCACGCCGATCGTTGCCTCCATCGCGCATCAGGCGATCCGTGATCTCTGGTCCGAATATCATGACCTGCTGATTTCGCTCCACACCACCCGCGCCCAGCGGATCAAGGCGCTCTTGTGGGATTCCCGCCGCGCTTTGCTGACGGCTGGGCTGGCGGGCTTTGGCCGCGCCATAGGCGAGGTCGGCGCGATCATGATCGTCGGTGGCAATATCGACCACGCCACCCGCGTGCTCACCACCGCCATCGCGCTCGAAACCGGCAAGGGCAACTTCGCCCTCGCGCTGGGCTTGGGCTTCGTGCTGATTGCCCTCGCCATCGCGGTCAACCTCGCGCTGCACATGCTCACCCGCACCGAACGGAGCAGCCAATGGTAGCGTCGATCCTTCCACTGAGCCTCGACGGTGTCGTGCTGCGCAAACGTGGCAAGCATATCCTCGGCCCCGTTTCGCTTGAGCTTGGTGCCACCGGCTGCACGATCCTCCTTGGTCCCAACGGCAGCGGCAAAACCTCGCTTTTGCGGGTGATGCATGGGCTGGAACGGGTGCGCGAAGGGCGCGTCGGCTGGGCCGCCCCGCTTGAGCAAGCCCGCAGGAAGCAGGCATTCGTATTCCAAACCCCGATCGTCATGCGCCGGTCTATTGTCGATTGCATCGCCTATCCCCTGCTGCTCGACGGCCAGTCCCGCGTCGCCGCCCGCGCGCAAGCGGCTGATATGGCCGACCGTATCGGCCTGCATGGTGATCTCACCCGCCCTGCCTTTGTCCTTTCGGGCGGCGAGAAACAGAAAATGGCGCTGGCCCGTGCACTCGTTCGCGCGCCAGAGCTACTCTTCCTCGATGAACCCAGCGCCAATCTCGATGGCCGCTCCACCCGCGAAATCGAAGCCATCCTGCACGCATTAAAGGCCGATGGTACCCGCATCGTCATGTCCACTCACAACGTCGGGCAGGCGCGGCGGCTGGCGGATGACGTCTTATTCCTCAACGAAGGCAAGATCGTCGAATCCGCCGATGCCACAACATTTTTTAACCACCCGGCCACACCAGAGGCGCAGGCCCACCTCAAAGGAGATCTCATCCCATGACCCCTCGCAACCTTCTCCTGTCGATGGCGGCATTCGCTCTGACAGCCACATTCGCGCAGGCGGAAACCATGAAAATGGCGGTGACAACCTCCTTCGCCAATTCCGGCCTCGCCGATGTGATCCTGCCGGAAATCGCGGCAGATACCGGCATCGAGGTGCAGCTGTTGATCGTCGGCACAGGCCAAGCGCTGAAGCTTGGCGAGCAAGGCGACGTTGACGCGGTTCTCGTCCACTCCCGAGCCGCCGAGGAAGCCTTCGTCGACGGCGGTTACGGCACCCATCGCCGCGAGATCATGTATAATGATTTCGTCATCATCGGCCCGAATGACGATCCCGCAGCCAGCGGCGCTGCCGATGCTGCCACTTCTGCGCTCGCCGCGATTGCCAGCGTCGAGGCAGATTTCGTGAGCCGTGGCGACGATTCCGGCACCCACAAGATGGAGCTGCGCCTTTGGAAATCCGCAGGCGTCGATCTGGAAGGCGACTGGTACAAGGCCGTGGGGCAGGGCATGGGCGCCGCGCTCAACACCGCCGCAGGCATGAACGCCTACATCCTGTCCGACCGTGCAAGCTGGCTGAACTTCGGCAATAAGGGCGATCTGGCCATCGTGTTCGAAGGCGATCCGGTATTGTTCAACCAATACGCCTACCTGCCGGTGAACCCCGAGCTGCACGCCCATGTGCGCAACAACCTTGCCCAAACGCTGGAAGGTTGGCTCACCAGCGACCGCGCCGCCGAGCTGATCAATGGCTACGAAATCGCGGGCCAGCAGCTCTTCGTCTTTAACGCGCAGCCTGAATAGTCAGGCGCTTACTCGATCTCCCCATGGATCGCGAATTGATCGAGGCCGGCTTCGCTGGCCTCGATATACCTGAACTGCTCCTTGACGCCCGCGTCGGTCAGTTCCCGCAGCACGGTCAGCACCGTATTGGGCGCATGATCGGCGCATAGGTCCGCCATATGTGCCAGCTCCTCTCGCGCCACCGGCCGCGCCGTCTCCAGATCGGGCGCGCCGTAGACATCGACGAAATGCTGCGCCAGCGTATCGGTCAGTTGCTCCAGCTCGGCCTCTTCGATACGCGTCACCGCAACAAACGTCACCCGCCCAAAGGTTTCGATCCCGAGCCAGCCGTTGGCAAAGGCCTGCCGCGCCTTGCCGACAAGGTCCGCCTCCCCCCAGTTGGAAAACTCGAACCCCCCCGAGATTGCCCATTCGCCGGTGCGGGCAGGGTTGTGAAAGACGTTGCGGTCGCTCTCGTCGAAATGGATCGCGCGGGCCAGATACATGTCATTCCTCCTCGATCATCGATGACAACGGGATCAGTTCCGTATCACCACTCTCGGTTTTCAGGATCATACCAAAATTCTCGTCCACGCCCAGAAACGTGCCAACATGCCGTTCCGAGCGGGTGCTGACGGTTACGCTCTTTCCCATCTTCCACGCCAGCCCCTCCCATTCGCGGTTCAGCGCGGCGCGTCCTGTCGCGCTGTCCAGCTCGTTGATCCACAAAAGCGTGTGGCGCGCCCACGATTCCAGCAGCAGCACGGTGTCAATGTCGCGGCACCCCTCCAGATGCAGCGCGGTGTGATCCGGCCGCTCACCCGGCTCGAAGTCGGACGGCAGCCGCAGCGTCAGGTCAACGCCCACCACCAGCCAATCCGGTATCGCCTTCGGGTCGCGAGCCGAGGCAAAGCAGCGCAACCGCCCGCAATAGCCGGCATTCACCCGCAGCCCGCCGGACCACTCAAGCTGCACTGCCGTTTCCGCCGGCGCATGGGCGCCCAAGGCGTTCTGCATACCGACGCCGCTGGCGATATAGGCCGCCATCGCCGCCTCCAGTGGTTCGTCAGGGGCCAATACCAAGGCGGCCCGCATGCGGTCCTCCCCAGCTGACCACGCGACCAGCCCCGCATCCACGCCGCGCCGCGCCTGATCACAGGCGATCTTGAAAGGGTTCGCCGGTCCCGCTGCCATGCCTTTCAGCAATGGCGGGAATGACGGCACCAATGCGGTCATGCGTTCCCTCCGGCGATCAGTGCCTTTGCCAATGTCCTGAATGCCGCCGCCTGCGGCGACGCGCTTTTCGAGACGACAATCGGCGCCCCACCATCGGCGCTGGTGCGAATGTCCAGATGCAGTGGAATTTCCGCCAGCAGCGGCACGCCCAGCTTCGCCGCTTCCTGCGCAACGCCGCCATGCCCGAAGATATGCTCCTCATGGCCGCAATTGCTGCAAATATGGGTCGACATGTTTTCGATCATGCCAATGATCGGGGTGTTCATCTTCTTGAACATGTCGATCCCCTTGCGGGCATCCAGCAGCGCCACATCCTGCGGGGTGGAAACGACAATCGCCCCATCCACCTGCGCCTTTTGCGCCAGCGTCATCTGCACATCGCCGGTGCCGGGCGGCAGATCGACGATCAGCACGTCGAGCGCCCCCCACTGCACCTGAAACAGCATCTGTTGCAGCGCCCCCATCAGCATTGGCCCGCGCCAGACGACAGCCTCATCCTCCTGCGTCATCAGGCCGAGCGACATCATCGTCACGCCGTGATTGCGCAGCGGCAGGATCGTCTTGCCATCGGGCGAAGCAGGCCGCCCCGTGACACCCAGCATCCTTGGCTGCGACGGGCCGTAAACATCAGCGTCCAGCAGCCCCACCTTGCGCCCCTCCGCCGCCAAGGCGGTGGCAAGGTTGGCGGAAACGGTCGATTTCCCCACACCGCCCTTGCCTGAGGCCACGGCGATGATCCTCTGTACCCCCGGGATCTTTTCCGGCCCGCTTGGCTGTGCAGCGGCTTTCGGCTTCAGGTCCGGCGGGGCTTTCGGGGTGGCATGGGCGGTCATCACCACCGTCGCGGTCGTTACCCCGCTGAGCGCCTTCACCTTGGCTTCGGCCTCCGCGCGCGCCGCTGCCATGACTTGCGACCGCGCTGGATCAATCTCCAGCACAAAGCGCACATTCCCGCCATCGACGGTCAGCGCTTTGACCATCCCTGCGGAGACGATATCCGTCTCGCCTGCCGGATTGCTGACGGTTTTCAGCGCCTCCAAAACGGCTTCCCGTGTCACTGTCATTCAGATGGCCCCTTGATCGTGCTTTCAACCACATGCCGCATATCGAGGCCTTCGATGGTCAGTTCCATCCGCGCGGTGAATTCCTTGCCCTTTGCCTCCGGCCCAGCGGCGCGCACGGCTTCTTCGATGGCCTGTTGCGAAGTCACGCCCACTTGCTTCAGGAATTTGCGCAGCGACATGTTGAAATCATCGTCCATGATGGCCTCCGTTGATGAAAATCGGTTTTGGGTTGATCGGTGCGGCGGGCATCCCGTAGCCTTCTCGCTGGAAGGAACGCCCATGCACCGCATTGCATTTTGTCTCGCCACAGCCCTGTTGGCCGCCCCTCTGGCCGCGCAAGAGGACAGCCGCAGCTTTACCTTGAGCGTGGCGGATGAGCTGGCCGATAGCGGCCTGATCGCCTATATCCTGCCGCGTTTTTCGCTGAAAACGAGCCGTCGCGCGGAGCTTGTGAGCGGCGCGGCCGATTTGGCGATCAGCACTGATACGGGCTCCGGTACGCCACTGATGGCGCAGGGCGAAACGGTCTTTGCCGTCACACGCAGCGGCGACGACCCCGCCGCGCTCATGTTCGAGGAATGGCTGTTCTCGGATGTCGGCGCCAACACGATCACCGCCTTCGTGCCAACCTCCGGCCCCTCGTTCGAGATCGTCGAGCCGGAGGTCGAAGAAGTGCTCTACACCTTCGAAGGGGATGTTTCCGCAGGGGCGGAACTTGCCGCACTGCATTGTGGCCGCTGCCATCGCACCAGCCCCGAGGGGCGCAACATCGGCATTGGCTCCACGCCATCTTTCATGGCACTGCGGGCTTTGCCGGATTGGCAGGAACGCTTCGTTGTGTTCTTCGCGCTCAATCCCCATCCGGCCTTTCTTTTGGTCGATGGCATCAGCCCGCCCTTCGATGCCGACCGCCCGTCGCCCATCGTCCCCGTCGAACTGACATTCGAGGAGGTCGAGGCCATCCAAGCCTATGCCGCAAGCGTCATGCCTGCTGATCTCGGCGCGCCGGTACAGCATCAGTGATCCTTGCGCTTGCTGAAATAGTCGTCAGTGGTGCGCACCCGTGGCCGCTCTCCCATCGCCATCGGGCCTGAGGTGCTGTGATACTGCGCCTTGATCCGGCAATGGTCGCACATCTGGATCAGCTTGCCCGCATCTGAGTCGGCAAACATGCTGTGCTTGCCCGCCAATTTCTCGACGATCTTTTCCACCGTCGATTTCACGCCAAAGGCTGCGCCGCATTCGATGCAGCAGAACGGCTCCTCCTCGTTAAGAACGCGCTGCCCGAGTGCTGCATCGCTGAGGTCCATCTGCGGCTTCAAGGTAATCGCTGTCTCAGGGCAAGCACTGGCGCAAACGCCGCATTGCAGGCACGCATCCTCTTGGAAGCGCAGCTGCGGCATGTCCTCGTTATCCATCAGCGCACCGCTCGGGCAGAGCGACACGCAAGACAGGCACAGCGTGCAGGCGTCCGTATCCACCAGCACCGCCCCATAGGGTGCGCCATCCGGCAGCGGAATTGGCGCCTCTTGCGCCCCGTTCAATGCCTTCGCTGCGGTGCGGGTGATCTGGCGGCGGCTTCCCATAGTCAATACCGGCTCGACGCTTAGCGGCGCGGGCTTGTCCCCATACAGCCCATCGCAGAGCGCATCAGGTGTATCAACATCCAGCAGCTCCGCCCGCTCGCCTGCACCCAACGCAGCGGCAAGCGCGATCTGCTCCTCCAGCGGGGCGCGCTCGCTGCGAGGCGACAGCAATATGCGGACCTCAACAAAGCCCGCGACCAGCGCGGCGAGGATTTCCGTATGCCCAACGGTCGAGAGGGCAGGCACCTCCAGCGGGATCACATCGGCGGGCAGGCCGCGCGCGAAGCGGGCCGCGAGGCGGATCATTTCCGCGCCATGTGTCTCGTCATGGATCAACAGGCGCGGCGCCGTGCCACCTGCGGCGATGTAGGTATCTGCCAGTACCCGCATCCGCGCGATCAGGTTATCCACCGGCGGCGCATCATAGGTGATCGCGCCAGAGGGGCAAAGCGCTGCACAAGCGCCACATCCGGCGCAAATGTACGGGTCGATCTCTACATGCTCGCCCGCTGGCATGATCGCCGAGGTCGGGCAGACATCAAGGCACCGCGTACAGCCCGTTTGCCCCGCGCGGCTATGGGCGCAAAGTAATTCGTCAAAGGCAAGATGCACCGGCTTTTCGAACGTGCCGACGTATTGACCCGCATTGAAAATCGCCTCCGCCACCGCACCACGGTTGCCCGGATCGGCGCGCAGGTAGCCATCGCGCTTGTGCGGCGCGGGGAACAACGCCGTGCCGCCCGACAGGTCAAGGATCAGGTCGCATTCCGTCTCGCCACCATCGCGCGGCGCGGTAAAGCTCAATTCACCCCGCCCACCCGGTGCGATCATCTGCAACGCATCAAAACTCAGATGGAACCGCCCCAGCGCCCCTTTGGCGCCGGTCAGCGTTCCACGGATCACCTCATATTCGCGCGACATCGTCGGCGCGGCATCATCCGTTTGCAGCACCGTCACGGCCAATACGCCGCACAGTTGCTCGGCGGCGGCAAAGGCCACATCCCCTTTGCCGATTATCAAACACGCCCCTGCAGTGGTGACATCGAGCGTTTTGACTGCGGGCGCGGGCAGCAGCGCTTCGGCTGCCAAGGCGGCCATTTTGGGCTGCGGGTTGGCTGTATCGTCGGTCCATCCGGCACGGTCGCGCAGGTCAACGAAGGCCGGAATGTCCACGCCCAGCTCTTCGGCCAATTCGGTGAAACGGGCCTGTTCCTGCCCGCAGGCGACGACGACGACGTCACCCTCCGCGATCAACGCCGCGCTTTCGATCTCGCGGGTGCACAAGGCGCTGTGAACACGGCTGCATGACAGCCCCGTCGCAGCACCCAAGCCTTGCGCGTCAATCTTTTGCGAACCTTCACAATCACATAAAATCAATCGCTTAGCCATTATTTTCCATTGTCCTCTCGCGTCGTTTCCTCCCCCGACAGGGCCAAGCTAGGCATGAAACTCCCGCCCCCGTAAAGCCAGAAAGCGGTGCCGAATCCGTGATTCGCGTCGAAAAATCATGAAATTAAACCTACTAAAAAAATCAGGAAAACGGCGCGGGACACATTGGCCAGCACCTCCATGCGCAAAGGGGTTCAAATTGGACAAAATGTCCGAACGCATCGAATTGGTCAGAAGAAAAAACCGATTCGCGCAAAAACTTGTTGAGCGGGGCGGCAACTGCTTCGCAAACTAATCCGAGGAGCTTCGGGCTTTCCGACGAAGGGAGGACTAAACCTGATGGCGTTAAGCCACGCATCGATTCCGGTCGGTATCGTCGTTCGCAGGTCACCCGGTGTGACCCGCTGGTCGAAACATGCGTGGAAAGTCGTTGCCGTCCTCCCCGGAGCCCCCGATGCGCAGTGGAAAGAACTCCGCCGCGAAGGGGAGGTAGTCGAGTTTCACGCAGCCACCTTGCCGCTCGAATTGTGGTCCACCGATACTGAGGCCTATCTCACCGGCCTTTCCGCCAAAGTGCCGAGCGTCACCGTCGTTTTGCGGGAGGATATCTCCCCCGATGCCGTGATCCCTTGGAAAGCCTTCCAGGTCACCGCCTCACCCTATGAGGCGCAGGATCACGCCGATAGTGGCGAAGGGCTGATCGAACAGGTGCCAATGCCCGCAGGCCTCATCGCATGGGTGCAGCAGTTCTGCGACGCCCATCATGTTCACGAGCCGTTCATCAAGCGGAAGCGTGACCGCCAGCGCGTCGATCTGGTCGAGGATGGCATCGGCGATCCGCGCATCCGTCAAACCGCCGATGTCTATCGTGCGCCGAAATCGCGTTCGGGAGGTGTCCATTGACCCGTACCGCTGATTTCTGGTCCCGCCGTAAAGCCGCGGTCGAGGCTGAAGCCGCCGCCGAAGATGCGCGTGCCGCTGCGGCCCGTGAGGCCGCCGAGAGAGCCGAGATCGAGGCAAAGTCAGATGCGGAGATCCTGCGCGAGCTGGACCTTCCCGATCCGGATACCCTCGGCGCTGGTGATGATTTCCGCACATTCATGGCGAAAGCTGTCCCCGAGCGCCTGCGCCAGAAGGCCCTGCGCCGCCTCTGGCTCAGCAACCCCACGCTCGCCAATGTCGATGGCCTTGTCGATTATGGCCAAGATTTTACCGATGCCGCGATGGTGATCCCCGATATGCGCACCGTCTATAAGGTCGGGCAGGGCATGATCGAGCGCTTCACCAGCGACGACACAGCTGAGGGTTCGGTTCTGGCTGATGGCCCTGCCGCTGAACTGGCCGCTGAACCGGCCGTCGAGGAAGCACAGCCCGCCGCCGAGGATGACACCCTGCAACCCGTCACTCCAACTCCGGCGGATGCAGAGTCCGCGTTGCATGCCGACGCCGATCACTTTGACGACATGGCCGAACCGGCCCCGCCGCCGCGCCGCCACATGCGTTTCGCGTTCAACGGATAATGAGGAGATACCGCACTTGACCCAAGCCGCCATGCAGACCCCGAGGATCACCGAAGAAGATCAGCTGCGCGCCGATCTCTACGGCTACCTCTCGGCGCTTCTGGCCGCGCCTCCGTCCAAGCAGCTTCTGGCGCAGACGGCTGCGTTGTCCGGAGACGACACTGATCTGGGCAAGGCCGTCGCCGTGCTGTCCGGTTTGGCCGGAAAAACATCCGTCCCCGCGGCCGAGCGCGAATTCAACGCCCTTTTCATCGGCTTGGGGCGCGGCGAGCTGTTGCCCTATGCAAGCTACTATATGACCGGCTTTCTGAATGAAAAGCCGCTTGCTGCCTTGCGTCAGGACATGCTCCGCCTTGGCATCACCCGCGCGCCCAATGTGTTCGAGCCGGAAGATAACGTCGCCAGCTTGATGGAGATGATGTCCGGCCTGATCACCGGCCGTTTTGGCGCGGTGCAGTCACTTTCGCGCCAGCGTGAATTCTTTAACCGTCACATCGCGCCTTGGGCACAACACTTCTTCAGCGACCTCGAAGGGGCCAAGACCTCGGTGCTTTATGCGCCGGTCGGCACCGTCGGGCGCGCATTCATGAAGATCGAAGCAGATGCATTTCGTCTCGTTGGAGGGGACGAATGAATTGGCCGGTGTACCGGCAACCAAATCGGCGCCTTGTCGCGCCACAAAAGGGAGGGACCTGACCCGATGACCAAACCAGTAGAAAAAGCGGATAAAAGCCGCCGCAATTTTCTCAAAGCCGCGAGCGTTGCGCCCGTCGCAGCCGCCGCCGCTGCCGCCGGAACCGAAGCGGCCGCCGTTGAGTCGGAGTTCACGGATACCACGCGGATTCAGGACACGGCCCATATTCGGGCGTTTTACGAAACGGCCCGCTTTTGAGGCCCCAACTGGCGGCCTCGCGCCGGTTCATCAAGGGATGAGAATATGCTAAAAAGAAAGACAAGCGGAGTATCGCGGACAGGGCAGCGCCCATCGCTGCTGCGGTCCGTGGGAGAGAAATCGGTCGATCGTCGCGCCTTCCTGCGCGGTTCGGGTCTGGCCATCGGTGGCCTGGCTGGCGTCGGCGCGCTCGGCGGCACAGTAACGGCCGCCGCGGCACAAACGGCTGTCGATAGCGCGGTTCAAACGGTAAAGTCCGTCTGCACCCACTGCTCGGTTGGCTGTACGGTTATCGCTGAAGTGAAAAACGGCGTCTGGGTCGGGCAAGAGCCCGGTTGGGACAGCCCCTTCAACCTCGGTGCTCACTGCGCCAAGGGTGCCGCGGTGCGCGAACACGCCCACGGCGAACGCCGCCTCAAGTACCCGATGAAGAAAGAAAACGGCGAGTGGAAGCGCATCAGCTGGGAACAGGCGATCAACGAGATCGGCGACGGCATGATGAAGATCCGTGGCGAAAGCGGCCCGGACAGCGTCTACTGGCTCGGCTCGGCCAAGCATAACAACGAACAGGCCTACCTGTTCCGTAAGTTCGCGGCCTATTGGGGCACCAATAACGTCGATCACCAAGCGCGGATCTGTCACTCCACGACCGTGGCAGGGGTTGCCAATACATGGGGCTACGGCGCCATGACCAACTCCTACAATGACATCCACAACAGCCGTGCGATCTTCGTCATCGGTGGCAACCCTGCTGAGGCACACCCCGTTTCCCTTCTGCACCTGCTGAAGGCGAAAGAGGAAAACAACGCGCCGCTGATCGTCTGCGACCCGCGCTTCACCCGTACCGCAGCCCATGCCGATGCATATGTCCGCTTCCGTCCGGGTACGGACGTGGCGCTCATCTGGGGCATCCTGTGGCACATCTTCGAGAACGGATGGGAGGATAAAGAGTTCATCCGCACCCGCGTCTGGGGGATGGACCAGATCGAGGAAGAGGTGAAGAAGTGGACGCCCGAGGAAACCGAGCGCGTCACCGGCGTGCCGGGTTCGCAGCTCGAGCGCGTCGCCCGCACCATGGCGAACAACCGCCCCGGCACCGTGATCTGGTGTATGGGTGGCACCCAGCACACCAACGGTAACAACAACACCCGCGCCTACTGCATCCTGCAACTTGCGCTGGGCAACATGGGCACCTCTGGCGGCGGCACCAACATCTTCCGCGGCCACGACAACGTGCAAGGCGCCACCGACCTTGGCGTTCTGTCGCACACCCTGCCGGGCTACTACGGTCTGGCACCGGGCGCATGGGCACACTGGGCCCGCGTCTGGGGCGAGGATCTGGATTGGCTCAAGGGTCAGTTCGGCTCCGAAGAGCTGATGGGCTCGAACGGCATCCCCGTTTCCCGCTGGATCGACGGTGTTCTTGAGGACAAGGACAACATGGATCAGCCGGACAATGTCCGCGCCATGGTGCTCTGGGGCCATGCGCCCAACTCGCAGACCCGCATGACCGAAATGAAAACGGCGATGGAGCAGCTCGACATGCTTGTCGTGATCGACCCATACCCGACCGTTTCGGCCGTGCTGCATGACCGGACAGATGGCTGCTACCTGCTGCCAGCCACCACGCAGTTCGAAACCTACGGCTCGGTCACTGCATCGAACCGCTCGATCCAGTGGCGCGAGAAAGTCGTCGATCCCTTGTTCGAGTCCAAGACCGACCACGAAATCATCGGTCTTTTCGCGCAGAAGTTCGGTTTCCATGACCGCTTGTTCCGCAACATCGCGATCGAGGATGACGGCGTGACGCCCAACATCGAAGACACCCTGCGCGAGATCAACAGCGGGATGTGGACGATCGGCTACACCGCGCAGTCGCCCGAACGGCTTAAGCTGCACATGGCCAACCAGCACACGTTCGACCGGACGACGCTGCAAGCCATCGGTGGCCCTGCCGACGGGGATTACTACGGTCTGCCGTGGCCCGCATGGGGCACGCCCGAAATGGGCCACCCTGGCACGCCGAACCTCTACGATATGTCCAAGCCCGTGGCCGAAGGCGGCCTGTGCTTCCGCGCCCGTTACGGCGTGGAGCGCGATGGCGACAACCTTCTTGCAGAAGGTGTTTCCAACCCGGGTGCGGAAATTCAGGACGGCTATCCCGAATTCACCATGCAAATGCTGATGGATCTGGGATGGGACAGCGACCTGACCGCAGAGGAACGCGCCGCAATCGACGCGGTGGCAGGCCCGAACACCAACTGGAAGACCGACCTCTCCGGCGGTATCCAGCGGGTGGCGATCCTGCACGGCTGTGCGCCCTTCGGTAATGCCAAAGCCCGCGCCGTTGTGTGGACCTTCCCCGATCCGGTGCCGCTCCATCGCGAGCCGCTTTACACCAACCGTCGCGACCTCGTGGCCGATTATCCGACCTACGAGGACCGCAAGTTCTATCGTCTGCCGACGATGTACGCCTCGATCCAGAATCAGGATTTCAGCCAAGAATATCCAATGATCCTGACTTCAGGCCGACTGGTGGAATATGAGGGCGGCGGCGACGAAAGCCGTTCGAACCCGTGGCTTGCCGAATTGCAGCAAGACATGTTCGTCGAGATCAACCCCCGCGACGCCAATAACTTGGGCGTTCGTGACGGGCATCAGGTCTGGCTCGAAGGGCCAGAAGGCGGCAAGGTCAAGGTCATGGCAATGGTCACCGAGCGGGTAGGCGAGGGCGTTGCCTTCATGCCCTTCCACTTCGGCGGTCATTATCAGGGCGCGGACCTGCGGGACAAATACCCCGAAGGCGCCGATCCCTATGTCTTGGGTGAATCGAGCAACACGGCCCAAACCTACGGCTATGACTCGGTCACACAGATGCAGGAAACCAAAGCAACGCTCTGCAAGATCTGGGCAGCGTAAGGAGGAGATAGGAAATGGCACGAGTAAAATTTCTCTGTGACGCCGAACGCTGCATCGAATGCAACGCCTGCGTGACCGCTTGTAAGAACGAGCACGAAGTTCCTTGGGGCATCAATCGCCGCCGAGTGGTGACGATCAATGACGGCACCCCGGGCGAGCGCTCGATCTCGGTGGCGTGTATGCACTGCTCCGATGCGCCCTGTATGGCGGTCTGCCCAACGGACTGCTTCTACCAGACAGCCGATGGCATCGTCCTGCACTCCAAGGATCTCTGCATCGGCTGTGGTTACTGCTTCTACGCATGCCCCTTCGGCGCGCCGCAGTATCCGCAGGCAGGCAATTTCGGCAGCCGTGGCAAGATGGACAAATGCACCTTCTGCGCCGGTGGGCCGGAGGAGGATCACTCCACCGCCGAGTTCGCCAAATACGGCCGTAACCGTATTGCTGAAGGCAAGCTGCCGATCTGCGCCGAGATGTGCTCCACCAAGGCACTTCTCGCTGGTGACGGTGATGTCGTCTCCGCGATCTACCGCGAGCGCGTCGTCGCCCGTGGCTTCGGCACCGGCGCTTGGGGCTGGGGTACAGCCTACGAGCAAAAGGCCAACTAAAATCGAACCGTCAGGGCCGCGCACAACGTGGCCCTGACGCTCTCTTCGTATTCTCTCCCCGCCGCAGGGTTCTCTGACAGTGCGGGGACGTTTTTCGGTGACACCATCTGATAACGGGACACGGCGATGACCCTCTCCAGACTGATTACTATTCTCTCGGTGCTGATCTGGCTGCCCCTCGCGGCCGCGATTGCCCAAGACGCAGAGACACCCCCCACCGACCCCCGCGCAGCCACAGGCGGCGCGCAAACCCTCGAAGACATTCTTGCCCGTCAGCGCGGCGAAACGATCGACATGTCGTTCCGTGACACGCTGACCGGCCCCGACGCGGACGAAGCCGCTTACGTCCAGCAGCTCGGCACCCTCGGCGTAACTTCCGATCCCGCCCTCTGGCGCGCGCTGCGCTATAACGATGCCACGCTTTCTGTGTCGTCACGCAGCCCTGCGGCGGATGTGGTGATGCAGGATTCAGGGATGACATGGCTCGCGTGGCGAGCAGGACCGCTGCGCACCTATGGCGGCTATCTTATGTTGGGCATGATCGCGTTTTTGGCGGTGTTCCTCGCCCTGCGCGGCCGGATCCGTACCGATCATCCGCTCAGCGGCCGCAAGGTGCTGCGCTTCAGCGCCATCGAACGCTTCGGTCACTGGCTCCTCGCTGGATCGTTTATTCTTCTCGGAGTTACAGGGCTGGTGCAGCTCTTCGGTCGGGTGGCCATCATCCCGCTCATCGGCCACGAAGCCTTCGCCCCCATCGCGATTGCCGGCAAATGGGTGCATAACAACGTCGCTTGGGCCTTCATGCTCGGCCTGATCATGGTCACGGTCTTTTGGATCAGCCACAACATCCCCAACCGGCTCGATCTGAAATGGATCGCCGTCGGCGGTGGCCTTTTCTCCAAGGGCGTACATCCTCCGGCAAAAAAGTTCAACGCAGGTCAAAAGATCATCTTCTGGGCCGTTGTCGTGTTCGGTGTGTCTATCTCGGCCTCCGGCTTGTCGCTCCTGTTTCCGTTCGAACTCCCGATGTTCGCCGCCACATTCGAGAAG
>Ga0181573_10003326_pt1 | contig 14273 bp, 8 predicted proteins | sample 101ome_25_FD_148643 | JGI IMG/M metagenome (GOLD analysis project Ga0181573, IMG submission 148643) | Coastal salt marsh microbial communities from the Groves Creek Marsh, Skidaway Island, Georgia - 101409BT metaG (spades assembly) | ecosystem: Environmental > Aquatic > Marine > Intertidal zone...
GGGGTCCGGCCGGCGCCGGGCGGGGGGGGCCGCCGCGCGCGCGTGGTCGCGCAGGTCCGGCGGGGCGGGGGGGGGGGGGGGGGGGGGGGGGCGGTCGGGGGGGGCGCGCGCGAGACCGCGGCCGCCTCGGCGGCCGCGACGGGGGCCGGCGCGGGGGCGCCGGCCCGCGTGGACGTGTGGCGGGACGGGGGGTGGGCCGAGGCCGAGGGGTGAGGGGCGCCGCGTCGTCCCTTCCCCGGCGCCGTCCCTCTCCCCCCCTCTCCCCTCTACCTCCGCGTCCCTCCGCCTCACCCGAGCCCGAGGGGGGACACGTCCTCGATGGGCCCCGCCCGGATGAACTCCGCCCAGTACCCGGGCAACAGCTCGGCCAGGGCCACGGGCTCGGCCCCCCGATCGAGGGCGGCGCCGAGGACGACGGCGTCAAAGAGGAGTCGCTCCGCCTCGGCCCGGCCCTTCTCCGCCCGCGGCAGGAGGGCGGCGGCGGCGGACCGGGCCTCGACCTCGGTGAGCCAGAGGGAGCGGTCCGGCGGGGCCCCCGTCGACGCGGCGTCCGCGTCCGGGGCCGCGCCGGCGGAGCCGCCGTCGGCGAGGCCGGGGAGGCCCCGGCCCAGGGCGCGGTAGGTGCGCACCAGACGCTCCTCCAGGAGGGACCGCACCGCGTCGAGGTCCGCCCGGAGCCGGGCTCGCGCGGCCTCGCCCTCGGGGCCGGCGCCCTCGCCCCCCTCGGCCGTGTCGCCGAGCCGGCACGCCCGGCCAAAGAGCGCCGCCAGGACCCACCGCGCCGACCGCCCGGCGCCCGACGCGGGCCGCGCCTCCCCCCCCCCGGGGGTCGCGACGATGTTCGTCGTCTCGTTCCCCCCCCCGCCTCCCTCGGCGAGGCTCCGCAGCACCCACTCGCGGACCCGCTCCGCGTCGCCCGGCGCGCGGCCGCTGAACAGGTGGGGCAGGAGGAGGAGGTCGGCCTCGCCCACCTCCGTCCTGCCGTCCGTCCAGGCCGCCACCTGGAGCACCTGCAGAGCGCGCAGGGCGCGTCGATCGGAGACGTACCCGGGGGGCTCGCTGCGCTCCTGGACGTGCTGCCGGAGGTCGACCAGGGCGTCGGCGACGCGGGCCGGCACCGCGACGTGGCGCAGGGCGTCGGCGCGGCAGGCCCGAACCTCGGCCTCCGTGAGGCGCGGGGCCGCCGTCGCCGCGTCGGCCCCGTCGGCCTCGTCGAGCGACGCCGACGCCGTCCGCGCCGCGCTGTCGCCCGCCTCGGGGCCGCCCGCGCGCAGCAGGGCGGCCAGGCCTCCGGGGCTCAGCTGCCCGACCTCTCTCCTCAGCAAGAAGCGATCAAACAGGGCGTCCAGCTCCTCCGACTCCGGGGGCTCGTTGGAGGCCGCGACGAGGCACAGCAACGGCACCTCGACCCGCTCGGCGCCGTTGTCGAATCGGCGCTCGTTCAGAATGCCCAGCAGCGAGTTCAGAATGGCCGAGTTGGCCTGTCGAGAGAGAGAGGGAGAAGAGGGTGGGAGGAGAGATCGACGGTGGCCACAACGGCGACGACGATGACCCCGAACAATGGAAACGATAATGACGAAGATAGCAATGATGGCCACGATGGCAAGCCCCCGCGCTCGCTCATCGTCGACTCCGTGACTCACCTTGAACACCTCGTCGACAAAGGCGACCGTGGCGCTGGGCAAAAACCCCTCCGTCTTGCGCCGATACACGTCTCGTTCCAGGTCCCTCATGGACAGGGGTCCAAAAAGCTCCTCGGGCACGCTGAAGCGCGTCAGGAGGCGCTCGAAGTAGGTGACTCCGCCGTCAGAGCCGGAGGCCCCGCCAGAACCGGCGCCGGCGGAAGCGGATGGCGCAGATTCGGGTCCGTCGTCCGGGGCGAGAACGCGGGCAAGGCGGCGGCCCAGGTCGCTCTTGGCGGTGCCCGGGGGGCCGAGGAGGAGGAGATGCTCTCCGGCGAGGCAGGCGAGGAGAAGAAGGCGGGCCTCGACCGCTCGCTCTACGAGGCCGCCCTCGAGGTCGCGAAGCGTGCGGACGACACGGCGGCGGAGGGCGGCAGCGGCGGCGGCGTCGCGGGGTTCGGCAGCTTGGGTGGAGGCGCCGGCTCCGGGCACGGGGCTTGCGGAGCGTCCGGGGTCGTCGGCGATGGCGCGGAGCTCGGCGACGAGGGCATCCATGCGGCCCTCGCAGTCGGCACGCAAGTCAGTACCGGCCGACGCGGCAGCGGGGCCGCGGCGGGCATGTGGCGTGGGGGCAGGGCGGACAGCCCGGTGGCGGGGCGTTGATGGCGGGTGTCGACGAGAAATGGGTGCCCGAAGACGACCTGCTGGTCCGGATGACGTCATCGTCACCGCGCTCTCCCGTCTCCTGGCTCTGGGTCGGCGGTGTCTGGCGGGTCGGGATGACGCAATGGCCACGGGAAGCGAACTGACTCGACGGGTTGTCTCGCCGTTCGTGGACACGAGCGCGCCGCGCCGACTGACCAAGTGGAGCTGGGGGGTAGGAGAGACGGGGGGCTCTCGACGGTCCGACGGCTCAGACACCGGCGCTAGCCGAGCCAGTCTCACTGTTCCCCCGATAATTCCCTCTTCGTCATAACCCCTCATCCCGTAATCCAAACTCGCGGTCGCAAAGACGAGCTCTTCTTTGACGGTCGAGGCCGTTGAGACCGACTGCAAGAGCGGTCGACCGCACGCATCCAGTGTCAGTCGTCACGACTCTCTCTGCTCGAGTCGGAGCTGAGGCCTAGGGTGGACCGATAAGCTCTATTGGGCCGGAGACCATGAGCGGTGGGCCTCTGAGCTCCTGCAGGTCGCCACTAGCGCGTCCTTCTCCGGCCCTCCGCACCGACGGAACGCTAGCCGAGGCGGTCGTCGCTGCAGGTGTACACATGTCGCCCGAGAACATCGTCACCGCGTGCGCCGCGTGGCTCGTCCGACGAGGCATGCGTCCCGGCCGCGTCAACTTTTCTCTGCTGACCCTGCACCCCGCCCTCTGTGGTGTCAGCCTCGTGTGGAGGCGACCGGGCTGCTCGGGCGCCGCAGCCGGGGCCAACGCCGCGGGGGCTGCCCAAAACCGTGGGCACCTCCGTCCCGTGGACCCCGACCGCGCTCCAGACGCCGCCGACCACTTGCTCTCGGATTTCTACAGGCGCACGTCCCTCGGGGTCCGAGACACTTCCGAGCGCGCCGAGAGCCAGTCGGAAAACGGGGAGTCGGGGACGGCCGGCAGGTCTCTCCCCGCCCCCGGCGCCCCCGGCGTCCCCCCCGCGGGCGCGACCGGCCTCGACGATGTTGATCCCATCATCCTTGCTGCCGTGGCCCTCGAGAAGGCCGTCGACGCCGCGCAGGCCGCCCACGTCGAGCGGTGGGAGCGTCCCTGGGGATTCCTGGAGACGGCCGAGCACCAGTGCAGTCCTGTCCACTGGGTGATGTCGCAACGGCAGCTGCTGCGGGTGCGCCTCGCCGGTCCCGGCGCCGACCCTGACGCGGGTGGTTTCGCGCTCCTCCAGGCGTTTCGGGACGAGGGCGGCGCGGTCGACTACCTTGGCCTCCCAGTGCCCACGTCGCGCGGTGACGTCCACGTCTTTTCCATGTGGACGGACCGGCCCGGGGGCTGGACCGAGGATGAGATCTCGGCAGTGATCCAGGGCCTCCCTGCCATCTCTGTCGTCGTCGAAATGATGGAGTGGCGCCGTCTGTCGGCAGTTGTGGTCTCGACCTACCTGGGCGCGCGGACAGGGCCGCGTGTCCTCGCGGGGCAAATCAGCCGTGGAGCGACAGAACGCATCCGCGCTGCCGTTTGGTTTGCCGACCTTCGGAGCTTCTCGAGCCTGACGGAACAACATGGAGAGCGGACCATGGTGGTCGCCCTGGATGACTGGTTCGAAATGGCGGTCAATGCCGTGCACCGGCACGGGGGGGAGGCGAGAGGCGTACGGGGGACGCTGGGGTGGGCGGAGAGCGGGGAGCGCTTCGTGCGGTGTGTCGTCGTCGTCGCCGTCTAGCTCGTCGTCGTCGTTATCTTCGCGACTGCAGCCCGCCCCAACGCAAACCACTGTACCCCACCGGACTATATCGCACCCCCCCCCCCCCCCCCCCCCCCCACTCCACCCCACCATGCATGATCTGCCACCCCACCCAACCCGACCCGACCCCACCTCATCCCACCCAACCCCCTCAGGTGCTCAAGTTCATAGGAGACGCTGTCCTGGCCATCTTCCCCGTCGAGGACGACCTCGTGCCTATGCCCCAGCTCGCCAGCAACGGCACGGACACTGTCTCGAGGTCTGCAGGACAAAGCAACGAGTCGGGTGCGGGCCTCGCGGCTGGTCCCAGAGCGACAGGAGCCGCGGGTGGTGGAGCCGCTGGGGCAGGCGAGGATATCCAGGGGAGTCAGGGCACAACGGAGGAACTGTCGACGACGCAGCGCAAAGGAGACGCGACGGGGACGGCAAGGACGGTTGCTGGGGTGGCGGGCCCCGGCGAGGAGAGCACGGGGCTGCTGGGCCGAATCGGGCTTGGCAGGCGTGACAGGCCGTGGCAGCGCGGGTGGCAGCCGCCCCAGGACGGGCCTAGGCCGCCGCGGATGTCGGAATCGGGCCGGGTGCGACCGCCCCACCTGGGCATCCTCGTCGAGCCACAGCAAGACGCACCGCCACGAAGGTCCGACAATGGGGCGGGAAGCTCCACGCCCCGCGCCTCCGAGATCGCCGAGCGTGGTCTACCTGCGCTGCGGGAGGGCCGGGCCGGCACCTTCCCAACGCGCATTGCCTCGAGCGCCCGCATGAGCAGCCGCGACGGCTACGGCACTGGCGGCAACCCCCTTTCGCGCATTCGGGACGACGACGGACACAGCAACCGCAGCTCCCGCACCCCCAGCTTCTCCGGCCGGAGGCGGACCTCCGACCTCACGGAGGCTGAGCGCATTGAGTGGTGTCCAATTGCCTGCCGCGCCGTCGCCGCCGCTCGCGAACTTGCCCTTGCCGAGCAGGCGCGGGCCGAACGACTGGGCCACGTCGACCCGTCCTCGCCGGGACCGCAATCCTCTGCGCGATCTGCTCCAGCGCCGGCGGCTTCGCCTGCTGGCCGCGAGAGCCACGAGAAGAACGACGAGAGCGAGCCCCACCAGAGGTGCGGTGGGACCCGGCCGGCTGACGCCGTCCCGCTCCGGTCCATCCAGGCCGTGCACGCCGGGGAAGTAACCTACGGCAACGTCGGCGCCCTGGAGCGACTCGACTTTACCGTGCTCGGCTCGGCCGTCAACGCCGCAAGCCGCATCGCAAGCGTATGCGGCGCCCGGAACGAGCGCACGCTCTTGTCCCGCGCCGTGGCAGAGATGGTCACGGCGGGGGCGCAGGCGCCCCCCGCGGGTGGGGGCGACTGCCTCGATCATTTGGCCGCCAGCCGGCCGCTGCTGCCGCTGGCCTTCCGCGACTGCGGAGTGCATACCTTGAAAGGCATCCGGACGCCGATGGAGCTCGTCGCACCTGTCTGGTCGGACAGCGCTCCCGACGCCGCGGGCGCCGCCGCCGCCTTGACGGGGGCGGGACAGTGAAAGGGCGGGACGCGCTCGGGCGCTTCGGGGTCGCGGCCGAGGTTCGCGGGACCGACGCGCGCGTCGTCCGGGGCGCCAGACGACTCGGGAGAAAGGAACGCGCGGCGGGGCATATTTTCATTCAATCGCATCGACGCCGCGCGTCCTTCCCCCTTCCCCCTCAGCGCCGCCCCGCGCCCCCCCCCAATCCGTCGAGCCACCGCTCCACGGCGTCGGCGGCGTCCCGCTCCTCCGCCGAGGCGCTCGGATGCCGCAGCAGACCCGCCGCGTCGGCGAGCTCGTCCGCCGCCTCGGCCGCCTCGGCGCTCCCCTCGCCGTCCTCGGCCAGCGCGCGGCACAGCGCGGAGGTCAGGGCGCCGACGCACGCCAGGGCGCCGGCGGCGTACTCGGGGTCGGGGTCCAGCCGCTCCAGCTCGGCGTAGGCGCGGCAGGCGACGGCGAACCCGCGCCACCGGAACGCGTCGGCGGCGACCTGCTGGAGGAGCCGATACCCGTCGTCGGCGCTCACGGCCCCCGCCGTCTCGGCCTCCTCCCTCAGCCGCGCCGCCTCGGCCGCCCGCCCGACCGCGCAGAGGCACCGCAGCCGCGCGCCGAGCGCCGCCGCCGCCGCCGCCCTGAGCACCGCCGTCGCCCCCCCCCCCCCCCCCCCCCCCCCCCCCCCCCCCCCCCCCCCCCCCCGCCCCTGCCGCCGCCCCCCTCCGCGTCCCCGAGGGCCACGGCGAGCCCCGCGCCGCCCCCGGCTCCCGCCCGCAGCGACTCGGCCCGGTCCAAGCACTCCAGGGCCTCTCCGTACCGCCCCTCGCCCGCGCGCGCCAGGCCCAGGTTGCACCAGAGCGCGTCGTCGTCCTTGCAGTAGTCGACGACGGACTCCAGGTAGATGCCCGCGTCCGCCGGTCTCCGGTCGAGAAGATGGGCCAATCCGAGGGCCTGCCGTCCGGGCACGGTGTCCCGCTCGCCGGGGCTCTCGCCGACGGCGCAGAGGGCGGCCTGGGCCCGGGTGAGCAGCGCGGCGCCCCGGGGGTCGTCCCGGCCGCCGGCGCGCGCTCCGGCGAGGGCGAGGACGGCCCCGACGAGGATGTACTCCGACGGGGACGCGGGCCCGGCCCCGGGGACGCCGTCCTCGCCCGTCCTCCCCTCGATTCCGACTCCACCGCCCTCCTCGATGGCTCGCACCACGGCCATCGCCTCGTCCACCCGCCCCGCCCGCGCGTGGACGATGCCGAGGTTGACCCGTGCCTCCGGCACGCGCGTCATCAGTCCCGGCAGCACGTCCCGCGCGCCCCTGCCCCCGCGGGCGACGACGAGGTTGTGGCGCACGAGGGGCGGGCAGGCCGGGTCGGCCTCTCCCCCGGGGAGCGCCCGGGCGACGTCGGCCAGGAGGCCCTCCGCCTCGCGCGCCCGCCCCCGACGGAGCGCGTTGCAAGCCCGCAGATTGGCCGACGCCACGCTGGGAGGCTCGCCCCCCTCGCGGCGGCTGCCGGCGCGGTGGTGGGGACGAGAGCCCGCCCCGGTTCCGGCGCCGCCGCCGGCGCCCCAGCGCACGACGACGCTCTCCTCGTACCTCGCGAGCGCCTCGTCCGACTCCTCCCAGGCGTCGCGCTCCGTGGCGCACCGCGCGAGGGCCACGTCGAGGGCGGCGGCCGAGTCGGCGCCCCTCGTGCGGCGAGCGTCGTCGATCGCGACGCGGTAGGCCTCCTCGGCCTCGTCGGGGCTGCCGCGAACAAGGTGGAGGGCGGCGAGGCTGAGCCGGTCGGCGGGGTCCTCGGGCTGGAGCTCGCCGTGGGCGGCGACGACGCCGGCGTCGTCGCCGAGGCGCTGGCAAGCGTGGAGCTTGAGACGGTTGCCAAGGCCGCAGCGAGGGCCCTGGGCGACCTGCTCGGCGGCGCCGGCGGCGTCGCCGAGGTGGTAGCGGCAGAGGGCGGCGTGGACGGCGTGCATCGGGTCGGGGCCGCCTGCTGGACGGCCCGCGCCGCGAAGGAGCTTCTCGTAGCACTGAAGGGCCTCCCCGTACTCACCATTGTGGAAGTGACAGTAGGCTTGCCACTCCACGCCCTCCTGGCGGACCGAGAGGGGGAAGCCGGGTCGGCCGCGTTCGTTGTGTCGTTTGGCCGTGACAGACGCGGAGGGTGCGCTAGCGAGCACCCCTCCGTCTCTCCACCCCATCCACTCGCCACCTCATCCAGCTCTCCGGAGGCCTGGAGGAACTCGACTAGCGTCAAGGCGCCCGTGAAGTCCCGGCGTTCCAAGAAGGCACCCAACGACAAAGGCGTCTCGTCTTCGTTCATCGCTGTTCCGAGCTCGGCCGCTCCGGAATTCCCGGACGGGCCGCAAATCGCGTCGGGCGCTGCTGGAGGAGGAGCTAGTCGGGGCTGTTTCTCTCGTTCTTGGGACGGTTCTCGACGGGACGCTCGTCGTGCCGAAGGCCGTCTTTGAGGACCTTAAGCGCCCCCATCCCCTTCTTCTGCCACTGTTAAGGATTTGCGATCACAGACCGCGAAAATTAACACCCTGTGATGTTCCGCAAGGGTGGAAAGACAACCGCGCTCGCGGCAGGCGAGCCCGGCGCCGGCCGACGGACGCGCAGCGCCCGAAGCGGACGAGGTGGGGGGATCACCGCCCGAACCGGGAAGCTTCCGCCCGAGCGGATCAGGTCGTCGATATCTCCACCGTTATCACCTGCCCTGAACGACCACGGCGTCGTCAGAGGCAACACCAACGCGCCGCTCTATCCGAACTCGTCCCCCGCCCTCCTTCGGCCTCCGCTCGCCCCCTGCAGGCGGCCGCAAACGCCTGATGACGACGTTCGAGGACGGGGCGGAGCTGATCGAGGAATACGACATCAAGACAGACGAGCTGATGGTGCGCCGCCGCCGCGGCAAGACGGCCACGGGAGCCTGGAAGGACTGGGAGTGGATGTGCGGCGACCCCCCACCGCCGTCCATCGGCGGAGGCGCCCGCGCGGGCGGCGGCGCCGCGGGCGGCGGGGGGGACGACGGGTCGGGGCGCCCCGGGGCCGGCCCCGGAAACGCCGGTGGAGACGTCCTGATGCGCGCGTCGACGAGCCGGAACCCCGTCCTCGGGCGCGTGGATCGTCCCGAGGTCTTCCAGTGGCGTCTCCGCAACGTCCACGGGTGGCCAGCGGACAATTGCCTCGTCTCCGCCGACGTGGAGAGCGGGGAGATCGTGATCCGGCGAGTCGGTGGAGCAGAGCTGAGCCGAGCCGAGGGACACGGAACGGGAGGGACGTCGCGCGACCGCGGACGGGACGGGCGGCGCCCGCCCCGGCCGCGGCGCCGGACCCGCCGGCCCCCCGGCCCCCGCGCCCTCTCCCGCGCGCCGCCCCGCCCCCGACCCCCCTCTCGCCCCCTCTTCGCCCGCCCCTCGCAGGACGAAGAATAAGAAGTACTACAAGCGATTTCGCGTGCCCGAGCTCGACCTGCTCGGTCTCAAGCTCGACCCCGCGGCGCTGCAGAGCTCCGTGGGCCAGGGCGGCGTCGTGGTGATCTCTTACGCCAAGCCGCCCGAGGCGTTGCGGGCCGAGGCGGAGGACCGGAGGGAGCGGCGAGCGATTCGGGTGGAGGAGGGGGATCCGCTGAGTTGTCCGCAGCAGTGAGGAGAGAAGCGGGGGGGCGGGGGGGATGGGGCGGTGGCGCCGGGCCCCGGTCGGCGCGACGACGCCGAGCGCTCCGTCGTCGACGTGGGCGGCGGCCGAGGCCGAGGCCGCCGCCCGCCCTCTCCGCCTTCTTCCCCCCGCCCCGCTTCGCCGGGCGGACAAGGGGTAGCGGGTGACACCTCGGCGACGTCGGCGTTGTCGGTCGTCATCCCGCGAACTCACCCGATGGAGGGAGCCGACCCGAAGAAACCGGCTGGCACCGTGTCGACCGAGAAGTCCCTTCGCGGCCTCAGCCGTGTTCGAGGACAAACCCCGTCGCTCCTCCTGGGCCAGGCATGAAGCAACTCGCCGCGACCGCGCGCGCGCCACGCCCGTCGCACCGCGGCACGAGATGCGGGCTGCAGCGGCCGAGGCCGCTGCACCGACGCTGCGCCCGCCGGGGACGACCCCCTTCTCTTCCCCCCCCCCTCCCCCTCCCCAGGTCTCGGCCCTTCTTCGCAAGGACGGTCGTCTCCTGATCCGTTCCCGAGGACGGGTACTCGCCCTCGCCCTCTCCCCCCTTATCGTCGTCCTCTTGCTGAGATTGCTGCAGTGGTACATCGATTCCACCTACGTCGACGACATCGCGTGCCCCTGCGCCCCCGAGGTCAGCACCGTCACCGGAGACCCGATCCCTGGCACGCGCGACGAGACGCGGTGCGGGCCGCAGTGGGGCGACCCCTACCAGGCCCGGTTCTGCGGCCGGCCGCGGCCCACGCGGTGGGCGCCGCTGGCGTGGGTGCCTCGGGAGAGGGAGCGGTCGGGCCTGGCCGACCAGTATAGTCCGCGGTCCAGGGCGGACACCGACCCGCCCATTCAGGGGTGGGCCGGGGCGGCGGGGGCGGGGCTTCTGTGGACGGGGGCTGGGCCGGTGACCAACGGGGGGGGGTTCGACTCCCGCCTATGGCAGCCGGCCTTCTCGGTCGCGCAGGCGCTCCGGCCGCGGGTGCGCTGGGGATCTTTCGAGGACGAGTTCGCCGGGCCGTCGGATCCGGCTCAGGCCGACGCGCGGGCTCTCGTCAGGGCGATGCGCGATGCCGTTGCTGCAGCGGCGGCCTCGGCCGCGCCCGACGAGCCGATCGTCGTCGCTGCCGTCGCCGCCGCCGCCGCTGCCGACGCCGCGGCCTCGCTCGGCGCGCCCCACGTCCTCTCGACGACCGCGCGGCCCCGCGACGGTCAGGAGGGCGGGGATCGTTCCCGCGTCACTGATCCAGGGTGGGACGCCACCGCCCTCTATGGCCCCGTGCTGATCACTGCGCCCTCCTGCCGCGCCGTCGTCCGCGGCGCCGCCGCCGACGCCGGCCTCCCGCCCGCCCTCCTCGTCGTCCTGGGGGGCGACCCGGGCGGTCACGACGGCCCGGTCGCTTACGTTTCCGATCCCCGGGTCGAAGCCTCTTCGTCCGCTCCGCCCGCCTTTCGGGATCCTCTGGCCCGCGTGAGGGCGGCTCTGGCGTCCATCGGAGCGGGCGACGCGGCGTCGGCGGCGGCGACGGCCGAGGCTGTCGCGGCCGACCCGGCCGCGGCCGAGGCCCTGTGCGCCAACGAGAATGCTGCCGCTCTCTGCGCCGCGGCGGCCGCCGAAGGAGTGAACGCCGCGTCCGCCGTCCTTGGCCTCGCATCCCTGTGGTTGCTTGACCCGTGGGCGATCGAGGACCGGGCGCAGCTGTCGGCGCTGTCGGGGCCCGCGCAGAGCCTCTTCCTCGCGGGACAGATGGGCGAGATGCTCGGTTCGGGTGGTGACGACGTCAAAACCGCCACCAGCGAGGCCGCCAAGACAGTGCCTGGCCCGATCAACCCCGGCCTGTCGCTGGAGTCGTCCGTCGTGTCGATGCCCGTGGCCGTCGGGTGCGTCGAGTCGCGGGCGACCCCGCGGACGGACGCTGATGACATCAGCAGGGAAATCTACTGCGGCAAGAGCCTCGACAGTGGGTGCGCCCTTGTGACTCCGCCGCGGAAACAAGAGTATGCGGCGGCGGTGGACCTCACGGGCGTTGCGCTGCCGGGGCAGTTTCCTGGAACGGGTGCGGGGTGCCTGTACCCCAACCTCGGCTGCGACGACTACCTCGCCGGCGGCGACGATGTCGCCCCGGCCCCGGCGGACGACGACGCCGAGCCCTCGGCCGGCGGCCGTCTCGCTGCCCGTCTCTGGCTCGACCTCGACGAGGCAAACAGCGGCCGGCAAGGCCCGCCGCGCCTCGTCCGCGCCGGCGCTCTTCTGTCGCAAGTCCACGACGCTTGGCTTGCAGTCGCCACCGGCGGCGCCGCCTCCTCCCGTCTCGCCGCCATCCTTGCTCTACCGCGCCGCGCTGCCCCCTTCTCCCTCGATTTTGCCGCGCTCATCGGACCCGGGTTCTTCTGCTGGATCGTCGCGCTTCCGTTGATCCCGATGACGGCCGCGCTGGTGGGCGACCGCGAGGGTCACCTCCGCGTCGCCCTGCGCCACGCCGGGGTGGGCAGCGGTCCCTACTGGCTCGCCGGGTACGTCGTGTGGCTCGGCGCCCACGTGGCCTGCCTCGCGATTCTCGTCCTCGCGGGCCTCGCCACCCGACTGAAATTTTTCGTCGTCACGCCCGTCTCGGTGCAGCTCGTGGTGCTGCTGAGCCTCGCCCACGCCCAGGTGGGCTTCGGCTTCCTCTTTGCGTGCCTGTTCAAGCGAGAGACGAGCGCCACGGCCGCGGCGCAGCTCTACATATTTGGCGTGGGCACGCTGGCGGGCAACCTCCTTCCGCCGTTTGTCGCGTCGTCCGAGGCCAACGGCGGTGGTCCCCGGTGGTGGGTGCCCCTCCTCGAGCTCGTCCCCGCCGTGGGGGCGTTCCGGGCCCTGTGGGAACAGGGAGAGTTCGCGTTCCGGTCGGGGGTGACAGGCGGCGCCGCGTCGGGGGGGCTGTCGTGGGACGAGCTGGGCCGGTCGGACGTGCCGGGGGGCAGGGACGTCGCGCGGCTCGTTGGCGTTTGGTGGTTGGAATTCGTCGCGTTCTCTCTGCTGGCGGTGTGGTGGGAGGAGGCGAGGGGTGGGGGAGGTGGAGGTGGGAGAGGGACGTGGTTCTGGGTCCCAGGGGAGGTCGAGCGGGCGGCAAAGCGCTGCCGGGACCTGGCGACACGGGCGGCCGAGGCCGACGGAAACGGCGACGCCGATGCCACCGGCGCGGGCGCCGCCCCCGTCGTCTTGGACTCCCGGCCCGGCGCCGCGGTGCGGGCCCGCGAGCGCGAGCGCGTCGCCGCGCTCGATCCCGCCGGCGACGACTGTCCCGTCGTCGCGCGCGGTCTGCGCAAGGTCTTCCCCCCGAGTGGAGAGGGACGGAGGTGGCTCGAGCGCAGCCTCGGCGGGGGGGGTGCCGCGCGCCGCGCGGCAGCCCGGGCCGTCTCGTCGTCGGCCGAGGCCACCCCCGACCTTGGTGCCGACCCGGTCGCCGCCGCCGCCGCCGCCGCCGCTGCCGGCCCCGCCGAGCCCGCCGCCGCCGACCGCCCCGTCGTCGCCGTCTCCTGCCTCCACCTCGCCGTCCGACCTGGGGAGATCTTCGGCCTCCTGGGCCCCAACGGAGCGGGCAAGACGACCAGCCTCGAGATGCTGACCGGTCTCACGGTGCCCGACGCCGGCGCGTGCCGCGTCGCCGGACGCGACCTCGGCGCGGCGTCGCTCGACGCGTCGACGCCCGCGGCCGGAAGCGTGGGGGTGTGTCCGCAGCGCGACCTCCTGTGGCCCCGGTTGACGGGGAGAGAGCACGCGGTCTTCTACGCCCGGGCGCGGGCGCTGTACCCGCGGGGGTCGCCGGCGCCGGGGGGCGGCGGCGGAGGGGGCCCCTCGCCCTCGGGCCCGACCGCCGTCGGCGCCGCTGCCGGGGCGCCGTCCTCGTCGTCTCCGCCGCTGCCGAGGGGGTGCGTCGATCCGACGACCGGGCTCCTCACGGCGAGGGGGAGCGAGGTCCTGAGGCGCCGCGCGGCGGACCGGGCGCTGGCGGAGGCGGGGCTCGGGTCGGCCGCGGACAAGGAGGTGCGAACCTACTCCGGCGGGATGAAGCGGCGTCTGAGCGTCGCGCTCGCGTTGCTCGGCGCGCCCCGCGCGGTCTTCCTCGACGAGCCGTCGACGGGGCTCGACCCCGGGTCCCGCCGGCGGCTCTGGCGGTCGATCCGGCGGGCGGCGGCGCCGGGAGGGGCCGACGCCTGGACCGACCCCGCCGCCGACGCCGGGACGGCCCGCCCCCCCGCTGTCGTGCTCACCACCCACTCGCTCCAGGAGGCGGAGGAGCTGTGCGACCGGGTCGGGGTCATGGTGGGTGGAGAACTGCGCGCGATGGGGACGCCGTTGGAGGTGGCGGGAGGGACAGGCGGCAGCTGGGGGGACGACGCCGTCGGCGCCGTCGCCGACGGCCGCCCCGGCGGCGCCGAGACCGGCGGCCTCGTGGTCGAGGTCGTCTCGGCCCCCGGCGACGAGCGGGCGGCGCGCGCGGCGCGCGACGCCGTCGCCGCCGCCTCGGCGGGAGCGGGCGACGGCTCCGAGCCCGTTCTCGTCCGGCGGGCCGGCGGGCAGCAGCGCTTCCGGCTGGGGCCGCCGGCCCCCCGCCTCGGCGGCGTCCTCAGGGCCCTCGCCCGCGCCGCCGCGGTCGGAGACGGCGACGGGGCCGAGCCCTCCCTCCTCCGCGACTGGTCGGTGTCCCATCCGTCCCTCGAGGACGCCTTCATCGCCCTCGCGCTGGCCGGCAAGGGTGGCGCGAGGGGCGGCGGGCGCGGCGTCGGCCGGGGACTCGGGGGCGGCGACGGCGGCGACGGCGGGGCCGCGGCGTCGGCCGAGGACGACGGAGACGCCGGTAGCGTCGCGGGCGGACGGGGCGGGGAGGAGGGGTGGGCGGCCTGACGCCGGATGGGGGGGGGGGGGGGGGGTGGGGGGGGCGGGGGGGGGGGGGGGCGGGGGGGGGGGGGGGGGGGGGGGGGGGGGGCGGGGGGGCGGGGGGGGGGGGGGGGGGGGGGGGGGGGGGGGGGGGGGGGGGGGGGGGGGGGGGGGGGGGGGGGGAGGGGGGGGGGGGGGGGGGGGGGGGGGGGGGGGGGGGCGGGGGGCCGCGAGGCGACG
>Ga0181573_10003327_pt1 | contig 14272 bp, 9 predicted proteins | sample 101ome_25_FD_148643 | JGI IMG/M metagenome (GOLD analysis project Ga0181573, IMG submission 148643) | Coastal salt marsh microbial communities from the Groves Creek Marsh, Skidaway Island, Georgia - 101409BT metaG (spades assembly) | ecosystem: Environmental > Aquatic > Marine > Intertidal zone...
AATTTCCTGATTGTCAACATAATGGAGTCACAGTGAGGGTGGATCGGGTGGAGCGTCCGACCATGCCGCTTCCGAACGGCGCTAAGACCGCCGCTGAGATGATGCGCTCGGCACTTTTCGGGGGCAATGGCTTTGTCCCCTCCTCAGCCTACCCCGACGACCCGGTCGAGCTGCGGCAGCTCCCGGGGCAATTCGGTCACGTCATTACGGATGAGGACGTAGAGGTCGAGGCGGCCAGGTACAGGCTGGAGCGCGCGCTCCTCAAGCCGGACAACGTTGAGGCGATGTATCGCGGTGAGATGTCACCACCAGCCGTTGTGGCCCGCGAGGGTTTCGCAGAGATGCAGAGGCTGCAGAACCGCAGGGCGTGGGCCAGGAGAGACAATTACTCAGAGGCTCAGATGGCCGTGCTGTATATGGAAAAATCGGACTAAGTCCCGGTGCTATTTGCGCTCGCACATCTCCCGGAGCTCGTCCCCCCACCCGCACAGCGTCGCCAGTTCCATGAACCCGTCGTCGCAGTCACCCAGCCACAGCGCGTCCCGGTAGTTACCCTCCTCGCTGAAGTCGAACCCGGCTCCCCGGCCAAGCATCTGCCGAAGGCTCCGCATCCGAGGGTCCAGCTCACCCACAACCTCCCTGTTGACCAACAGTCTCGGGGTGTCCTCGCTCGGAAAATCGACCAGCCCGGCGAACGGGTGCACGGCGAGGCTGGTGCCCGCGACGATGAGCAAATCGCAGTCGTCAAAGTCAGTCGCGGCGAGTCGGTTAAACCTCTGCGGCAGCGCCTCGCCGAAGAAGACAATGTCCGGCTTGACCAACTCATTGCACCCAACCTCTTTACACCGCATCACGTCCCCGCGGTCCACGTGCGCCTTGACGTCGTTCACGTCGGCGGCGTGTCCCCGGAGGCAGTGCGCGGCGTCGAAGTTTCCGTGCGCGGCGACGATCTTATCGCCCGGGATCCCCGCGGCGGCTTCGAGCGAATCGATGTTTTGCGTGAAGCACCGCGCCAGCAGCCCCTTCTCGTGCAGCAGCCGGATGAAGTGGTGCGTTGGGGTCGGGGGGAAATTGCCGGGGTAGAGCTCCTTGGCGAGTAGGTAGAAGGGTTTGGGGTTTTCCCTGAAGTAATCGAGCTCGAATACGGCGGTGGGGTGGGGCAGGTTGTACTTCTGCAGGTTGTCGTACAGCCCGGTGCCCGGCGTTCTAAAGTCGGGTATGCCGGCGCTGACCGATATCCCGGCGCCCGCCATGATAACGATGCGCTTGCACTTGCCAGACTTGATGTACTCCGCGACGCCCGCGATGTCGAAAGAACTGAGTAAGGGCTCGCGGGATTCGGGCTCGGGCATCACGGGGATACCGTCCTGGTCGAGTTGACCGCCCTGCTCGCGGTGCTTGAGCGCCAGCCGCTGGATGAGCCCCGCGAGGCCGCTCATCTCGTCCTCCGAGGACGATGACGAGTACTCCCTCACCACCGCCGCGTCGGCCGCCCCATCGCTGCCCAGCCTCTCCGCCGCTGAGAACGCCTTCGCCTCGATTTCAGCCGCCCGTTGGAGATTGTCGACGCCCGATTCGCCCGAGCCGGCGAACCGAACCGCGGCGAGGTTGTCGACTAGACGCGACCGAAGGTCCTCGCGCTGCTCCGGCGTGATCGCCCGCGCCATGCTGTGCGGGGGCTGCCTCGACCACGCGCTGCGAACACGGCGAAAAAGTTGTGGCGCGCGGCGCGTAGAAGCTCCTGCCACAAGCCCAAAAGTGCTCGTTTGAAAGGGGTAAACTCACGAGTGGACGAGCCAGATCTCGTCGAGTGACGACCGCGCCGGAGGGTTCGTGTCGTCGGGACATCGTGATCTAATCGAGATGGCGCCCATGGACGAGGAGGAGGACACCAAACTCCCCGAGGAGAACCAGGAGGTGGATCCCTCCATCACCCTCTGCCACAAGATCTTCCTCCTTTCCAACCCCGATCTGTGCGACGACGTCAACGCGCTCGGCGAGGAGGTCAAGGGGTTCGTCATCGAGCGGAGCATGGCGACGCTCTACCCGCCGTACTGCGAGAAGTTCGGATGGATGATGGACGAGAAGGCGGCGGAGGACATGCGCGCGAGGAACGAGGCGCGCGTCGCGGAGCTCGACGCGAAGATCAAGGACGCCGAGGATAACCTGGGAGACTCGGAGGTGAGAGACGCGATGCTCGCAAAGGCTGAGTTCTTCGCGGAGGTTGGCGACCGCGAGAGCGCGCTCGCCGCGTTCGACACGTGCGAGAAGAAGACGGTCGCCATCGGCCAGAAGATGGAGATGGTCTTCAGCGTCATGCGGCTCTGCGTCTTCCACGACGACTGGGTCGCGCTGGAGAAGCAGATTGCCAAGCTGAAGGATCTGCTGGAGCAACCCGGCGGGGCGGACTGGGAGCGCAAGAACAGGCTGAAGGTGTACGAAGGCGTGTATAAGATGGCGCGGCGCGACTTCGCGGGCGCCACCTCGCTCTTCCTCGAGTCCCTCTCCACCTTCACCACGTACGAGCTCATGACCTACGACGAGTTTGTCTTTTACGCCGTCGTGTGCGCCGTCGTGTCGCTGCGGCGAACGGAGCTGAAGGCGAAGGTGATCGACTCCCCCGAGGTGCTCGCCGTCATCGATAACATTGCCGGCGGCAGCGTCAGGGACATGGTCAACTCCCTCCACGCGTGCAAGTACCGGGAGTTCATGCTCGCGTTTCCCGACGTGGCCGACGCGGTGAACAAGTCGACGTGGCTCCACGCGCATCACAGGTACTTCCTCAGGGAGGCGCGGGTCGCCGCGTACGCTCAGTACCTCGCGTCGTACAAGTCCGTGACGGTGGCGTCGATGGCGTCGAGCTTCTGCGTGAGCGAAGAGTTCATCGACCAGGAGCTGTCCAACTTCATCGTGGAGGGCAGGCTCAACGTGCGGATCGACAAGGTGAACGGCGTCCTGGTGACAAACAGGCCGGATGCGAAGAACGCGCTGTACCAGAGCTACATCAAGGAGGGCGACCACCTCTTGAACCGCATCCAGAAGTTATCCAGGGTGATCGATCTGTGAGCGGCGGTGTTAGCGTCCTTTGTGATCGATGCGAACGTTGATAACCCGACGATACCCGACGATACCCGACGAGTCGACTCGACTCGACTCGACTCGCCCGTGCTTTTCTTTTCCGCCTCGACGCGCTTTACCCTTCAGACATCCCAGATGAGCGCGCCGTCGACGTCGGAGCGCAACGCGCTTCGGTACTTCTACCCCGGGTCCACCGCGCGCAACGGAAACCTGGTGTTCCTCGCGCCCGGCGTCCGCTCCCTGACCGGCGCGGAGGCCGGCGAACTGCTCTCGCTCGACGGCGTGGACCTCACGAGATGGCGAGCCAGGTACCGGCACGACGAGTTCGAGGGTTGGGCGGCGGTGCTGGCGGACACCGCGCTGGAGTTTCGAGGGGACAGGAGGACCCTGGACCTCTCGCTCGAGCGTCGCGCGGATCCGCTCGAGCGTCGCGCGCCGTTATCAAGTCCCGAACGCATCCCGGGCCTCGAGAACATCGAGACGCGCGTACCGGTACCGGGCGACGAATCGAGAGACGGATACTTCGGCATCGGCATCGTCGGAGGTAAGAACGAGGCCAACCAGGGCACGCTCTGGCGATCCGCGTACCAGCTCGGCGCCGCGTTCACGTACACCGTCGGCGCCAGGTTCGAGAAATCCTCCTCGGACACCACGAAGACGTGGACCAACCTGCCGATGTACTCGCACGACGACTGGAACGCCTTTGCATCCTCGGCGCCCTACGACGCGGCTTGGGTCGCCGTGGAGATGGGGGGCACGCCGCTCGCCACGTTTCGCCACCCCGACAGGGCGGTGTACGTGTTGGGCTCGGAAGATAACGGCCTTAATTCGTCGGTGCTGAGGGCGTGCGCGCACGTGGTGGAGCTACCCGCGGAGGTTGGCCGCGTCGCCAGCTTCAACGTCGCCGTCGCCGGAGCCGTCGTCATGTACGACAGGCTGGCGAAGCGACGAACGGATCGGGGCGGCGCGGTGGGCGGGGGGGTGGACGAGAGGGATAGTTTACGGGGCGGGCGAGTCGGGGTGGACAGCGCGAAACCGGGGAGTCGGGGTGGGGGGACCTAGCCGGTAGCGTGGGTAGGTAGCCGGGACAGACGTCGAACGCGGACGATTGACGCGAGTGCCGTATTAAGAGTCGATGAAGAGTCGTATTAATAAGAGTGATGACGGCGACGTCGGGGGGTGCCGTCGGCGCGCGGCTCGCGGGTTCTTCTCAAAGTTTGCTGCCCTTCGCTCGGAGCATGGCGGCCACCTCGGGCTTGCCGTAGTCCTCCGCCAGCGCGAGCGCGGTGAGGCCCTTGTTGTTTTTGATCCCCACCGAAATACCCGGCGTCACGAGCAATAACTTGACCACCTCGACGTGGCCGAACCTCGCGGCGTCGTGCAGCGCGGTGTCCCCTTCCGCGTCCCTCACGTTGGGATTCACGCGAAGGTCCTGCGTCAGCGTCTTCGTGGTGTGCGCGTGGCCCCAGTACGCGGCTTTGTGTATCGCGGTTCGCCCGGTGCCCGCGTCGCCCGCGTCTAGATCCACGTCTTTCGCCAACGGCATGATGTCCACGACGCCGTGCATGCACGCCTCGCGAAACTCCCACGAGCGAGCGTCCCTCTCCTTGACCGCCGCGCGCGCGTTCACGCCCGCGAGGTGCGGGCACGCTTTGGTTCCCAGCGCCAGAAGGCGCGAGTACGCCGCGGAAAAGTCGCGGAAAAACGCCTCCTGATCCTTGGCGTAGAGCTCGGCGAAGGGCCTGAAGTTCGGGTCCGTCTTCAGCGCGATGTCCGTCGGGAGCATCATGAGCTCGCCGGTCTCCACGTCGGTGTACTGGAGCTTGCCGTCCCACTCGCGGGGTTTCCAGGTGTAATGTATGAGGTTCCGAAAGTACTCGTTGTCGAACCGCAGCGGCGATCGGGTCCACTTGCCGTCGTACCCGGAGCGAACGAAGTGGCATCGCCCGAGCGTGTGCGCGCCGGAGAGCGCGACGATGTCCCTATCGGACATGCCCATGCGGTGGAAGACGTCTCTCAGGTGGGTAGCGCCCTGTGAGGCGTCGGGTAAGCGACCGTGCGCGGGGCACCTGGCGCCGTCGCGATCGTCGGTCCGGCCGAACGCGTGCGGGACGTGGGGCCCGCCCGCGAATTCGATGGACAGCGCGCCGGCCAGGGTGAAGATGTCCGCCTGCGATACGTCCGGATACTTCTTGTGCACCTCGTGGAGCATGTCGCGGACGATGCCGAGGCCCGCGTTCGCGGGGTCGGACCGTTCGGGCTCGAACCTCATCGTGCCGCCGTCCGATCCGCCTGACCCGTCCCTGGCGTCGAAGGTCCCGGACGCATGCCACGCCACGCGGCACGCGATGGGAAAGGCGATCACCTTGTTGTTCAGCAGGGCATCCTTGATGTCGCGCTTGAGGTTGGCGAGCCTAGCGGCGTCGATCATGGCGACGTGCGTGGCGTGTGCCTCTTCCTATCCGGTCTGCAGATCGCGGACGTGTGAGTCAGCAAAACGCCCCTGCGATTTTCCAAGGGACACTCAGAAGCAGTGTGCTCGAGGGACCCGCGCGTGATCCCGCAAAACGCCCCGGCCGTGGGACGCGCGACGCGTGAAGGTGATATTAACGGTTCCCATCGATGACAACTCTCGAAAGCCGCGCGTGCTTCCGCCCCCTCGTCACCGCCGACCGGTGACGGTGACCCCCTCGTACACGCTCCGAGGCAGCCTCCTCCGGTTCCACTCCTCGACAAAGTCTTTGAACAGCGACCTCGCCTTCTCCGCGAGCAGGTCGGTGAAGTACACGCCGTGCACGTGTTTTAGCCACGCCGCGAACTCGTGGTTTTTCATGAAGTAGTCGTCCTCGGATATGGGATCCACGTCGAAGTCTTTCCCTGGGGGCTCGCCCCACGCGTCATCCTTGTTTTTGGATTTTTTATCCTTTCCCTTCGCGGACGCCTTGCCGGACTCCACGCCGCTCTTCCACCGCCTGCCGCCGTTGTCTGCGCCGTCGCTATCATCGCTGCTGTCGGTGCTCTCGCTGCGGTCTCGTTTCCGTTTCTTATCCTTCTTTTTGCTGTCCTTCTTCTCCTTCTTGGACTTCTTGTCTTTCTTTTTCTTGGAGTCCTTCTTGGAGTCCTTCTTGGAGTCCTTCTTGGAGTCCTTCTTGCTCATGCCCGCACGTTCAAGCACGGCTTTGGCCTCCTCGAGGCTCATCCCGGACGCACCGACATCCCCGCCATCGCCTCCCATGGCCCCGCACCGCACCGACCCTAAACTCTCCGCGGTGTTCGCGCCCCGTCGCGTCAGCCGGAGTTAGGGTGCCCAACTCGATCCGACTCGCTCAACCGTCCCTGTCGCCGGCCGCACCCTCCCGGAGACGGAATCCGCGCGAGGTGGAGGGTAACGAGCGACTTCTATGGATCGCCCGGTGAGTCGTCACGTGTCTCTGTTCAGACGAGAGAGCTACGGACAGACTTTGGGTGGCTGAGACTGCACAACCATCGGGAGTCCGATGGCCTATAAAAAAGACCCGTGCCGCTCGATGGTCAATCATGAACTCTCCCCAAGTGGACCCCAAGTGACACCAACCCGAACCAAATTTTTCCCCATCCGATATTTTCCCGAACCAACTTAACCCACCAATCACGGTTTATTTCGCACGTGCTTCTCGACTTAGAGACGGAGGAACTTTCCGAGATTCTCTGGTGGGCCGTCTGAGAGCGTCTTGAGGCTGGGAGACGCCGCAACCGCTGGTTCTCTTGATTGAAATGAAAAAGAGCAATTGCGTACGCTCGCGAGCGGTCGCCGCGCCACAGTACGCGGACGACGGGCGGTCGTGCGGTCTCGCGGTGACGAGCGAGTGCATAGGGCGCGCGCTCTTCACTTTTCGCGGGCGCGGAGGGCGACAGACGCGTCGCACCCGAGGCCGGGAAGGCGATTTCCGCGTCCTTTTTCTCCCCTTCAACGGGCCACGTTGAAAAGAGAGGGAGGGCGGGAGCATGGGGAACGCCCCGAAGGGCGGCGAGGACACGGAAGACATGCGCGGCGCGAAGAGGTACGCCCACGCTACTTTAGAACGTCGATGCCCTCTCGCGGATGCGAGTTCGCGTGGATCCACGGCGCGCACATCGCCGGAGATACCCGCCCTCCCCCGCGCCCGAGACGAAAAAAACCCGCCTCCGCCCCCTGACTCCCGATTTTATCCCTTTCCGCCGTTCCCCAGGCTGCGAGCGACGGAGCCCGCCCCGGACGAGGCGCCGGCTGCGACGTCGCCGAAGGTGAATTCCAACGCGTCCGTCGACTCGGACGTGCACGCCGCGGTGGTAGCGGAGGTGAGTCCCCACATCCCCCTCGGCACTACCCGAGCCTCGCGAGCCTCGCGCTTTTCTTTATCCTCGCGAGTGACACTTTCCTCCGTCGCGACCTTTTCGCCCAACCCGACGCTCACGCATCTCGCCCTTTTTTTCGCGTTCGCAGCTCGATGGCATGCGCAAGCGGGAGGATCGCCTGCAGATGTCGCTCAAGATGCTGCAGCAGCACCTCTCCGAGGAGCGCGCCAGGGTGGCGGAGCTCCACTCGCGGCTCATCGGTCGCAGCATCCAGACTGACGCTCCCCCGTGCGAGCACGCCAACTCGGCGGCTGTTCTCGCCAAAGCGGAGGCGGCCAAAGCGGGGGAGGTCGAGGCCGCGAAGGCGGCCGGCTGCCCCTTCCACCAGGGCGGCGCGGCGACGCAGACGCGGGATGATAAGTTTGCGGAGTTCCAGGCTAAGTTTCAGGCCACGTCGGAGTCAGTCGTGGCCGAGGTCGACGAGCACATCACAGAACAGATCCAGCAGCGAAGGAACTCCATCCGCCGGTCCAGCTCACAGCTGAGTTTGCAGGCCAGGTTGGAGAGCTTCAAGGACGAGCCCCCGATGGCGCTCGCCTCCTTGAAAGAGCTCGCCATGGACTCGGTGCAGGAGGGCGTCACCATTGCCGATTTCTCGCTCCCCGATCAGCCGCTGGTGTACGCCAACCACGGCTTCGAATTGATCACCGGATACTCCATCGAAGAGACCGTTGGACATAACTGCAGGTTCCTGCAGGGTCCCGGGACGGAGCCCGAGAAGGTGGAGCACATCCGCCGGTGCATCAACGCCGGTCTGCCGTGCACCGTGCAGCTGAAGAATTACCGTAAAAGTGGGGAGGAGTTTGTGAATTACCTCTCCTTGACCCCCATCAGAACGGCGCGGGGCAGGGTGACGCACTACGTCGGGATCCAGTCAGACGTCACCGAGTTGATCAACACCAGGGAGGCTGAGCTGGACGCTTTGAAAAAAGCCACGATCGCGACGGCGGCGACGGAGGCCAAGTCAAAGTTTCTGGCGCACATGTCGCACGAGATTCGAACGCCGCTCAACGGCCTGATCGCCGTGGGCCAGCTCCTGGAGGACACCAACCTCAACCGCGTCCAGCGCGATTACGTGACCACCATTCGCAGCTCCGGCGAGACCCTGCAGGCGCTCATCTCGGATATTCTCGACTTTTCGAGGGTAGAGGCGGACAAGTTGGTGCTTCGACACGAGCCGTTCCATCCGCAGGCGGTGATCGCGACGGTGATGGAGATTGTCGGTTTGCACTCGTCCAGGCTGAAGCTCAACGTGGGCTACCACGTGGACGAGGGCGTCCCGGAGGGCGTCATGGGCGACGCCATGCGCGTGCAGCAGGTGCTCTTGAACACGCTGAACAACGCCATCAAGTTCACAGAGAAGGGTGACATCATGATCAGACTCTACCTTCGTAAGAGGTCTGACGCGGAGGCTGAGTACCAGCGCGCGATGAAGACCGCAAACAACGCCGTGGAGGAGGAGAAGAGCACCGGGACGGAGCAGATGCATCAGGCGAGGGAGTGGCGCGAGGAGCAGACCAAGCGCGGGATGGAGGAGCAGCAGCGGAGGCTCAAGTCGGTGGATTGGCTTCAAAGATCGTCCACCTCACCCGCGGATAACGAGCCCGGTCCCGCGCCCGACGCGAGCGACGGCGACGACTGGGTCCTCCACTTCTACGTCAAGGACACCGGCATCGGTCTCAACTCGTCCAACATCGACTCCATCTTCAAGTCCTTCCAGCAGGTGGACCTCTCGCCGACGAGAAAATACGACGGCACCGGCCTCGGACTCGCAATCTCGCAGCGGCTCTGCGAGGCGATGGGAGGGCGGATGTGGGCGGAATCGCCGGGGCTGGGCATGGGCAGCACCTTCCACTTTTGCGTCAAGTGCGTCTCCCTCCCCGGTCCGAACGAACGGGGGGGCACGCCCGCGCTGCCGCAGGTTCCCGGCGGCGCGAGGGCCAACCCCGAGGATGCCGAGCGGGAAGCCGAGGCGAGGCGGCGAGTCCGCGCGTCGGGCGCCGACACCGCGAAGGTTATGAGCCTCGTCAGGACCCCGTCGCAGATGACCTTCGACGCCATCTGCGAGGGGCGTAACCTACGGGTGCTCCTCTACGACGAGTCGAGGATGGTGCGGCAGACTTTGGCCGCGGCGATGGAGAGGTGGGGGGTTTTTGTGCACAGCTGCGGCGCGGCTGACGAGATTGTCTCCGCGCTGGACGGCGGCGTGGCGGCGAGCGGACCGGGGCGATTGACCGGCCAGTACGACATCGTCGTCGCCGAGAAGAACGTCGCGTTCACCAAGGCGATCAGGCGATGGGCCGAGTCCCACGGCAAGCTCAAGGCGACGGACGAGGTGGGCGGGAGCAAGGCGACGAACAGCGACAGCGGCGGCGCCAGTTTCCACTGCCCGAATTTCCTGTTGATGACCTGGCCCAACTACAGCAGCTCGAGCGACGACCTCAACGACATCGGGAGCTGGGGCGAGATCGGCTCGCTGGAGCACAAGCTCAGACGGAAGAGCATAAACTCCATCGACAGCCTGGCGCGGCGGAGCGACGGCAGCGTCGGGGCGCAGGAGAGCGAGGAGGCGGATGAGGATGTCGAGGAGTTTCTCTCCTCGAGAAACGCCGAGCTCCTGCCCAAGCCGGTGCAGCACGCGCGCCTGCAGAAGCTCCTCGCGAACATCGCGCAAGACATCTTCAACCCGGGCGATACCTCCGCGCGTAAGCCGGGTGTCATGCGGCCGTCCGTCTCGTCCGCTCGCGTCTCGGACTCCTCCAAAGATCCTGAGGTCAAGCCCAAGCTGCCGAAGAAGATGCGAATCCTGCTCGCGGAGGATCACCTGATCAACATGAAGGTGGCGTGTGCGGTGCTTGCCAAGTGCGGGCACAAGGATATCACGATCGCGAAGGACGGCGTGGAGGTGCTCGAGAAGCTCGCGATGCTTCCAAGCGGACTGGACTCTTTCGACATCGTTCTCATGGACCTTCACATGCCGCGCATGGGCGGACTGGAGTGCGTCAAGCAGCTCAGGAGTTTATACCCGCAGTCGAAGGTTCCCATCGTCGCGGTCACCGCCGACGCGGTGGAGGAGAGCAGGGATAAGTGCATGAAAAACGGGTTCAACTCGTGGATCAGCAAGCCGTTCAGGATCGAGCAGCTGGAGGGTCTGCTGGACGAGTTCGTCCCCGGTTCCAACGTCGGGACTCGGGGCAGGGCCAACGGGGCGTGAGTCGACTAACTTTTAGCTACAAGCGCGTACCCATTACATACGACACTCGGGTCGCGCGACGAACACCGAACCCGCGCGATGAAACGCCTCCGATGAACGCGTCATAGCCTCCTGAGCGTCATGACATGGCTGTAGAGCACCGCGGGCTCGAACGCGGCTAAACCCGCGCCTCCCAGGCTCGGCATCGGCGCCCCGCCGGTTGCGTTGGGAGCGGCGGTGAACCTCAGCGCGTCGTTAGCCTGCACGTATCCCGCGGTGGACAGCGTCACCCTCGCCTCGCTCACCGCGTCGGTTAGAGAGTCTCCGTTCGACGACCGCTCGACGGCCGTGGGCGTGAACGTCCACACGTGCTGGTAGTCCGTGTTCACCACCCTCGCCGTGCCGAAGTCCTTCCCGTATCCGAGCGTCACCTGCCTGGAAGCCTCGGACGCGAAGAAGGTTCGGTCCGACGCGCGCGTCTCGCTCTCTCGCGCGTTGCAGAACAGCTCGATGCGCTCCGCGTTTGGCGACGCGCCCGGTCGGATGTTGACCGTGGTCCTGTTCGCGTCCCGCGTCGGTTCGTATTCCACCGACTCCACCGCGTCCTTCCCCAGGTACGCGTTCACTATCGATTTGAGGTTGAAGGCTCTGTCTTCCAGAACGCCCTCGATGCCCTCGAACTTGGCGAACCGAACGTCGTAGGACACGTCGCTCGTGCCCACATCCGGTACGTACACCAGACTGAGCTTCTGAAACCCGGGGATTGTCGGTTCCTTGATGAGCGCGCTCTTGCTCATCGTCTTGGACGGGAACTCAAACCCGGCGAACGTGGCGGTGCAGCGCCACGTCCCCTCCAGCCAGTCGGGGTACCTCTGGGGACCGGGCCGGGCCTTGTTGAAGACGGGCTTGGACAGGTCCTTGCGCTCGAGGCGCTCTGAGAGGAGCGCGGACGAGGCGAGCGCGGGGGACGGGTCCAAGAGCGCTAAGCCGGCGGCGAGTGCGAGAGCCCGCCTCCTGTCAAACACCGCCAAATCGGCACCCCGAACCTCGGCTACGTCATCGTGGAGAGCTCGCGCGGCGACGCGGCGCGAGCGAGCGCGAGCGCCGCCCCCGTCGCTTCGTGCGATCGCGGTACGATGAGGACATCGCGCGAGACGCGATGCGGACATGCTCGAGCGCGGTTCGTAGCCCCGAGGAGTGGCCCTCGGCTTCGGCAGGTCCCGGAGGCGTGAAGTAAAGCCAACCGCAGTCGTGGCCTGAGAAGAGAAGCACGATAACACCCAAAATTACTCGCACTCGTCGCGCAGCGCAGCCGCGAGGCCATGGCGGACCAGCGCAGCGCGGTGTGGACCGCGCGCGTTCGCGACGCGAAGCAGGTGCTCAACGAGCTACGGTGAGCTGGCCGACCCCTCCAGCCGAACCCCCGAACCCGACACCCATTCAAGCCGACCCGTTCGACGCCGAATCGTACTCACCCGGGCCCGACTGACGCGCGCCCCCACCGCAGAGCCGGCACGAGCGCCGCCTCGCCGCAGCGCACGGACCAGGAGCGCGCGAGGTTTTTCGCCATGCAGCGCCGTAAGCTCCAGCGGTTCGAGGACCTAATCGACGACCTCGAGGATCTGACCGCCGACGGCGATCCGACCACCGCGGAACGCGAAGATCGCGACGCCGCCGTCGAGGCGATGAGAGCCGAGGCGAAGCGACTCGCCGACGGCATCAAGGCCGCCGCCGCCGCAGCAGCAGCAGCAGCAGCAGCAGCCGCAGCAGCAGCAGCAGCAGCAGCCGCGACCCCGCCCGAATCCCCCGCGGGGGAGGCTTCCGGGCCCCGGGCTAATCCCGGCGGCGAGGCGTCGGCATCCAATGGCGAAGGAGACGCGACGGACGACGGGTCCGGCGTCGGGTCGCTCGCGACGTTGGGACGCATGGCGGACGCCGCGAAAGCCTCCGTCGCGGGCGCCGTCGCGGGCGCCGCCGCCGGGGACCTCGGCGGCAAGCTCGCGGAGAAGCTGAGGGTGTCGGAGGTTGGGGACAAGCTCAAGGACGCGGCGGGCGCCGTCGGCTTGGCGCGAAGGGACGACGGCGAGACGTCGACGACGAAGGGCCTCTCGTCCAAGGAGCTCCTCGACGTCCAACGCGCGCAGATGAACGCCCAGGACGAGACGCTGGAGAAGCTCATCCCGCTCACCGAGAAGCTGAACGACACCGCGGGGATGATATGCGACGAGGTGACCTTGCAGTCGCGGATGGTCGAGGACCTGGGGCGCGACTTTCGGCACACGCAGGAGCGGCAGAAGAAGCTGCGGAAGCAGGGGTTCAAGCTGAGCGGGCAGAGGAACGAGGAGGAGAAGGAGCGCGCGGAGCGCGAGGAGGCGATGGAGGAGCTGAGGAAGCAAGTGACGCTGCAGCAGGTGCAGAACTCGTACGAGCAGGAGGAGGAGGAGGAGGAGTCGGGGTGCGTCGTCAGTTGATGCCAAGATTTTTAGCAAAACCAATCGATGTGTTTGCCGTTGTGTTTGCCTATTTCTCTCGACGCCGTCACCACGAAGCCATAGGGCAAAAGGGAGCAAAAACCTTCCACCACAGGGGATTCCCGGGCGATTCCTCAGCCTAGTACTAATCCTGCCCAACCATGCTTAAGTTCGATGTTCTGATGGGTATCGCTGTATTCAGGGTGGTATGAGCGGAAGATATCTGGTGTAGGGCTCTCCGCTACATATACCCGGCTTGGAATGATCTCATCGTGGCTTATGGGTCATGAATAAGAAAAAAAATCGTCAAACATTAAACTGACCCACGACACTACACGTAATCTTAGTTCATTGACCTCTAACTCTTATTTGTAAACATGTTTTCTCTCCCAACGAGGACGCAGCTCGGCGATGAGTTGGCGACCTCTCCGCCGTTGCGCTATCCACCTCATCTTCCCACTCAACCGTCACGCTGGAGATATGTCCGCCGTAGCCGCCGCGTTCTCTATCGGCGCCGCGCGCGTCGTGACCCGTGGAAGCACGCGGGTGACGCACGTCGCGAAGGTCGCCAACTCGGCTGCTTCGCACGGGCGCGGTCGACGCCATCGGGGGATCGCGTTCCGCAACAATCATCGCGGGGATTCGTGTCGGGGCTCACGCATCGCGCCCGTCGTCGAGAGATTCTCGATCGTTCCGGCGGCGTCCGGGGAGGAGGAGGCGGCGCCGCAGGAGGAGATCGATCCGCAGGCGGTTGCGCCCGAGGACTACGCCTTGGTGGTCGAGCTCCTGGACTCCGAGAACGGCGAGGAGCTCAAGGAGAAGGTGGACCTCATCGCGGGGAACGGCCTCTTGACGGAGGGGGTGGTCAAGGCGGCGCGCGTGGTGGTGGAGCAGAACGAGGCGGCGGGGCAGGAGCAGGACATCATCGAGCTCCTTCGTTCCGTCTACGACGTTCTCCTGCGCAAGTTCCAGGAGCTGTACAAGCCAGCCGCGAAGGCGGCGCTCGAGTTCGGCAGCACCCTCATGGACGTCTTCTCCGCGGAGGATTTGGAGTTGATGGAGCAAGGGGAGACGCCGGTGAGCATCGGCAAGGTGAAGCTCATGATGCAGGAAGAGTTCGACAAGGAGGACGGCGACCACGTGGATAAGATGGCGT
>Ga0181573_10003329_pt1 | contig 14266 bp, 5 predicted proteins | sample 101ome_25_FD_148643 | JGI IMG/M metagenome (GOLD analysis project Ga0181573, IMG submission 148643) | Coastal salt marsh microbial communities from the Groves Creek Marsh, Skidaway Island, Georgia - 101409BT metaG (spades assembly) | ecosystem: Environmental > Aquatic > Marine > Intertidal zone...
ACCTGGCCGCCCGGCGGGGGTTCACCACGGCGCAGACGACGATCGATTACGTCAAGGCGCCTCACCGCAACGTGGGACGGAAGGGTCTCGAGGCGACCATGGGGGCCGCCGGATTCGGGGGGGACGGGTGCTGTTTGCCCGCAGTGCGTCCCGCCTGGCAACCGTTCCACAGGCCAGCGTGCCGCCACCGTGGGACCTCGCCCCCGAGGGCGGGCAAGGCGACGTGGCTGAAGTCTGGGGTGGGTGTCATGGGCGTGGGTCATTGCGTCGGCGACGGCGGGGGGAGCGGCGGCGGAAACGGCTCGTCGTGCGGATCCTCCCCTCTCGACCTCTCGCTCGCCGAGCCACCACGGCATGGTTAACGCGATGGTGAAGAAGGCTGCGGCCGTCCAGTTGCAACAGCAACCGAAGGCCGTCTCGGCCGATAAGTCGTCGCTCCACGCCTGGAACGCAGGCCCGTTGAACTCCTGCCTGGCGCCGTCCATGCAGACCTGCGTCATCGGCATCGCTGACGCCTCCTCGACGGCTTCCCGGGTCGCTGAGTTCATTTCTACCGTAACAAAGCCTCCTCCAGGGGCCGGATCTAGCCGCTGCCGCTGCATACTGCGGGGAAGAGAGCGGGGGGAGGGGCTGGGAGAGCGCGGGAAGGGGGCGACACGAGCGGCCGAATTCTCTAGCACATGTCCGCGCGATGGGGGAGCCCCCTGCCGCCAACCCGCGCCTCAGATAGGAAAATAGAGAAAGAGAGAAGAGGAGCGAGAGGGGATCAGGAAAGAGGAATAAGGGGCGGCGATTGAAGCAATCCGGCTGACTTCCTCGACCATTCCGACCCCCTCAGCCGTTCAACGCCGCCATCGTTGCGTCAGCGTGCACCTTGGCCTCGGCCTTCCCTAGCGCACGGCAGGTCTCGACCTTAAGCCCTTTTTCCCCGCACATCGGGCAGTCCCCGCTGGAGGCGGCAAGGGCGGCCAAGGCGCTGGCGCGGGCAGGAAAGCCGCAGCATGGGGTCGAGCATAGGTCCGAGAGGACGCACCGCCGGCCCGTGGCAGCGCAAAAGGGCACAAAGGATCGGCACTGTCCGCACTCGAGTTCGAACTCAGGCCCCGGCGCGTCGCACTTTGGACAAGCCGACGTTGGCTCGGGCGGGTCCTCTGCGGCGCCCGTCCCGTCGGTCGACGCCGGGGCGGCGGCCTGGCCCGCGGCGGCCGACGCGGCGTCGGCGGCGACCGCTCGGCCGCGACCTCGGACGACGGCCTCGATCTTGCGCCGGTGCTTGGGGTCCACCCGCGATCGGAACTCGGGCCGCAACAAGGCCGAGGCGTGCCGAAAGGCTGTCGCCCCCAGCCCGGCGCGCTGGCAGGCGAGGACGGTCGACGTGAGGATCGGCACCTCGTGGAGGGGAAAACGGCCCAGATGGTCGCTCGTGCGGGCGAGAAGCCGGGCAGCGCCCACGTGGTCGCCCGAGAGCGACAGCGGCCGTACGAGGAGGTAGCCATGGAGGAGGGCGAGGGAGTTGAAGAGGCCCGGCGGCACTCGGAGGTCGGCGCGACGGAGCTCGCGCCACGCATCGGCGAGGGTGCGGTGCGCGGCGCGGTAGTCGCCCGACTCCTCCCGCTCGCGGCGAGCGTGGCGCACGGCATGGGTCGCGGCCTCCTCGGGGCGGCCCGCGGCGAGCTGCAAGCGAAAGAGGTATTTGTCGAGGGTGCGCCGGAGATCGGCAGGGGCGCCGACCCCGGAGGAGCCTGTCGCGGCGGCCCCATCGGCGCCACCGACGGCTCCCGCCCCGTCGGCACCGACGCCTGCGGGTCCTGCGACGCCCACCCCGTGGGCGACGCGCTCGAGGTGATCCATGATCTGCTCGGCCGCCGGCGCGTGGCTCGATACGGCTCCGATGGCCTCTTCGATGGCCTCGTCCGACCCCACCTTGAGCAGCAGGTCGACGCCCCGCGACCACTCGCGGCATCGAAAGAGGCACCGGGCCGCCTCCCGCAGCCGATCCCGCGCCACGTACCACCCGGCAAGGAGCTCGAAGACGTCGGTGTCGTCGTCGTCGGCGCCGCCGTCGCCGAGGCACCGGACGAGCCAGTCGACGGTGGGCGCGTCCTGTCGCGCGGCGACGTCAAAGGCCTCGCGGGCCCGCTTGGCCAGGACCAGGTACTCAACGGCGGGCCGCGGTTGACCGGCGGCGAGGCACGACCGGGCGACGGCGAGGGCGGCCTCGGGGTGTTTGGACGACCGCGCGAGGCTGTGGGCCCTCGCCGGGTCGTGGAGACGATCGAGCAGAAGGCGAACGGCGTTGACGACGTCGCCGGCCGCCTCGTAGCTGGCGAGGGCGTCGGCCAGGCGTCCCTCTGCCTCCTGGGCAGAGGCGTAGGCGGAATGGACGGCGGGATCGGCGACCTGGGGCAGGAGGGGTCGGAGCGCGCCCCACTGGCGGGCGCGGACGTGGATGGCCGCGGCGCGGTCGACCTGGCCCGCCGCGGCCCAGAGGGCGGCGGCGTCGTTGGGCCGGCCGGAGGCCTCCAGGATGCCCGCGCAGGCGCGCGACAGCTCGGGGTCGTCGGCCTTGGAGCAGAGCCGGGCCCCCTCCTCCACCCTTCCCACGTGCACGAGAGCCTTGGCGCGACCTGCGCGGCAGGCGGCAAGGAGATGGCCGTCGCGGAGGGGCGCGGGCTTGGCCTCCTCGCCCCGGGAAGCAGCCTCCCAGTGGCCCAGGGCGCGCTCGTGGTCGCCCCGCGTCTCGAGCGATGCTGCCACCTCCGCCTCGACTGCGGGCGTCTGGGCTGGATCAAGGGCCGCGGCCAACTCCAACGCGCGGTCCCAGTGTCGCAGGTCCCGCCGCAGCTCGAGCGCCGCGAGGGGACGCGAGGACCGCAGGAAAAGTGCCTGGGCAGCGTCGTAGTCCTTGTGAACCAGAGCGAGGACGTGACCCGCGCGGAGGTCTCGGTCCTCCACGTCGAGGAGGCTTGAGAAGGCCAGGACGAGGCCGGCGTCGCCCATGCTGCGGAGGGCACCGACGGCGGGACCGAACTCAAGGAGGTCAAGGGCGGCAAAGGCGAAGGCCGTCCACGCAGCGGGGGTGTCAAGCTCGGCGGCGAGGGGCCAGGCGGCGTCAAGCCGGGCAAGGTCAATTAGGGCGTCGAAACGCTGCTTGGTCGTCGAGTCGACGTCTGGGCGAAAGGGCAGGTGAGTGTCGATAACTACGGCGGTGAGAGCGCCGCCACCGCCCGAGCAAAGGAGGCGACCGTCGGAGAGGCAGACAGGCGGGGCTGAGCCGGAAGGCCTGACCATGAGCCGGCGGCAGTGGGGGCCGTGACACGACTCAGACAGGTGTAAGAGGGCATGCGTCTCCTTGGTGCCGCAGAGGACGAGGAGCGCGGGGTCCTGCGAGTCCCAAACGACGCCCGTAACCTCACCCGGCGACGAGGGCGGCGGGAGCGTGACGGTTGCAACGGGCAGAGCACCGGCGGGCTCACCGACAACGACGCCACCACGGACAAGGTAAATGACGGCACCCGACGCAGGGCTGAGCAGAATTACGTCCCCGCGGTCGTCCGAAAAGACGACACGGGTGCCAGTGGGCGAGGGCCATACCCGGCGGATGGGGCGTGGGTGCCGTGTCTCAGACAGGACGGCATGGGCGGCTGGCGAGTAGGTTACGAGGCGGCCAAGGGCAACCGTTGCACCAGGCGCGGCGCCCTCGGCGTCGTCCGTACCGTAAAAGATAAGGTCGTCAGAACAGCCGACGCATGACACATTGGGCTTACGCCCGCGGCCAGGCAGCATGACATCGTCTTCATCGTCGGCGTCGTCCACGCTGTCGGCCGTGTGGTGCCGAGGGGCATTGGTGTCCCTGCCGCCGGTAGCCGGGAGGGGGTGGATGTGGAGGCGTCCCTCGGAGAGAGCCACGCCGTGGGTCGCCGTTATCGCCAGGGCGTCGATCGTCCCGACAAGGTCGCGCATCACGTGCCGCGACAAAAACGTCGGATCGCCGGACCCATCGCCCTGGGTCCCTTCGGCGGCAGAGTCGCTAAGAGGTTGATACCACACCTGGTGATTGAGGCACGACGCGACGTGACCGGGTCCCAGGGCGATCATCGTTGGCGACGCCGGGAGGCGCAAGACGCGGACCTCGGCGTCTGCGTTGGCCGCCTCGGACGCGTTAAGCACGGTGACTTCGGCGAGTGAAGAGAGCCAAGCAAGGGTCGATCCGCAGGTGGCCGACACGAGCGGCAGAGCGGCGACGTAAGCAACTAGAAGCCCTTGTTGGGTGGCTGCAGCGAGGACCTGGCCATCGCCCGTCCAAGCGAGCGAGGCGCCGAGCTGGGGTGGCGGTAAGGCGATGCGGTCGTCCCGGAGATCCTCGACGACGACACCCCACGTGTCGACGCGCGATGGGTCGAGCCGGACGCTGCACACTTGGATCACGCTTCCCTCCAAGAAGGAAAGATGGCCGAGATCCTCGCACCACGTCGCGTCCGTCGCGCCGTTGCCCACGCGCACGGGCGGTGGCGCGGGACTGCGGTCCTGGTCGTCCTCCGCCGGACGAACGGCGACGCACCCCGTGCGAAAGACGACGACGACGTGGGTAAGTCCCAGCCACCAGTGTCCAACGATGTCGCCGAGCGCGGGGTCGAAGGAGAGCTCGACGGGCGGGACGGTGGCGTCGGGCGCCCCAGCGTGGCCGACGGCCCCGATCCAGACCCGGCGCTGGTCGACAACGCACGACAGCCGGCCGCCTGCGCCCCCAGGCTGAGGTCGCCACCGGAGCGAGTCGGCCGCCGGAACCCCCGACAGGCGCAGAGACCCCAGCGGCGCGCCCCGCCCGCCCGTCACGCTCGTCAAGTGCACGGTGCGGTCCTCAGACGCCGTCGCGAAGCGCCCGTTCCCCAGCCCCAATGCCGACGTCACGGCCTTGGAGTGGAGCGGTCCCGCAACAGCCTCAACGGAGCCCACCTCGTCGTCGTACAGCAGACCGACGCCCTTACGCGTCCCCATAAAGAGCCACCTCCCACCGTCGACGAGGGAGGTGCCTGGCGCGGCGTCCCGCCCGTCCCACGCCGCGCAGCTGACGTCGTGCGAGGGGAGGCGGGCGGCGGGGGTGGTGGCGGACGACGACGCCGGGCCCCCGCCGCGGCCGACTCGGCGCCACACGTGGAGGGCGTCCGACCCGGCACCCACGGCCGCCAGACGGTCGCCAGCGGCGCACCAGACCAACGCCGAGGCTGCGCTCTGGCCGGGGCGGGGCGCGGCATCGACCAGGGAGAAGTCGCCCACGGCCTGGCCGAGCCGATCCTGGACGCGAACGAGCGGGCCGGCCCCGGCCGACGCCAGCAGGCTCCCGGGCGGCGACCACGCGAAGCGCAGGCCGGGCTGCCGGCCCTCGTTCACTGTCTTCCTCCAAAGCTCCCTCTGCGGGACGAGGGGGTGTTCATGGGCGGGGAGGGGAGGGGCCGCGCGGGAGCGGCACAGTACGGAGCGCCGCGCAGACAGAACTCAGAGTCGTGTTCGAGACCTTAGATCCCCACCGCAAGCCCCTAAGCTCCTTCTGAAGCGAGCAGGGGGGTGCCAGCGTTCGGCGCGACGCACAGCCGTGGAGACCCGGAGTGAGCGGGAGACTCGCCATCTCGGCGCCGCGAGCGGGCACGCGACCGGCGCGGGCCGGCGCGGGGGTCCAGCAAGCTGTGAAAGGGGCAAAGGGTTGGCGTGGAGTTACTCAAGAGACCTCTTAAAGGAAAGTAGGAAGAGAGGCCGCGAAGCGCCAGTTCCCCCTTCACCATGGCGTCTATTCCGATGCGGGCGAGTTCCATACCTAGCGCGGCTACCTTCGAGGCAGGGAAGACCCCCCAAACTGCGCAAAACCGACGGACACCCCTTCCGTCCTCACTCCACAGGTCGCGGCGCTCGCTCCCCGCACTGGCGTGACCGTCAAAGCTCAGAGGTGAGTCGGTCGAGAGGGTCGATGAGCGCACGGCGGGGTCGAATGGCGCCCTCGCCCAGGGGCTGACCCGACGGCTCATGACGGCTCATCGCTCCCCCTCGTCGCTCTCACGCGCGGCACGCCCCCCCCAACACCGCCGACCGATAATTGTGCTGCGCATGCTCTCCTATATGGGCCGTCGCGCCCGTCCAATCCCGTAATGTCGTCGTTCGTCCACGGCCAACGGCCGAGGCAGGCCGACGCCACATGAAGGAGACCATGGACCTCGTCGCTCGCCCTCAAGCCCCAACCCCCAGCCCCAACCCCCCCCCTCCCACCCCCCCACCGCAGAGCCCCGACCGTCCAGTCTTCGGTCCCCCGCCGCGTCGTCCTCCGCCGCGCCGAGGCCGACGCCCCGACCGCAGCCGCGCCCGCCGATGAGGCCGACGCCAAGCCCCGCCGCGCCCGCCGGGTTGACCCCTCCAAGATGTCCATCGGCGACATCGAGGTCGGCAAGACGTACACTGGCACCGTCCGCAGCGTTCAGTCCTACGGCGCCTTCGTCGACATCGGCGCCGCCAGCGACGGGCTGGTGCACATCAGCCAGCTCTCAAACGACTTCATCAAGGACGCCAACGACGTCGTCTCTGTGGGCGCCACGGTCGAGGCGCGCGTGATGAGCGTGGACGAGGCCGCGGGCCGCTTCGCCCTCTCGCTGCGTTCGGAGAACGCGGAGCCCCGGGGGTCTGGCGGCGGCCGCGAGGGCGGAGCGGGCGAGGACGGAGGCCGGCCCGTCCGCCGCGGCAAGGTTGCCCGCGGCGGCGGCGCGGCCAAGCGCGAGGACAAGCCCATCCCCTTCAAGATCGGCGAGGAGCTCAAGGGGACCGTCAGCCGCGTTCTCCCCTACGGCGTCTTCCTCTCCCTCGGCGACTCGGGCTTCGAGGGACTCCTCCACCAGTCGGAGGTCGCCCTCCTCCCCGGCGAGTTCGAGGCCGACCTCCGCAAGCGCTTCTCTGAGGGCACGGCGGACGTCGAGGTCCGCGTCATCTCCCTGGACAAGGGCAAGGTGTCGCTGACCCAGAAGACGGACGAGGAGCGCAAGCCGTTCAAGGGGGTTTCCACGGAGGTGAAGCCGGGCATGAACGCCATGGAGGCCCAGTTTGCCAGGCTCGGGCTCTCGAGCGGCAGCTTCGCGGCGGCGGCGAGTTCCTGAGGGCGTTTCGTGCATTTTGTGCAGGCGGTGGGGGGGGGGAGGGGGGCGTAGGGTCGAGCGGGGCGGCGAGGGGTCGGACGTCGGTCCCGGGGTGGTCGCTATCCCACGCGTGTCGGGTCGCCGACGGCCGAGGCGCCCGACGCGCGTGGGCGGAGACCCCTCGGCCGTCGGCCGTCCCCCTCCCGCCCCCCGCCGCCCAGCCGGTGCCCTGCGCGCCGACCGGCCAGCCGGGGGCGAGGCCTCGCGCGCGCGGTGGTGGTGCCCTCCGGCCGGCCGAGCCGCGACTTGCACCTCCCCTCCTCTCCGACCATCCATTCACACCCCCCCCGGACCCGCAGAAGGCCGCCCCCGCCGCCCCAGCCGCCCCCGCCGCCAAGGCCGAGGCCCCCGCCGCCCCCGCCGCCAAGGCCGAGGCCCCCGCCGCCCCCGCCGCCGAGGCGGAGGCCCCCGCCGCCCCCGCCGCCCCTGCCAAGGCCCCAGCCACTGCCGGGGCCATTTCCGCCAAGCTCGTCGGCGAGCTGCGCAAGTCCTCCGGGGCCGGCATGATGGACTGCAAGAAGGCTCTCTCCGAGTGTGGAGGAGACCTGGATGCGGCATCCGAATACCTCCGAAAGAAGGGCCTGGCGAGCGCGGGCAAGAAGGCCGGGCGTGTGGCTGCCGACGGGGTTATCGCCCAGTACATCCACGCCGGTTCGCGGCTGGGTGTGCTGCTCGAGCTCAACTGCGAGACCGACTTCGTCGCGCGCGGTGATAAGTTCAAGGAGCTGGCCAAGGACATGGCGATGCAGATCGCTGCTTGCGTCCAGGTCGAGTACGTGTCGGTCGCTGACGTCGACCCCGCGGCCATCGAGGAGGAGACGCGCATCGAGATGGGCAAGGAGGACCTCGCATCCAAGCCCGAGGCCATCCGGGGCAACATTGTCAAGGGCCGCGTCGACAAAATCTTCAAGGAGCGCTCTCTCATGGACCAGCCCTACATCAAGGACTCGACCAAGACGGTGGAGGAGGTGATCAAGGGTGCCATCAGCGAGATCGGGGAGAACATCACCATTCGTCGGTTTGCCAAGTTCAACCTGGGTGAGGGCATCGAGAAGAAATCAGCAGACCTTGCCGCCGACGTGGCCGAGCAGACGGAGGCGCTTAAGAAGGCTGCTGAGGCCAAGGCGGCCGAGGAGTCCAAGCCTGAGGAGACCAAGGCCGACGAGGCGCCCAAGGTTGCCGTGTCGGCCAAGCTGGTCGGCGAGCTCCGCAAGTCGTCGGGTGCGGGCATGATGGACTGCAAGAAGGCCCTCGCGGCCAACAACAATGACATCGACGCCGCGATGGAATTCCTTCGCCAGAAGGGTCTGGCTTCGGCTGGCAAGAAGGCGGGACGTGTCGCGTCTGAGGGCGTCATCGCCGAGTACATCCACGCCGGTTCGCGGCTCGGTGTGCTGCTCGAGCTCAACTGCGAGACCGACTTCGTCGCGCGCGGTGATAAGTTCAAGGAGCTGGCCAAGGACATGGCGATGCAGATCGCTGCTTGCGTCCAGGTCGAGTACGTGTCGGTCGCTGACGTCGACCCCGCGGCCATCGAGGAGGAGACGCGCATCGAGATGGGCAAGGAGGACCTCGCATCCAAGCCCGAGGCCATCCGGGGCAACATTGTCAAGGGCCGCGTCGACAAAATCTTCAAGGAGCGCTCTCTCATGGACCAGCCCTACATCAAGGACTCGACCAAGACGGTGGAGGAGGTGATCAAGGGTGCCATCAGCGAGATCGGGGAGAACATCACCATTCGTCGGTTTGCCAAGTTCAACCTGGGTGAGGGCATCGAGAAGAAATCAGCAGACCTTGCCGCCGAGACGGCTGAGCAGATCGAGGCGATGAAGGCCAAGGCTGCCGCGTGAGCGGGCTCGAGAGAGAGGTAGGGAGAGAGGAGAGAGAGAGAGAGGTGGGATGCGCTAGATAGGGATGAGAGGAATCGCAAACACACGTACCCGTTTTCAAACACACGGACCCAACGGACACAGACCCTCCGCCTCCTCGTACTGGGCCCGCGTGTCACCAGGGCGGCCGCGCCCCCACAGCGTCGCGTGCCACCCGCCGGGCCTCGAAGCGTTGCCTCGCTGCTCCAACCTTGGCCCACCATACAGCCTCCTCGTCCTCCTCAGCCCCGGCGGCGGCGTCCTCCGTGTCCGAGTCGTGGCGCGTCCGCCCCGTCGGCGCCGCGTCGAAGCCGTCTTCTTCCCCCGACGACATCGGGTCCTCTGTCGCGGCTCCGCCTTGGTCTCCGCTGCCACCTCCGCTGCCGCCGTCTCCACCGGGCGTTGACGCCGCCAGTCCCGCGGCCGCCGTGGCCCCACCCGCCGCGTCCAGGCCCGTCGTCGGGCCCGGACCCGCCTCGCCATCACGACCAGCGCCGACGGCGCCGCGCTCCGTCACCGCGTCGGCCGCTCTGCGGTCAGCCTCCCATCGGGCGTCTTCCTCGAGCCGCCTCCGGTAGGCAGGAGTGATGAAGCGCTCGGCGGGGTCAGCCCCCTCGGCCTCGGCTTTCTCGAGCTCGTCCCGCCGGATCCGACGCTCGCGGCGGATGTCGTCCTCGCGTTTGCGCTCGGCCGCCTGCGCAATGAGGCGGTGGATGAACCGAGGGGCCTCATCCGCCAAAGCGGGGGGGTTTGAGGGAGGTGGGCGTCGCTGGGTCGTCGTCGCTGGGTCGTCGCTACGACCGCCATCGCCGTCGTCGTTGTCGCCATCAAAGTCGTAGAGATCGGGGTTCTCCGCCCGGGCGGCGGCGTCTGCGGCGGCGGCGTCGGCGGCCTGCCGCGACGCCTGCCGCGCCAGGCTTGCAGCGACGGTCGCTCTGCCCGAGGGGCCAGCTCCCGCTCCCGCTCGTTCATCGCTCGGGTCCGACTCGTCGTCGTCGCCGAAGGCACGCCGCTTTTCACGGCTGGGCGCCGGCTTCCTCTGCGAGGAGAAGGTGGAGAAGGGGAGGGTGGTCAAGGGCGACGGACAACGGCGGGGTCAAGCCGCCGTAGCCGCGGCGAGCGCCGTCGCTGACGTTTTTCGGGACCGACACACGTTACCCGCCCCGGGGTGCAGCCCTCCGCTCAAGTTCCGCCCGAACATGGTTATCAACTGTCCTGTTCTGTCCTCCAGGAGGCAGGGGGTCTACCTCTGCCTGGACGACAACGCCAGAGGGTCGTCGAGGCAGCTCCACCCGCTCTTCGCTCTCTGCACCCTTCCATCGGCAACAGCGTTAAGTTGGTCAACAATCGCAATGGACGGTGACGGCGAGATGTCCCACAGGCCTTACCAGCCGTAGCCTGGCCGAGCGGACACGCCGGCGACGTTTGCATGTGATGGCCGTTTGTGGCTCGAAGATCGTAAAATCCCCCACCATCTCATAGACGCAGGAGAAGAGAGCTCCTCAGCCTCTCCCTCCGCCGTGAGGCTTGCCAGCCCGGACGAGGAGGCGGTGAGGGCGAGCCACGCAGTCCAGACCGACTCCGGCCGGCCTCCCACGCGCTCGAGGCTTCAGCCTTCGGACCAGGTGCCCGTGGTCGTGGAAGAGGGTGACTCTCTTGCCGCGGATCGACCGGTCCAAGCCGGCTCCCGCCCGGCCACGACCCGCGGCCCCGTCGAGGCCGCTAAGCCGTGGTGGGCTGATTTCGAGGAGGCCCCCTCGGAGGAGGGGGAGGAGTGCAAGCCCGCCGAGCGAGGCATCGCCGCCCCCACTACTGCCCCCCATCAGGCGTTGAAGCCGCGTAAGCACGACGCCGACGACGAGAACGACGTCCCGACACCCTCGACGCGCGAGGCGAGCGCCGAGGGCGGCGACGACAATGGCCACGGCGGCGGCCACGCCCTCCCCCCTCCCCACCTCGTCGAGGGCGGGGCGCAGCTGGGCCATTGGGGCCCCGCAGTCGAGTGGGTTGGAGCCGACTGCTTCGTCGGCGTCGCCCCCGCCGACGCTGGCCGCGCAGCGCCCCGCGCCCCCCGCCGACGCCGCGGGAGGAAGGGGGCCCCCGCTTCGGCGGAGCAGGCCGGCGCCGAGGCAGTCCCCGCCCCTCCCCCCCCCCCGTCCTCCACGCCCTCGGCCCCTCTACCCCCCGCCCCTCGGGCCGGTGGGGGCCGCCCCCGCCCCTGGTACGATTCCCGCTACGCCGCCGGACACTGGGGCGTGGCGCGCACCCTCCGCTTCGTCGCCCTGCAGCTTCCCCTCGTCACGGCTCTGGTCCTCCTGCCGCACTATCTCCTCTACGTGCCTTACAAGGCCGTCGTGGTGTGCCTGTGGTACCTCGTGCCGGGCCACGCTTGCTGGGAGGCGGGAGAGGAGAGGAGGAGCGAGGAACGGAGGGCGGGGTGGAGGGAGGGGGCCGACGGAGAGGGGTGGTACCTCGCCTACAAGAGGGGGCTGGGTTTCCTCGTCTTCGCCTGGTGGTACGCGTGGGTGGTGGCGGTGGCCTACCCCGTGGGCATGGCCCTGTGCCGATCCGAGGCCGTCCTGGAGTGCCTGGACGTCTGGGGGGGCGGGCCGCTCGAGGACCGGGCCGCGGGTGCGGGGGCGTGGTCGGCCCGCAAGGGCGCATGGACGATCCCTGGGTGGCAGCTCCTCCTGCCGACCGAGCGGCTTGAGCGGCGCGTGATGGGGGTGCGGGCGTGGGGACCGGGACCGAGCGAGCGCAAGCCCTTGGGGACCCTCTACTTCCCGCTGCGACAGGATCGCGACGCTCTCGCGGGCCTCGTCGACGTCGCTGCAGTCGACCGCGCGGTGAACGCGGCGTTGGTCCGCGGCACGCTCCGCGATCTCCGGGAGGGGAGGTGGGATTTTTGGGCGGAATTGGCGGAGCGATGGATCTTCTTCTGCCTCTCGGAGCGCCGCGCTTGGTGGACGGACCGCGGGGAGGGCTTGTCGCTGAACCCGTGCGCGGGCGGCAGCCGTCGGCCGACGGCGTCCTCGGCTGTCGATGTCGACGACGGAAGGAGCGGCGGTGGCGGCGGCGATGCGGCGGACGACGACGACGCCCTCGTCGCCGACGGGCTGGTCGCTCCGCTCGGTCCACCCGGGCTCGCGGCGACGTCGCGAAACGCGTGGATCCATGTCACCAACTCGCAGGCCTCGTCCCTCCTGTCCGCGTCGTCGTGCTCGCGCTTCCATCCCCTCAGCCGCAACGAGCGACTTGTCATCGCCGCCACGCGCCTCTGCCTCAACGCCATTGCTGCCGCTGGCCTTTTCGCCCTCCAGGCCCCCCCAGGACCGACTGGGGGTTATGGCCTCTCCTCCGGGGGCGCCCTCGCCGCGTCCGTCGCCTTCGGGGCTGGCACCTGGGCCGTCTGCTGGGCAGCGACCCGCGTGTCGCTGTCGACGCGGCACGTCGGGGCGCAGCCCGCTTGCGTGCGCGTGGCGCCCTATCTTGCACCCTCTCCTTGTTGCCGCGTCGTCCCCTGCTGTTCCGTCGAGGGCCTCGACCGCGAGCAGCTGGGACGCGCCCTCATCCGGCTCGTCCTTGTCGCTCTCTTGCTGACGTCCTTCGGGGCGGCCCTGGGCGTCGTCCCCGGCTGGCTCGCCACGGGCTCAGCCGCGGGCGCGGGCGTTGGTGCCTTTGCCGCCGACCTTCTCCTCTCGCTCGCCGCGTCCGAGGCCGTCGCATGGGCCGCGGGTCTGTTGGGGTTCCGTCAGGCCCTGAGACGAGAGCGGGACGCGCTGCGGGAGGCCGAGTGCCCCCCGGACGAGTGGGGCACGTCCCTCCTCTATGCATCACGGTTCCTCGCGTCCAACCAGTGGCCCGAGACCCTGGCGGGGCCCGCCGCGGCCTGGACGGCCCGGGACGTGGCCGACGCTCTTCACCCACGGGGGGGGGGATCGGCGACGGCGGCTTTCTGGCGGGCGCGCGAGAGCCGCGCGGCGCCCCCGCGTCTCCGGGGGGGCGGCGGAGAGGCGGGTGAGGCGGCGTGATTGATCGACGTCGAGGCCCGTAGAACGCGCACCCGTCCCGTCCGCGAGCGCGGCACGTTCGACCCACCCCTCCCACCGCCACCTAGACGGGGTCGGGGTCGTAGCGCCCGCCCCTCCACCGCAGCCCCAGCCTCCGCGCGGTGTCCTCGCCCTCCCCGTCGGAGTCGTCGTCGTCCCGGCCCGCCGCGCGCGCGTCGCTGCGCCGCTTCCGCCGCGCCCTCTCCGTGTGCAGCGTGTGGAGGAGGAGAACGCTCGCCGGCTCCACCCACGGCTTGCGGAAGAAGGACGAGGGCCGCCCCGCGGTCCACTCTCCCCCCGCGGACGCGTCGTCCCGACCCCGTCCCGACCCGATCCCGCCCGCCTTGCGGACGTCGGCGCAGGAGGCCACGACGAGGCTCGCAAGGTAGTCGACGGGAGATCGCGCGAAGCGGAGGAGGAGAGCGCGTCTCCGCCCGAGCTCCCTGGCCGTGTCGACGGCTTCGTCCATTTTTTTAAGGTCCTCCGCGACCCCCCCGGCCCCGAGGAGGGGGGGGGGGACGAGGGAGGCGGGGGCGTGGGGGAGGTGGCCGTGGGCAGGCCCGTTGGGCTTGGGTTCGGGCATGGGGTCCGCGATCCAGACGCGGAGGGAGAGGACGGAGGGGGCCGACGGGGACGCGACGCGGGGGCCGAGGCGAACAGGGTGGCGGATCCAGACGGGAGGCACCGGGGTCAGGTGTCGCTCGAGCCGCGGCGCGAGGTCGTCGATCCGACGGCAGTCGGCGCCGACCACGGCCGAGAGGAGGGCGTCGGGCGTCATGCCGTCGACGTCGCGGGCGGGGATCAGGTTCTTCCGCTGCGCGTAGCGCAGGAGGCCGGCCACCGCGTCGCCTCGCGAGACCTCGGGGCCCGTCCGGGCGTCCTTGGACGGCCCGGCGGAGGCGTCCGGGGCGGCGCCGTCCTCCCCTTCCGCCCCGGCGCGCTCGCAGGCCGCCCGCAGGACGGTCTGCAGCGCGGCGGAGGGGACGAAGACCTCGGGGTCGGACGGGGCGTCCAGATGAACGGTCGCGACGGCGGGGCGCCGCCCGAGCCTCCGCACCTCGAAGTGGTCGGGGAACGGGCCAAGGTGGGTCGCGCGGCGCCAGGCCACCTCCTCGGACCCTGGGGGGGGGGGGGGGGGGGCCCCCCCCCCCCCGCGGGGGGAGCCCCCCCCCCCCCC
>Ga0181573_10003330_pt1 | contig 14263 bp, 18 predicted proteins | sample 101ome_25_FD_148643 | JGI IMG/M metagenome (GOLD analysis project Ga0181573, IMG submission 148643) | Coastal salt marsh microbial communities from the Groves Creek Marsh, Skidaway Island, Georgia - 101409BT metaG (spades assembly) | ecosystem: Environmental > Aquatic > Marine > Intertidal zone...
CCTCACCATCACCTCCTCTCCCCAATCCAACCCCCCCAACTCCCACCTCGGCTGGTACACTACCACCCACCACGACAACCGGACCCTCATCCAGCAGCGATCGTTCGCCTCGCCGACCCTCGCCGCCTGCTGGCAGACCGACCCCACGGACGGCCTGTTCCCGTGCGTGCTGTCGTCTGACGCCCTCCACTTCCTGACGCTGTCCAGGCCGCCAACGTGCATCCCGCTCCCCCGCCCGTACGACGCCGTCTACACCCTCGGGGGCGGCGGCGGCGGCCACGAGGGCGGGGTCCTCCTGACCAGCCGGTCGCAAAGCTTTGCGTTCCTGCCGAGGCCCTTCCACGTCGAGGAGGAACTCTGTTGTCTCGAAGGAAGTGTCGACGGAGGTGTCGACGCCCCGCTCGAGATTGTCTGGACGTCGGCGCGCGCGCCGCTCTTCCTCGCGCACCGCCAATCCACCCTGGTCCTGTGCACGGTCGCGGTCTCGGTCGCGGTCGCGGTCACCAAGACCCTGCGGATCATTCCATGGAATGATCAGCCCGTTCCCCGCCCGACGCTGGAGCACGATCGCGCCACCTCGAGGTGGCGACTCACGCTGGCCGGCGGTCGCTGGCTGGTGATGATGCAGAGTAGCACCGGGGAGATGTTTGTCGTGCAAGAGGGCGGTGAGGGGGGCGAGGGGCGCGGTTTGGATGTCGCCATGGACGACAGCGACCCGGGGGCGCTGGACGAGGCGGCCTCGGCCTCCTTCCTTTCCTCCGAGCGGCGGCGCAGCGCGGCGTCGCCCAACCTCGCGGGCGTCGCTGCCATGGATGACAGCGACGCGGATGCGCGGGACGTGGCCTTTTCCTCCCTTTCCTCCCAGGGGGACTTTGAGGCCATGATGCGGCACGTGGACGCCGGGCGGCGGCGGCGCGCGGCGGCCCGCGCGACGTCGCTCAACGTCCTGGGCGGCGACGCCCCCACCGACGACGTCCAGAAGCTGCCGTTTCACCTCGCGTACGCCGTCCTCGCGGAGAGGCGCGCGGAGGCCGAGAATGTTGGCGGCGCGCTGCCGCCTCCCCGGAGACAACGACTGGACGACACGCGGACGTTCGAGGCGCGCGAACTGCTCTGCAGGTGGGTGTTCATTGACCGGCTCTCGGCCACTCGACCGCTCGACCTCTCACTCGCTCGTTCACCCACTCGCAGCATGCGGCCGGTGGTCCTCAAGTCCCAGGACGTCGGTGGGTATTGAACTCGACCTGCGAGCGCTCGCTCCTCGCTCCTCGCAAGCCCGTTGTATGAATGAACGCCAACCCTCCATCCCCGTTGGGCGTCCGACAGGCCTCAGCAGGGGTATTCTTGTGGGGCGAGCGTCGATGGGTCTGCGCTGGGGTGACAGGTCCTCCCCTGAGTCGGTGGGCAGTGACGATGAACGGGTCGCTCTGCTCCCCGTCCACCTCTCCCTGTCCGTCACCCCACCCCGTCGCTGCTCAGCTCCCCTGTGTTCACCCCATGGTCACCCCAGCCACTCCTCCCTCCCACCCTCTCTAGCTCACTCGCCCCCCACCCCGTTCGCCATCAGGGAGCACCGACGACGACAGCAACAGCAGGTATCAACAGCAGCTGATGCAGGCGGCCAGGCGCACCCTGTCGCTTGCCCTGGGCCGCGGCGCCATGTACCTGGGCACGTACGACGCGCTGCCGACCGAGATGCTCGAGAGCCCGGACATCGACCTGTCTGGTCGGATCGTCGAGCGGAACGACGCCATCGTCACGCTCGATCTGACTGCAGACCAGCCCGCGTCGGGTGGCGGCGCGCTCAGCGAGCGGACCGCGTGGCCCGAGTTCCAAAACGGTGCCGTGCGTTCGTTGGACTCGATTTGCGGTCGACGATCGCCGCGTGCGCATTCGCCCACCCACTCACCCACTCGCGCTCGCTCGCTCGCTCGAAAATACCCACAGGCGTCTGCGTTGCGGATCAACAAGAACATCTCGGACCTCAGCAGGACGTGGATCGTCTACAACAAGCCCAAGGCGCCCTCGTACGACCACGCAGGCTTCCTGTTCGGCCTTGGTCTCACCGGGCAGCTGGCCTGCCTCACGGTGACGGACCTCTACCGGTACCTCAGCCACGAGCACGACGCGACCCTGGTCGGCGTGCTGCTGGGCATGAGCGCCAGTAAGCGGTGCGTATTTGACGACGACGATGATGATGGGGTTGGGGGTGAGCGCAGCGACCGGGTGGGGTGAACACCCGTCACCTCAGCGACCCGGGTGGGTGCCGGTGTCACCCCACCCCAGCTCAGACCCGTCGTTGTTCACCCCACAAGAATACTCCCGCTACCGAGGGTGGAGTCCTCGCGGGTGGGGTGAACACCCGTCACCTCAGCGACCCGGGTGGGTGTCGGTGTCACCCCACCCCAGCTCAGACCCGTCGTTGTTCAGGAGTCCTCGCGGAGTGGTGGACGGTCGCTGCGCTCCCGTCCACCCCGCCCCGTCCGCCATCCTCCTCTCACCACCACCACCACCACCATCATCACCATCACCACAGGGGATCCATGGACGGGACGCTGACCAAGATGCTCTTCCTGCACCTGCCGAGCCGGCACCCCATGGGCTACCCGGACCTGGAGATTGCCCCGGTCGTCCAGTGCGCGAGCCTTCTGGGCGTTGGGATGCTGTTCCAGGGGACGGGCCAGCGCGGCATCGCGGAGATGCTCCTGGGAGAAATCGACAGCGGCGGCGTCGGGGACGACGTCAAGAAGGGCGGCGGCTACTCGCTGATGGCCGGCTTTGGGCTCGGCCTGGTGATGTGCGGTGGCGGCGGCAGCGGTGGCAGCGGCAAGGGGGGAAGGGGCATCCACGCGAGACACCCCGGCGCGATCGGCTCGGTCTCGACCTACGAGGAAGAGCTGGGATGGCTGATGAACGGCGGGAGGAAGAAGAAGGAGAAGGAGGCCGGCATCCGGAAGGAGGAGAAGAAGAAGGGCGGCAACGCCGTCGTGCAGGAAGAGCTCCTGGCCAGCCAGCGGCGGCCCAGAACGCTGCTGGAACAGGTACGATGATGACCTCGTATTATGATTGCTGGAGGAGGTGAGGAGGCGGCGAGGAGGTGAGGAGGCCGGCGGCGATCGGCGGCGATCGGGTCGTCGGCCGCCCCTTGCGCACACACGCACCCCTCCCCCTCCCTCCCTCGTCGCCTGGCTCTCTCGCCTCCTGCTGGTTGTATGATCGGATGATTCGTGGATGGATGAGGAGCTGACCAGTCGCCGGTCGTCGTCCGCCCACCACCCACGCCACCACGCACTCCCCCTCACTACTCACCCCCTCACTACTATTCACTCCCCTCACTATAATTATTATTATAGGGTCTCGTCCCACAGGGAAGCAAGGAGGGCGCCTGCGTGGCGCTCGGCATGATCTGGATGCGGAGCATGGAGGAGCGCGTGTTTGACATGATGGCGCTCGACGCCCGCCTTGACCCCGAGGACGTCATGCTGCGCGTGTGGATGCGATGCCTGATCATGTGGGACCACGACCTGTCCACTTGGCTCGACGACAACCAGGTCGAGGAGAGCCGGACGAACGCCAACAACAACGTCAACAACGAGCTGGGGCGCAGCCTGGGCGTCCACCTGGCCCTGGCGTGCAAGTTCGCCGGGAGCGGGGACGAGGCCATCAGGGACTACGTGCTCGAGGAGGTCGACCGGATGCTGGACATCAAGCTGCGCGCGACGGACGCGGCCGTGAAGGAGGTGGTCGAGATGGCCATCTGCTTCTCGGTCCTGTCGACGGCCGTCGTGATGACCGGCACGCGAGACCTGCGCACGTTCGGCTACGTGCGCGCGTTGATGAACTGCAGCGGCCTGTACTGCGGCAGCATGTGGTACGAGGTCCTTGGACTGGGAGCCGGCCTCCTGTTCCTCGGCATGCCGACGGACGGCGACGACGACGGCGGCCGCGAGTGGTCGTTCGGAGGCAGCCCCGAGGACGTCGCGTACCTGATGATCGCGTTGTACCCCAGCAGCACTCCAGAAAAGTACTGGTCCTTCTGCAGAAACCTGTGGGTCCTTTCCGGCAGCCTGGACGCCGCGGGCGAGGGCGGCGATGCCTGTTTCACCAGTCCCTCTCGTCTCCCCCGAGACGTCGATGCGTGCGAGGTCGAGGCCATGACGATGGAGAGCGTGCTGCTCCGGATCCGGAGCTGCGGGCGCGGTGGGGGCGTTGGGAGCGGTGGGGGCGACGAGCTCGAGACGACGCGCGACGACGTGCAGGGCCTGCTGGACGTCTTCCTGTCCTCGTGTGGCTCGGACGGGCAGGTCTCCGACGCAGTCGTTAAGAGCTTGGTCGACCGTATGCACCGTCTTGCGTCCCCGTCCTCGTGATGACGGCCGCTCGTTCCTGTAAGAAGGTGCACTTCGTTCTGGCTGGCGATGATGCCTCGGCTGGTGATGGTGCCTCGGCCGAATTCGGGAGTTACGCAAAAAGATTTCTTCTTTCGCGTCCATACCCCGTACGCGTCATCACATCGACATAACACGTGCATACGAGTTACATTGCACCGCGACAAGCACTCGTGCGAGACCGATCACTCGAAACGGTTCCGAAAATTTTCGGCAATTTTGGCCCACCAAGAACTTTCTCGGTACGTGCTCCCCACTCCCAGTCTGCGCGCCTATCGGGCAAAATAGACTAGTTCTGTTCGTTGGTGGCAACGCGGGGTGCTCCCGACGCCGTTTGAGGTGGGCACGGAGTTCCGTTGAAAGACCGTTCGAGAATTCGAAATTTCGCCCGACCATCGACGAGTTGCCGACCATCCTCGCCCCCTGACTCCTTTTCTCCTCCGCACCTCCCAGGTTGACAATGTTGTCTAAAGGAAAACCCCACGCCTTGGAGGCGGCGGGCAGGGAGCTCATTCCGTCCTCCGTGGGAGGAGGAGGCAGGACGGAGAATTTCGCCGTCCCCCCCCCCGCCGTCGTCCCCCCCACAGCGGCCGCCCCGCTCGGGAAGCCAATCTACGGTGCTCCCTTCGTGAAGGTCATGGGGAGCATCACCGTCGCCGAGACGGCGACGGTCCACACGGACACGGTCCTTCTGGAGAAGGAGGCGAAGCTCCATGAGGCCCTGGTCACCAGCGTCAAGCGCCTGGACTGCGCTGCGGTGGCCATGTTGCTGAGCGCGGCTTGCATGCAGGGCCTTCGCCTCAACCTGGACGGGCTCGCCGACTGCGGCGGCTCCACGATCCTCCAGGTGGCCGTGGAGGCCTTGCGCGAGCGCTTCGACGACGCATCGGAGCATCACAACGAGTTCTTGTGCGATGCGGTGATGCTGGCAGGCCCCACCACCGCCTGCAGCGAGATCGTCATAGTGCTCGCCGAGCTCATGAGCTTCGCGCAGCTCAACAACGAGAATAGCAGGCGCGAATGCGTCGTGCACCAGCTGCTCGGCCTGGGCCACGTCAACTTGGCGCACCACATCCTCGAGATGAAGGGGCTGCGGCAGGACAGGGAGCTCGGCCACGCGCACGTCTGGGAGCAGGCCGGGATCGTCGTCGAGAGCTTCGGCGAGAAGGACCTCGACGTTCCTGCGTACGTCAAGTACCACAAGATTGGCGCGATCCGCGAGATGCTGATCGAGCACGATGCGCCCCTGCCAGGGGCACCTCGTGCGTACGGCAAGCTGCCGTTTGCGTTTGTTCGCGGCTCTGGCTCGGTGGATCCGAACGGGAAGTTCCAGTCTGCGCCGGCGCCGGCCACCGCTGAGGTGGCGGAGGTCGCCGAGGTGGCCGAGGTGGCCGAGGTGGAGACCCGCGATGCGTCCCCCCGCTTCAACCTGAACCCGAACGCCGCGGCGTTCGTCCCGGCGCCCACCGCCGAGGAGATCGTCACCGCCGAGGTGGAGGAGGTCCCCGAGGTGGAGACCCGCGATGCGTCCCCCCGCTTCGACCTGAACCCGAACGCCGCGGCGTTCGTCCCGGCGCTCACCGCCGAGGTGGCCGAGGTCACCGAGGTGGAGACCCGCGATGCGTCCCCCCGCTTCAACCTGAACCCGAACGCCGCGTCGTTCGTCCCGGCGCTCACCGCCAAGGCCGCCACCGAGCTCCCTGAGGCGGTCGATACCCTCCCCCGTCGTGGGATCAGGGAGACTGTTGAGCCCACCAACAACGCGGAAATCAAAGCGAAGCTGAACCGCATCCTCTGCGGCTTGAACTGAAGGAATTGAACACCCAATTTGAACTGGTTTGACAATCGTCAATGTTGCAACATCACCACCGCCATCAGTCAGCTAGCTGATGTACTTGGAGAGGCTCTTGTACGAAGACACGACCTTTCGGAACGCTTCCATCGCCCGTGGGTGATCGTTCTTGTCGGGATGCGTGGACAGACACAGACTGCGATACTGCTTCCGCAGATCGGCGCCCGACGTGCCGGGCACCAGCTGGAGGACCGCGTAGTCCGACTTGGCCCCGAGTATCCGGTCGATCTCCTTGCCGTCCGCAAACACCATCGGTGCTTTCTTCGACGCGAGATCCTCGGCAAACTGCTTCCGCGCGCTCTCAAACACGTCGGCGAACGACGCCTCAAACTTCTTCTTCCGGTCCTCCTTTCGCTGCCGCTCTTCCTGCAGTTGCCGCTCCTCGTGTTCCAAACTCTCGTATTCCTGTATCCGCTTTTCCTTCACCCGCCGCTCCGTCTCTTCGATCTTTCGCCGGAGCTCGGCCAGCTTCTGCAACCGCGCCTCCTTCTCGGCCGCTGCCGCCGCGGCAGTGGCCTGCTTCTTCGCGGGAGACGGCCCCGCCTCGAGGTCTTCGCCGGGCTTCGGTCCTGCCTCCTCGCGGCTCCACACCATCGCGCGCTTCCTGGCGGCCACCGGGTCCTGCTGCGGTTCCTCCTCTCCTTTGTTGGATTGTTTGTCTGCTGCGACGGACATTTCCCCCTCTTTTCGTTCGCGTTCCTCCTGGGCGCCCTTTCCATCCACAACCATCACCGGACGGAGTGCACGCACTGTATCTCTAGCTCTCGACGGCGAGAAAGCTTACAGTATTGGAATTCTCTCCTCTCTAGAGAAGAGAAGGGAGATCTCCCCGGCGGTGATCGATCGCCACCGCCGTCGTCGGGACCGCCGGCGCATCGGCGGCCCAAGCGACCGACGACGGTTGCAGCTCGGCGCGGAGCGCCTCCAGCTCGGCCTCGCTCACCGCAAACTCGTCAGCCGCAGCCGCGCCCGAGGCCAGCGCCGCCTGGAACTCCCTGTGCCGCTCCCGGGCACCCGCTCCCTGTTCCAGCATCGCTTCCGCGTCCTCCACCCGCAACAGCCTCGTCATCCTGTCCAATGCCCGGGTCGCGTCCCGCATCGTCGACTGCACCCGCACCATCGTCGACGCCTCACCAACGTCGAGCACCATCTCATCCAACCGATACGAATACACGTGACACTGGTCCAGAGCCTTCTGCAGGGCCCCGATGTGCCGCAGGTGCAGCCGCTGCCTGTGCGTCGTCGCCGACCCCGTCCCGGTCCTCTCCCTCTCCGCCTCCGCCTCCCTCTGTCGATAGGCCCGCTTCTGCGCTGCCAATGACGCTTCCAGGGCCTCTGCCCGCTTCCGAATGCTCCGCTGCAGTATTCTAAGGTCCAAGATGGCTACATCGGACTGCGTGATGGCGCCATCCCGCGCACCAAAGCATGCACCGTTCCCCATTCAATTGCAACTGCGCGAGACTCGTCAGTTGAGAAGAAGAACCCGACAAAAATGCTCAACGTGGTCATCGAGGGCTGCGGTCACGGCCAGCTCGACGACATCTATGCGTCGTGCAAGGCATTGGAAGCGCATGCGGGCAAACCCATCGATCTCCTGATCTGCTGTGGCGATTTCCAGGTGCGTGAAGATGCCGGCAGCTCCCGATTCCCTCGCGCTCGCGCCTCTCGCGCCTCTCACGCGCCGCTCGCCCCTCTCCTGTACCCTCGCTAGGCTGTCAGGAACAAGGACGACCTGCGATGTATGGCCGTCCCGGAAAAGTACAAGGAGCTCGGGTCGTTCTGGGAGTACTACGGCGGCCGCAAGACGGCCCCGTACCCGACGCTCTTTGTCGGCGGCAACCACGAGGCCATCAACTATCTCCGGGAGCTGTACTTTGGTGGATGGGCGGCGCCTAACATCTACTTTCTGGGGTACTCGGGCGTCGTGCAGTTCGGCGGGATCCGGATCGGCGGGGTCTCTGGGATTTACAAGTCGTTCGACTACGTCAAGCCCCACTTCGAGCTTCCGCCGTACTCGCCCTCGAGCATCAAGAGCGCGTATCATGTGCGCGCTTCGGAGATAGTCAAGCTGTCGGCGCTGGAGGGCGGCAAGCTGGACGTGTTCGTGTCGCACGTGGGTAGTTTGTCGTGTCGGCGTGTCGGCGTGTCGTCCTCTCACTCGCGCTTGGTTTCGCTTACGCTCTCGCTCGCTAGGACTGGCCGTGCGGGATTGAGAAGCACGGTGACGTGGTTGATCTGCTCCGGCGGAAGAAGCATTTTCGAAAGGATATCGCGGAGAACCGGTTAGGCTCTCCGCCCAGCATGCAGCTCTTGCGAGCGCTCAAGCCGAGCCATTGGTTTTCGGCGCATCTGCACTGTGGCTTCGCGGCGGTCGTGGAACACCCCGACGGTGGGCCGACAGGGAGGGAGACGGCGACGCAGACGACACAGACGACGCGGACGACGCGGACGAAGCAGACGACCAAGTTTCTCGGGCTGGACAAGTGCCTGCCCGGGAGGCACTACCTGCAGTGGGTCGAGTTTCCAGACGCCGAGGGGGACAAGGTGTTCTCGTACGACGCCGAATGGCTCTCGATACTGACGAGGGCGCCCGCGCCAGGTGCGCCTTCCGTGGCGACGCTCTCGAGACCGACGCCAGAAGAGGTCGAGCGAATCCGGGCTCGTTTCGATGGCGATCTGAAGATTCCCGAAAATTTTGAGGTGACGGCGCCGCCGCACGATCCGGCGTCGCCGAGCGCAGGCGGGGCGATGCCGACGTCGCTGCGGGACAATCCGCAGACGGCCGCGCTCTTGCGGCGACTGGGTATCGGCGGCGACGCGGCGGCGGAGATGGTCGCTGCGATCGAGAACCCCGAGGCGCTCGACGTCGGCAGCAGCGACGAAGACTGGTAGAGGAAATTCTTCTCTTCTTCGTCAAAGTTGCAACAACGTCTTCGACGACTGTCCGACGACCTGAGACCTGAGAGGAAGCAGAGAAGAGAAGAGAACAGTTGCAATAGGCGGCTGAAGCAAGTCGCGAAAGGGACAGACGCGAGACAGTAGTTCGTTCGAAACGAGAATCGACGATGCCCCAGATAGTGCAGAACAGCACGCCGTCAAAGGCGCTGCTCGAGTCGTTGGCCGTACGATTCATCCTCGGCCTGCCGATGAGCGAGCTCCAAAGCTTCGAGCGCCTGCTCTTCGCCGTCGAGCAGGCTTGGTGGCACTACGAAGACCACGAGCGGCAAAAGACGTCGCCGCCGCTCAAGTCGCTCTCTCTCAAGGAATTCACGGGGCGGATCTTCGACGCGTCGCCCGGCCTGGAACCGTTCAAAGGATCCCTCGAGCAGATTCTGTCGTCCTTCAGCGCGTACAAGCGGACGGTGCCCGTATGCGGTGCCATCATCCTGGACCCGTCGATGACCAAGTGCCTGCTCGTGCGGGGATACAAAGAAGGGGCAGGGTGGGGGTTCCCTCGGGGGAAGCTGTCGTTGAACGAGTCGGACGAGGAGTGCGCAATTCGAGAGGTGATGGAGGAGACGGGCTACGATATCGGCGACACGCTCTCCCCAAGCGACTTTATCAAGATGGAGATTGGCGACCAGGTGCGTATCCGTTTGATCCGTTTGATCCGTTTGATCCGTTTGACCTGACTGTGGAGCGAGGGATCACGCGAGCGAGCGAGTGGTCGTCGCACGAGGCACCCCCTCACCCCACTCGGTTTGCCGAGTCCCACGCTAACTCGTCGCCGTTTCGCCCTCTCTACGCTTCGCCCTCCAGGAGACAAAGCTGTACATTATTCGGGACGTGGACACGAGCACGCCGTTCGCGCCCCACGTGCGGGGCGAGATCGGCGCGTTCGGATGGCATCTGATTGCAGACCTGCCGTCGAGCAAGGCGGAGAGCAAGAACGTGTTTTTCGACGAGCAGACGACGAGCAGACATCGGTTCTTCAACGTCTGGCCGTACATGAAGAAGCTGCGGGCGTGGATTGCCAAGAATAAAGGGAAGAAAGACGGGAAGGGAAAGGCCAAGAGGGCGGCGAGCGCCAACGTCAGCGCCGAGGGGCCGACGAAGAAGGCGGGCATCAAATTTGCGTTTGATCGGGACCAGATATCGGCCGCCATCGATCGAGTGCTCGAGGCGACAGCAACGTACGAATAATATTCTTTCACTCCTGCAACATCAATACCCTTACATACCATACGCCTTGGTGGCTCCGTCGACAGTGTTCCGGAGGAGCATGGCGATGGTCATCGGCCCCACGCCTCCCGGCACCGGCGTGATCTTGGACGCCTTTTCGCTCGCCTCGGCAAAGTTGACGTCTCCCACGAGACGGTATCCCCGTTTGGCTTCGGGGTCATCGACCGCGTTGATGCCCACGTCGATGACGGCGGCCCCTTCCTTGATCCACGACCCGTCGACCATCTCGGCACCTGCGGTAGAACGGGGAACGGAGAACGAAGAATGAGTGAGTGAGAGAGCGCATCCATTCATCATCATTCGCCCGTCTTCTTCAACCCGTACGTCCACACGCAGCGATAACAATGTCAGCCTCGCGACAGATCTCGGCCCCGTTTGGCGTCCTCGAGTGGATGATGGTGACGGTGGCGTCCTCGCGCTGGAGCAGAAGCGCCGCAGGCATCCCCACGATGTTCGATCGCCCCACCACGGCAGCTTTCTTCCCGGACATCTCGACGCCGTATCTCTTGAGCAGCTCGATGCACCCCTTGGGCGTGCAAGGCACAAACTTCGGATCCCGTCCACGCATGGCCTTCAAATAAAAGAGAGGGAGCGGGGCAAGTGAGGACGATGGACGAGAGGGACCGCTACCGATTGCAACAACAACGACGCACCAGGCACCCGATATTCAGCGGATGGAACCCGTCGACGTCCTTCTCGATACTGATCGCATCCAGAATCACGCGCTCATCAATGTGCGCCGGCAGAGGCAGCTGGACGAGGATCCCATGCACATTGGGATCCGCGTTGTAGTCGGCGACCACCTTGAGCACCTCGTCTTGCGTGGCCGTGTCGGGCAGATCCTACCAGAGAGAAACGAGCGAGCGAGCGAGTGAGTGCGGGCGCTCGCGTGCAGGCAGAGAGACAGCCAGTCAAGTACCCACAGTCCCATACGACACGATGCCGACCTCCTCGCACGCCTTCTTCTTGTTCCGGACGTACGTCTGCGAGTCCTTCCGCTCGCCGACAAGCACCACCGCCAGCCCCGGCACCTTTCCACACTTCGCCTTCAGCCCGTCCACCTCCGCCTTGAGCTCCTGCCGGATCGTCGCCGCGGTCTCCTTGCCGTCGATGATCTCTGTGTGGGGGGACCGAGCGAGCGAGCGAGTGAGCGCGGGAGGCATGCTGGCCGCTCAGCATCAGAATCGATCGTACCCGCACGCATCGCCGTTATACGCCTCGAGGTTCTGGAAGGACGAAGGGCACTGGATGGAGTCCTCGTCGTGCTCGTCGGTCTGCTGAGATGAGTCGCGATCATTCGAGAAAACGTTTTGGAAATGCATGTGCAGATTCAAATCAGACAACAAGGGCATTCTCGCAGACACTTTGGAGGCTGGCGTGTATGTGTGTGCGTATGACACGCTGGGAGCAGCGGACACTGTCGATCGAGCGAGCGAGCGTGGCGTCTTGAGTGGGCACTAGAGACGAGACCCAAGTGCCAGAGCTTTCGACAGTCTCGCCCGTGTACCCTCCCTCGACCACAGGAGATGGCGACCTCCCGGGACAAGCGAGGCAACGTTGTCTACTCGCAAGACGAGGCGAGGGTCCGGTATGCGCTGAGCCCGGCCGACCTGTGCTGGCGCGCCGGCGCTCTCTCTCACTCGCGCTTCGCCCGTTGATTCCCAGGGCGATCACCGAGCTGGTCCAGATGCTCGTCTCCAACGTGCTGGCGGGCAGGAACGTACGGACCTGAATGATGGAACACCCCCGCGGGGTGGGTGGCCCACCGCCCCCGTCGCCGCCCCGACCCCGACTCGCTCGCTCACTCGCATGCCGTCGCCCTCTTCCGCCAGGTGGACTTGAATGTGTTGGTCAAGCAGGTCGGGCTAAAGTATGGGCTGTCTCGGGTCCCCAAGCTGGTGGAGATCATCGCGGCGCTGCCGGACGAGCATCGCAGCGAGCTGCTGCCGCAGCTGCGGGCCAAGCCGGTCCGGACAGCGAGCGGGGTGGCCATCGTGGCGCTCATGTCGATGCCGCACAGGTGCCCGCACATCGCGACGACGGGAAACATCTGCGTGTATTGTCCTGGCGGTGGGTATTCGACCTCGGCCGACGTGTGGCGACTCGACCACAGTACCACACGTCACTCACTCACTCGCCCTCACGCTCTCGTGCTTTTTTGCTCGCTCTCGTTCGCCAGGCCCGGATTCGGACTTTGAGTACTCGACGCAGAGCTACACGGGGTACGAACCGACGTCGATGCGCGCGATCCGCGCGCGGTACGATCCGTATAAGCAGGCACGGGGGCGGGTGGACCAGCTGCGTCGGCTCGGGCATAGCGTCGACAAGGTCGAGTTCATCCTGATGGGCGGCACGTTCATGTCGCTGTCGGTCGATTATCGGGACTACTTTGTTCGTAATCTTCACGACGCGCTGTCGGGCCATTCGTCGAAGAACGTGGCAGAGGCGGTGCGGTTCTCCGAACAGTCGGCGACGAGGTGCATCGGGATGACGATCGAGACGCGGCCAGACTTTTGCCTAACGCCGCACCTGTCGGCGATGTTGAGCTACGGCTGCACACGGCTCGAGATTGGCCTGCAGTCGACGTACGAGGATGTGGCCCGTGACACCAACCGGGGTCACACGGTGGCCGCCGTGGGGGAGTGCTTCGAGCTGGCCAAGGACGCCGGGTTCAAGGTGGTGGCCCACCTGATGCCCGACCTGCCGAACGTCGGATGGGAGCGCGACGTCGAGTCGTTCCTCGAGTTTTTCGAGAACCCGGCGTTCCGGTCGGACGGGCTCAAGGTCTACCCGACGCTCGTCATCCGGGGGACTGGGCTGTACGAGCTGTGGAAGAAGGGGCTGTACCGCAACTACGAGCCACATCGGTTGGTGGATCTCGTAGCGAGGACGTTGGCACTGATTCCGCCCTGGGTGCGGATCTATCGGATACAGCGGGACATCCCCATGCCGCTCGTGAGCTCGGGCGTGGAGAAGGGCAACCTGCGGGAGCTGGCGCATCAGCGCTGCAAGGAACTGGGGCTGAAGTGCAGAGACGTGCGCGCCAGGGAGGTGGGTCTGAAGCAGATCCACGAGGCCATCCGGCCAGAGAACGTCGAGCTGATCCGGCGAGACTATGCGGCCAACGGAGGGTGGGAGACGTTCTTGAGCTACGAGGATCCGGAGGCCGACGTGCTCATCGGGCTGCTGAGGCTGCGGAAGATCGCGGGGAGGCGGTCGGTACGGCAGCCCGAGCTCCGGGGCAAGGTCTCGATCGTTCGCGAGCTTCACGTGTACGGTACCGCCGTGGGCGTGTCGCTGAGGGACGAGGGCCTTTTTCAACACTGCGGCTTTGGCGCCGCGCTCATGCGCGAGGCCGAGCGGATTGCCACGTTCGAGCACCGGAGCTCGAAAATGGCGGTCATCGCCGGCGTTGGTACCCGGCACTATTACAGGAGGCTTGGGTACGAGCTGGAAGGGCCGTACATGGTTCGCAAGCTCCCCGCGAGATGATGCAGGGGGCAGCTGCCTTCCTAACCGAACCGGCCCGATCGGAGGGTCACAAAAAGAGTTCTTCTTTCGTATCCATACCGCATACCCGTCGACACACGGACGTAACACGTCTATAGAAGTTGCATTGCACCGCGACAAGCACTCGTGCGAGACTTTTCACTCGGAACGAATTTCCAACGGAATTTGGCAAATTGGAACCCACCCAGAACTCGCTCGGTACGTCCTCCCTCCTCCACGTCTGCGCGCCAATCAGGCAAACGAGACTGGTTTTGCTCGTTGGCGGCAACGCGGGCTGCTTGAGACGCCGTTCGAGGTGCGAACGGGACCCGTTCAAAGACCGTTCGAATTT
>Ga0181573_10003336_pt1 | contig 14252 bp, 7 predicted proteins | sample 101ome_25_FD_148643 | JGI IMG/M metagenome (GOLD analysis project Ga0181573, IMG submission 148643) | Coastal salt marsh microbial communities from the Groves Creek Marsh, Skidaway Island, Georgia - 101409BT metaG (spades assembly) | ecosystem: Environmental > Aquatic > Marine > Intertidal zone...
CGGAGGAAGAGAACGCCGTGGTTGTCGACGCGTCGACGGCGGATTCGGGACCGGGCGCGCCAAGAGAGGCCTCGGACGGCGTCGTCGAAGAGACGACGGAGGACGTCGCGACCGCGCGCGAAGAAGGCGTTCGCGAAGAAGACGGCGAAGAAGAAGGCGACGACGACGGCGACGAAGAGACGCACGAATACGAAGAGTACGAAGAGATTGTCGATTACGAGCTTCACGATTACGTCGCGGATGCGAAACGCGCGGTGCTGGATGCGTTGAGACCACCAGACTTTTCGTGGAACGCCGCTGCGGAGCGCGTTTCGCACCCGCGCGAATCCGGATGGACGCGCGAGATTTTGAGTTCTAAACCGCCGGTGAGCGCGTCGGCGGTGACGGCGCACTCACCGGTGGGGACGGTCATCGCGCTGATGGCGTTTTGGAGCGCGCGGGCGGTGAGAATGGAGCTGGAGAAGCGGGACGCCAAGTCGGCGGCTCTGGCGGCGAGGCGGGAAATGACTGAAGAGGAGCGAGCGCGCGAAGCGGATTTACGCGCGGAACGACGGGCGAGAGAGGCGGAGGCGGAGATGGAGCGACGGAGGAAACGCGACGCGGAAGAGGCGGCGGAAAAGGCGCGGTTGGCCGAGCTCGAGCGGCTGCGGCTCGAAGAGGAGGCGAAAGCGGCGGAAGAAGAGGCGAAACGGCGCGAGGAGATGCGCGCCGAATTGCGTAGGAAGAACGCCGAAGAAAAGGAACGATTAGAAGCTAGATTAAAGGCGGAAGCGGAAGCGAAGGCGGCGGAGCTCGCGGCGGAGCGGGCGGAGCGAGAGAAACAGAGACTCGAACGGGAACGACTGGAGGCGGAGGAGAACGCGAGGCGACAAGTGGAGTGCGACGCGCGAGGGGAGAAGGAGATGACGGTTTCGGCGGATACGGAAATCGTCATGAAGCGCGACAACGAATCCGCACCCGTGGACGTCATCGTGAGCGCGCGCGTCGGTATCAGCGAGTCCGTGGAAGAGAAGGCATCGTTTCGAAGCGCGGATGAGGCGCGGGTCATGGCGTTGCCGTTGTGTTCATCCGTCGCGAGAAGAGCCATGGTGGCGTACGCGTCTGACGCGCGTTTGCAAGACATGATGGGCAACGGACCGCTGAGTCGACTTCCCGGAATGGATGACGTCGAGTTTGAACACTGGACCCGCGTCATGCAGGCGCGGATGGATAGTGAACTTCGCACGGCGATCGTTCGGTGCGGCGCCGCGCTCGAGGTCAAGTTGAGAGAGACCAAACGCGGGGGCACGGAGAGTAGTAGAGCGACGACGCGATTTACGCGCAGATGTCTTCCGTACGAAGACGAAGAAAACATCGTGCGCAGGATTGAATCCGCGGTGGACGCCGTCGCGAGTGAAATCATCGAAGACGTCCCGGGACCGAGCGGCGGTGTCGGCGGGACGGATGCCGCGTCGGAGGCGTTGGAACTGCTCGAGCGATACGAGCTCGGGCAATTGCACGGTTTGCATCCATCCATCGTCTTTCCCGCCGAGCATCCAAAGACTGGACTATCCGGCGCGTTGATGGCATCCATCCTCACGCTCTCGCACTTTATAACTCGCGCAGAGCGGTTATACGGTGACGACGAGCGCGTGGTGGTTCGGGCGAGGCAACTCGCGGCGACGCTCGTCGGGAGATCGGCGAGCAAACAGGGTTCGTGGAGAGCCATGTACCTCGACGGCTTCACCGGCGACGCCCTGACTTCCGCCGCGGCGATGGCGGACACGGTGCTCCCGGAAGAGGATGCGATTAGAATATTTTTAAACGGCGCGGTGGAAGAGCAGAGACGCCGACTCGCCGGGGAGGAACGGGCGTTCGAGGAGGAATGGCCAGACGCGGATGAGGTGCGTAAAAAGCGTTTGCGGGAAATGCGCGAAAATCAACCAATCACGGAACGACTCTTCGCGTTGCGCACGGCGGCGCTGCAGCTCGCGCAGTCTGGGTCCAAACAACAAGCTCGGGTGATGCTCGAGGAGGCGTACGCTTTGCGGAAGAAGGATGTGGCAAAGAACAACAAGGATCCGGAGAACACGGCGGAGACGCTTCCAGAACTCATCGCGCTCGTGGATTTACTTTCGTCCAAATCGGATTGGATCGCGGACGCTCTCGAGTACCGCGTTGAAGTGTTGAAGAGCGTGCGCGTCGCCGTCGACGCGATCGCTGATGAAGGCGACGCGGTCGCCGCGGCGGCTTTACTCGAGTCGGCGGTCGGGGAGTACGCGCCGTATTTTGACGACGCGGAGAAGGATGCGCGATTCGAGGCGTACGGCGCGACGGTGGACGATTTATGGACGCGCGCGGGCGTCGATGCGTCAGATGCGGAGACGCGCGCCGAGGCGGTGGCGGCTGTCGTCGGATCCGCCGGGGCGATATCGATGATCACGGACAAGTACACGAAACAATTAGAGGCGCACAAACGATTCATTTAAGTAAGATGTTGATTTTTTTGAGAAACGACGACGTTCCATTTAATTTACACCTCCGCGCGCGCGTCATCCTTCACAATTCATAGCTAGTTGGCTTGAGCATCACCCGGTGTTGGCGTCATCGTCGACGAAGAGGATGATGAAAACATTCTCGAAAAACTCTTGTTCATCTCTGAAAACGCGTTCGACGTCGCGTCGCCGAGCGCGACGGCGGCGCGTTTGGTCGACTCGGTCGCGGCTTTGATCGTTTTCACGGCTTCGTCGCCAAAAGAAGACGACTCGCCCTCTTCGCCCTTGTCTGATTCTTCTCCTTCCACCGCTCGACGGTTCTCAGCCTCGCGCGCGATTTCATCCGCCGCCTCTTTGAGACTCTCTGGTAGAAACGCTTTAATCGCCGTCGTCGCGGCGCGAACGGTGAGATAGGACGACACCGCGGGGACGAGCTCGGCGACTAAAATGGGTGTATTCGCCGCCGTGAACACGCTCGCCGCCATGCGCTCGTAGAGCTCCAACGGCAAAGCCTTGGCGAACGCGACATCTGCGTGACGATTCGCCTCCCCGGCGGTGCCTCCGCGTTGAACGACGTGCGCGCGCACGAGCTCCGAGAGCTCTGCCGATCGTCGCTGCGCCGCGCGTTTGGCGACAATACCGGATTCCAACACGGCGCGAATAGCCGCGTTCGTCTTTTCTTTGGCTTCAGCGCCGAGCCGATAAAGCTTTTCGTTCAACGCGTCCGTGAGGCTCTGTCCTTCGGCGTCGACGTCTGCGCCGTCAAACATCTCGGCACCCTTGAAAGCGTTCGTCGTTTCGAGGTCATTCATCAAATCTTCTAAATCAAACTCCTCAACACTCGGTCGCGACGTCAAGACATCCATCGCGTCCAGGCTGAAGAAGCACAGCAAACCGGCAGCCAAGGTGGATGGAACCAAGGCTGAATTCCCGCAGACGCCGCCGCCGCCCCCCAACATGGAAATCGCGACGCAAAGTCGCATTCTAATCGTAAAGTACAACACGAGCGCGGGAATCATGGTGATTGGAGCCGCGAGCGGGCCACCCAACCCGAGAACGGTTCCAGCGGCGAACGACTTTGTCGAGTCGCCGTACACGAGCATTTTGAGTTTCGACGCTTCGAGCTCGGGATTGGATTCCGCGTGACGATGCGCGAGCGATGTCGCGCCGAGAATACCGAGTCTCGGCACGCCCTCGACGGCGCCGTAGATTATTTTCCCCAGCATCGATTGATCCGTCGGCGGCGGCAAACTCTCTTCGCCCGCGGTCGACTCTTCGGCTGATGTGCGAGCGTCGCCGCCGACGACGCTCCAAAACGTAATCGCGTCGCGCAGCGGCTGGTACTTTTCAATCAACGCCTCGGCGCGACACTTTATAATCTCCGTGAGCCGCTTGGATAATTTCGATGCCCACGCGCGCTCATCGGCGGACGCTTCCGCCCACGCGAGCATCGAGTCTTCACCCGTCTCTGTCTCTTCGTTCGAGGCGCCGCTACGATTTAACAGACGCGTCGATTGAAGAAACGTCACGTTCTCCGCGCCCACGAGCTCGACGCAATCCCTCGGAACGTCGGAGTCCTCCACGCGCGGCAAATCACCCCCACCATCGCATTCTACGACTAAAAACACACACCCCGCTGCGGACACCACGCACGCATCCTCCAACGCGCGTCTCAACCGCTCGACGTCCGTTTGCAACGATTTCGCATTCGTCACCGCCACGTACGCGTCCGCAAACTCAAACCCAAACGCACCCGCATCTTCTTCACCCCGCGTTCGCATCATTCTCACATCCGTCCCGCTCGGCAATCCATCCTTGAGAAACACCTCCCCGCCCTCGGCTCCGGCTGCCACCGACGACGTCGACGCGTCCGCGCTCGTTCTCAAATCCGCGACGTCCACTCGAGTCCTTCGGCTCGCCGCGCCTCGCGCGTCTTCCAACGCCCGCACCATCCCCTTCGCGTCCGGGTCCTCCATCGGTAGGTATTTTCGCGCGAGCGTCACCATCGTCGTCGCATCCTTCGCGATGGTTTCCATCGGGTCCTGCGTCGTCGGCGTCACCGGCGTCAGTCAGTCAATCGGTCGGTCGAGCGCTCAACTGTTTTTGTACCGTCGAATCAAATGCACGCGCTCATTCGCGCTCTCGCGCGCGACGTACCTTTCGAACGAGCGCGCGGGGGTCGAGCTCATCCACCCAACACCCGAGTCGTCGGCGGAGCTCGACGTCGAGCGTGCCGTCGGACATGATTGACGACCACGCGCGTCGGTCGCGACGAGAGTAGTCAAGTCAGAAGAGTCGCGGTGTGAGGAGGAACCAACCGAGGCGGCGTGTATAAATATGTTGCATCGTTTACAAATGGCGGCGCGTTCACGCGAGCTCGAACGCGCGCTCGAGGTTGTTGTTCGCCCGGTCGTGGTTTGCCTTTGGAGGCGTCGGGAGGATGAACTCCTCGGCGTCGGCGTTGAGATTGGATTGGTAGTCGCGAAGGCGTTCGGGGGTTTCGATTTCAGCCGCCATCTCCTTGAGAGATTGAGAAATCTCGGGAAGGGTGATGTCGCCGTCGTCGATGGCGTCGGTGTCGACGTCGGCGTCGGCGTCGGTGGTTTCAACCACGGAGTGGGGTTTATCGCCCGAGACGAGGGCGGCGATTTCGGCTTCTTCCTCTGCTTCGAATTCGGCGATGATGGCGTCGATATCCGCGCCGCTCTCGGCGAGCATGCCGCGAAGCTTTTCGACGCGACGACCCTCTTGACCGAGGCACACGAGTAAGTCTTCGAGTTCCTCTTGAGCTTCGGCGCTACCGGCGGCGTAACCTTCCTTGTAGCCGTCCTCCTTGCCTCGGCGGTACGCGTCGTCCACGGCGGCTTCGTCGACGACGGCGGCGGTCGAAGGCTCAGCCGCTCTCGTCTCCAAATCCGCGATTCGGCTCGAAAGCTCGCAAATCTCCGCGTCTTTGGATTCTCGTACCTGTGCGAGCTCATTCACGAGCGCGTCTCGGCTCGATAAAGCCTCGTCCAACTCGACCACTCGCGAATCGAGCCGCGTCTGCAATTCAGCCAACGCGGCGTCGTGTTTGGCTCGCTCAATCCATTCGTCGTCGTCGCCGCCGTCCCAGTACCACTCGCCGGTCGCCTCATCAAACTTCCAGCGTGGGTCGTAATCGTAGTCTTCGTGTCCCTCGTATCCGTGCCACGCCCCGTCGTCTGTTTGCGTCGTCGTCGTCGTCGCTTGGGCGGATTCCGGTTGTCCGCCTTCGTCTCCTTCTCCAGTTCCCACGCCCGATTCGGTGAGGTGTTCTTCTTGCACCGCGTCGTCCGCAGACTCGGACGGGGCTTGTTGCAACCACTGCTCCGTCTGCGTCTCCCACTGCGGCGCCGGCTGTCCCATCAGATCCTCAGCCTGCCACTGCGGTTGGCGCGCCGCGAGACTGTCGCCCGTCTGAAGCGCGGCGTCTTCCTCCTGAGCGACGAACGCGTCTCCACCCGCGTCCCACCTCGCGGATTCGCCTTCGGGATCGACCCAGCTCGTCGTTCCGTGATTCTCCTCGCTACCGCCGAACGCCACCGGGGTATCTTCCGTCGAAAACGCGCCGCCAGTTGTCGCTCCGGCGACACTCGCGACATCCGCCTGAACAACCGGCGCCGCGTCCGCCGCAGACCCACCACCCGCTTCAGTCGCGTTCACATTCAGCGCGCCGCTGTCCTCCACCGCCGCATCGCTCGCGTTCGGCGCCGTCTGCATCAACATCAACGGCTCGCGCATCGAATCCGTCTCCCCGTCGTCATCCTCTGGCGCTCTCGGCGCCGGCACGAAAAAATTCATCCCACCCGGCGCCGGCGTTCCCACCGCCCCGTTCCCGGCGCCGTTAAACCCACCGATCGGCGCCGCGCTAGGAATGAACGCGTTCACGTTTGCCACCGGCACCGCGCCCGCGGCGGTTCCATTCGTCGTCGTCGCGGTAGTCGTAGTCATTCCATCCCTCGCGAAGACGTCCACGTACCTCGACCGTATACCGCCCGCGCGCGGCGACCCCGTCCCCGACGCGTGCACCGGCGGCGCGTGCATCGCCCCGAATCCCGGCGCCGAACCACCACCGACCCCGTCGCCAACACCACCGCTGACGTTCCCCACCGCCGCGGGCATCACCGGCGGCGCCCCGACGTCGCGCTCCGCCGCCGCGCGTTCGCTCTCCGGAACGCTTCCGTCCACCCATTGCTTCAACTTTTCATCGTAATAAAACGCGCTCTCCGATCCCAGTTTCGCCTTGGTCACCTTGGGTCTCCCCGCGCCGCCCTACGGTCGTCGTCGCGTCATCGCGCGTCGTCGTCGTCAGTCCATCGCGTCGCGCGCGCGGTGTCGACCGTCGATCAGAGATGTGCGAGTGATTATCGTCGTTCGCGCGCACGTACGAATCCAAACCGGGAGAACATGCCCCCCGTTTTCGGTGCGTCCGCACCGCCGTCCTTCGTCGTCGACGACATGGCTCTTTAAATTATTCGTCGGTCGGCGCGCGGGCGGGCGGGCGGGCGTCGCGATCTAATCTAGCGATTGATGAAGATTTCATGCATGCTTGCGCGCGTACGCGCGCGCGTTGACATTTGGATTGAAACTTGTTTCACGGCGCGAAGCCGACGCCGAGGCGGATTTGGAATTTCACGCGCGCGCGCGTTTTGATTGACGCTCGTTTCGCGGCGCGACGTCGACGCCGACGCGGGTTCGGAAGTGTGGGCGCGGATGGGTGGACGCGCGCGCGTTGGTTGGGATACTAGCGTTGTTAAATGAAGCAAGTCTACTAGATGATGATGAAGAAGATGATTACGATGTCGAGTGGAGCTGAGCGCTCGTTTGATGGATGGATGGATGCATCGCATCACAGAAACGAACGGAAATGGAAGAGGCGTCGATCGTTTCAAACGAACGATGCGTTATTAATCGGTGCCTTCGTACTCGCGCATGCGTTGAATGCGCGCGTCCTCCTCAGCCATGGCTTCAGCCTCGGCGCACATGCGCTCGATTTGCTCCGGGGTGAGACGACCGCGGTCGTGCTGCAAGCTGACGTTGGCTTCGACGCCGGTGACGCGATCCTTGGCGGTGACGGTGAGCAAACCGTTGGTGTTGACTTCGAAAGTGACGTCAATCTTGGGCTCACCGGCGGCGGCGCGCTCAATGCCGGAAATTTGGAATTCGCCGAGCAAGTGGTTACCGTCGGTGTTGGCGCGCTCGCCTTCGAAAATGCGCACGTCAATCTCGTCTTGGTTGTCGTAGACGGTGGTGAACTCGCTCTTCTTCTTGCACGGAATCGCCGTGTTGCGCGGGACAACCTTGGCGAATTGACGACCTTCGCACTCGACGCCGAGGGAAAGCGGAACGACATCCATGAGAAGAACGCGGGAGGTGTGCTTGTCGCGAACGCCGGCGAGGATGGCACCTTGAACGGCGGCACCGTAGGCGACGGCTTCGTCTGGGTGGACAGACTTGTTGAGCGTCTTGCCGTCAAAGTATTCGGTGAGGACGCCTTGGACGCGCGGGACGCGCGTGGAACCGCCAACGAGGACAATTTCGTCAACCTCCTCCTTCTTCCTACCGGCGTCGGTGAGCACACGCTTGACAGAGTCCAAGCATCGCTGGATGATCGGTTCGCAAGCCTTTTCGAATTGTTCGCGGGTGACTCTCATGTTGATTTCAATCTCACCGATGAAGCATTCAATTTGGGCGTGGTTGGCGACGGACAATTCACGCTTGGCGGCTTCGCACGCCGTGCGCAACTTGCGAGCAGCCTTCTCGTCACCGGCGAAAATGTCTTCGCCGCGCTCCTTTTCGATTTCCTTTGCGGCGAAAGCAGCGAGGGCGGTGTCGAAATCTTCACCACCCAAGTGCGTGTCACCGGCGGTGGAGAGCACTTCAAAGACACCGTCTTGCATGTTCAAGAGGGAGACATCGAAGGTACCGCCACCGAGATCGAAAACCAAGACGCATTGGTTCTTGACGGCTTCGCCATTCTCGCCTTCGCGGCGGTCGAGACCGTACGCGAGCGCAGCCGCGGTCGGTTCGTTGATGATACGCAAAACGTCGAGACCGGCAATGGCGCCGGCATCCTTGGTTTGACGACGCTGGGCATCGTTGAAATACGCCGGGACGGTGACGACAGCCTTGGTAATCGGGCAGCCGAGCTGAGCTTCGGCGGTCGCCTTCATCTTTTGCAAAACCATGGCGGAGATTTGTTCCGGAGCAAACTCCTTGCGCTCGCCGTTGACGTCGACGCAGACAACCGGTTTTCCGCCTTCGCCCTCCTTGACTTCGAACGGCATGAGGTCGAGCTCTTCGCCGCACTCGCTGAACTGACGACCGATGATGCGCTTAATGTTGAACAAGGTGTTCTTCGGGTTAATGGCCGCTTGGCGCTTGGCGGCGTCACCAACGAGACGACCTTGTTCGGTGAACGCAACCCAAGACGGGGTGGTGCGGTCACCTTCGGCGTTGGTCAACACGTGCGCCTCGCCGTTTCTCCAGACGGAGACGCACGAGTACGTGGTACCGAGATCGATACCGATGACGTGTTCATCGAGGTTCATGCTGTTCATTTGCGCGTTCAACTTGGCTTGCTCAATCTTTTCCTTTTGCGCAACCTTAGCCTCACCCAAACCCTCGAGCAAGTTGTTGTTCTTCGGGTCGACAGCCAAACCGCGTTCGTACGCGCTCATCGCGTCGTGCAAAAACCCAGACTTGAAGAGCGCAAACCCGAGTCGCGAGTAACCCTTGGCGAAATCCGGTCGGAGCTCGATGCATCGGCGCGCATCCGCGCACGCCTTGGAGAACTGTTCGAGGTTCGCGTAGCACGCGGAGCGGTTCGAGTAGAAGATGTGATCGTACGGATCGCATTCGAGCGCCTTGGTAAACTCAGCCGTCGCCGCGTAGTATCGCCCCGCGGAGAACGCGTTGTTACCAGCCGCCTTGTGCGTCGCCGCTTGCTTCTTCATCGCCGGCGTCACCTGCGCGAGGGAGAAAATGCATTCGCGTTCGAGCTTTCCGTCAGTCATCGGGTGCATTCATCGCTCGGTTCTCCCCATCTTCAGAGAGGAAATCGCGATCCAAGAGCGGTGGGTAAAAAAGCGGCGGCGGCGGGGCCCTTATCTGTACGACGCATCCATCCATCCATCCATCCATCCATCCGTTCCGTTCCGTTCCGTCGCGCGGTTAGAACACCGACGGCGCGAGAGGACGCGTCCCGTCTCGCCGCGTTCGCTCACCCGCGCGTCGGGCTCCACCGAAACGAAACGAAACGCCCGAACGGTCGGATGACCAGAGCAGAGCGATCTCGCGCCGCCAGCCGCCGTTCGATTCGATTGATTAATTCATCTTCCGGTGCGCACCTGGATGAGATCTTCTTCATCGTGACCGACGATCGGCGTCGCGGCCGCCGCGGTCTTCTTCGCTCCAGTCTTCTTAGACGGCGCCATATCGTTCGTTCGTGTGCGTGTGTTTACGTCGCGCGATCGATTGTGACGAACGACTGCGGGCGTCGCGCTTTTTGGACGCGGCGTCGAGTTTTGTTGTGTTTTTAATCCTAAACCCTACTATATAGTACTTTAACTTGTTTTGATGCTATAAAGGGAATGTTTTAGTACTTTTATCACATGTGCGCGTTTTGAGACCTCGTTAGGTTCTCTTATGGTTTTATTACGATATTTAAGGGGTCCAGTGGGGGGTCCATGCCTCAGTGTGCGTCGCGGTGCACCCATCATGCCGACGGTCCCGGCGGTCCGGACGACGACGTTACCCGGGTACGCGATCCATCGCGAGAGCGCGTACGATGCGTTAAAAAATCGTACGTCGTCGTCGTCGAACGCGGCGTCGTCGGCATCCGTGGTGAAACGGGTGACCTTTGTGCGTCACGCTGAAGGTGCGTTCGTGCGTTCGTTGTTAGCTTTTGGACCTGTCGTCGTCGTCGTCGTCGTCGTCGCTCTCTCGAACAATCGCGCGCGCGCGGGTGCGTCACCGACTGACGAACGGAACGGTAATGGCGACGACTCGCTCGTTCAGGGTTTCATAATTTAAAAGACGCGTTGACGTTCGATACGACGTATAACTCTGCCATCAACTTTGACGCGAGGCTGACGCCAGAGGGCGAGCGGCAGTGCGCGAGACTGGCGAGGACGACGCGAACGTGGTCGGATGTCGAACTCTTCGCCACGAGTCCGATGACGCGGTGCGTGCAGACGACGCTGTTGGCGTTTCCAGAGAGCGTAAAGAGAGGGACGCCGATCGTGGCGAACGAGGATTTGCGGGAGACGGCGAACTATTGGTGTGATAGACGAAGGGCGACGGAGGAGTTGGAGCGCGAGTTTGGCGATGTGGTGGATTTTTCAGAGTGTCCGGCGACGGATGAGCTCTGGGAAAAGTACGAGGCGATCGCGGGGCCGCCGGATCAGTGGACGAAACACCGGGAATCGTGTGATTTGTACGCCGTGGCGAATCGAACGAGGTCGTTCTTTGAGTGGTTGGCTCGGCGTCCCGAGGAGAAAATCGTCGTGAGCACGCACTCGGCGTTGCTTCGGTGTATATTTAGTTACGGACACCCCGGCGGGGTTCGAGCGGCGCCTGAGCAGGTGTTCGATAGCGGTGGTGTACCAGATACCGCGGATGGGGCGCCCATCGTGTATTACGACGCCGCCGATCCCGAATTCGAGGCGTTCATGCGAGAGGATTTCGCCAATTGCGAGTATCGAACCGCCGTCGTCGATTTAACGCCGCGGTACGCTTAGAAAAAGAAGTAGCAGTTTAACGTTAAACATCAACGAAATGGTTGTCTACTCACTTTCCGTTACCTTACTTACAGTACCTAGTACCACTTATTAAAATCAATCAAAATTATCGTTTACTACTCTGCACCGCGCTGCTCTCAGTCGTACTTTCTCGGCGCGAGATTGACAAAGGGCTCGCACGTGTCGCCCTCGTCGTATGTCGCGTCGCCATAATCACCCTCCATTTCATCTAACGAGTTGTACACCGTGCCCTTGGGGTCCCAGTAACGCCAGCTGTTATCCAAGACATGAGACATGCGTCGCTCCTTGGCGGCGAGGTATCCCTCGTTGAACAAGTTCGCCTTGACGATGCACGGAATGCGTCCGGTAATCTTCAACCCACCGCACTCGAGCTCGCGAATCTTCCTCGGGTTGTTCGTCATCAGCTGCACGCTGCGAACATCCAACTCTCGAAGCATGTTCTCCACCGCCGTGTACTCGCGCGTGTCGTCTGGCAACCCGAGCTGTCTGTTGGCGTCCACCGTATCCACGCCACCCTCTTGCACCGCGTACGCCGCAATCTTATTCGCCAATCCAATCCCTCGCCCTTCTTGCTGTAAGTAACACACAATTCCCGGTCCGTTCTCCTTGATGTACTCCATCGCCAGCTCGAGCTGTTGCTTGCAGTCGCACTTGAGGCTTCCCAGCACCTCGCTCGTAAAGCACGCGTCGTGCACTCGCACCGGCACGTCCTCGCGCCCTTCAACATCCCCGTACACCACACACACCGGTTCCGTCACCTCACCGCTCACCGGGTTCGTATGCCGGTACGCCCGCACGCGGTAAAACCCACGATCCGTCGGAAGTTTGGTCTCGGCGACAAACGTCGTCAAGCTCGACCCGACGTCCGCGGGCGCCATCTTTGACCGCGACTCTGTCTCTTCGGGCGTCGATCGTCGGACAATCAATCTGGACGGCGAAGACGACGACGGGGAAGATACCGAGCGTTCTCGACGCGATTTAAGCGTCGTCTGACGTCCCGTCGACGCGCTGAGCGCAGAGACTACGCAAGGAGGCTTCGTCATCGTCGTCATCATCTTTATCATCGGCACCGCTCTTCCGACGCGTCTCCCGCGTCGTCCGTGTATCGTCGCTCGCGCGCACGAAGACACAGGCGTCGTCTGCATCGTTAGATCCAACACCGACGCGGAGTATCGCGACATCGACGTCGACAAACGCAGACTGACGTCCCGAACAAACGCGTGACGTGCCCCTCTCGCGCGACGCGTCTATCCAAAAAAAGGAGATGTACAATTATACTCGGACATTCAGATCATACATTCATGACCACATCGCCATCGGTTAGGGGTCGGGTTTTCAATGGAAAAAGGACTGTTGGTGGTGAACCTGTAAAGACCCTGTACCCCGCGCCCCCTTCCATCATTTGTGCCCATCACCTCGGACTACAAGAGCGTCTGAAAGATCGGTTTTGCTACTTTTGTTTACTTGCGGAAGTACGGGAACGACGCATCTTGTCGTAGTACTATGCGCATTGAATTATTATTCACTACTGCTATGATGTCTTCAAATCGGAGCACACGTATCGGCGTCGATCTAACTGCTTTACTTCTGTTGTAAGGATTATCCCGTGACTGTCCGTAAAATATATTTATGGAGTATGGAAGCAGCAACAAACGAATACCACTTTTCTTTTGGTGATCCAACGTGAACACCATCTGTATAAAGAGCTTGCATCGATTCCATAGTTGACATCAAACCAATATCTAGAACTTCTACGTCATATCGCTGCATCACTCGACGGGATACTTCGTTGAAACGACTTATCGCAAGTGGCGATGTGATGTTCGCCCACTCAGGAGGTTGAAACACACCACGTGGATACGTACTTGTCACCCACAGGATATTTGTTTTGTTGTACACTTGCAATATCAGCTCCGTATAAAATTGCAACTGCGACTCAAAAACCTCAGGAAGTTTACCGACGTTCGCCGTATCGTGCAAGCCTGTATTGAAAACCACATAGTCATTTTCCGTGACTTGTGCGCGCGCGTATCCCAAAATAATGCTCTGCTGCGTCAAAGCATACCCATCGGTAGGATATTCAACGTCTGCTGCGAACTCGATACCCCAAAACTCCACATTTAAAGATGCGTTGAATAAGCTGCACTTCCATGAAATCGGTTCACAGCCGTGGCAGTCCTGGCAACCACGGTTTTTTAATCCGTAGATATTGGGTCCTAGAGTTGATGGCACGGTGACGTTCAGCGCACTTTTGTTGTAAGGTTTCCCGTAAAAGCTAGGAAAGTTGCAGCGATGTCCCTTTCTCAGAACAGTACAATTACTTAGAATATCAGTCAGGCCAAAAGCAGTTCTCTTCACGGTTGAGTCTCCAATGAGGACTAAGTTTGGTAGGCACTCAGTTTGGTGGCGCTTCCGAGCAGTGCGCAAATCCTTTGCATCGATCGAAATAGAAACTGCATTTGAGTAATGAATGGCGACAATATTCACGGACGCGAAGATCATGACGATTAAGACTCGTCGCGCTACATGTTCCATGTCTTTGTTGATTCCATAAGTTTTGTCCGACTACTCCGAGCGAAATTGGTTGATTCCACACATACACAATGCGTTTCAGTTCAGTTAAGATACAGCCCGTCGCCTCGTGGCTCGCGCACGGCGTCGCGTCGACGCCTGGCGCGCGTCGTCGTGCGCGTTGCGCCCCTCGCCGCGCGCGCCGTTCGGGATGCCAGTGGGGAAGTACTCCTACCTTTGACGTTTATATTTTATCGGACAAATGTATCGTACTTTATCTATCACAAGGATATAAAAGTGTTGCTGTCAGTGGGGATTGAACCCACGATCGCCTGCTCCCTTACTACCCTTAATTTTGTGTTACAAGGCAGGCGCCTTACCACTTGGCCATAACAGCGAGTCGTTACTCGAGAATCGCAAGGGGGTCGTTGTACTGATGCGCAGACGAATTGAGTCATTGGTACTTTACGGGTGGATGGTGCAC
>Ga0181573_10003340_pt1 | contig 14244 bp, 6 predicted proteins | sample 101ome_25_FD_148643 | JGI IMG/M metagenome (GOLD analysis project Ga0181573, IMG submission 148643) | Coastal salt marsh microbial communities from the Groves Creek Marsh, Skidaway Island, Georgia - 101409BT metaG (spades assembly) | ecosystem: Environmental > Aquatic > Marine > Intertidal zone...
CCCACAGCACGCTCCCCCACGGCCCGCCGTTGGGCCAATCCCCGCCGACGCCGACGCCGTACGCCGCCTGGTCCACCAGCACCCACGCGCAGCAGCACGCGAACATCGTCGCCAGCTTCGCGGCGGCGAGATCCTCCGGCCCGTCGTACTCCCTCGCCCACTTACCCAGTCTCACCGTGAACGCCGCGTAGCACGCCGCGCCGAGGAGCACCCCGAGGTCACCCCCGTTGAAACCGTCCCCACTACTCGTGACGGACGCGTCAAAAGAAGGCACGTCGTTCGGCGCGTCCGTGATGAGCACGCCGAGAAGGGCCAGGGCGCACGCGGCCCACGCGGTCGCGGTCACGGGGGGCGCGCCCGCGCCGCCGACGCCCGCCGCCGCGAACACCGGGACGGCCACGTTGATGGTGCTGAGGAGGAAACCCGCGCGGGTGGCGGTGGTCTGTTCCAGCCCCCACGCCTGACACGCGGTGCCCAGGAAGTTGAGTACCCCGAGTTCGGCTCCGGCGCGCAGCAGCAGGCGCACGTCCCTTCCCCCGCGCGACGGATGGCGATCCCCGCTCGCGGCGGCTTCGGCATCTTCGCCCGTCGTCGTCGTCGTCGTCGTCGTCATCTTCGCGGAGGCTGCGTCGCGCGCGATGCTCAGGAACACGGGGGTGAACGGCACCATGGCGGCGAGCATGCGCACGCTGGTTAGCTCGGCGGGCGTCGGCGAGGTTGGAGAATCGTATATGAACCGTAGCGCCGGGTTGTACGTGGCCCACAGCACGGGGACCGCGAGGAGCAGCCCTCGCGCGGCGGTGAGCGACGTGCCCTCGGCCCCTTCCACGTCGCCGTCCCGGGGCGGGGGAGGGGAATCGTCCGCGATCACGCCAGTCTCGGGTTCACCGACGGCTCTGAACCGCGTGCTCGACCCTCGATGCGACAGAACTCGCCCCGTCGCATCGTCCCGCGACCTGGACGCGACCACCGTGCGCCCGCGTTGATCCGCTTCATCTCTTCGTCGACGCGGAGAGACGCAGCTCGTCGACGCGGAAGCACGCCTCGCGCGATCGGGCCGCGCCGATACCGCGCGGCACGGACTCGCGAGACCTCGCGCTGTCGCCATATGCATCGTCGCGATTACCCCTCCTCTCCCGTCGCGCGATCCGCGGCGTCGAGGGGGAGTGCGGCAGCGGCTGGCTTGGGAGCTCTCTCAGCTTCTTCGCGGGCCACGAGGTGCGGATCTTCTGAGTGTCTGCTGGACAAGATTTCCAGATTTCCCGCCCTAAATTGCGAACGCGTATGGGCCAAGGTGACCGAGAAATCGCCATTTCTCACAATTATGCTTTCCCTCTGACTGAACACCCGTGTGGAATCAGAGACGGATCGACGAGATTCGGCTCTTGACGAATGCGTCCTTTGGAAATATTCAGCAGTCGCGGAAATAACACCGGGAGTCGGGGAAGGAGTTCGGCCGTGTCCAAGACCGAGGATACAAAACGCGCGACGCGCGCCTCCGCGAAGACGACCAGGTTCGGGAGCTTCGTTCGGCTCGATCCCCGCGCGGCATCAACGCGTACGCTCCCGCCCGTCAGTTCGTTTCCACCCAGGCTGGGAAAACGAGGATCGGATAGTCGCGGGAACCGTGAAAGTTCGTGCGCCCGAATCCGGGACAGCGCGAGAAGTCCGGCGCGGCTGACATCGCGCCGGTTCGGATTGAACGGCGGGTGATCTGAACTCGGCGACAGCGGGCGGAGTTCATCGGTTGGACGCGATGGCGACGGGCGTCGACGCGTCGAAGGGACCCGGCTCAGGCGGGGCCTTCCAGCAGTACGCGACCAACGGGGGCAGCTCGCGCGCGACGTCGTCCCTGACCGCGTCGCAGAGCAACGACGGTGGCTCGAGCGTGAGTGTCCCGATCCAATGATCCCATAGATCCCGTTCGGGGCGAACCTGAATGTGTCGCGCCCTGCCCGTCCTCCCCCTCGACGCGAGTTGACATCTTCCCGTTCGCGCCCGCGAACCCCTGCGAGAATCACGCGATCCCCTATCCCCTCCTTTAGATCCGCCCTCGCCTTCCCCGACTGATCCGATCTCCCTTGTCCACATTTCTGCCATCGCAGGTCACCGCGCGAGCCTCCGTGTACCTCAGCGACTCGTACAAGAAGTGCAACCCGAGCTTTGGGTACTCGAGCAACCTCAACCCTCGCAGGCAGCTGACCAAGCCGTCCGAGCCCGCGGGCAACAACGGGCACGACAACGAAAACTCGGACCTCATCATCAGCGTCAACGACGTGCTCGTGTCGGACGACGGCGCCAGCGGTGAGTACGAAGTCAGGGATGTGCTCGGCAGCGGCACCTTTGGCCAGGTTGTGAGGTGCCGCCAGAAGGGCACTGGCAAGGCGGCGGCCATCAAGGTGATCAAGAACCACCCGGCGTACTTCCACCAGGCGCACGTGGAGATTGGCATCCTGCACATGCTCAACACCGAATGTGATCAGAGGGACGAGCGGCACATCGTGCGGATGATGGACCACTTCGTGCACCGGTCGCACCTGTGCATAGTTTTCGAGGTGCTGAACATCAACCTGTACGAGCTCCTGCGCCAGAACAACTTCAGGGGACTGTCCATGTCTCTGGTCAGGGTTTTCCTCCGGCAGCTGCTCGCGGCGCTGAGCGTGCTGCGCAGCGCAAACGTGATTCACTGCGACCTGAAGCCCGAGAACATCCTGATCAAGTCGCTCGACACGGGTGAAATCAAGCTCATCGACTTTGGCAGCGCGTGCTTCCAGAACAGAACCGTGTACCAGTACATCCAGTCCCGGTTCTATCGGTCCCCCGAGGTGGTCCTCGGAGCGCCGTACGGCATGCCGATCGACATGTGGAGCCTCGGGTGCGTCGCCGCGGAGCTTTTCCTGGGTCTTCCCCTGTTCCCCGGCGCGTCGGAGTATAACCTCTTGTCGAGGATCTGCGAGACCCTCGGCACGCCCCCGGCCGGGATGATCTCCAAGGCTTCAAACTCGCACAAGTTCTTCCAGCGGACCGACGAGAACGCCGGGATCGACGGCGCGTCCAACGCGTCCTACCGGTTGATGACCCTGGACGAGTACGAGCGGAGGACGGGCAAGAAGACGCCCGTCGGCAAGAAGTACTTCAAGCACACCAAACTGGCGGATATCATCCAATCCGTCGGGTTTTCCAGCGGTCTGACCGACGAGCAGATCGCCAAGGAGCGCACCCAGCGCTCGGCACTCCTGGACTTTCTTCAGGGTCTGCTCCAGGCGGATCCGAACGACCGCTGGACCCCGGACCAGGCACTTCAGCACCCGCTCATCACGGAGGCTCCGTTCACGGGATCCTGGACACCCCCGCCGGTGGAGGATGCCACCAAAAAGGCGACCAAGGAGGAACAGTCCCAAAGAGAACAGGCCGCCGCGCGCGCCGCCGCGGACGTGTCGCGCAAGGCGAAGGATGCAAAGGCGGCGGCGGCGGCGAAGGCGGCCGAACCACCCACCCCGCCCCAGCCCCAGCCCGAGCCGGCTACCCCCGATCTGGTGCAAGCCGGGTTTCAGCAGCCGCAGTCGGGAGCGGCGACGTCCGGTGGCCTGGCCGCCGCGCTCGCCTCTGCTCCCGAGGGCGGAGATGCTGTCGCCCAGATGCAGCTCCAGCAGCAGCAACTCCAGCAGCAGCAGCAGCAGTGGAGCGCGGTGGCTGCGGCAAACGTGGCAGCCGCGGCGGCGGCACAGGCTGCCGCGGCTGCGGCGGTGGGGATCCCCGTTCAGGGCACGTACCAGAATATGCCCGTGGGAACACCCGCGGATAGGTCTCAGGCTTTCGTCTCATCGTGGAGCGCGGGCGGCACCTTCCCCTACGGCATGTCCCCCCACGCCATGAACAGCGCCGCGTTGCACCCGCTCCACTTTGGCCAATCACCCCCGACGGCGCAGATGTCCCACATGGGATTTGCCGCCGGGATGCAGAATCCGGCGGCTGCGGCAGCCGCAGCGGCGGCGGTGCAGCTTCCAACGCTGCAGGGTGGCGGTGTGCCGAGCTCGCCCATGGCCATGGGGACGCCGCAGGGAGTCGCGTATCAGGTGCAACAGCGCGCCGGCCAGGGTGGACAGCAGCCGGGCGCGGGTGGAATTCCGCAGGGTTTCCAGGGGTTCCATCCCGGCGCCACCTTCCAGGGTCCGCAGAGCATGCCCCAAAACGCCAGAGCGCCCGGTGGGATGGGTCCTCCGCCCCCCAAGCCCGCGCAGCAGCAGGTTGGTTTCAACATTCCGGGCGCCCAGCAGTCCACGCCTCCCGGCCGGGGCAAGCCGCCGGCGGCGTCGCCGTCGTCGTTCACCCCGGGGAGCCTGTCGCAGACCCGAGGTTTCCGGATACACACCGTGGAGGAGGACGGGGCGGAGAGCGACGACATGGACATGGACGGTGCCGGCGGGAGCGGTCCAAACTCGAGGAGATCCTCCGGCATGGGCGCCAGGAAGCGGAGCAACGAGGCTTTCAACGATCCGAGCGAATGGGATCCAAACTTCTCCGACGAGCTGTTGCTGGACGGAGAGGGCGGCGCTCAGCACGCCGCAACGCCGACGGCCGCGGCGCAGGGTTCCGCGGCGATGAGCATACCGGTAACTGGAGGGTTTGGGGACGGCGGGGCGAACGGAGGGTTTGGCGGGTTTCAGAGTCAGAGCGTTCCAAAGTGGCAGTCGGTGGCCATGACGGGACGCGCGGGATTCAGCCCTCAGCAGCAGGTTGGGGGTTGGCCCGGGCACATGAACATCGACCAGCAGAACGCCGCCATCGCCGCTAATCTCAACGCTTACCTTCAGCAGCAGCAGCAGAACGTGGCTGCCGCGGCGGCTATGAACACGTTCCACCAGGGATCGCCGCAGCAGCAGATGGGGTTCTTCCCACCCGGCGGAGTCAACCCGCAGTTCGCGATGCAGCAGCAGGCGTTCGCGCAGCAGCAGCAGCAGCAGCAGCAGCAGCAGCAGCAGCAGGGCCTCAACCTCACGGGTCTTGCCCAGCAGCCCCACCCGTTCAACGGTCAGACTCAGCACCAACAGAAGGACTCGGGATCTACTAGCTAGATGATTGTCGACGATTGAATTTTTCCTATCCCAACAACTCGTCCAAGAACGCGTCGTCGTCGTCGTCGGTCCGCGCCGCGGCGGTGGCACTCGAACCCCGACCCGCTCCCCCGATCCCCCCCCGCCCCGGTGGATATCCCCAGCAGATCGTCCAGCTCGTCGTCACCGACGACGCTCGCGCCGGGCAGATGCGGATCCGACGGTCCGGCCCGGGTGCTCGCGAGGAGCGCGTCGAGGTCGTCGTCCCCGTCCTTTGGAGCCGGTGGGTTTGTGTGAGCCGGTGGGTCCTTTGGAGCCGGCGGGTTCGGAGCCGCTGGGCTCGGAGCCGGTGTGGATACCCGTCGACCCGGTGGCCCCGTACCCCGGGGACCCGTCTCGTCCCCCCCGGGTCCGGGTCCGGGTCCATCGTCGCGGGCTTCATCATACTCGGGTCCCTCGCCCAGGGCCTCGGCGTACTCCCTCGAGAGCCCCAGCAGCTCCGCCAGGGGCAGCTCGCGCAGCTGCCGAATCAGCCCGTGCGCGTCCACGCTCAACTCGTCCGCGCCGAGTCCCGAGCCCCCGCCCCCCAGGGCGCGCTGCAGCTCCCCGAGGTCGTCGACGGACCACGAGGGATCCAAGTACGCGGACACGTGCTGCCGGGGCAACGCGGACGCGTCGCACTCGGCGAGGAGAGCGGCGAGGTCCGCCCCGTTGGACCTCAGCCGGGGACCTGCTGAGGGTTCCTCGGCGTCGGAGTCGTCGTAGGCCGGGGGAAGATCCAAGGAACGCCCGTGAGCTGGAGCATCTTCCTCATCGTCGTCCTCTTCCGAACCCGAATTACCCGGCTCCCTTTTCCTCCCGAACGTTCCCCGCCTCCCGCCACCACGTCCGTGCACGCGACGGCCGTGCTGTTGCTGTTTAAATCTCGCACGCGCGAGGTCCTTGTTGCTCGCCCCTCCCTCCATCGTGTACCCCGACGGGAGCGACACGCGGGGGAAGGGTATGGGCGTAAGACGGTACTTTGGCGAAACCAACTAAACACGCGCAAGGGATTTGTTCTGCTGGCGTTCCGCTGCACGCTAAGTGTTAACAAACGCCTTGACCTTGACACTGTCTATATCTAACATTAAGACCCGGACGACGACGACGAAGATCCGCTGGAGGAGCTCTTCCTTTTCTTCCTCCTCTTCTTCTTATCGCGGCCGCCGTCTTTGTCGCCGCCGCCCGTCCTCTTGCCCGCCGTCTTCGCCGCCGCCGCGGCATCGACGTAGTATCCAACCCCGCGCTCATCCGACTTGAACACGTACCCGGGCTTGGCCCCTTTGAAGTATTCGGACGGGATGAATTCAACCGTGGCCGAGACGGGCGCATCGGCACCACCGCCCTCTCCTGTCTCCGCCGCTGGACCCTTCCCCTGCTGCGTGTCTGCACCCTTCTCCTGGTGCGCGTCTTGCCTCGCGTCGACCCTCTCGCCCGAGAGGGATTTCTTCCGTTTCCTCTTCTTCTTCGCCTCCCGGGAGGAGGAGGAGGAAGAAGATGATGATGATGATGAGGAGGAGGAGGAGGAGGAGGAGGAGGAGGAGGAGGAATCGCTGCTGCTGCTGCTGCTGCTCGACGATGATGAAGACGAGCTGGATGAGGACGACGAGTCCGAGTCCGAATCCGAATCCGAATCGCTGCTGCTGCTGCTCGACGATGAGCTCGAGCTGCTGTCGCGCCTGCCCCGCTTCCCCTTGCCCTTGACCCTCCCCAGTATCTGCGCCTTCCTTGCCTCGTACTCAGCCTTGAGATCGGGCGGCTCGTCACCGGTGAAGTCCGCGAACTTCTGCCGCACCTTCGGGTTCTTCAGCTGCTGCGTGCGGCTGGGCCTGGAGACGTACACCCTGGCGGTCGGATCGGTGCAGCACTCGTACGTCCACTTGCCGAACTTGAGGCATCGCTGGCACTGGGGCGGCTTACCGCCAACACCGCCCCCAGATCCGCCCCTGTTGGGCGCTCGGTTGATGAACATGTCGTTGTGGACCCCTGCCGCGTGCCCGGGATCTGTGACCTAAAACCCCGCCCGATCTGCCAGGCGCCGACTTTCTCGAGAAGAGCGTCTCGTATCGTCAGCAGGCTTCACACAACAGAGGCGCGCGAGGAGGGATCAGGCGCCATGGCAGAGCTCTCTCGGGTTCGTCCCGACCTCAACGAGACGGAGGAGCAGCTCTTGGAGCTTCAGCGAGCGTTCCTGGCGTCGCAGGATCACAGGGCGAACGCCGCGGCGAGGGTGACCCGCGTCGGCGGTGCGCCCCCCAAGGAACCATCTCCGGAAAACCTGGCCGGTGTGCTGCCAGAGGATATCCGCCGAGCGGAGGCAGCCGGTGCGGCCGCGGGTCCCTCAGTGGCACCCACGTCTCACGCGGAGCTCGATTCGTTTGGGACTGGTCCCGCCCTCGGTTTCGACCCGACCGCGGAGATCCGCGAGGTTGTCGGCGAGGTGATTGAGAGGGCCCCGAGAAGCAGGACCGGCGCTCCGAATCCCCCGACGGCACCCACCGCACCCGGCCCGGGGCTAGCGTTCCCGGAGGCTAAACATCGTACCAAAGGTCCGTTCGCGGGAAGGCCCAAGAGTAAGTTCATGCTGGAGAGGGAGAGGAAGGCGGCGGAGGCGGCGGCAGCTGCCGCGGGCGGTACAGTCGGTGTGGCCGGTGCATCATCGCCCCAACCGCCCCAGCCGATGCCGACGACGATGACGGCCCGACACCCGCTGGACGAGAGCAAGGGTATCGAGGAAGAGACCGCGCGCAGACTGGCGGCCATGTCCGTGAGTGAGATTGAGGATGCGCAGTCGACGATCGCGGCCAAGCTCAAGCCGTCGGCGTTGGAGTTCTTCAGGAAGAGGGGCGCGGACAAGCTCTCGGCCAAATCCAAACCGGCGACCGAGGAGGCTCCGGCGACGGAATCGGGGGCTGATGCCGCGAAGGCGCCGCCCCCGCGCGCTCATCCGCCGGCATCCACCCCGCCGACGTCCCCGCCGCGCTCGACGAAGAAGCCCCCGCTCTCCCCGGCCCGCCCCGTCGAGCCGGCGCTAAACCCGGCCCCCGCAGCCGCCGCGAACACGATGGCGACGACGTCCGAGTCGTCCGTCGCGGCGTCTGTTCGCTTCACCCTGGAGGGCGTGCCCCTGAACGCCGACGAGCAGCCCGCCGCGGGTAGGCAGGCGTCCAGGCTCGGGTCCGCGGTGGAACGGGACCCGCTCCGATCCGGCACGCAAAATCCCGCGGATATGGGGTACACGATTGTCGAGTGCCTCGAGCTGGCGAGGAGCTCGGTCCCGGCGCAGCGAACCGCGGGGCTGAGCGTGCTCACGCGGGTGTTGGCGCACGCGCGTCGTTGGGGCGGGGGAGGTGGGGCGGCGGGTAGCCCCACGCAAGAACCGCCAAGTTTGAAGACGGGACCTCTCGGTAACGCGGGCGCCAAGTTTATGCGCCGCAGGAGCGTCGGCATGGTGGGCGTATACGGAGGCAACGCGCCCCCGTCCAATCCCCTCGGCTTGCCGACGCCGCTTCCCGCGGGTGTTCACTGGGGGGACGTCTGGCTGCACGCGCTCGTGGACCACAACGCGGTGCTGCTCCTGAGGAGGTGCCTCGATGACGCGCACATGCCTGCGGCTGCGGCTGCGGCGGGTGCCATCGCGGCTCTCGTCGGGGGCGCGACGGGGGGCGGGTGGGCGCCCGGCGAGGTCGGTCCTTCGACGGTGGCGCCGGACCGAGTCGACGCCGCTTCAAACGCCGACTGGTTCGACGCGCTGGAGTCAGCTCCCCCGTCCGATCAGTCCATGACCTGTCGCGCCACCCCGCTGTGGCGAAGCGGCGGATGGGGGGTGACGTTCGCTCCGTTCGCGTGGGAGCAGGCGTCCGGCCCCATCACCCTCACCGACCAGGGCGCCGTGGCGCACGATCCGGCTGACGAGATTGGCGAGGACGGCCAGGAGATGGGCGACGAGGACAGGAAATCGCGGGGGATGGCACACGCGGTGGACCCCATCGCGGCCTTGCTCCGCATGGGACTCTTGCTCAGGTGCAGGTACCTGCTGGAGGTTGCTAAGCACCCCGGGTGCGTCGCCCCTGTGCTGGCGACGTTGGCGGCTTGCGCCAGGCACTCGGCTGCGGCGGCGACGGCGGTGGCCCGGTGCCCCCGGCTGCTGCAACTTTTGGTCTCCATGGCGTCCGGCCAAGGCGGCGAGTACCCATCTGGAACTCCCTCAGGCGCCATCCGCGTGCTCAGGATCATCGCATCGTCCGCCCCAGAGCACGCCAGGCGACTCGGCGCCGATGGAGTGGTCACCGCCGCGGTCCAGAGCGCCGCGGGATCCAGCCACAAAACCGCAGAGGGTGCTTCTCTTTGGGCGGAGACCCTTCGTCTTTGGAGCGCGGTAGCGCGAGGAGGGGGCGCCACCCCGTCCATCGACGGACTCTTCCCGCTGTTGGCGCCCATGATGGAGCCGTCCACGGCGAACACCGCACCGAGGTCGCCCCTCGAGGCTGCAACCTTGGCGGCTCTCGCGGCGGAGTGCTTCGCGCTGTTCGCCGGGTTGACCACCAGCCTCCGCGACGCCGCGGGTGCCAAGTTTGACAAGGTCCACGGATGGATCCCTCCCGAGGTGGACGATAACGGGGTTTTCAAGGACGCGGAGAGGAAGGATCCATCGGACGAGGTCCACCATCCGTCCACGTCGTTGACCATGACGAGCGAGAGCGGGGATCGACTGTCGTGGGCGTGCGCCGCGGGGGCGGCTGCGGCGGCGGAGGCGTGGTGCGTTCGGCCCCCCGTGCAACCTCCGGAGCCGGTCCCGGGGGTACCCGCGGGTCGTAACGACAAGGGGGGATACTCCCCCGCCGCGTGGCGCGCCGCGGGTAATGCGGCGCACTTCCTCGCGTCCCTCATCGAGGCGTCCGGCATCGGCGGCGAGAGCGAATCTAGCGCCGCCGCAACCGCCGCGGGGCGACGCGTGCTCGGATTGGCCGAGGGGAACGAGGAGGATGGCTCCGTCGGGACGAAGGGGGTCGGGGTGCTCGCGGTCGACGGGCTGGTCGAGGGTGCTCTCGATGCGCTCGGGAGCAGTGCGAACGACGCGACCGACCCCGAGCTCGCGGGTCGCGCCGCGTTCGGTGTCGCGCTTCACGGCGGGCTCCGACTGGCGGCGGCGACGCCGGGCGCCGGCCGCGCGTCGACGACGGTGAAACTGGCGGGTCGAACGGTGCGACAGCTGACCCTCGCCGCGAGCATATCCATCCAGGCGAACGCCGGGGACGGGGACGGGGTGATACGACAGGGTCGAGCCGCCTTGGTCGCAGCCGCGGAGCTTCCGTCGCAGAGGGCTCTCATCGCGGCGCTGGAGCTTCAGGAGGCTGCGGTGGAAGCCGCCGGGGATGACGGCGAGGACGAGGACGACGAGGCTGGAATAAGGCGCGAGGGGGCCATCGCGGCGGTGGAGGCGACCGCCGCGCTCGTGCGAGCACTGCCGCCTGGGGCGGGACGTGTCGCGCGAGATGCCATCTCCGCGGGATTACTCGCTAAGCGGACCCTCGGGTCCATCCTTCGCATCGCCGCGGAGAGGCTCACCGCCGCGGTGAAACCGCCAGCCGACGGCGGCGACGACGCCGCGGTGCACGGGGGATTCTCTCACTTCGCCGCGCGCGACCTCGAGCTCGACGCTGAGGCTTCGGAACGCCCTGGATCTCTCGTGCCGACGGTGACCGCGGCGCGTGGAGCTCTACTCGGGGGATTCGCGATCGAGTTGCTCTCCGACAGGGAGCGTTTGGACAACCTGGGAGAGTCGTCGCCGCCGCTCGACGGCGTGGGATCGACGACTCCTTTACCGCCGCTGCCACAGTGGCTCCTCGCGGCGTGCTCGCCGAAGAGCACCGTGAACGGATGGGGACCCGACGGTGCGGCTTCGTGCCTGGCGTTGTTACTCGGGCTGGAAACGTCCGGATCGTTGGTGACCAGGGACCTCCCGGCGGATGCCAAGCTCGCGGCGGTGTCGGGAATATTTTGCCTCGGACCCGGAACGTGGCGCAATCCGTCCGTCTCAGCCGCGGCTGCGGCGCTCACCGATACGTACTGGGGGCGTCTCGAGGAGGAAAAAGAGGCCAACTCCGCCAATCCTCGGATGGGTCTGCACTCCTACGGCGAGGCTGGGTTCGGCACCGGGGATGAGGACGAAGCCTCCTCGCAGGCGGCTGCTTCGCTCGCGCAGGAGGTTTGCGAGGCGTTTTCCAACGAATCGTTCGGGGACAAACTCTTCGCGCGTCACGCCGCCTTCCAGCTCCGCGACGGCGCTCCGGCTCGCGCGCGCGCCGCGGCGTGGCTCGCACTGCGCGAGGGGGTGGCGTTTCATCTTCTGCCCCCCATGACGGCGGTTGCGCCGCGACCCGAGCGCGGCGACGCGTACATGTTTTTACCCCCGGGGGGCGAAAGCGATCCGGAGATGCTGGAGCTGTACGTGCAGTGTCTGGAGTCCGGTGCTCTGGACAAGAGCCTGGAGGGCATCAACACCGGGGGTATGCCGACGCTGCCGGCGGCGTTGGCCCTGCACGCGGCGACTCACGCCGTGTTCAAGGACACCGGCGTCGCGTCCTCGGCGAGCGTGTTGAGAAGGTTGCTCGGTAGACCAAACACGCGAACCGTGCTCCGGGGGATCATGTGCACCCCTCTCACGCAGAGGAGGCGTCCCGCGGTGGCGCGAGCCGCGGCGACGGGAAATCGCAGGGTGAGTGTAGACGGAGCAGGCAGCAACTTTGGGCCCGGTTTTGCGTACAGAATGGATCCTCCCTCGAACAACGTGGAGGCGAGGAGGTCCGTGATGCTGGCTGCGTGCGGGGAGGACTCAAGTCTGAGGAATGAGCTCAGGGTCGCGCTGGTGGAGGCCGTCCCGCCACCGCCTCTGTCGGACGATGACGATGAAGAGTAAAAATACTGTCCCCTTCTCGCCGCGAGCGAATCGGATGGTGGATGTGCGAAACGCGAAGAAATGACAGTCACCTTTGTGATACAATGCGGTTTTTCGCAACCGCCTATAGACCTAAAGTCATCTTGCGGATCAACATCGCGATCGTGTCGACCGTCCTCGCCATCCTACGCTGTTCAAGGATCAGAGCACGGATTTGCTGCGCCGTAGCCTCCGATTGATGCACGATGAGCTCAATCTTTTCCTCGTTACCTTCTGATCCTTGCGGTGCAAAGGTGGTGATCAACCGTGATATCTCGTGTTTGGTCGTGTATGACCCGGTTTGGTGCACTCCCCTCGTCGAGTTCCTCAGCTCGCGGGGGACGTATGCGTTAGTCATCCTGGCCCTAAATACGACTGACCTGAAAGCCTTCCTCACGCGCACTCCTCGGAACCAAGACTGGATCTTTCTCACCGCATACTCAATCTGCTCCGCCTCACCGTTGACATAGCGATACGCAAGCATCATCTTGTAGATCACGATCTTTCCCACGCCCAAAGAAATCATCTCTCGCGCCAACGCGTTCGTCGCCTTCATACCTCGCTCCCTTCGCCTCTGGGCGAGCTGACAGTACATCAGTAGGCCCCTGCCGACCAGGAACCGCACTGCCCTGGTGCGCATTATCCTCCAAAATGCTGGATCTGCTTTCCTCACAATTTGGTCGAGCTGGTGGACGTGAATCCGGGTCATGGATGCAAATGTAAGGGTGTGCGTCGAATGGACGTTCTTGATCTCATCAAATGCGCCCGAGAGAAGGCACTCCTGCCCAAAAATAGATCCGGTCATAACGACGCGTCCCGCAGAGATCAGAAATCCCTTTTCCAGGACGCAAAGATGATCGGCAGGCTCACCCTCACGAGAAACCGCCTCTGTCGCGCCCAGTAGCATCGAACTCGCAGCCATAGTGATCTTCATAAGCAGGTCGGGCTTGCAGCCCTGGAAAAGCGGACTGGACTTCATGCCGGCTTGGCTCAGCTGGTCAGTGACCTGAACTTGCAACTGTGGACTCAGGGAGCGCATCATCTCCAGTCGCTCAGGATTGGAAACCATGTCCTTCTCCCTGGCATGCTTGAATCGCAAGAAATCACGCAGCCGAAAACGAAGGTCGCTCGGGAAATTTCTCTCCCGCATCAGCGAATTGAGCTCGTCGAGCATCCTCTGAAACGCAGCGTCGCCCGCGGATGCGTTCTGCACCATGTCCGTGAGCTCGGCGATGGTGAGCGCGGTGAGGACATAGATGACAACCGATGTGAAGATCTTGAGCTGCTGGTCGCCGAGAAGAGCGACCTGGATATCGCTCGTGAAGATGAGCTGCATGACAGTAATGTACATTGCGTTAGCACTTGAGATATCCACGGAGTTAAGGTATATCCATCGGTCGGGATCATCATTGTGATCAGAGTTTGCTTGGTACGCCCACGCACACACCAGGAAGTGAATCAGGATTAACAGGATGACGATATCCTTCATGATCTTGATCATGGCGTGACTTACATCAACATGGCTGAGAAGTCGCGAGATTATGCGGTTCGCCTTGAGCGCGCGGAGCAGCTTCAGCATGCGAAGAAACTTGATCGCTCTCAGCAACGGCGTGCTTGAGCTCTGCACCACCTGGTCAAACGGGAACAGCGACACCACATCGATGACGAAGTAGCTGCGCAGGTACCTGTTTCGGATCTGCGTCAGGCTGGTCACCACCTTGCCGCTTTGTTCGTCCACGTAACCGAGCACGAACTGCAAGAAGAAGTCCATGATGAAGAACGCGTCGAGGACGCGGTTGACCACGAGAAACGTAAACTGCGTGTTGGACATCTCGCTCGTGGACAGGTCGGTGTACGACGTGACGAATGCCGCCTCGTACGGCAGCAGGAATATGATGGCGAAGAGCAGCATCATCATGAACACGTCCCAGTACAGGACGTACCATGCGGATGGGAGGATGACGACATTGACGCCGCACACCTGTCCGTCGGGTGAGCCCTTGGCTGCAGCCTCGTCGCCTGCTCCCGCACCCGACCAGCTTCCCGCGTTGTTACCCGTCAGACGGTGCTTCATCGCCGGATCGTCCAGGACGTGTCTCTCCTCGTCTTCGATGACCGCGAAGGTTGCCTTCTTTTGCTCTCTTCTCACCGCGGATGGGCTCTTCAGCGAAGATTTCAGCGTCGCGACCGCCCCGAGAGTCTGACTGGCGGCTT